>Ga0078972_1000110_pt1 | contig 322216 bp, 307 predicted proteins | sample YelNatPaOPGAMG01_FD_67568 | JGI IMG/M metagenome (GOLD analysis project Ga0078972, IMG submission 67568) | Hot spring thermophilic microbial communities from Obsidian Pool, Yellowstone National Park, USA - OP-RAMG-01 (SPADES assembly) (version 2) | ecosystem: Environmental > Aquatic > Thermal...
CCCTTTACTTTATCAGTAAAGGGTTTTTTGTTTTTATACCTATACTATCACAACTACCAGTTACTAGGTACTAGCTACCAGACGCTGGAAACTAGATACCAGATAAGATACCAAGATAGACCATCAAAGGTAAGTGAAAAAGGGTACCCTCTTTTCGAAACGAACTTTACGGTTTTTCTTTAGAGAAATCAAACTAATAGTATTTTGAGAAGCATTTTTAACATAATGGTTAATTAAGGATAACCTTTAAAACAAATAAGGAGTATAAACCAAGGTGAAAACCAGACATACCTTAATAACAGCGCCGGTAACGGTTTTTTTATTTGTTATTATGAATATATCTGGCTATGTTCATAATATATTTTTTCAACGGATGATTTAATGCGCTATGGAACAAATTTTAGATTTTATTACAAATCTTCTGGGGACAGAATCATGGCCTGCAAGGTGGTTTTGCGGCAAATGGACTGATTTTCATGGATGGCTTTATATTATATCAAGCTTAATGATTTGGGCTGCTTATTTTGCAATACCCCTGAGTTTGATTTATCTGATCAGGAAAAAAAAAGACGTACTTCCCTTCCAACGAATCTTCTGGCTATTTATAATTTTCATTTTAAGCTGCGGCCTAACACATTTGGTTGATGCCGCAATATTTTGGTATCCGGCATATAGGTTAAGTGCATTCGTCTTGTTTTTAACAGCAATATTTTCATGGATAACAGTGTTCGGAATTTTTAAAGTAGTACCATCAGCTTTAACATTAAAGTCCCCGCAACAGCTGGAAAAAATCGTTGTAGAACGAACACAACAACTGGAGACTTCAAATAATAATTTAGTGCGTTTAAATAAAGATTTAGATAATTTTATTTACTCAGCGTCTCACGATCTTAAATCTCCGGTAAATAATATTGAAGGACTTATTCAATTATTAAAATCTGAATTGAACAATAGCAGTCCAATTGTCAATACATTAATAGAAAGGATTGAATCATCAACTTCAAAAGTAAAAACTACAGTATTAAATCTAACTGATATAGTTAAGATTCAATCAAATCCATACGAAGATATTGAAACAATTGATATCAGAGCTGTATTGAAAGAGATATTGGTTGAAAATGAAATTCTAGTTAAATCAAGCAATGCTATTATCACATTTTCATTAAACACGGAAACAATACAATACAGCAAACAGGCATTTAAAAGCATCATGTATAATTTAATAATCAATGCTATTAAATACCGTTCTCCGGATAGATTGCCAATGATTGAAATTAGTTCAAAATACAATCCTCAGACAAGCAAGTACGAAATTTCAGTTAAGGATAATGGCTTAGGGATTGATTTGGATTTACATAGGGAGAAACTATTTACTCTGTTCAAAAGATTCCATGACCATATTGAAGGATCAGGCATTGGCTTATATATTATTCACAAAATAGTTGAAAGTAAAGGCGGCAAGATAGAGGTTGAGAGTACTGTAAATGCAGGAACAATTTTTAAAGTAATATTTTAAAGTATGAAAAAGGTTAAATCAATTTTACTGGTAGATGACGATGATGACAGTAATTTCATAAGTGAATTATTGATCCATAAATCGGGCATTACAGAATCAATAAAATGCGTCAAAAACGGAAGTGAGGCACTGCAGCATGTTGTTGCCTACTCTTCTGAAGAACCTTCAGCACCTAGTGCTCAAATTGTATTACTGGATTTACACATGCCCGTAATGGACGGCTTTGATTTCCTAAAAGAATTAACCCGGCTGATACCCAACTACGTTAAGCTGTTCAAGATTTTTATTTTGACGTCTTCTTGTAATCCCTTGGACATTGAAAAGATTAAACAGTATGATATAGAAGGGTACATTACAAAACCATTGGATAACAATAAAATCAACCAGTTAATAGGCCTTGATAATATTTCAGGTACTACATGGAAAATGTAAATTTTGCACTTCAATTCTAACATTCAACAATGGATGTTGATAGCAGAAGGCATTAAAAAAGCCTTATTGAAACAATAAGGCTTTTTTATGAATCACAGAAAAAACGGTCAATTAAAACTGGCTTTTATAATTTGCTTTTGTTTTTTTACCCTGCACATTGTAAGCCGGGCTATTACTATTAGGAGCAAGAACATAATCTCTTGTTACAGATCTATTCGTCTTTTGATTTCTTAAGGCAACCTTACCAGAATTTAAAGTTTGTCTGGAATCGTGTTGTGCGGCTATTTTTGCCTTATTGGGATGCTTGTAATTATTAACAGACACTTGAGGGTCATTATTTGTATTCTGAGCTAAAGAAGCCCCGATACTTATTACAGAAAAAACAATTGACAATATTAAGACTTTCATACGTGTAAGTTTTAAACTCCTTACAAGTATACGGCTATATTAAAGCCTTCTCTGTCCTATAAAAAACGTATTTATTTAACCGTAATTTTCCTGTTTTTTATCCGTTAAAACACTTAGATCAGATTCAATTCCATTGCTTTTTTGATCAATTCAGCGGAATTATGCACTTCCATTTTTTTCATCAGATTAATCCTGTGAGTTTCAACGGTACGTACACTGATACACAATTTGTCGGCAATCAATTTTGTACTTAATCCCATAGACACTTCTTTTAAGATCTCTTTTTCTCTCTTTGTAAGTGTATCAGATAATTGATTGCCTTTTATTAAATCAGGATTGGCAAGGCCATTTAAAATGATTGAATATATATCCGGAGAGAAATATTTTTGCCCGGAGCTTACTGCTTTTACGGCCTTAATAATCTCTTCATGATCGGTATTTTTTAACAAATAAGACAAGGCACCAGCCTGAACACTTTTTAATACATATTCAGGATTATCATGCATCGAAAGAATGATAAACTTAACGCTGTGGTTGTATTTTTTAACTTCAGAAACAACTTCAATACCCGTTTTTTTAGGCATTGTAATATCAAGCAAAACGATATCAGGATTTAATGTATCAATAAACTGCACCAGCTCTTCGCCGTCGGCAGCCTCGCCTACTACTTCGAACTCTTCTACTGTTTGAAGTAATGCTTTAATCCCATCTCTTATGAGAATGTGGTCATCAGCAATAATAATATTAATCTTTTTCATAAGTAGTGTATTTAAGAGTTCAATGGAACAAAGATGGAGATGCTTGTACCTTTAGCACTTGATTCGATATAAAATTTACCATCAATTAATTTTGCACGTTCATTCATATTGCCAATACCTTTTCCTTCACTTTTCTTTTTAACATCAAAGCCAATACCATTATCCCGAATGGTCATTTCTATCTGATTATTATTTTCAATTACCTTAATTATAATCTCCGAGGTGTTTGAATATTTAACAGCATTGTTGATTGCTTCCTGTGCAATACGATATAAGCTAACATTTACATCAAAACTATATTTGGGCTTATGTTCCAGCAAGAAGCTTTTGTAAGAAAGCTGAATTGGAATGTGATATAATTTGCTTGAATAATCAACAAGAGATTTTAAGCCTGCTTCCAATCCAAAATCTATCAGCACGGCAGGCATTACGTTATTAGAAATACGTCTTAGTTCTTGAATCGTATCATCAATAATCTGTTGAATATCCTTTTTGCTTTTGGGATCTTCTTTCAATAAGCCAATCCGAAGCCTTATTGCTGTAAGCATCTGGCCCAGTCCATCATGCAGCTCTCTGGCTAGGCGTTCCCGTTCTTTTTCCTGGCCTTCAATAAGCGCACTCGTCTTTTGTTTTGTAAGCAGCTTTTCCTTTTTCTTTACTTCAACTAAGTCGGCACGCATTTTAATCAGCGCATTGCCTAAGGTATCTTCCGGGCTTACGGCATTGTAATCTGCTGAAAGATTTCCTTTTCCAATTTCATCTGCAAAAGATGCTGTTGCAGATATGCGTTGCTGCAAATTTATAATAGCATCTTCAACCTTCCCAATTTCATCTTCAGAAAAATTTTGTTTTTGAAAAGACTGATTGAATTTTCCGAGCGAAATATTGTCGATGAGTAAGGTTAAATTATTAATCGGATCAACGATTCTTTTTACAAGAACAAATGTAACAATCATTAGTACGATAGAAATAAGAATCGCTACAATGGCCATGTAATTTCTGATTGTAATCACCGGAGACATCGCTTCACTTACATCTATTTCAGAAATTAACACCCAGTCAATTCCGGGGATATTTATTTTGCTATATACGCTAATAACTTCAACCCCTCTGTAATCTTTAATAATGGAGTTGCCTTTAGACGCTTTATCAGAAAAAGCATTGTCGGTTGCGATTGTTTTCACCTGGATATTGCTAGGCATTGTATTCTGAAGAAAGCGGGATCTGCTGCGCATATAAAAATCATTGCCAACCAAATACGATTCGCCGGTATTACCCATTCCTGAACGTATTTCCACAATATCATTTATGAATGCATGATTAATAAAATATACACCCCACAAAGCCGATTTCTGAAGTTTAAATACACAAAGAATCTGAGCATGTTTAACGCCATATTGATTTGTGATATCAATAAAAAATATCTCATTAGAGTTGTCTGAATGTTTCAATTTAAACTGTTGCTGAATGCGCTTAAGTGCAGAATCACTTAAAAAATTTGTATGTGCAGCATGCTTTAAAACAGTCCCTGCAGAATCCATAAATATTACATCTTCATATACAGACAGGCGCGAAGAATTATAGAGAGAATCATTACTATTCATTGAATACGTATTGTCAAGAATATGCAGATTATCCATACTGTGAAAAGCGGATAATTGATACTCGTCATCCCGAACATCCCGTATCATGCTTAATAAGAAATCTTCTACCGATTTTTTTTTGATTACATTAACAGCAATCAGTTGATTGGTTGTTTTTTCAATGATGGTTTTTTTGAAAATATAGTATAAAACAGAAGAAACAGTAAGTAATGTAACAATCCCAATAAGCAAATATGAAATAGCCAGCTTTGTTGAAATAGTCAGCTTCTTGACGAATTGCATCTTTATACGTTGAAATTATTTATGAAAATAGTAAATCCGGTCTTTCAGTGTATAGGCACGTATAACTCTAATATATGAAGCTATTTTATAAGCATTAATGATGTAACGGGGAATAAGTAAAACTGCTTATAAAAGGTTACGTGAATATCACTACTTAAATATAAAAAAAACTACCTATAAAATGGCGTTTAACTGCACCATTTCGTATGCATTTATACTATTTTATCCGCAGAATGCTTGAATGGAAGTAACAGGCACTTCTCACAAACAATACTTTCGGGATATTTACCAAGGTCGTTTTTAAGTAAAAAATAATTATTTCAGTACATTTAATATATACTGCGAGCATAAGCACTTTTAACGATTCAAATAATTTATGGCAAATCCATTTTCAATAATTGAAGCATATTTAGAGACACTTCGGGTAGCATCCGGGCAAAAAATTGACTTGAAAAAGCAATTTGACACAGACTACGACCATAAAAAAATATCACAGGAAGAAGGCGAAGCTTTGCTCCGGACAGGGATTCAAAAACTGTCTGAAATGCAAGATAAGTTATATGCTAACGGACACCATAGCGTATTAATCATTTTTCAGGCCATGGATGCTGCCGGTAAAGATGGTGCAATCAAACACATCATGACTGGCTTGAATCCACAAGGCGTTAAGGTTACAAGCTTTAAAACACCTACTAAAACCGAATTGTCCCATGATTATCTATGGCGACACTACATTGCTTTGCCGGCAGCAGGAGAAATAGGCATTTTCAACAGGTCACATTATGAAAATGTATTGGTTACTCGTGTGCATCCGGAGTACATTCTTGCCGAAAGTCTTCCAGGGATTCATGCGCTTCAAGACATAGATCAAAAATTCTGGGATAAAAGATTTCAGCAAATTAAAAATTTCGAACAACACCTTATTGATAATGGCACAGTAGTATTAAAGTTCTTTTTGCATGTATCAAAAAAAGAGCAGAAGAAACGTTTTTTAGAAAGGATAGAAAATGAAACAAAGAACTGGAAATTTTCAACAGCCGATTTAAACGAACGCAAACATTGGAAAGAGTACAGAGCAGCGTATGAAGACATGTTAGAGAACACGTCTATAGAAGGTGCGCCATGGTTTATAATTCCTGCCGACGATAAATGGTTCACAAGATTAAGCATCACGGGAATTATTTATAAGGAATTTGAAAAATTAAAACTGCAGTACCCAACGGTGTCATCTGCGCAAAAACTAGAGCTTGACAAAGCTAAAGAGCAGTTGTTAAAGGAAGATACGTTAGAATGATTTTCTTTTGTTCAAATAACGTAGAGAGATGTAAGACACCTCTCTACAACTATTTGAAAGCTGTTTGAAAAATCCATGGATAAAAATTCAAAGTTAAAATCGATTAAGATTCTAAATTACTTATTCAAAAAGTGCCCCGACGAATAAGTGATACAACAATACGTCATATTATTTTATTTCTCAAATTTTCTTACATGAAATATTGTTCTAAGATCAATTCGTTAACAAAGGATAAATATTTTGATACAATAAAGCAGATATAAACATTTATATAGATAAAAAAATACAGAAATTTTTTCTTGCGTATAAATGAAAAGAGCTGCATGATTTATCATGCAGCTCTTTTCATTTATTGAGAAGCTATTACTTATTTTGCGCTGCTGTATAGCGATGCTACTTTGCTCCAGTTTACTGCATTCCAGAAGGCTGCAATATAATCCGGTCTTCTGTTTTGATATTTCAGATAGTATGCATGTTCCCATACATCCAGGCCTAAGATAGGAGTACCCTTTACTTCAGCGATATCCATTAAAGGATTATCCTGATTTGGTGTTGAAGTAATTTTCAATTCTCCATTAACTACAATTAACCATGCCCAGCCTGAACCGAAACGTGTAACACCTGCATTAGCAAACTGTTCTTTGAAAGTATCGAATGAACCGAATGCTTTATCAATGGCTGCAGCTAAATCACCTGTTGGTTTGCCGCCGGCGTTAGGGCCTAAGATTGTCCAGAATAAAGAGTGGTTGTAATGGCCGCCACCATTGTTGCGAATAGCTGGAGTATATTTGCTGATGTTTTTACAAATATCTTCAATAGATAAAGACTCAGCGTCTGTGCCTTTGATTGCGTTGTTTAAATTTGTCACATAAGCATTGTGGTGCTTGCCATGGTGAATTTCCATAGTAGCCTGATCAATGTTAGGTTCTAATGCATTGGTTGCATAAGGTAGTGCAGGTAATTCGAAAGCCATAATAGTATGTCGGTTTTAATTAAAATACTTGATTGAGATTATAAATTATAACTAATTTCTGAGTTTACGAAAGAAATCAAGCAATAGCTTTTCACTTTCTTCAGAAAAAGGTCCTTGCGTCACTTCTGTTTTAGGATGCAGCTTCAGATCAGCTACGGCACTGTAGCCCTTTTTTTTATCTTTAGCAGCATATATAACCCTTCCAATCTGCGACCAGGTTAACGCTCCGGCACACATTACACAGGGTTCAAGCGTTACATAAAGGGAGCAATCAATTAAATACTTCCCTCCTAAGTGATTGGAAGCGGCAGTAATGGCAAGCATTTCGGCATGGGCAGTCACATCCGACAATAATTCTGTCTGGTTGTAGGCCCGTGAAATAATTTGATTGTTACTCACAACTATTGCACCAACGGGTATTTCGCCTTTCTCATAAGCTTTTTGGGCTTCTTTTAATGCTTCACGCATAAAGTGCTCGTCGCTATGAATAGAAAGCATATTATTTATTTTTAGTGCCGCGTTTTTTCTGATCTTTTAATACATCCTGCGGACTAACAAGTCCTTTAGGTGCTGGCTGTTCAGCAGAAGGTATTGCGTTGCAGGCTTGTTTGGTATTTACATGAATGCTTTGCATCATAGCACGGGCAACTGGCTGGTATTTTTCCTGATATGGTTTAGCACAATAGAAATTGAAAATCAACAAGTGATTCGCATTGGTCGGTGCAAGTTTTTCTTTGTCAACTTCCGCTTCTCCAACTGTTTTGGCTAAAATGGAAATCAGCAAATAGTGATAGCCTTCTGTTTTATCAAACAGGGAATTATACTCGTAACGTACATAAGGTCTGCCATTAATAGAAACAATATCTTCTTGTATGAATATTACTGAATCGTAGGACTCTACAATGGTGGCATGAAAAATATCTTTCAGGATGTTTAAATCCAATCCGCCCCAACGTGATTTACTTATGTTCAAACCAAAATCAACCGTGCGATCCAGGTTCGTATACATGGACACCGGTTTTTTGGTCGAAGGGTATTTATTTGCAATGTCTTCATCAGACATTTGAGTAAAATCTTTAGGCATGCCTACTGTAATCCCTTCAACCATTTTTTGGCTCACCAATTTAGGTCCGGTTGCAGATAATAGAAGAGATGCAAGGCAAATAAATACGATATTTTTCATAGAATTTGAATTAGGGCAACAAGGTACAAAAATAGCTACTTTGAGAATAATCTGAGGCAAATTAAAAACAGGTTTTTGTTTGATTAAGATCGTGTTATACATGTAAGCAATTGACAAATAGTGTTTTTTGCATTCATTTTGGCTGATTCGGGTTAATAATAAAAGAAGGTTTAAATTCGAAATATCCATGAAATTTTATAAAAAACGCCTAAATTGTAGGTCTGTTTAAAATACTAAATTTAGAGAAGCTATGTTACGTTCTCAAACGTGTGGTGAATTAAGAATATCGGATGTAAATAAAGAAGTGACTCTTTGCGGTTGGGTTGCGCGTGTACGTGATAAAGGTGGTATGATATGGGTCGATTTGCGCGATCGTTATGGCATGACGCAATTGATTCTGGAAGAAGGAAAATCATCGGCAGCGGTGCTGGAAACGTCACGTAAATTAGGCCGTGAGTTTGTAATTAAAGCAACAGGTACCGTGATCGAACGTGTTGCAAAGAATCCTAAAATGCCAACAGGTGATATCGAAGTAAAAATTTCTGCACTGGATATATTAAACGAATCTAAAACGCCTCCATTCTTAATCGAAGACGAAACAGACGGTGGAGATGAGACGCGTATGAAATACCGTTACTTAGATTTGAGAAGAGATGCGGTACGTAAAAATTTAGAGCTGCGCCATAAAGTTTCAAGAGAAACAAGAACATATTTGGATGCTAATAATTTCCTGGAAGTTGAAACACCTGTATTGATCAAGTCTACACCGGAAGGAGCCAGAGATTTTGTGGTTCCTTCAAGAATGAACCCGGGACAATTTTACGCATTGCCACAATCGCCGCAAACATTTAAGCAATTGTTGATGGTGGCAGGTTTCGACAGATATTTTCAGATTGTAAAATGCTTCCGTGACGAAGATTTACGTGCAGATCGTCAACCGGAATTTACACAGATAGATTGTGAAATGTCTTTTGTAGAACAAGAAGATATTTTGAATATGTTTGAAGGACTTGTTCGTCACTTGTTCAAAACGGTAAAGCAATTTGATTTGCCGGAAGTGCCACGCATGTTGTTTGCTGATGCAATGAAATATTATGGCAGCGACAAGCCGGATATTCGTTTCGGGATGAAGTTTGTTGAAATTACAGATCTTGTACAATCTCAAGGTTTTCAGATTTTCAATGAAGCAAATCTTGTAGTTGGAATCAATGCTGAAGGCTGTGCCGGATATACACGTAAAGAGATCGACGAATTAACAGACTTTGTTAAGCGTCCGCAGGTTGGTGCCAAAGGTTTGGTTTGGATCCGTTATGCAGCAGATGGCACATTGAAATCTTCTGCAGATAAATTTTACACACCAGAAGATCTGCAGAAAATAGCTGAACGTTTCAACGCGAAGCCGGGCGACTTAATGTTGGTGCTTTCCGGAAACGGCAATAAAGTACGTGGTCAGTTAAATGACTTGCGTCTTGAGATGGGAAGTCGTTTGGGCTTGCGTCCGAAAGATAAATTCGCTGCGTTGTGGGTGATTGATTTTCCATTATTGGAATTCGGAGAAGAAGAACAACGCTGGTTTGCCATGCACCATCCATTCACCTCGCCGAAAGATATCGACGCATTCATGAAACTTCCGTTTGATCAGCTAGGCTCTGTAAATGCAAATGCATACGACTTGGTTATTAATGGTGTTGAAGTGGGCGGTGGTTCTATCCGTATCCACGACAGAACGGTACAGAACAAAATGTTTGAAGTGTTGGGCTTTACTGAAGAAGAAGCTAAAGCACAATTTGGTTTCTTATTGGAAGCCTTTGAATATGGTGCGCCGCCGCACGCAGGTTTGGCATTCGGCTTTGACCGTTTGTGTTCCATCTTTGGTGGCGTAGATTCTATCCGCGATTTCATTGCCTTCCCGAAAAACAATTCAGGCAGAGATGTCATGATCGATTCTCCATCTGTAATTGATGAGAAACAATTAAAAGAACTAAGCATTGATGTTAAGATTGCTGTGAAAGCATAATCATACGATCAATAAGAAATAAACGCAGAAAGCCCGATTCTCACCGGGCTTTCTGCGTTTTGTGAGAAGTAGCATCTTTTAGCGATAGGTGCTTTTCTTCGGATTGATTAAGAAATTAGCGGAAAGAAAAATCCCATTGGTTGTATTGTTTTTGGGCGAAAGTTTTGGCGAATAATTAATCATAATTTTGGCAGATGACAATTGAATACCACCTGTAATACCGGTATAATATCCATTATTAATTGTCCAATCAGTAAACATTCCGAATAAGATTTTTTTGTATCGGAAATCAAGATTCAGGCACATAAAACTACTTGCATTATGCAAGTTTTGTCTGTCATAGCTACCCCAATATATAGAGGGGTTAATTATTTGATATATAGGAAAGGAAAAATAAATTTGTGGATTGAATGAAAATTTAGGATCTATAGCTTTTTTATTGAAATAAGAACGAGCAACTACTATACTAATATCATAAAGAAAAAGATGGTTATGATACTGGTTGAAATTGCATTTAAGTCCCCAATAGCTCTTAGGTGTACTATACAAAAGCCCTATTGATAAATAATCCAGACTAGAGCTGCATATTCCGTTTTTATATGTAGTATCATTATCGCTATAATTAAATTGAGTAGCTTTAAATCCTATACCTATGGATGGCGACAAGGTGCGGCCGGGATGTTCTATTTTATTGGAGTGGATATGAAATTTAGGCGCAATCATTAAGCCCATGTACATATTGGAGTAGTTAAAACAATTTGTGTATGCGTGGTAAGTTTGCAAAGTATCATAAAATGAATTAGTGTACTTTCTTGAATAGAATTCATTTTTTATATACCCTCCAATGCCGATTTTATTTTTCAAAATTAACCCATCAATACTTCCAAACCCATTGTATGTGCGATTGGTTATTGATCGCTCATTAAAAAATACTGTGGCAGGAGAAGAATAATTATTATTTGCTATTGATAATGATGTACACACCCTTGTCTGCCCTTTGGACCCTGCCAATCCGGGGTTTGCAAAGAGGGCATTTTGGTTGATTTGCGGCGATTGCAATTCCTGACTGAAAGCAGAAATGCAACCGCAGCAAAAAAATAGAAGTGATAAAAATTTATAAATCATTATTGATAGGTACTAAATGTGAGCCGTTTTTATTAAATCTTTTTGATTTTTTCTTTGCCTTAGTAGAGTCAGATGCTACATTATGAATAGTTACGGGAGTTTTAATTAACACATCCGTTTCTGGCTTTGACAAGGTGTCTCTGTCAGATATTTGATTGTGTGTGGTATCGATAAAGATGTGTTGTGCCTGATCGGTCTGCTGTTCGGACATATCTGCTATCGTATCTTTACTTCCATAAGTATTGTTGCGCAATGAGCTTGCAGGCTTCAATAAGTAAACGTCTTTTTGATACATAGTTGAGTCAGAACTTTTATTACTCTTTTCTTTTGAAATGGAACTTCCATTTTTATTAACCATATCCTTTGATATAGGTTTGGCCGTGAATACAAACAAACATGTTGCTGTTGTAATCAACAACAACTCTGCTAATAACAAAAGAAACTGGTTTTTATAACGAAATAAAGAGCCGGAGAAATTGCCCATGTCAACAACTTCATCTGATTTTTTTATATAAGTTTTCCTCCAGTTTGCTAATTCATTTGCCAATACAGAATTGTTTTTTAATTCGCTTTCAAAAAAAGTATACTCTGTCGTATCAAGATCTTTTTCAAGATATCTGAAACACCACTCGCCGATATTGTCTGTAGTTATTTTCATGAATTAGATCTCGTTTGTTTCAATTAAAACTTTTAGCTTTTGCCTGGCTCGGAACAAATAAACTTTAACCTGACTTTCAGATAATGATAAAATGCTGCCGATTTCCTCGTATGAATACCCTTCAAGATCACGTAATAGAATCACAGATTTGAATACAGGAGAAAGCTGATCCAGATATAGATGAATCATATCTGCCGTATCGGTATTATTACTGCATGCATTCTCAATAAGATCTTCACATACATCAAATGTTGGCTTCCGTTTCCGTATAAAATCAATCATGGTTCGGTATGCTGCAGTTAACAGCCACGGAAGAACTTTGTCAGATTGAATACGATCTTTATGTGCCCACAATTTGACATACGTTTCCTGCACCACGTCTTTTGTATCGGCGTCGCTTTTAAGATTTTTAAAAACAAACCTATATACACGTTGCGAGGTTTGCTTTACAAGTACATTAAACTCCTTTTCCTTCAATTGCTGGAATTTTACGTGAGACGCTAGCCGACCCCTAAAAGTTACAAGCTAAAAATATTTATTTAAAAGAATCAAAAAGGCCTCTCCATTTTTCAATAGAGAGGCCTTGCTTTTAGTATTTTACTGATTACAGTTTATTATTAGCAAGAATTTTATCATCCAATTCTTTTTCAGATTTAGATCTTAAATCCAGCAACATTGGTACCGCAATAAAGATGGTAGAGTAAGAACCAAATACAACCCCGATCAATAAAGCGAAAGAGAAACCTCTTAATGTTTCACCGCCGAAGATGAATAAGATCAATACAGAAACCAATACAATAAATGTAGTCATAATAGTACGGCTAAGTGTGCTGTTGATTGCTTGGTTCAACATTGTAGCCATATCAATTTTAGAAGACTCTTTATCAAATTCACGTACACGGTCAAAGATAACAACCGTATCGTTGATAGAGAAACCAATAATTGTCAACAACGCAGCTACAATAACCTGATCTATTTCAAAGTCAATATTGAATGCACGTAAGATTGCGAAGATAGCAAGTACCATTAATGTATCGTGGAACAATGCCACAACACCACCTAATGACAACTGCCATTTTTTAAATCGTAAGAAGATGTATAAGAAGATACCAATCAAAGAAACAATCATAGATTTCCATGATGCATTTTTGATATCATCTGCAACAGTAGCCCCAACTTTAGAAGAACTCAAAATTTCGAATGAGTTATCTTTTAACGTAGCAGTCAAACCTTTTGACAATGTTGCTTCAACTAATTGATCCGCATCCGCAGATTCATCGTCTACTAAATAACTGGTAGTGATTTTAACTTTTGTGTCAGAGCCATACGTTTTAACTTCAGTACCAGCATCTACAAAATAATTACCAAGATCTGATCTGATATCCGAAGCCACTACCGGATTTTTAAATGCAACGATGTACGAACGCCCACCTTTAAAGTCTACACCAAGATTTAGTCCGCCTTGGATAATTACTAATACCAGACCTATAACTAAAATGCTTGAAGAAAATAAATAAGCAATTTTACGTTTAGAGATAAAGTCGAAGTTTAAGTTTTTAAAGGCATTCTTAGAAATGAACGTGTCAAACGAAATGGCTTTATCGTCCTTGCCTTTTGCCATCCATAAAATAATTACCTTAGTAATATAAACAGCGGTAAAGAATGAACAAAGAACCCCGATGATAAGAGTTGTTGCGAAACCTTTTACCGGACCTTCACCTAATAAATACAGAATAACACCTGTAAGAATTGTCGTAATGTTTGAGTCAAAGATTGAGCTGAATGCTTTGTCATAACCAAGTTCAATAGCTGTCAATAATGATTTTCCGTTTGCAAGTTCTTCTTTGATACGTTCCATGATCAGGACGTTCGCATCTACAGACATACCAATCGTTAATACAATACCGGCAATACCAGGAAGCGTAAGTACAGAGTTAAGCGATGCAAGGAAACCTAATGTAAATATGATGTTGAATACAAGAGCAATATCTGCAATCAAACCACCTTTGTTATAATACATGATTAGTAACAATACAACAATTACAATACCGGCAATCATAGATACCAAACCATCCATGATTGCTTCCTGACCAAGTGTTGGCCCAACAATTACTTCTTCAACAATACGAACCGGCGCAGGTAATTTACCAGCTTTTAATATGTTCGCTAAATCTTTTGATTCTTCTAATGTGAAATTACCCGTGATAGAAGAGTTTCCGTTTGGAATTTCAACCTGTACAGTCGGAGCAGAATAAACTGCATTATCCAATACAATAGCGATACGTCTTTTTACATTCGGATCCTGAGAAGCTTCCTTAGTGATTTTTCTCCATGCTTTAGCACCAGATGGGTTCATTTGCATAGATACTTCATATCCTTTGCCATCCGGAGATAAACCGGCATTTACGTTCGTAACAACATCACCTGCAAGTGCAGCTTTGCCATCACGACCTATTTTTACAGGAACCAATTCAATAATTGAAACGCCATTATCAGCATTCATAGCTTTTCTCTCCCAAACAAAACGAAGATCATTGCCAATAATGCTTTTTACTCTGTCTAAGCTTAAAATTCTGTTAATAGTAGCAGTATCTTTTGTTTCGTATACTAAGGCACCTTGTGCGCGCAATAAACGATAGAAATCAGATACTTTAGAAGTGTCTTTAGCGGCAGCAGTAGTGTCTTTCACAGCAGCAGTAGTATCTGCTGAATTATCTACAAGCAATGAAGCATCGTCTGCAGCAGTTGCAGCACTATCAACAGTTTGCTGATTTGCTTTCTTCTCTTCGTCAACACTGATTAAATATTCGTTGATGCGGTTTGTTTTGTCAAAAATTTCATAGATCTGATATACTTCCATGAATTCAAGTTTTGCAGTTCCTTGCAAAAGATTACGCACACGCTGAGGGTTTTCAACGCCAGGTAATTCAACCAGAATACGGCCTGTACCACGAATACGCTGAATGTTTGGCTGGATAGCACCAAACTTATCAATACGGTTACGAAGAATGTTGAAAGAACGCTCAACAGACAAATCAATTTCTTCATTAATTACCTTTTCAACTTCTTTATCTGTTGAACGAATGTCAATTTTTCCTTTATTGTTTGCGTTAGCAAAAACTTTACTCAGGTTATTGTCACCCATGATAGAGCGGTATGCATCAAAGAAAGACTGTTGGAATGTTCCCTGGCTGTTGCGTTGTTTTTGCTGAGCCAGTTCAAGTGCTTGTCTGAAATTGGCATCACTTGCATTTGAACCTGCCATTGCCTGTAAAATTTCTACCGGAGAAACTTCAAGTACAACGTGCATCCCGCCTTGTAAGTCAAGACCTAATGCTAACTCAAGCGATTTAACTTCTTTGTATGTATATTTTGCACCTAAGAAATTGTATACAGGCTCGTTGTAGATAGAGTCTATATAATCTTGTTTTTTCAACAGATCCACTTTGCCATCCGGCAGGGTTGCTGTTTCAACAGCATCTTTCTCAACACCTCTGGCAACGAAGGTGAATGAGATGTAAAAGAAACACAGTGCGGTTACTATCACTGTGAGTGCGATAATTAAATTCTTATTTCTCATTGGTTGTTATAAATATAAATTTGTAGGGTAAACATATTTGATTCAAGGCTTCTTATAAATAGGAGCCTGCTAAAGAGTGTCTATCAGAATGTAGACAATGAAATTTTATGGGGCTTGAGCCGATATGGCAAAAGGAAAAATATTTTCCAGATAAGAGTTCTGGAAGCTTGCAGATAAAATGCGGTGTATTACTTCAAATGGCAAGCCGAAGTGCAGGTATTCAAAAGCACTTGGTATGAGATCAGAATTACATTCAAACGAAAATGAAATTGTACTTAATACATGATGAGCAATCGTTAATACGTGCTCATTTGTATTGTCCGTTTCTTTATTTTGTTTGTTTGCTGAAGAAACCGTTTTCGTCTGCGCTTTTAAAATTGGCGCAAAGCATACTGCTCCCAGCATTGCAAAAATCAACGCAAAAAGAACAGCAAAGCGATATGTAGAAACGGCTTTTTTCATTTTTATAGCTTGCAAAGCTAAATAAATCAATGAAGAACACAAACTTTAATAAGCGAGTATCTGATTTAGCAGGTGGGAATATATCAAATCAAAGGATTTCTGACTTTCGATGATGTGGTCGGCTTCGCTTTTAAACGGCAATACGTAGGTATTATAGGAATCTTGTGCATGATTATCGAACCGGTAATGTATTTCCGGAATCTTATACCCCCGTTCTCTGATGTCTCTTTCAATTCTTCTTTCGCGCTTGACCTCAAAAGGAGCATCAATAAATACTTTTTCATGCAGCCGGGTACGCATTTCTTTAAAATAGAATAGAAAAATGCCTTCTGCTATAATAACCGGTGCCGGTTCAATAATCTTGAAATCAATGGATGGAGGAGATATATTGTATTTGTATACAGGTTGTTCGATAGAAAAGCCGGAGGTTAGATCAATAAAATCGTAGATCATTTTTTGTGTATTGAATGCTTCAGGCAGGTCAAAATTCAAATACCCATTGGCATCTGCTTTTTGCCATTCCCGGGGCAGATAATAACTATCCAGCGTAAATGCGTTCACTTTCCCTTTCGGGCTGTTTGCCACCAGCATATCTTTCAGGTATGTTTTACCTGAAGCGCTGCCTCCGCAAATGCCGATTACGAGGGGTGATTTCATAAAGATTTTAAGTGGGCAATAAGCTTTGCAACAGCAATGCCCCGATGACTGATGATGTTTTTTTCTTCCATGCCCATTTCTGCGAAGGAAATAGTATACCCTTCAGGTTGAAAAACAGGGTCGTAGCCAAAACCTTTTTCGCCGTGCTTTTCTGTTAAAATAGAACCTTTGATTTCACCAAAAAAGGTTCTTTCCTTACCACCCAGTATTAATGTTATACACGTTTTAAAGCCTGCTGAGCGGTTTTCGATGCCCTGCATTTCCTTCAGAAGTTTTTGTGTATTGGCTTCGGGCAAACAAGCCGGTCCGGCATAACGGGCAGAATATACTCCCGGTGCGCCATGTAAAGCATCTACTTCCAGTCCTGTATCGTCTGCAAAACAGTCAATATGATACTTTTCAGCCACGAAACGGGCTTTTTGTGCAGAATTTCCTTCAATTGTGGGCTGCGTTTCAGGCAATTCTTCAAAACAGCCGATATCTTCCAGACTTAAAATAACAAACTCAGAGCCGACTTTTGAACGAACTTCTTCGAGTTTGTTTTTATTATTCGTGGCGAAGCAAATAGAAATCATGGTATGAATTGTTAGTTCAGATGCTAAATTCAACATTTCACGGCCCAAATCCGATTATTAGGAGGTACTTTTACGAGTATTTTTCAACCCAAAATGGCCAATGCCGAAAGCGGCAACAAATAGATTGTTAGAGTAACGGCCAAAACAGTAAAAATCAACCGTGTAACCTGCCAATAAAGCTTTCTAAAACGCCTAGCCCTGAAAAGCCTCCTTTTAAAATCAGACAATCTCTTGGCTGTTGATAATTTTATCCGTAAGTTTGTGGTTCGTTAAAATCAGATGGACGGGATCCATCGACATGTTTCACATCAAAAACATAATTGTTCTATGGCAGTTAGAATTCGTTTAAGCAAAAGAGGTAGAAAAAAATTAGCTCTTTATGACATCGTGGTATCAGATTCAAGATCTCCACGTGATGGTAAATTCATCCAGAAGTTGGGTACTTACAACCCTAATACCAACCCTGCCACTGTGGTATTAAATGATGAATTAACATTTGACTGGGTAATGAAAGGTGCTTTACCAACAGATACAGCTCGTACAATCTTGTCTGAGCGTGGTGTTATGTTGAAAAAACACTTACAGGTAGGTGTTGATAAAGGCGCAATTACTCAAGCAGTAGCAGATCAGAAATTCTCAGCATGGGTAAACCAGAAAGATTCAGCTAAAGCTTCAAGTGCAAATGCATTGGTAAGCAAAAAAGAAGCTGATAAAAAAGCTCGTTTGGCAGCTGAGGTTAAAATTAAAGAAGCAAAAGCTGAACAAGTTCGTGCTAAGAAAATTGTAGCAGAAAATCCTGTTGCAGCAGCTGATTTAGCAGCTGAAGCACCTGCAGAAGCAGCAGAGTAATTTAATCAAACATTAAACGATGAATCTGGAAGATAACATCCTTTGGGGAAATATTATCAAGGTTCATGGTGTAAAAGGCGAGTTATTGGTTCAGGTATTTTCTGACGATCTTACTGATTACGAAACATTGGAATCTGTTTTTGTTGAAATAAAACAAAAACAGATTCCTTTTTTTTTAAGCTCGTTCAATTTCGCCACACAAAAGCGGTGCATTCTTTCATTTGAAGACATCACGACTGTTGAACAGGCAAAGCCATTGGTGGGTTCGGATATTTACATTCCTGTTTCAAAAATGGCAGAAGCAGATGAAAGCCGCTTATCCTACCAGGCGATCATCGGATTTGAAGTTGTTGATACCATTCAGGGAAAGCTCGGCGTCATTTCTAATTTCTTCCAGAAGACCGGACAGGATTTATTGATGATGGATTATCAGCATGCTGAAATATTAATTCCGGTAACGGAAGAGATTGTACATTCCGTTGATATTAAGACAAAGCAAGTGATCACTACCTTGCCCGAAGGTTTGATTGAAATATATTTGAACGAAGACGCTTCAGAAGAAGAAGATGCGGATTGACATCATCACATTATTGCCCAAACTGCTGGACAGTTTCTTTGCCCATTCTATCTTAAAAAGAGCGCAGGAAAAAGGAATTGCTGAGGTCGTTGTACACGATCTGAGAGATTATACGGTATTCAAACACAAACAAGTGGATGATTATTCGTATGGCGGAAGTGCCGGCATGGTAATAATGATTGAGCCCATTGACAGATGCATTACGGCATTAAAGGCAGAGCGCAACTACGATGCGGTTATTTATATGACACCCGATGGAAAAACGTTTGATCAGCAAACGGCAAACCGTTTTTCTTTATTTAAGAACATTATTATCCTTTGCGGGCATTATAAAGGCATCGATGAACGGGCAAGAGAAGCCTTTATTACGCATGAGATCAGTATTGGCGATTACGTGCTTTCGGGAGGAGAATTGGCGGCGGCAGTTGTTTCTGACGCCCTGATCCGGTTAATCCCTGGTGTATTGTCAGACGAAACTTCGGCATTAACAGATTCTTTTCAGGATAGCTTATTGGCTCCGGCTGTTTATACCCGCCCGGCTGAATACAAGGGCATGGTTGTTCCGGAAATTTTACTTTCAGGAAACGAAAAAGAAATCGAAAAATGGCGTTTTCAGAATGCCCTTGATCGAACAAAGGAAAGAAGGCCAGACCTTTACGACAAATTCACCCACGAATCGGGTTTAAGCACCTGATAAAATTTATTCGCAGTAGATGCAGATAAATTGATTTTAATTATTAACTTTGCAGTCCTTTATTGGAAAAGATATTAACTACTTACATATATGAGTAATTTACTTAAAATAGTTGAACAGGATTATCTAGCGGTACAAAAGGCGCTTCCTGATTTCAAAGCAGGTGATACAATCAATGTTCACGTGAAGATTAAAGAAGGTGCTAAAGAGCGTATTCAGCAATATCAAGGTCTTGTAATTCAGAAAAGAAACTCTGGTAACGGAGCATCTTTCACGGTACGTAAAATCTCTGCAGGTATTGCAGTTGAGCGTATCTTCCCTACAATGTCTCCTTTTATTGACAAAATTGAAGTATTACGTTCTGGTGCTGTTCGCAGAGCTCGTTTATTCTACCTTCGTGATAAGACAGGTAAAAACGCTCGTATTAAAGAGAAAAAGAAAGCAGTTGAAGTTCCTGCTACTAAGTAATACTATCCGGAAACGGATATACAACAAAAAAGACCCGTTAATAACGGGTCTTTTTTGTTTATTGCTATTTCTATTAAACCAATGCAAATCGGTTACTTCGGTTCTTAATTGACGGTTCGAATAAATCTGCAAACGATTTTATAAAACCGAATTAATATGGCGATTGCGCGAATCCGTATAGATTTTGCAACCAGGACATATTACTTTTTAATTCCTTCAAATATTTCAAATTTTGCAATGCCCCAGCGTTGCAGGCGATAGCTCAACGAAACTCTTAGTACACCCAAGCCATATTGTACACTGCGTTTGAAGTTAATGCTGCTGGCATCATCAAAATACTTCGTAGGGCACGTTACTTCGCCCATTTCATAACCGGCAAAAGCAATTTGTCCCAACATTTCGTTATCAAACACAAAGTCATCAGAGTTTTTGTGCAAGGGCAGTTTCTCAAGAATTTCTTTGCTGAAAGCACGGTAGCCGGTGTGGTATTCCGCAAGCTTCTGACCCATCATTACATTCTGAAAGAATGTTAAAAAACGGTTCGAAATATACTTATACATAGGCATACCGCCGCGAAGCGCACCTTTGCCCAGTATGCGTGAGCCCAGCATAACAGGAAACAAACCTCTTGCGATCGGGTAGATCATTGCTTCTAAAAGCAAAGGGGTATATTGGTAGTCGGGGTGAAGCATTACTACAATATCAGCACCATTTTTTAACGCTGCTTCGTAGCATGTTTTTTGATTCCCGCCATAACCTTTATTATTATCATGACGAATTACGGTGTGAATCCCTAACTTTTTTGCAACTTCAAACGTTTTATCTTTTGAGTGGTCATCCACAAGGATAACTTCATCAACAATATTAAACGGAATCTCTTTGAAAGTCTGCTCAACTGTTTTCTCAGCATTGTAAGCAGGCATCACTACAATAATCTTTTTGTTGTCGATCATGGTACAAATACAATTAGTTCAAATAAAAAAGCCCTCGGTTGTTACCGAAGGCTTTAACTCGAGTGGTGATGAGTGGGATCGAACCACCGACACAAGGATTTTCAGTCCTTTGCTCTACCGACTGAGCTACATCACCTCCGATTATTAGGAGTGCAAATGTAGTTATTTTTTTTGTTTATTTGCAAGTAAGATCAGGTATTAATTCAATATAAATTATGCACGTAGTCGCACAAATTATTTTCACACTCTTACTTTCTGCTGCCGGAGCGGGAATATATTTGAGTATCAGTAGAATCCGAAAAAATATTTTATTAGGTCGGGACGAAGACAGAAGTGGCAACAAAACGGCCCGTATAAAAAACATGCTATTGATGGCATTAGGGCAGAAAAAAATGTTTAAAAAGCCATTACCTGCATTGCTGCACTTTTTTGTATACGCAGGTTTCCTGATTGTGAATATGGAAATGCTTGAAATTGCTATTGATGGTGTATTTGGCACACATAGGATTTTTGCAGGCGTACTTGGTTCATTTTATCCTGTAATGATCAATATTTTCGAGTTTTTTGCAGTAACAGTAATTATAGCATGTGCCATATTTCTGATACGAAGAAATGTACTGCACGTAAAAAGATTTTCAGGTACTGAAATGAATAAATGGCCTTTATTAGATGCCAATCTTATATTGGGTATGGAAATTATTTTGATGCTTGCGTTCTTAAAAATGAATGCCATGGATCAGATTCTGCAAGACATAGGCAACGAACATTATACGCATACCGGAACGTTCTATATCAGTGCTTCATTAAAAGGTTTATATACTTCTTATTCTCCTCAATTCTTAATCATAAGCGAACGTACCTGCTGGTGGGTTCATATTATCGGCGTAATGTTTTTTGCGAATTATGTTTTCTATAATTCCAAACACTTACATATTTTCATGGCATTCATTAATACGTATTTCGCCAAGCTTACTCCGGCCGGAAAGTTAACAAATATGCCGGAAGTAACGAAGGAGGTTAAGCTGATGTTAAACCTGCCTGTAGAGGAATCTGCAGCAACAGAGCAGGCTCCCGGAAGATTTGGTGCCAAAGATGTACGCGATCTCACATGGAAGAATTTATTGGATGCATATAGCTGCACAGAATGCGGAAGGTGTACACAGCAATGTCCTGCAAACATCACGGGTAAAAAATTAAGTCCGCGCAAGATCATGATGGATACACGCGATCGTTTGGAAGAAGTTGGCAAAAATATCAAGAAGCATGGCAACGACTACGATGATGGCAAATCATTATTGGGAAGTTATATTTCAGAAGAAGAAATTCTTGCCTGTACTACCTGTAATGCATGTGTAGAAGCATGTCCGGTAACCATTGATCCGGTAAGTATTATTCTTCAGTTAAGAAGATTTAAATTAATGGAAGAATCTCAAGCTCCGGCTTCCTGGAACTCTATGTTATCAAACATTGAAAACAACATGGCGCCCTGGAAATTCTCTCCGTCTGATCGCTTTAACTGGGCGGATAAATTAAAAGGTCAGAATTAAATACATTCAAAAGTATAACGAAACCACAAGCTTTAAGTCGTAGGCTTTCAGCATTAAGCATAAAGAATATGGAATACAAAGTACCAACAGTAGCAGAATTAAAGGCACAGGGACAAACACCTGAAATTGTTTTCTGGGTGGGCTGTGCCGGTTCATTCGATGATCGGGTAAAGGCCGTAACGGTTGCATTCGTTAAAATACTCAATCATTTAAATGTAAACTTTGCTGTTTTAGGAACAGAAGAAGCTTGTACCGGAGACCCGGCTAAACGTGCAGGCAATGAATTTTTATTTCAAATGCAGGCAATGTCAAACATAGAAGTGTTGAATGGCTACGGCATTAAAAAAATTGTTACGGCTTGTCCGCATTGTTTTAATACCTTAAAGAATGAATACCCGGAACTGGGTGGCAATTATGAGGTTATACACCATTCGCAATTGCTGCAGCAGTTTATCGATGAAGGAAAAATTAAAATGACTGAGGGCGGGACTTTTAAAGGTAAAAAGATTTCGTATCACGACTCCTGCTATTTGGGAAGAGCGAATAATATTTATGAAGCCCCGCGTAAAGTACTGGAAGTACTGGATGCAGACCTTGTAGAAATGAAGCGTTGTAAAACCACAGGCTTATGTTGCGGAGCGGGCGGTGCACAAATGTTTAAGGAACCTGAAAAAGGAAACAAAGATATCAACATTGAACGTACAGAAGAGGCTCTGCAAACAGGCGCCAAGGTAATTGCCGCCGCTTGTCCGTTTTGTATGACCATGCTTTCTGACGGAGTTAAAAACAAAGAGCGGGAACATGACGTAAAAGTATATGACCTGGCAGAACTTATAGCACAATCTCAAGGTTTGTAAACATTATGCATGTACCCTTCGAACAATTATCCGATCAGTCGAGAGTTTGGATCTACGGATCACAGACTGCTTTGACAAGCGAACAGGAAGAAATCATTTCCATTCAATTGCACCGATTTACAGAAGAGTGGCAGGCCCATGGCGCACCGCTAAAAGCATCTTTTGACATTAAATACAAGCATTTTATTGTCATTGGTGTGGATGAGAGCCATCATTCCCCTTCCGGCTGTTCTATTGACAAATCCGTGCAGATAATTAAAAGTATTGAATCCGCACTGAACATTGATTTAATGAATCGCCTGGTTGTGTATCTCTTAGCCGACAATTCTGTGCAGACATTGAATGCAAAAGAGCTTCCGGGATACATTGAAAAAGGCTTGTTACAGTCAGACAGTCAGGTTTTTGACAATACAATCACCAGCCTTATGAAGTATAAAACAGAGTGGATCAAACCTGCTCAATATACTTGGTTAAACCGATACTTTTCATTGGTATAACCAAGTAGTTACTAATTTAAAACAAACAGTATTAAAGCACATTTATATTTTTCTATTAGAAAGTTGTATTTTAATATAAAAAAAACGTTAAATTGCTTTAATTAAATCATTTTGGATTCATACCATACTTATCAGAATAACGTTCATGACTAGGTTAATTCAGGCAATTTTTATCTTGGGTATAGCGGTTTTTGCTGCATGTACACCAAAAAGCGCAAAGTATTTTGCTAAAGCGGAAGAGCAGTATAAGCAAGCGGAATATCAGCATGCTATTGAAAACTATCAGCAATCCTTAAGTGAAGGTGGCGATGCTGCTCAATGTAATTATAAGATTGCAGAATCTTATAGACGTTCTAACCGTATTCAGGAAGCAGAACCGTTTTATAATAAGGCTATTGAAGCTGGTGTTAAAGACGAAGAAGCTAGCTTCTTCTATGCAAACGCATTAAAATCAGTAGGTAATTACGAAGGAGCTGCCGCTCAATATAAGAAATACATTAAAACCGGATCAAACTTTGATCTGATAAACAGAGCTAAAAAAGAGCTCGAAAACCTGACCGCACTTCAGGCAGTTGTTGACAAAAAGACCTATTATAAGGTTGAAAATGTCGGGCAATTAAACACGTCTGAAGCAGAATATGCACCATTCTTTTTCAAAGATAAATTATATTTCACTACCTCCCGCGATGCTGAAAAAATGCACGCTGCCACAGGGACAGGATTTACCAACATCTACGAATACATCTTTGACGGAGCAGATAAATTCTCCGGACAAGCAGTGCCTTTATCTGATGTAATCAATACAGATGGTGCACACGAAGCATCTTGTATCATTACAAAAGATGGCAAAACGATGATCTTTGCAAGAGGTAACAGCGGCGCTAAAAAAGGACCTAAAGATGTAGATTTGTTCAAAACAACTCTACAAGCAGATGGTACCTGGGGCGAACCTGTAATGCTGGCAATTAACGATGAGTTGGCATGGGATGCATGTCCTGCTTTATCATTAGATGAAAAAACATTATTCTTCGCTTCTAACAGAGAAGGCGACGGAGCTTTAGGAAACGTTGATATTTACAAAGCTACGTTAGATGAAAAAGGCGAATGGTCAAATCCGGTAAATGTTGGTGCACCAATCAATACCCGTGGTAACGATATGTACCCGAATGTGGCTGCAAACGGAACATTTTATTTCTCTTCTGACGGACATCCGTCTTTAGGATCACTGGATATCTTCTACATCAAAAATGCAGCAGGAAAACTTACTATTGAAAACATCGGCAAGCCAATCAATACCAGCTACGATGATTTCGGGCTTGTATGGAGAGACAGCTTAAACGGATATTTCGCTTCAAACCGTGTTGATGACGGTGCAAAAGGAGACGATGATATCTATTTTGTAAAAAATACTTACTGGGACAGAACAGCAAAATATCTTGTTGACGGTACATCATTCGGAAACTCTAAAAAGGTTCCTAAATACGTTCTTGCCAATGCGATCATTTATTTAATGAATTGCAAGGGCGATACATTAAGATCGATTGTGTCGGATACTGCAGGTGCTTTCGAATTTGAACTTAAGCCGGATTCTTGCTACTACCTGGCAGCCAAGTCTGATAAGTATTTCTCTATGACAAAATCTGAATGGGTTCCGGTAACAATTAAAACCGTTCCGTTGAAGGATTTAACAGTAGGAGAGAATGAAATCAAGAAAAAGGCTGAAGTTATTCTTGTTAAGAAAGAAGAAATTATCATTGTACGTAACATCCTTTACGATTACGATAAATGGAATATTCGTCCGGATGCTGCTAAAGAACTGGATGTTATCGTAGAGTTAATGAAAGGAAATCCGGAGTTGAAAATTGAATTAGGTTCTCATACGGATGAGCGTGGTTCGGCAGATTATAACCGTGCACTTGCACAGAAACGTGCTCAGGCTGCGGTAGATTATATTGTACAGCACGGTATTGCAGCAGATAGAATTATCGCTAAAGGTTATGGAGAAGATACTCCTAAGATCAAAGGTGCTAAAACGGAAGAGGAACATCAGCAAAACCGTCGTACTACCTTTAAGGTGTTGAACCATTACGGTGACGATAAAGAGATTAAGACCGAAGAATAATTATTTTCGAACATAGTTTTAAAAGTCTCCCGATTAATCGGGAGACTTTTTTATTTTTACATAATTAAATACAAAAGCAGACATGAGCAGCAGCGATAGATACATGCAACGTGGCGTTTCTTCCCAAAAAGAAGATGTACATAAAGCCATAAAATCCATAGATAAAGGCATTTACCCGAAGGCATTCTGCAAAATCATCCCAGACATACTGGGCGGCGACCCGGAATACTGCAATATCATGCATGCCGATGGGGCCGGCACAAAATCGTCGCTAGCATATATTTACTGGAAGGAAACCGGTGACATATCTGTCTGGAAAGGCATTGCACAAGATGCTGTAATTATGAATATTGACGATTTAATCTGTGTAGGTGCTGTTGACAACATTTTGCTTTCTTCTACCATTGGCAGAAATAAGAACCTGATTCCTGGAGAAGTATTGGCGGCCATCATTAACGGAACGGAAGAAGTATTACAAATGCTTCGTGATAATGGTATCGGAATTTATAGTACAGGTGGCGAAACGGCAGATGTGGGTGATTTGGTCCGTACAATAATTGTCGATAGCACGGTTACTTGCCGAATGAAGCGACAAGATGTCATTTCAAACGAATTTATTAAGGCTGGCAACGTAATTGTAGGTTTTGCTTCATACGGACAAACAACCTATGAAACCGAATATAATGGTGGAATGGGAAGTAATGGATTGACTTCTGCCAGACATGACGTGTTTAATAATGTTATAGCAGCAAAATATCCCGAAAGTTTTGATCCGCAGGTGCCTGAAAATCTGGTGTATTCAGGTGAAATGAATCTTACCGATTCATACTTGAATTTACCTCTGGATGCCGGAAAACTGGTTCTTTCGCCAACAAGAACGTACGCACCGTTAATGAAAGAAATATTGAATCATTACCGGGGCCGCATAGATGGCGTGGTGCATTGCAGCGGCGGCGGGCAAACGAAGGTGTTGCACTTTACAGATGACAGCACACACATCATTAAAGATAATTTATTTGATGTGCCTCCATTGTTTCAGCTGATACAGGCGCAGAGCAATACGCCATGGGAAGAGATGTATAAAGTTTTCAATATGGGACATCGTTTGGAAATATATACCGATGCATCATTGGCTGAAGGCATGATCGAGCTGGCGAAGAAATTCAATATTGAAGCAAAAATAATCGGCCGTGTTGAAAAACCGGTAGCAGGTAAACGTCTTACCATTACTGGTCCTCAGGGTACCGAGTATACGTATTCCTGACAACAGGAACGGGCGTTGCAGGGAACGTTCGATTCAGAATAATTGTATAACATCAAATGAATATAACATTCTATAAATATCAGGGTACCGGAAACGATTTTGTGTTGGTTGACAACCGCACAAATATCTTTGACAGAGAACGCCGGGATCTTGTTGCGCAGATTTGTCACCGCAGATTCGGAATCGGAGCCGACGGCTTTATTTTGTTGCAGAATAAAGAAGGCTACGATTTTGAAATGGTATACTATAATGCTGATGGCAATGAAAGTACCATGTGCGGTAATGGAGGCAGATGCATTGTACAATTTGCGTATGACCTGGGTGTAATCGGGGCAACAACCAGATTCCTTGCAGTAGATGGCCCGCACGATGCACAGGTAAAAGACGGATTGGTGCATTTACACATGATTGATGTAAATACGGTAAATAAATTGAGTACGGATACTTTTTTCCTGAATACAGGTTCTCCGCATTATGTAGAAAAAGTATCCGCCATAGAACAATATCCTATATTTGAAAAAGGTAAAACCATTCGTTACAGCGACGCCTTTAAACCGGGAGGCACCAATGTAAACTTCATGGAAATGCAGGGTGATACCTTATTTGTAAGAACGTATGAGCGGGGTGTTGAAGACGAAACCTATTCTTGCGGAACAGGCGTAACGGCAGCAGCTATAGCAGCATCTACCATTGGCGCAACGGTTCCTGTATCTGTAAAAACCTTAGGTGGAAATTTAAGCGTATCGTTTACAAAATCCGGCGAACAGCATTATTCTGACGTGTATTTGATCGGGCCGGCAAAACGTGTTTTTGCAGGACAAATAGACGTGCGTTTTTAGGGCTCGAATCAGTATTAATTTGTAAATTTAAAACACGCTCCGCCATTCATTCAACCGTAATTGGCGGGCTATTATATAAGAATCAATAGTAAATCACATGTTAAGCATTTTAGCAAAATTATTCGGAACAAAATCTGGTCGTGATATTAAAAAATTACAACCTGTTGTGGAACTCATCAATGCCGAGTTTCAGAAATTACAATCTATAGATGACAATCAGCTAAGAGCTCAAACAGATAAAATCAAAGCAATTATTGATGCCGATTTAAGTGAAATCGACAAACAGATAAAAGCACATCACGATAACGTTGCAGCAAATCCGGATTTATCTATAGATGAGAAGGAAGTAATCTTTCAGGCAATTGATAAATTAGAAGCAGATCGAAATAAAGAGCTGGAAAAAGTATTAGAAAAAGTATTGCCTCAGGCATTTGCTGTAGTGAAAGAGACTGCACGCAGATGGAAAGAGCATGGCAAGCTTACAGTAACAGCAACACCTATGGATATTGAAATTGCTTCTAAAAAGAAGAATGTTCAGATCTCGAATGGCGTTGCAGAGTGGAGCAACAAGTGGCTTGCAGCAGGCACAGAAGTAACCTGGGAAATGCAGCACTTCGATGTGCAGTTGATCGGTGGTATGGTATTGCATCACGGAAAAATTTCTGAGATGGGTACAGGGGAAGGTAAAACATTGGTTGCTACATTGCCTGCATACTTGAATGCATTGGCACGCCGAGGCGTACACATTGTTACAGTCAATGATTACCTGGCAAAACGGGATAGCGAGTGGATGGCTCCTTTGTTTGAGTTTCATGGCATGAGTGTTGACTGTATTGACAAATACCAGCCCAACTCTGATGCAAGAAGAGATGCTTACCGTGCCGATATTACCTACGGAACAAATAACGAATTTGGCTTTGATTATCTACGCGATAACATGGCTACAGATAAAGACGATCTGGTACAACGCGGCCACCATTATGCTATGGTCGATGAGGTCGATTCCGTATTGATTGATGATGCACGTACGCCATTGATTATTTCCGGTCCGGTACCAAAAGGAGATCAGCACGAATTTGCTGAATTAAGACCACGTATTCAGCGTGTACTGGAAGAGCAAAAGAAATTAATCAATTCATTTTTGGTTGAAGCAAAAAAATACATTGCCGCTGGAAAGGAAAAAGAAGCAGGCTTAGAATTATTAAGAGCGCATCGCGGATACCCTGGCTATAAGCCTTTGATCAAGCAATTAAGCGAGACTGGTACAAAGGCCATTTTACAGAAAGCAGAAAACGAATACATGCAGGAAAACAACAAGCGTATGCCAGAGGCTGATGCTCCGTTGTATTTTGTAATTGATGAAAAACACAATCAGGTTGACTTTACCGAAAAAGGTGTTGACTTTATAACAGGTGAACAGGAAGATCCTACCTTGTTTGTATTGCCAGACATTGGTTCTGAATTGGCAAAGATCGAAAAAGACAAATCGTTGAGCGATCAGGAACGCATGGAGCGTACAGAGAAACTGCTAAGTGATTATTCTATCAAACAGGAACGTATTCACACGTTGCAGCAGTTATTAAAAGCTTACACCTTGTTTGAAAAAGATACGGACTATGTGATCATGGACGGCAAGGTTAAGATTGTGGATGAGCAGACAGGCCGTATTATGGACGGTCGTCGTTATTCAGACGGCTTGCATCAGGCGCTTGAAGCAAAAGAAAATGTACGTGTAGAAGAAGCAACTCAAACGTATGCAACAATTACACTGCAGAATTATTTCCGCATGTATCACAAACTGTCGGGTATGACAGGTACTGCGGAAACAGAAGAAGCAGAATTTCAGCAGATCTATAATCTGGATGTTGTTGTAGTACCTACAAACAGACAGATTGCGCGTATAGACGAACAGGATAAAGTATACAAAACGACAAGAGAAAAATATAACGCGGTAGCCGATGAGATTGTTGATTTAACAAATCAAGGCAGACCGGTACTGGTTGGTACTACTTCTGTAGATATCTCAGAATTGTTAAGCAGAATGCTGAAGATGCGTAACATCAAGCATCAGGTGTTGAATGCGAAACTGCATGCGAAAGAAGCAGATGTTGTTGCTGAAGCAGGTAAGCCGGGTACAGTAACCATTGCTACCAACATGGCAGGTAGAGGTACAGATATTAAACTTACAGCTGAATCAAAAGCTTCCGGTGGGTTAGCGATTATTGGTACCGAGCGACACGAGTCAAGACGTGTAGACAGACAGCTTCGTGGTCGTGCCGGTCGTCAGGGTGATCCGGGTTCTTCTCAATTCTTCGTGAGTTTGGAAGATAACTTAATGCGTTTATTCGGATCAGACCGTATCGCTAAATTTATGGACCGTATGGGTTATAAAGAAGGCGAAGTGATTCAGCATTCTATGATCTCAAATTCTATTGAACGTGCGCAGAAAAAAGTTGAAGAGAATAACTTCGGTCAGCGCAAGCGTTTACTTGAATACGATAACGTAATGAACTCTCAGCGTGTTGTAATTTACAAACGCAGAAAGAATGCCTTATATGGAGAACGTTTGAAACTGGACATCTTAAATATGATCTTCGATTTATGCGAAGACATGGTTTACGGTGCACACGCAACAAAAAATTACGACAACTTTAAATTAAGAGCAATCACAGTGTTTGGTGTGATACCTGACATTACGCAGGAAGCTTTTGAAAAAACGAATGTAGATGCGTTGGTGAGATCTTTCTATGATGAAGTATTGAACCATTACGAACAAAAGATTGCAATCGTAAAAGAAAAGACACAGCCTACATTCAATGAATTGTTATTGACACGCGGCGAGAGCATTGAAAATATTGTTATTCCATTCACTGATGGAAAAAGAAATATCAATGTGATTGCTCCGTTGAAAGAGCTTTCAAAGAAAGAATCACATACACTGGAACAATCCATCGAACGCTATATAACCCTTGCTGTTATTGACATGCATTGGAAAGATCACTTGCGTGAAATGGATGAATTGAAACAGTCGGTTCAGAATGCTGCTTACGAACAAAAAGATCCGTTATTGGTATACAAATTCGAAGGTTTCGAATTGTTTAAGAAGTTTGTATACACGGTAAATGCAGACATCGTTTCATTCTTATTTAAAGCAGACATTCCGAAACAGGATACCGTGCCGGTGAGAGAATTGAAACAGCAACCTGTTCAGCAGCCGAAGTACAAAGAAACAAAAGACGAAGCCGGCTCTGTGTTTGGTGGCGGTGCGCAGCAAACAGAAGAAGCGGTTGCTCCTCCAAAAGCAGAACCGTTGCGCTCTCAGAAGATCGCAAACAGAAACGATAAAGTTTCTGTGCAGTATATGGATGGCAGCGTAAAACGCGACATCAAGTACAAAGCTGTGGAAGAAGATTTGATGAACAATAAATGTGTGTTGATTGAAGAGTAGATTTCAGTAAAATGAGGGTAAACGTATTTATGGAAAGCACGCTTAAGTTGATATCCATTGTAAGTGTAATTGTAGCAAGCTCTTGTGCAGCAATGTCGCAAAAGCATAAAGGCAGTGCAGAAAATACGTACTATGAAGATTTGAGTACGGTAAGGCCGGCATTCATTAATCCTGACACACTCGCTTCTTCTAGATCTACGCCCAAAACAACAGTTGTTGCAACCTATCCGAATGATGTTGCTAAAAAGATAACGATACGTTCCGACTCAATCATTGAACTGAATAAAAAATATTCTACCGTGCAAGGTTTTCGCATCCTGATTTATGCCGGTTCCAGCAGCGATGAGGCTCAGAAAATCAGAGAGCAGGTATATGCATACAATTCAGACCTGGATGTGTACACACAATTTAAGCAGCCCAGTCATCGGGTAAAAGTCGGCAATTTTGCAGATCGGGTTGAGGCCAATTATATGTTAAACGATTTAAAGGTAAATTTTCCAAATGCGATGATCGTTCCCGATCAGATAAATTTGGTACAGTAACATGGAATTAAAACAGCGTATTCAGCAATTAGCCGCAACCATTTCTGCCGATGTTATTGGTTATAGAAGATACATTCACGCAAACCCTGAGTTGTCGTTTGAAGAACACAATACCTGCAAGTACGTTTCCGATTTACTTACTTCTTTTGGTATAAAACACGAAACGGGCATTGCTGGTACAGGTGTTGTTGCTTTGATTGAAGGAAAGAATCCTTCATCAAAGATTATTGCGCTGCGTGCCGACATGGACGCGCTTCCCATAGAAGAAAAAAATAACGTTCCGTATAAATCTACGAACATCGGTGTAATGCACGCCTGTGGACACGATGTACATACTTCATCTTTATTAGGTACAGCAAAAATATTAAGTCAGGTTACCGATCAGTTTGAAGGAACTGTAAAATTAATTTTCCAACCTGGCGAAGAGAAATTTCCCGGGGGCGCATCTTTGATGATCAATGAAGGCGTGTTGGAAAATCCTGCGCCTGCAAATATCATTGGTCAGCACGTAATGGCGCTGATTCCTGCGGGTAAAGTTGGATTCAGAGAAGGCATGTACATGGCCAGTGCTGATGAGATTTACATTACAGTGAAAGGCAAAGGCGGACATGCTGCCATGCCCGATAAAAATGTTGATCCTATTTTAATTGCTTCACACATCATTGTTGCCCTTCAGCAAGTGATCAGCAGAAACTGTGACCCACGTATTCCTGCGGTATTATCGTTTGGCAAAATTGTGGGTATGGGTGCAACCAATGTGATCCCCGATGAAGTGAAGATCGAAGGCACCTTCAGAACACTGAACGAAGAGTGGAGAGCCGAAGCAAAAAAACGCATACATAAAATGGCAACAGGTATAGCAGAGTCTATGGGGGCTACCTGTGATATTGATATTAAAGACGGATACCCATTTTTGAAAAATGCACCTGCACTTGCAAAACGCATGAAAGCAGCAGCCGTAGATTTTTTAGGACAAGAGAATGTAGTTGATCTGGACTTGTGGATGGCGGCAGAAGATTTTGCATACTATTCACAAAAGATCGACGCCTGTTTTTATCGTTTAGGCATACGCAACGATGCGCGCGGCATTACCTCAGGTGTGCATACGCCAACTTTTGATATAGACGAAGCAGCGCTGCAGACAGGTACAGGCTTGATGGCCTGGCTAGCGATTGAAGAGCTAAAGGCATAAATAATAAATTCCAAACGAATGACATTAAGCAACAGCCGAGTGGAATAGGATGTTGTTCTTGAGGCGACGGCTCAAATCAGAATATATACTCGTCATTATTTTATCGTAAGCTTATTCATAAAAAAGAAATCTCATCGGGGTTAAATATCAGGGGTATTAGTCATATTAAATGCATGTGCAGTGATGTAAGGCGAGACGTTATCTTAATTTTGTTTTGATATAATCAACTTGTTTTATCAATTAAAATGGTTGATATTTAATTGTCAACTAATTTTTGACCGAATGATTTTTAAAGACAAACTTCCTGTAAGTTATTTACTTTTTACAACAAGGGGGCGAATAAATCGCCTAACATATTGGGCAGCTTCAATATTTATTTGGGCGACCTTTTATGTATTATTTAATTTGATCGAGTTTATTATTTCTTATACTGCCACGTGGACAATATATCCACTGTTATTTTTTGCCTTATTTGCAACAGCAGTCAAGCGGTTACATGACACAAATAAATCAGGAGGTTGGCTTTTTTTAGCGTTGATTCCTATTCTTGGTCCAGCAGTTTTAATCTATCTTCTTGGTTTCAAAAGAGGAAGTATTCAGGCAAACCGTTTTGGTGCTGTGCCTGATACAGCACCAGATTATTTTAAAAATCCCGACATTAAAGAAAAAATTGTAAACGATGTCACGCAAATCAATCCTGTTCTTGTTGCAAGAGTTGAAAATCCTAAGACTGTAGAAGAACTTCAGAGTATAATTAAGATGTCTGATCGTTCCATTTGTATTGGAGGCGGCAGATTTAGTATGGGCGGACAAACGGCAAGTGAAGGGAGTATTCATATTGATATGAGGCACTTAAACAATGTGATTGAATTCTCATCTGAAAACAAAACCATCAAAGTTCAGGCAGGAATTCGTTGGTGTGATATTCAACAATATATTGACAAATATGATTTGAGTGTAAAAATTATGCAAACGTATGCTAATTTCACGGTTGGTGGTGCATTGAGTGTAAATTGTCACGGAAGATATATAGGCTTGGGTTCGGTTATTTTATCCGTAAAATCGTTAGATGTTATTTTGGCAAGCGGAGAATTCGTGCATACATCCGAAAAAGAAAGGCCTGAATTATTTTTTGCAACTATCGGTTGTTATAATGCTCTTGCTGTAATTGTGCAGGTTGAATTAGATTTAGAAGAAAATGTTGCAGTAAAGCGCAGTCATAAAAAAATGCCAAGTGAGGCGTACAAAAAATATTTTTTTGAAAACATTCGTGAAAATAAAGATATAGTTTTTCATAATGGAGATATCTATCCTCCCAATTATAAAAATGTGAGAGCTGTTAGTTGGATTAAGACCAAAGAAAAGCCAACAGTAAAAACACGATTAATGCCACTTGCTGCCGCATATCCGATTGAAAGATATTTTATTGAAACATTTAGTAAAAGCCATTTTGGAAAATGGAGGAGAGAATTCATAATCGATCCGATTGTTTTTGCGTCTAAGAGAATTCACTGGCGAAATTATGAAGCCGGTTATGACGTGCTAGAACTGGAACCCGAATCAAGAAAAAGAAACACATATGTCTTGCAAGAATATTTTATCAGCGTCAAAAAATTTAATGAATTTTCGGCATCAATGTCCGAAATTTTTACTCGTTATAAAGTAAATGTGATAAATGTTTCCATTCGGCACGCAAAAACAGATAGTGGATCTTTACTGGCCTGGGCGAAGGACGAGGTTTTTGCCTTTGTAGTTTGGTACAAACAAGGCACAAGTGAAATGGATAAAAATAAAGTTGCTGTTTGGACAAGAGAATTAATTGACATTTCTGTATCCCTGAATGGATCTTATTATTTGCCGTATCAGCCTCATGCAACAAAAGAGCAATTTCACAAAGCATATCCTAAAGCTGAAAAATTATTTGAATTGAAAAAACAACTTGACCCAACGTTTAAATTTAGAAATGTAATTTGGGATACTTACTATAAATCAAACTAATATGAACTCAGAATTTAAAACCGTTTTTTCGAATGTAAAATGGAGCGATGATTTTTATCGTTTCTTGCAGGTTGTTTTTCATTTATATCCTGAAGATAAATTTCATCATCTCATTGCAACAATCACTAAAGAGCAAAATACGGATGAGGAAATTTATAAAGCAATTCAAAAAAATCTCTCTAAGATAAAACCATTCCTTTCAGAATTTACATTGGCATTGCCTGCTCTGAAAAAGCAGAAAAAAGAAATGTCAAAGCAGGTTTTACAATTGCTTGGTAATAAAAAGAAAATCAATGGTTATTTGGAAATTGGTTCGACTGGCAGGTATATCTCTGATTTGCGAAAATCTATCTCGCTTTCAGGTTCTGTTTTTTTGACAAATGACATTGTACCCAGTAATTCTATTGGAGATATGTTTGAAAGAGGGCAGATAAGGAAAATTGGAAAATTCATTCCGCTTAATAATTATCAGCCAATAAACCAAAGCGATATTCCTGATGAAAGTATTGATTTGATTACCTGTCATATTGGATTGCATCATTGTCCGCACGATCTATTAGATGGCTATATAAAATCTCTTAATCGTATTTTACGAAAAGGTGGCTTGTTTATTATGAGAGATCATGATGTAAAGAGCAATGAAATGGCAACATTCGTTTCTTTGGTACATACCGTTTTTAATTTAGGACTTAATGTGAGCTGGGAAACCGATTGTTCTGAATTTAAATCTTTTAAATCAATTGATGAATGGAGCAAAATGCTTTCTTCTTATGGATTCAAAGATTCGGGTGCCAGAATTTTACAAGATAAAGATCCGTCGGACAATACGCTAGTCTTATTCACAAAACTGTAAAAATGAAACGTCTTTATATATTTACCCTTTGTTCGTTAGTGCTAGCTTGCAGTGTATTCTTTTTCAAAAAAAGAGTGCCAATGACTGTTGCAGCAGGAGAAGGGCTAGTTATTCCATTAGAGTGGTTGAAGATAAATAAAAATGCTGTTACACCAAAAGCAGATATAAGACCAGCAGATCAAACTTTTTTAACTTTTCCGGAATGGTTTTTGGTTTTCAGTCCTGAAGAACAAGCGAATTATTTTAAACATCACACATCAACAACATTTCCTTTCATGAGTCATACTGCACAAATTTGGCAGAGTTATATAATAGTGAATGATCAGATTAAAAATAATTTTGCCCCCAATCCAGGCTACCATTTTATGATTTGGGTAATTGGCACAAGTGCTTCAATAGAATATTCTATTAAGGCCTGGTATGAAACAATTGTCGGAAGAATTTCAGATACAGGTATAACTATAACAGATGAAGATAAATTCAATGCACAGTTTACGCAGGATTATGTAGATTTTATTAAAGATAGACCTTGGTATGAATTTAATTTTAAAACGAGATTGAAAACATTATGGACTTCTACATCTTTAATAAATGATAATTTTTTTAGAAAGATTGAGCGGAAATATATTCTCACATCAGAGCTATTGGTGAAATATGTATATGGAAAATTAATTGGTATTGGAACAAAGCAGGTATATGAAGAAGCACTTCCTACCACAGGTGTGATTGTAGAGAATGATAGCTTGCAATATCTATATCGTTACGACAAGTTTGCACATGCAGCTACTACATTGGCGATGCAAGGGCATACCTTTAAAGAAATCGCTGGCAATAATTCAGCGATCTTATTGACATTATTGCTTCCTGCAGATGATAACTCTATTTTTGAAAATGCTGCGTTGGTTTTTACACAACCAATATCATCTGACATGAATAAAAAAAGAGTTGCATTGGCAACGCCTGTTCATACATTAAGTAAATTGTTGCAACATTGTGATCATGAAAAAATACAAGTAGAACACATTTTTGATTATTGATTTGTATGTTGAAAATTTCATGCTTCTATTCATTATTATTATATACAATATTTTTTTCGTGCAGTAATCGCAATACTGATTTCAAGCAAATGAAGTGTAATACTTTTTATTGCGAAGGAGAATACCCTGTTTATGAATTGAATATTAACAAAGATGGATCAGTATTATACAATTCTATCGCATTTAATAAAGAAGAGAAAGGGTATTATGTTGGGTGTTTAGATTCAATTACTAGAAATGAATTGGATGAGTATTTTAAACAAACCAATATAGATAATTTGCAAGCAATGTATGATGAAAAAGAATATGCTGATCATCCATGTAGCGAGTTTGTTTTTTATATGGAAAACGATGAAGTAATTACAACTAGGGATTGTTCAGTTTCATATCACGTTGATCTTTTAGAAAAATTATATCCTATAATTAATAATATAAAGGATAGTACAAAGTGGGTTCGAAAAGAGGATTTGTAATCAAGTATCTGTTGGTTGGTAGGTGTCATGGGCTTGAGGTGATCAGATAATCTTCGCACTCGTTGGTAAACAGCAGTCTAATTATCAAATAATTGTACGGTTTTCGAGGGTGGTTTGTGTAAATTATTTTATTAAAAAAAATAATAATGAAATTGTGTATAACCATGAATAAATTATATTATTCATTATTGTGCATAAATGGGAGTGTTTGTGGATAATTTAAACTATAGTAATCTTTTTTAACTTTAATTTTTAGTAATACTTTTAACTCAAGTTGATATTTATATTTTAATAGCATTTTGGTTTCATTGTTTTAATTATACTTTATATATTTTACCATTTTGAAGTCTTTTTATAACTATTGGGTTGGGTTTGCAGGGTTTTTATTAGTGTCTTGTGCCACAAATGTGGGTGAAGAGGCTGGGGAGAGTCCGAATCTTTTCAGTAGCCTGCTGCATACAATAGCGCATCCGTTTCAGGAAAAAACGATCTTGACATTGACTCCTGCTGAATATGTAGCCTGGGTACAGGAACAAAATGGTGTTACGTTTGATAGCGTACAGAATGCACAATATACAATGAGCCTTACTTTCCATCCGCCACGGCTAGAAGCCTATTTGGGTGCAGTGAATAATCAGGAAGATCCGAAGAGCACACACGCAAAATACCTGAATATTCAAAAGGATTATTATTACTGTATGGCAGAATGTGCTGTGAAATATGAATCTGCATCTGCGTCGATCAATAAAAACGATTTACTTGAACAGATGAAACAGCAGCTGACGGTAGTTAAAAATAATAAAGATACACTGCACAATGTGATTACAGAAGCCTTCCCATCTTACATTATGCGACAGCCCAATAAGTTGCTGATCTTAATTCCGAATACCGATTCCTTAAGTTCTTATAAAGTCAGCATAGCAGGTTCTCCTTTTCTACTGCCGGATTGCACACTCAATCTGAGCAGAGATGTTATACAATCTTTTCCAATCATTAAATTATAAGCAAATGTTTTTACGCATAGCAAAACATCAACGCCTGATCGCTTCGTTTCTGTTGATTAATTTTCTGACACTTTTTGTTCCGATACAAAGCAAGGCCTTGTCATCAGGTCCATCCCAGCCGGAGACACAACAGTTTGCACCTGCAGGAATGGATAACATGGTAGATCCGTTTACGGGTGATTTCAGCTACAACATTCCGTTGATGGATGTGGGCGGTTATCCAATCAACATGAATTATGCATCAGGCATTACTCCGGATGCGGAAGCCAGCTGGACAGGCTTAGGCTGGAACCTGAACGTGGGTGCCATTAACCGTGCGGTACGCGGATTACCGGATGATTTTGCTGGAGATCTCATGCAGACCGATTATAACGTTGCACCGAATGAAACATTCGGTGCTCAGGGAAGCGTAGGTTTAAGTGTTTTCGGATCAAAGATTATAAATGTTAATGTTAATGCGAATGTATTTTACAATACCTATAATGGTATGGGCATCAGTTTGGGTGTAGACCCATCGATTTCCTCTTCGAAAGCCACGTCTGGCGGGTATACAGCCAATCTGGGTGTTGGTGTAGAAGTAGGTTCCGAATCGGGTACCGATATTACACCTTCAATAGGCGTGAGCCATACAGAAAGTGGAAACCAACTGCAACAAGGCTTGAATGCTTCTGTTGGTTTCCCCTTTAATACCCGTGAAGGTTTAAAAGGTATGACTATATCAGCCGGATATACTCCCGGTAAATCCGGCGGTGGCTCATTTGCACATACGGACGCCTTCATTGGTTTTTCAACACCTACGTATACACCTTCTATTACACAGAGTCACAAAAATTACAGCTTTTCATTAGGTGCAAATTTTAACATCCCCAATCCTCCTACTGAGCTAGGTAATTTTGGATTTTCCGGATATTATACGGGTCAGTTTATTGCAAATCCGTCACTCACAACTCCTGCTTATGGCTATATGTATTCGGGCTTGGTTGATTCTGATAATAAGCTCTATGATTTTAACAGAGAAAAAGATGGCGTGTATCACAAGAAATATACGCAGAATTTACCATTGACAAACTTTACGTATGATGTATTCGGTGTTAACGGACAAGGAATCAATGGTACGTATCGTTTGTATCGTGGAGACGTAGGTAGAGTTACCGATAATGCAGCAAATGATTTTTCAACGACTGCAGCTGTAAGCGCTTCATTCGGTACCATTATTGAAACAACGAACGTAGGTATCGGGGTAAATGCATCTGTTACCAATTCCAATTCCGGGAAATGGTCAGCAGACGACAATTTTGTTCCTGGGTTCCGTTCGGAAGCAGATAATTCTGTACCAACAAGCGAAAAGGTTTATTTTAAAAAGATCGGAGAGTCAGTTGTAGAAAATGATAATAATTTTTTGAATAATGTGCAGGGCTCAACGGATCTGTTACAGTATGGATTGTTGTCTAATACGTTTGGCATAGCCTCCAATACCTATGCAAACGGAAAACCTGTGGCAACGAATATTCCCCATACAAGTCCAGGATCGAATGCAAGAAGCCAGCGTCCCAATAAGGCAACTACTTTTACCACATTGTCTGTAGCGGAAGCATTGAACGGGAATGTTTTACCGATTCAAAATTATTCAATGGATAATAATAGATTTGCCTGGATACAAAACGGATCCGGCATGAATGCTGGTAGTACTTCCAATGCAACGTATGATTATACGAGTACTGTTGTGCCAAGAAATTCAGGAGCGCGGAAAAACCAACACATCTCTGAGGTACGTGTAACGGATGAATCCGGATCCCGCTATGTATATGGGATTCCGGTATATAATAACCAACAGCAGGAGATAACTTTTGCTGCGCAAAGCTGGAACGATATGGTCAAGCATACGGGGGCTGTTCGGTCGGGTTTTGTTGGTTATGATCCAGATAATGATTTAGGAACGTCTAATGCTAACGGTATCGACAATTATTATAATTGTGTTACTACACCGGGCAATGCACATTCATATCTGCTTACCTGTATTTTATCTTCTGATTATGTAGACAGTGATGGTATTAAAGGTCCATCCGACGGAGATCTTGGAACCTATACCAAATTCAATTACAGTAAACTTACTGATAATTATGTGTGGAGAACACCGATGTCGATCGATAAAAATATTGCCAGTTTCAGTGATGGTATGACAGGAACAGCAGAAGATGATAAAGGCAATATCATTTGGGGGACAAAAGAAGTATGGTACCTGCATTCAATTGAAACACCTACCCATGTTGCTGAATTTTATGTGAGTCCCCGCTTGGATGGATTTGGTGCAGAAAACAGAGAAGGAGGTATTGGAAATATAGCCCTTCAGAAATTGGATAAAATTGTTTTGTATTCCAAAGCCGACAAATTTAATTCATCTGCCGAACCTGTTAAAACAGTTTATTTCAGCTATGACTATTCGTTGTGCCCAAATACCATTAACAGTATTGCACCAGGCGGAGGAAAGCTGACGCTTAAGAAAGTATGGTTCACGTATGGCAATTCCCAGAAAGGTGTTTTAAATCCGTATACATTTACCTATGCGGACCAGGATTTTGACGGAACGATGGATGCTGGATTGAACCCGGATTATTCCAGTCAAAACTATGACCGCTGGGGATATTATAATACAAATAATTTCCTGATGAATTCAAATGGTGTTGCGGCTTCTAATCCGTTCCTGCTCGGAAATACGCCGGCCTATCCGAATTCCTATTTTCCGTATACTCCACAAGGCGATAAATCCGTTGCCGATGCCAATGCATCTGTTTACGCACTCTCTACTATTCAAACACCAACGGGTGGTACAATGCATGTGGTGTATGAATCCGATGATTATGCGTATGTGCAGGATAAGCAGGCGATGCGGATGTTCAGCCTGTCGAACAATTCTTACAACGCCGGTTCCTTATATACTGCGGGACCCAAAGATCCTGCAAATCCGCCGGTATCGGGCAGCGACTATTATGTAGATATTGACCTAGGAGAGGGCTTTAAGCCTACAAACCCTACAGACCCTGGAAGTGTCTTACAGGAGTTTCAAAACCTGTACATTGGTGATATCGACAAGATGTTCTTTAAAATAAACATGAATGTTGTCAACGGCCAAAACAGATGGGAGTATGTGCCGGGTTATGCAGAAATTGATAAGTCGAGCTGTTATCTGCCTTACAGTGCGGGAGACGGCGGTGTCTACAAGCAGGCAAGGATTGCATTGAAACCAGTATCTTCCGGGACGCACAGCGCAAGTCCGATAGCCCGTGCCGGATGGATGTATGCAAAGATCAATCTTAGCAGAGAATTAAAAGGGTTGAAAGATGCATCGACTATGGGTGTAACAACGCTTATGTATGCGCTGATTTCGGAAATTGATGATATCATGTCGATTACCTCGAGCTTTACGAGCCATATGATTTCGGATGGAAATTCCAGCAGTATGGCCAACGGCGGATCTATGGTTCGTCTGCTTGAGCCGGATAAAATCAAGTTCGGCGGCGGGCATCGGGTAAGAGCCATTGTAATGTCTGATCACTGGGCATTAATGAAATCGAATAATGAAAATGGATCTACACCATTGAAAGAAACTTCTTTGTACGGACAATCCTATACTTATACAACGTCGTCGTCGAGTGGTGCAACTATAAGCTCAGGTGTTGCCGCTTATGAACCTATTATGGGGGGAGAAGAGAACCCATTCCGCCAACCTGTTTTTGTTGTAGAAAAAGCACCTTTGGCAGCCAATACGATTTACTTTCTGGATGAACCATTTGGCGAATGTTTCTTTCCGGCTCCAAGCGTGGGTTACAGCAACGTTGTTACGACGCCTTTAAAGCTAACTTCCTATAACGATGTGATTCACCGTAACTTTATCCATAACGGAACGGGTTATGTTCAGCAGGAATTTTATACGGCTAAAGATTTTCCAACATACACCGAGCGTACAGCTATTGATAAGGCGAGCCATAATCCAAGCTTACTTTCAAAATTCCTGAAAATCGGATCTACTGATCTGGTTACGTGTACGCAAGGGTATTATATTGAAAATAATGATATGCATGGCAAACCCAAGGCCAAACGGGTGTTTGCGGAAACCTTCGGGAATACCAGCACGGTAGCTCCGCAGGCAATTTCAGAAGTGGAATATTATTATAAGATCACAACAACCAACAGCACTTCTGATGCAAACCGGACAACGATGCTGGATAATACAGTAACGACGATTAATCCGAACCTAAGTATTAACAGTACTCCAAGTACTATGGGTGTGGATGTGGATGTGGTGCACGATGAACGTGAATTTGCCTCTCTGACTTCCGGCGGCGGGCTTTATCTAAATACGAAAGACATTCAGCTTGCCTTTATTCCTCTTATTATTCCGATTCCATATCCGAGTGTCTCGAATGAATATGTACAGTTCCGTTCGTTGGTAACAACCAAGGTGGTTAATAAGTACGGTATTCTGGAGAAGACGATTGCTAAAGATAACGGAGCCGCTATTACCACGACTAATATGGCATGGGATGGTAAAACAGGAGAGGTGCTTTTATCTTCTATACAAAATGAGTATGACGATCTAATCTATACATTTAATTATCCGGCGCACTGGGCTTATCCACGGATGAAACACGCGAGCTCTTCGGAAGGGTTATCGTTTACCAAAGGTTATTTATCTACTCAGTTGGCTTTGCCGGCATCTCAGCCATTTGATCCTGCACAACCTTTCTCCACTTCATCTGGTCAATGCATTTTCAATGACGGGGATGAGTTGCTGTTGGATAACGGCACGGTGGTTTATTTGAATAATAATGCTGGCCAATGGGACATGCTAGATGTGAACGGCACGTCGCATCTGAATGATACCTATACCAATGCAAAAGTAATCCGCTCAGGTGCGCGCAATATGCCGACAGCTGCGATCGGAACGATTGTTACGAAAACAAATCCGATGCAGGGCAGTCAGCTTGTTTTCTCCAATGTACTGAATACGGGTGCATCTGAATATAGTGAAACATGGAAGCGTATGGGCTGTGACTGTGCAGGTACCAATACGAGTACGAACCCATACGTACTGGGACTGAAAGGAAATCTGAGACCGCTGAGATCCTGGACTTACCTGACAGACCGTTACCAGAAGCTGGTGAATAACAACATGGCTTTACGTACGGATGGGTACTATAAGGACTTCAATCCGTTCTGGGTATATAATGCAGCAACAGGTTTAAATGATAATTCAAGCGTGCTTTCAAACAGCTCTACAACGAAATGGCAGTATGTAACCCAGATCACAAATTACAGCATTCTGGGTATGGAGATTGAAAACAAAGATGCGCTGGGCCGTTACCTGATGGCGCAATATGGTTACTGGCGGAAGCTGCCGGTTGCCACATCAAACAATTCTCAATATAAAGAATCGGGTTTTGATGGTTTTGAAGATTATGGTAACAGCTATAATAAAGGCGATTGTATTGACGATCATTTAAGCTGGAGAAACGCCTATCAGAATGTTACCAACGCAGAATCCCATACCGGCAGACAATCTATTGTAGTGCCAGCCGGACAAACACTTCCGGTAACTAAAGTCATTGAAAACTGTCAGTAATATGAACGCTCAGATATTGAATTGTATGAAACGGTATATCACATTTATTTCTTTTTTGCTGGTTGGTGCGTATCAAACGTTCGGACAGACTTCGTGTGCAATAAACAGTTTTTACATAACGGATCCTCTTACTCCGATAACGACAGTTACCTATGATACTCCGTTTAAAATAGATTTAGGTATTACTCTTGACGGAACACCTACAGACCAGTTATTAATAGCACTGCAGCTGCCTTCAAACAATTATCAAAATATTAATGGAATAACAGCGAATGTAACTTCGCCGTCGGGGCAAACAATCGCAACAGGCGCACTCAGTGTTAATGGCAGTATTCTTACCATTCCGGTAAATGCTTCAGCTGGTTTTCAGGCGGGAGGTTTTACGGTACATTTATTAAATGTTATTCTTGCTCCTATGACAGATTGCGGGCCTGTGACGTTAGCTTTTAATGGAACGATGAAAAGCTCCTTTAAAGGGACGTTAAATCCTTTTGTAGCTACAATTCCTAATGCTAATATTACAGGAAATCATATATTGGGTACAATTTCTATTTCTAGTGCAGAAACTTACAACTACAATGCAACTACAAATGCAAATTATCCTTTGTATATGGATATTGATTTTGAGGTTGAGTCAGGAACATATATCGGGAGTAATTTTTTATTTTCTTTAAATTCCAATCAGTCGATTACAAAGGTTGTTAGGTTTGGCGGCACTACATTTAATGTACTGACTCCTAATGCTTCAGGAATCTACACATACCCTCTTTCATATAATAATATCACTCAGGCGAATCTGAATTATGATTATCAAGTAACTTTTGTAAGGGTATATTTTAATATAAATAATAATAACCAAAGTACTGTTTTGAATTTAAATGTAGCGGCCAATTTTGATTTGGCTTGTACAGTCAGTGGTAATAATTTTACTAAAACAGTCAGTTCTCTTAATCCAATAACATATAAGAATGATGATCAGATTTTGCAGTATCCATCAATATTCTGCAGTGATAATTCTAATTCATACGGAATTGATTATAATTATAATGTAGATGAAATAACTAGTTATCCTTGTGAGACAAATTCAGCATATCTTTATCTTGATAATATATATAATGCTCCGTTGCAAGGTTTGTCATCACCAGTAACTACTACTATTGATAATTTGCAAAATGTATTGATAGAATCATTGATTTTTGATCCTGAAATGTTACCAGTAGTATCCGTTCTTTATGTTAATTCTACTAATTTTCAGTATGTTAGTTATGCTCAAGGAAATGGCAATGTTATTACTTTTCAAAATCCAGGTAGTATTAAAACTATCAAGATGGATTATAGTAATGTACAATCAAAAATTTCTGTTCTGCAAATGAATTATTCATTATCTGTTGCTCCAGGTTCATTTGTATATAATTTATTCAATTCAGGAAATCCTTATATAACTATTACTAAATCAATTTCCGGGCAGGGCTTATACAATACTCCTTACATTAATTCACCAAATGATTATCCGTCGATTCCAAGCTTTGGAATAGGTCAACCTGTTACATTTACGTTATCCGCCAATATTCAAAAAACGATAGGGCCCGGCGTTGATCTTGTGTATGCATTAAGTCCACAAATGTATTTTCCAAGTACTTTAAATTTGCTTTTTTCCTTAGATGGGAGTAATTATCTTCCAATGTTAGATTTTAATACGCAACATGGAACCAACTTGGATTATCAACTTGTTGGCAATACCATTCATATTAAAAATATATCTGTCAGGTTATGTACTAGTTTCTTTTTCAAAGTAAATACTCAGGTTGTAAGCAGACCTACACAAGTTAACTCAAATTTAAACAGTATCTATTTTAGTGATTATACAACCTATGCTTCAACTTTTTACTGGAATATTGATATAACTCAAAGCAGTGCAGCGGCGGTTACTTTATCCTGTGACGGCGCCAAATATGCACAGAATATGAAGCTCAAAACCAATGATGCTTTTTATGCTAATTATACTATGTCTAATTCCGTAGCATTTAACTATACTAGCGTTGAGGTAGATTATTATATACCACTGATTAATTCCGGTGTAATACCTGCTTTATCACTTAATCGAATTGACGGTACATCTGGTGCTGTTACTGCTATTCCTTTAACTGCAACAAACAGTGTATTGTCTTATTCCAGCAGTAGTTTTTCCAGCTGTTCTTCACTGATGAATAATTTATGTAAAAATGTTACTTATACTTCCAATCCTGCTAGTGCTAATATTCTGAAGGTAACCCTAAGCAATATGAGTGTAAATTATTACGACCAGCTTGTACTTACGGCGCAGTACCCGGCAGGTCTGGCTTTGTCAGGCTCCATACCTGTTGAAGTGATTACAACACTAGGAACTGTTCCTGGTACAGCATTACTGTCAAATCCGAATACAACGGCCGGTACAATCACAATCGGAACGACTTCGGATTGTGATCCGTTTGTCTGTTCAGATTGTGTAACTTCATTTTCTCCGATACCGGGCAATACATATTTTTTATCTGCCTGGGTGAAGGAATCTTTTAGCGGTACAGCGCCGGCAAGCTATGTGAATTCAGGTATTCAGATTACGTTTAATAACGGGCAGATAGCAACCCTTCCTTTGTATAAAGGTTCGGGCCCGATTGTAGAGGGCTGGCAGCGTATTGAAGGTAGTTTTCAGATTCCTGTTACAGCGAGTAATATTCAGGTTGTGCTGACGAATTTAAATGCCACGGGCGGAGCGAATGTATATTTTGATGATGTTCGTATCCATCCGCTTAATAGCAATATGAAATCATTTGTATACAATCCTTCCACACAAAAACTGGTGGCAGAATTAGACGAGAATAATTTTGCGACTATATACGAGTACGATGATGAAGGTATTCTGATCCGTGTTAAAAAGGAAACGGAACGTGGTGTTATGACGATTAAAGAGACACGTACGAATCAGAGTAAGATACAGACGAATAAGATTCAGGATCAATAATGGAAATTGAGTTGAGAAACTCCAAATTTCAAAACACAAATTCCAAACATTTGGAATTTATTTAAAGAAGAGTAAAAAAACATGAAACGAATTATACTTGCTATTTACTTGTTTGCTTCGGCTCTGGGTGTGTTAGCCCAGAAGGATGAGCTGAAAAAACTGAGTGCAGATTATGACGCATCGTTGAAAAAGAATAAAACGTTTCACCTGCCGTATGTACTGATTGTTGCCGGGAGTCTGGATACCACAGTAGAAAAGGTACAGGTGGATTTATATAAATCAGAGTCTGCTGATTACCTGAAAATGGGGGCGATGCAGGAGGTTATACACGATGGGGCCTTATTGCTGGTTGTTAATCACGAACGGAAACAGATTCGTGTCGGAGAAGATAGTACCAATATTGGGTCCAATCATTTGCTTGTAAGTAATTTTGCGAGCATTATTGATAGCAGCCGTTCTATTACGTCTCAATCGAAAGACGGGATCATTCATTATGTATTGACCTTTTCTCCAACGTTTATTTATTCTACGATAGAACTTGACTTTTCCAAAAAGACAAAAAATTTGTATAAGATATATGCTGCTTTTTCAGATGCGACGCCATCTGAGTTCCGGTATCTGGAAGTAGATTATAAGGATCCGGATTTCAAATGGGTGCCGGAAGCTGGCTTTCCGAATACGGCTAAGTATGTTATGAAGCGTAGTAACGGACAGTATGTTGTAACAAATGCTTATGATTCGTACAAAGTATTTTAAAAAGGCTTAATGCAAAAAGTTTAAAGCACAAGGCTGAAATATTATGGTGTGTTTTGAGATTAGATGTATTTGTACAGAGATATAGAATTACAATAATAAAAGATATGAAACGATTATTATTTTTGCTGGTATTGGTTTCCCATTCGGTGTTTGCCAATACGGATACAAAGTTTAACACACTGACCGGATCAGCTCTTGTAGCGGGGGCGAGCCAGACGGTAGGTGGTCTGCGGTATAACGCAACAGGATCTCCTGTGGCGTTATCAGCCCGTAATTTCTGGGTTCAGAATGTTTACGGTTTGGTGAAGCTTTCAGTACCTACCCCCAGTAGTACGCAAGGTAGCGCGTCGGTAGGTGTTAGTATTACGTATCAGACAGAAGCGCTTATTGCTGATGCGACAACAGGTATTGAGACGCTGCAGTATGTTTCAACAACAACAACAGCAACCTTATCGGTAAACCTTTCGGGCACAGACGCTACGGATGTTTCTTATTTTCTTGCACCCAATGCACAGAACGTTCAGATAACGGTTACTTCGGTTTCGAATGCCAGCAATTTAAATTTAACGTTAACCACCTCTGTTGTAACGATAGGGTTTGATTATCTGGCGGCCAATGCTTCTGTGGTACCTACACATCTTTCACAAAACATGCCGGTTATTACCAGCGGAGGCGATCTACAGGTTTCCTGGAGCCGTGTGACCGGTGCGAGTACGTATGAACTGGAATGGACCTTTATTTCAAATCAGGGAATGGATCCTGTAACCCTTATCCCTTTTACACTTTCTTTTAACCAGATCGCAATTCCGCCACTGTATTTTAAAAATAACAGCAGTCGTGTTGAAACAGCGAATGTAACATATAATATTCCCTTGATCTTTGAACAGGGTTATATTTTATACCGGGTGCGTGCGGTTGGTCAAAATATAGTGAACAGTAATCCTGTCTGGGTAAAATCTGCCTGGAGTTATCTGGATGCGGGTAGTCCGGGAGATATAACCGGTCAGACCACTTCACTATTTCCTTCAGCTAATGCGTATCTGTACGCGGGCCTCGAAAATAATATCAACTGGCAATCTTCTTTGAGCTTTGCGGAAGAGGGTAAAAACAAGGTAGTGGTAAGCTATCACGATGGAAGTTCCAGAAATCGTCAGGCGGTAACGCGGATCAATACCGATCAGCGTACCATTGCAGGGGAAACTATGTATGATTATAACGGGCGGCCGATTATACAAACACTGCCGGTACCTCTTTCCAATCAGGCACTTGGCTTGAGTCCGAATTTGAACTACGTTAATAATAACACAAAAGTACTCAGTAAGGCTGATATTACTCAGGATGGCTGCGTTACTACAGGTCCGCAATTATCCGCTGCATCGGGATCTTCGCAGTATTATTCTTCCAGCAATACTTTCGATGGCACTAGCGGCGGGAATACAGGTAACAATGTCTTAAACAAGGATAATATACCGGATGCGCAATTATATCCCTATTCACAGACAGTATACACTGCCGACAATACGGGCAGAATTGCCACGCAATCAGGTATCGGAAAAACGAATAGTCTGGGCAGCGGAAAAGAGACTCAGTATATGTATGCCACACCATTGCAGACAGAGTTATGTCGTTTGTTTGGTACCAATGTGGGGCAGGCCGTGCATTACAAGAAAAATGCAGTTATAGATCCGAATGGACAGACGAGCGTATCTTATTTGGATATGGATGGTAAAGTAGTAGCAACGGCATTGGCCGGCGTAAATCCGCCTACTTCAAATCTGGATAATCTGACAGGTAACGGAAGTACTGCCCGCAACATCAGCGAAGATCTGATTCAAACAAATCCGGGAACAAACCTGCTGTCCGCAGACGGTACATCCAAAGTATTTAATAAAAAATTCATTGTAACGGGGAACCAAACTTCCTATACGTTTGACTATAACGGAACTTTTGGCTATTACGACATTCCATGTAAAATCGGCAGTACCAGCAGTACGCTGAATATTGACGGTGTTGTGGATGTATACATGACCTTGCAGGATAAGTGTGGTGCCATTCTTTTTTCGAAAGATGCCCATACTGCAGCCGGAAATACCGGACAGAACCAGACAGCCACTATTTCAAATGTGCAGGCAACATTGAATGCCGGCACGTATCAACTTGTTAAAGAGGCAGTCATTAACGAGGATAAGTTTCAGGCCTACATACAACAATACCTGGCATCCAGCTGTGCCATGCAGTTAAGCGATTTTCAGGCAGCAGCACAGCCGGTGGATCTGGCACAATGTAATTTAACCTGTGAATCCTGCAACGCTCAGGTCGCTACATTAATTAGCGGTGGATTATTGACTCCCGAGCAGATTACTACCATACAAGGATTGTGTGATCAGGTTTGCGATAAAACCGTTGGCTGCAGTTCTTATATCAATGCCATGATGGCTGATATGTCACCAAACGGGCAATATGCAAAGATTACTCCTGACCGGGTTACGCTTCCCCAAACACTGGACGCTACACAGGGCACCAACGGAAGTTATGCCTTTACAGCGCTGGATAATATAACGGTAAACAATCAACAAGGGTCTGATATAAGCAATGCTCCGGCACCACAGAATTTCCCGCTTTCCATTTATAATATTAATAACAGTCTTCCTATAGGAAGTTATCTGAATGGTGTTCTTCACAGTGTTGCTACTACCAAGGAATACTGGCGCTACCCGATCTTTATCACTCGTAGTGGAGACAATATTGCGCATTCTAAAAATTATCAGATCCTGCTGGATGAAAATAATAACATTTCGCTGGGTGATGTAAACGGCAATGGCAGTACTGCGAACTTTAAAATCGATGATTATCTGGATGCAAACGGACAGACGTTTTTTGTATATATCAACAAAATTGTAACGGTTAATCCGGATCAAAGCACAACTACGACGTACAGTCCGGACGTGGCGGATGTAAATAAGCTAGTGCTTGTTGATGCTACCGCAAACTTATATAAGATACCGGCCAGATGGCTGAAAAATATCAGTGATTTTCAGAATGTATGGCAGTCTCAATGGGCATATAATTTATTGCCTTATCACCCGGAGTTTCCATATTATGTAGATTGTATCACGCGTGACGCAAGCAATGATTTCGATTACCAGGTATCGAGTATTGTGAAACAAAGCGATGCTGTTGCAGCAGGTCTTATCAATGCGGATGGTACACCTACTGTTTTTGAGGCAGAAGGCCAGTATAAACTATATGGAAGCCAAGCTGTAGATGCGCATCCCGGTCCGGAAGCCTTTTATAAGATATGGATGAAAATCAAAATGGATAATTATCAGGGCAGCGGCAGTTCGATTGCTCTTATGGCTAATCAGATTGTGAATTGCCCGAACGGTAGTACAGCAGCCAATGCATGCGGCATAGATGTAGGTAAGTGCACTAAAACAACGATTGATAGCGATGACGAATGGACAACTTATTGGGCCTTGTACAGTTCTATCAAACAGGAATTTATAAAAGAAGTTGCCAACTTTAAAGCTGTGAACGGTGCCTATTACAACGGCTGTATCGGAGATGTAAATTATATAGGTGCATCTGATGCCTGGTATTTTGACCAAACAAAAGTGTTCTCTACAAATTCATCTTCTCTTTATTGTCTGCGCTTTCCGTTTGTGGGTACACGATGCGGCTGGTTTCCTTATAACTATACTGTAAATGTACCATCGTTTATGGTACCCAATCAACTCTGCTATTACGGTAATGCCGGACACTTTGCTGATAAGACACGCCGTTTCTTTCCAAGTACGGAAACATCTGCATCAAGTTCAAACGGTTGTGCGAGTGCTTCCCTGGATCCTAGCGATCCCAATACTACGGTGAATGCTGCAGCTTCCACCATTACCGGACCAACTTATTATGTACAGCCGGTACCTTGTGCGACCGATGCGAAAAGCCAGATGGATGCTGCCACGCTGCAGGCGCAGATCACCCAATATGAATTGTGCGGTACCTGCCCGATTGCTTCGGATGTAGAGGCTTTACTTTCGCAGCTTACTTCAACCAATACATTGACATCAACGAATGTAACGGCTAACTGCCCGAACAGTACTATCACACTAGGTGGCGTATTAAGCAGCTATGTATTATCGGGTATTGGCGGTACGCCTGTGGTCTCCTGGAGCGGCAGCCTTTCGGGCGATAAACGTACCCTTACCGGAACAATCCTGGCAGGTACTACAACACGTTATACCGTTACCTTATCGGTTCCGGCATCAACCAACCCAATCACCGCATCGACAGTAACGCAACCTATTGTCACAACGGCTTATACATTGGATCAATTGCTGTCGCTGTGTTGTATCACGGCTTCCACGACTACACAAGGCGCCTTTACAATCCGGGCATCCTTTTCGGGCGATGGTCTTTCGGATATTTATCTGAACGGAACGATTACGGGTTTAAACCTGACCGACTGTTCGTTTCTTCCTACCTGTGTATTAACCAGTGATGCGGTTCATACGGCTACGTTCCTGAACATTCTTTCGGCTGTGCCGACAGGTACAGGCGCGAATCAGACACAACTGTTCTCTACGACACCGGTTAATTTATTTGATAACAGCGGAAACAATTTAACAGGTACAAGCAATCTGCTTACGTATGTGGATGTGGTGATTGACCTGCTGAACATTCCGGAAGCTTCGGCAACAGCACAGCTGATCAATACACTATCTCCGGTATGGACGGTTAATACTCAGAACAGCGGAAATATTATTGTGAGCGGTACACTGAGCTATAGCCTGGACGGAGGGGTAACCACCAGCACACAAACCATTCAGGTGACCAGCAACGGAGTGGCTACAACAGCAACCCCTGGTTCTTTGACCGGTACTATCCCGTCGGGCGCGACTCTTGCCAATAAGCCGACACAGTTCATTTCTCTGGCAACCCTGCCGTATGATTCGCATAACAGCTGTACAAACTGTCCGAGCTTTGGTGCTTCAATGAATTTTGTTACTAACAATTCGTTTACGGCTCAGCCGGTCATTATTAATACACCGTTCTTAAATCCGGTGAATTGTACGCCTGTAGTACCGGCAACGGTGAACAGATGATGGGAATTGTGAATTATGAGTTATGAATCATGGCGAACAGAATTGTAAACTCTGACTTATCTGGCTTCGGGATTGCAAATCCCGAAGAGCAGGTAGAGCAGATTGAAATTGGTCGGTGACGCTCGGGAATTGATTGTTCTTTATAGGAAGATGCTGGCTCGCTAAACACCGACCAAGGCGGAATGGCACACCAGCAGGTTGATTTGTGGTTAGTAAAAAAGACCAACCACGGCGGTAATTATTGAAGATGAGATACAATACTTGTTACGATATATGAAAATGAATTTTAGTTATAACGCTTGTTTTATGCTACGACGTTTTTTAGTTCTGTTGGTTTTTGTGTTTTCGCTTGTGCGGGTTGATGCACAGACGAGCTGTGATGTGCAGGTGATTACTACAGGTGAGAGCTGTGCGGGTTCCGGGAACGGCAGTGCGAAGGTTGTTGTGAACGGTCAGGCGAGCGGGAACCCTGCGGGATGCCTTGCTGCAAATACGGCAGATGCGCAGTACAGCACAGGTTGTACCAGTACATACAGCAGCAACAGCGGCCAGGTCCTGGTAGCTGCGGGTCAGCAGGTATGTTTGACGGCCAGTAATTTTACAGGCGGTATTCAGGTAACGGGCGGTACATTGGTAATCAGTGGCAACGCGACTCCTTCGTATCTGAATATTAACGGGAACAATCCTACGTTTACACTGATTATACTGTCTTCCGCTACGGCACAATTCAGCAGTTTAAATTTATTCGGCAGCAGTACGGTAAAAAACTACGGTACGCTGAGCTTGCAGAACAGTGTGGGTTTCAACGGTACGCTGGAGAATAACGGTACGATATCGGTTACGGGCGATTTGAGTATCAATGCGCCCTACGGAGCATTTACCAACCGAGGAAGTGTAAGCATATCGAGCAATTTTAACAACTACAATACAACAACCAACGGAGGTACCCTGGCCATCAGCGGTACACTGAATAATAACAGCGGCTCAACGCTGAACAACCTGTGCACAGTAACGGTGGGCGGAGACCTGAATAATAATACCACGATTGTGAACCAGGGCAAGATCACGGTAACGGGTACAAGCCACTGGAACGGTTCTTCGTTGTATCAGGGATATGGAGGAGCCGTTTACACAACAGCCAATACCACGGTAGACGGTCTGGTACAAGGCATGAGCAGCGCCTGCAGCTCGGTTAAGGTATCGGGTAATACGATTATCAACGGTTCGGCGGTATTTTCAGGGGCGATTGATTACTGCGATGCAAACGGTATAGAAACCAATACGGGTACGTTTGCGGCACCATCAACCAAGAACTGCAGCTGCAGTTCGGTATCGGCCAGCTATGCATGGCAGAGCCCATTAAGCGGCACAACAGATCATGTAACTAATTTATCAGCGGGAACCTATAGCGTGCAGGTAAGTGCGCAAGGATGTACGGCAGTCACCAAGACCTTTACCATTACGGCACCGGCAGCTCTTGCGGCGGTGGTAACACCAAACGGATTGAGCGCGAGCGCAGCAGTAAGCGGGGGTACAGCGCCGTATAGTTATAGCTGGAGCGGCAATCAGAGTACACAGGCAAGTGCCTCCTACGCCGTATCCGGAAACTATAGTGTTACTGTTCGCGATGCAAACGGCTGTAGCAGCACACAAAACTTTACCATTACCGCACCTACGAACCCTCCAACGGGAGCGTGCACGGTTACGGTACAGACAACGAATCCGACGTGCGCAGGAGCCGGTGACGGTACAGCAACAATCTATGTAAACGGGAGCGTACTGGGTACAGGCAGCGCCGGTAGCGGCAGCGGTACACCGGCGGGCTGTTCTGCGGTACAAACCAGTACCTACAGCTGTACAAGCGGATGTACACAAACCATTACGGATAACAATGCCGGGATCAATGTAGGTCCTGGTCAGCAAGTGTGCCTTACGGCTACAGCCTATACGGGCAACATCAATGTTACCGGTGGTACGCTGGTGATCTGCGGCACAGCGAGCCCGCAAAATATCAATTACAATACCAACGGGGCAAGTTTCACCCTGATTGTAAACGGGCAACTGACACTTTCGAGCCTGAACCTTCCATCCACGTGTACACTGAAGAACTACGGTAAAGTAACCTATACGAGCAGCGTAAGCTTCTCGGGTAACGTACAGAACTATGGTACCATGATCGCGGGCGGAGACTTTAATGATAACAGCAGCACGGGTCAGTTTACCAATTACGGCACGCTAACAGTAGCCGGTAATTTAAATAACAATAACCTTGGGGTAAACAATGGAACACTTCAGATCACGGGTAACCTTCAAAATAACGGAGGAGCAACTTTTACCAACAACTGCACGATCCAGATCAGCAATGAACTGATCAATAACGCAATCTTTACCAACAGCGGTACTATTACGGTTGCGCACTGGACACGGTTAAATGGCGGCAGCACGACAAACCTTGCAGCCGGAACTACTATAAGTACGCAGAGCCTGACCCTGGATGGTACGGTAACAGGTACAGGCAGCAGCTGCAGTCTGCTTCAGGTAAGCGGGCAAAGCATTGTAAACAGCACAGGCAAACTGCAAGGTCAGGTAACATTCTGTGATGCAAGCACGGATGGTACCGATACGTTCACGGGTAGCGTTGTATCGCCTGCAAGCCGCAGCTGCACGAGTTGTGTGTTGCAGCCGGTACAGTACAGCAGTCCGCTGCAAGGGATGAACAATCCGTATCAGGGTCTTCCGGCAGGTACGTATACGGTGACGGTACAGCCACAAGGCTGCGCGGCGGTAAATAAAACCTTTACCATTACCGACCCTGCAGCGATCAGTGCGAGTGTATCGGTAAGCGGGAGAACGGCTACGGTGAGCGCGAGCGGCGGACAAGGCGCATTGGTTTATACCTGGGACGGAGTAAGCAGCAGCAGTGCGAGCCATACGTATGTGAATGACGGTGCTTATCAGGTAACGGTAAGCGACAGCAAGAACTGTTCAAAAACCATAAACTTCCATATACCGGTACAAAGTACAGCAGATTCGAGCTGCAACAAACTGCTGGTAGAATATCCTTCGCCGAATCAGGTGCGTATCACGTGCGTGTGCCCAACGAGCAACTGCACGATTCTGAGCGGCACCACACCGGTCGGTACAATTACCACACCTGTTACTACGATTCCAAGACCTAAACAGGACAGTACGGTGCTTGTTCAGACAGGTCCCGGTATAATTGTAGGCGTGGTTGTAACGGGATGGAACGTAAATACAGGAACGACCGATCCGGGTACTACGCCGGATCCTTCTATAGGGAGCAGCCTTGTATTAAGTGCAAGCACTACGCCGGAGAGCTGTTCGGGTAAAAAAGACGGTACAATTGTACTGACGATCAGCGGGGGCAGCGGAGACTACAGCATCAGCAATAATTATAACACGCAGACCAATGTTACTACGATCAATAATGTAGGAGCGGGTGATGTACTGGTAAAAGTATACGACAATAAAACGGGGTACAGTAAAACAGTAAAAGTAAGTGTTGCGGTAAAAGCGACCAACAGCTATCAGCTGGTGGCCAACAGCTACCAGACAACCGGAGAGGTTGCAAGTGTGAGCGTGCAGACCACGGGCAGCAACCCGACAACCAATACAGTGATGCAATGGTCTACAGGACAGACCGGCGCGGGCCCGATCAGCGTACCAAGCTGGCTGTACACCACGGGGTATATTAGTGTTACGATCAGTGAAAACTGGGCGTGCCCGCAGGTGTATACCTTATCTGTGGTAAACAATTGCAGCAGCAGCTTAACTCCGGCACTTACTTCGGTGGCGGCGAGCTGTTACGGCAGCGCAACGGGCCAGGTGAGTATCACGAACCTTCCGGCATCGGGAGCGAGTGTGGTATGGTCTGGTATGCCGAATTTATCTACGGCAACAAACGTTACGGGCCTTACAGCAGGCACCTACCGGGCAGATGTGTACAGCACGTTGACAAATGGCAATAAATGTAAACTGGGCAGTAGTCCGGTTACGGTGAGCCAGCCGGGCAGATTGCAGGTAACGGTTGCTCAGCAAGGAAGCACAAGTAATTACAGTGCACAGGTAAGCGGCGGCGTGAGCCCGTATACCTACCAGTGGTCAACGGGCAGCAGCAGTGCCGGTGCCACACTAAGCAGCGGAGGCTTTTATCAGGTACTGGTTACTGATAGTAAGAGCTGCGCGCAGACCACGCAATTATATATACCGGTAGCGGCCTGCAGTACAGGCGTGGAGCTGGATGTTACCCAACTGAGCTGCAGTTCGGCTACCAGTGGGAAGATTACGGCGAGCTCGGCCATTTCAGGTGCGGGCTATTACTGGAACACAGTAGCAGGGGGTACAGCAATCAGCAACCCGTATAATGCGAGCCAGACGAATCTCGGAGCGGGGAGTTATGTAGTCTCTGTTACAGGCTGGAACCCGCAGTGTGTGAGCCGTGCGGGGATCAAGCTGAGCACGCCGCCAGCACTTCAGGTGAGCAGCCAGCAGGTTGGCACCACGGTAAACATTCTGGTAAGCAGCGGTACGCCAAACTACAGTGTGAAGTGGGCCTTTGATAGTAAGATAATGGATAGCCGCAGTGATCTTGTACCCGGTGTTACGTATGTGATTAACGTAACAGATGCAAAAGGATGTACGGCTTCGTACAGTTTTTTATATAATCCGTGCGGGGTGAACCCGATCGGGGTGAAGGTAAGTATGAGCGGGAGCAGTGCGACCCCTACGGTAAGCGGCGGGGTGAGCCCGTACAGTTATGCATGGAGCGCGGAAAGCGTTGGAGCTACGGCCCTTGCGAACCCGTTAACGGCGGTTCAGCCATCGTTAAACGGGGTGTATCAGTTAACCGTTAGTGATGCGCGTGGGTGTAAAAACTCGGTTCAGATTACGGGCCCGAACTGTGGTTTGGGTAGTATCGGAGTAACAACAACTACACCGAGCTGTGCGACGCGTTGCGATGGCAGTGCGCAGCTGAACGGTACGGTTCCGGCAGGTGCGGTGATTACCTGGGACAACCAGGCAGTAGCGAACAGTTTTGTAAATGCGTGCGCGGGTGTACATACGGTTCAGATCCAGAATGCGCAAGGGTGTTCTTTTTCGGAAAACTTTACCATTGCTGCTTCAACGACCGCGTGCAGCGTTCCCAACACGAACTGTGGCAGCTTTACGGTATCGGTTTCGCCGACCAGCAAGCTGAGCAAAAAATGCGCCTCAGAGATCTGCCACATTGATATGTTAATCAGTGGGGGCACACCTATATACAATATGTACTGGACGGTACAGTACAGCGGCTCTACAGCAACCACTAAAATATCAACCGACAAAGCGAATTTTGACAATGCGCTTCCGGGCAGCTATACCTTTACGGTAAGCGATCAGAACGGCTGCAGTCAGAGCCAGAGCGTTACGGTGAGCGGCCCGTCAAGCTCGATGAACGGCAGCTTAACACAAACCCGTGTATGTGCAGAGCGTCCCAACAGCATAACCATTCAGGTACAGGGCGGTGTTGCCCCGTACACGATTCTGGATGCGAGTACCATCAATACCGGAAGCAACGGACAGCAGTATGCCCCGGTTCAGCAAAGCGGTGGTTCCTTGATCTATTCAGTTACGGTGCAGCCCACGGTAGCGGGTGCATACCAGTATCTATTGAGTGATGCAAGAGGCTGCACGCAGCAACTGCATACGAGTGTAGCACCGGTATTACCGGTAGTATTCAGAGGCAAAATAGTAAGCAATCAGCCTTCGATTACCAGCGGTCAGCAGGTACGTATCAGTGCCCTTACGGTAAGCGGCTATACGCCTACCTGGCAGCCATATACCGATGCACTGGGCCAGGTACATACGTTTGCCAGTCCGGGGAATGCGATTCAGACCATTACCCAGGCAGGAACCTATTATGTGGTTTACAGCAACGGTTGCGCCTCTTACCAGGATACCTTAATTATCGGCGGTGCTGGTACAGTGTGCAGCACCTGCACCGGTAATGGCGACGGCGGCGGTGGCGGTGGCGGAACCGGCACGGGTACCGGCGGTGGAAAAATAAAAAGTGTGATCTGTTCTACAGCCCGTCCGATCAGTATTACTCCCGACCCGAGCGATAATTGCCAGAACTATCAGCAGATAGCAGGCACTGCCCTTGCGCAGTACCAGTATGAACAGAAGTGTTAAATAGAAATTCGCACTCCGTCACCACTCAATACAAAACACAAAAAATTGATTAATAATAACTTATGTTAAAAAATTCACCCTTGTAAGCCAAATCCGGTTATTGCAGATATTTATTTTTTTATTAGCAATAGATTTGCCTCATAACCAAACCGAAGTAAAACTATGATGCTGATTATTTTTAAAATTGCCTTTTTGTTGTGTAAGATTTTTGTTAAAAAAATACAAATATATTATTGCAAAATATTAATTATCATTAAATGTTTTAATGAAGCTTCTTGAACAGATACTTTATAATTGTGCCACTTTTTTGTTGCTCAATAATTTCATAATTATGATTGTGCATAAAATTTAAAAATGATGTTGCTCCATTAAAATTTATGATTTGACCATTTATATCTGTAATTGCTATTGTTGTATGATTATAATTATTTACATCGTGAATGCCATCTATTTCTTTCGTTGCAATGTTGCTTGTATCATTTCTGGTTTGGCATAAATTTATTTCTAAAAAATCAGAGCTAAACAATTCGGTTTTTTTGATCGGCGAAGAATGAGTGCCGTTTTTAGAGTTGTATGTATGTGTTGTAATATATAGTTCTTTATGCTGCTCTTTAGTGTTTGAGCAGGAAATAAAAAATAGTATAACAAACAATTTTTTCATTTAGTTAAAATATTAATTATATGTGTTTTTAATTCAGAAATTTCTAGTTCAAGACGTGCGACTTTTTCTTCAAGGGTTATCACGCTAGAGTCACTTCTAATTTTTATTCCTGTTTTTTTCTCAACCGTTTCTAAAAATGTTGTCGGAATCCTTTCCATTTCTAAATATTTATTAAGCGTTGGTTTTGATACCTCTATTTGCTCAATAGCACGCTTTAGGGTAGAAAATTTTTTCCTTAATTCAGATTTAAGTAATTCACCTTCATGCATATACAAATTGTTGAATAAATAAATACTACTTTTTGGGGAAATAAATTTGCCTTTAAGTAAAACTTATTTTACTTTTGACATACAATATTACAATAAGTAAATATTATATGACAAAGTCAATAGCACCAAAAGAGCCTACGGTAAAAACAACGTTTGAGCTTCCAGAAAGTATTCATAATCAGGTTATTCAAAGGGTTTCAAAAAGAATGGGAACTGAAAAAATAACAATTACAAAGACAGACGTATTGGTTGAATTGGTAAAAATTGGCCTTCAAAAGGTAAAATAAACTAATCACAACACTATGATACCAGCAATCGGCGCAATAGGCTCAACCTGCATACTTATAGGTGCAATACTTCGGGAGGTTAACTGGAAGAAAGTTCGACTTTATTTCAAAGGATCATTTGCAGTTCGTCTGCATCCGGATAATGAAGCATTCAATCACTAATTCGTTTAGTCGCTTCGGATTAATTCTCAGCAACTGAGGTTTTAAAATCGGATAGCCGAAGCGTAGCCCCGATGGTTCGCTACACCAAGCGGTCGGGGCAAATTTTAAAATAGTAACAACTACAATTATGGTTTTAGTTTCTATTGCAGTCGCACTCATAATCATATCGGCTTGTAAATTAATAGGGGAGTCTATTGGCGACAAGATTTACGATAAGTTCAAAGATCAGTAGCAGAATCGGGGAAAGGAGTTCAGCCAAGTGCCCGATCTGAATCGGGGGCATCGTCTAAATGGATAGGACGGCGGGGCGTAAGACACCCAGCGGATACATGTTCGAATCGTGTTGCCTCCACTGTCAGGGCGTATATGACAATTTAACTAATACGCAATGCGGGTGCTTCAATCAAGCCGCTGGAAGTGCATGCGATTGAGTTCAGTGGAAGTGAACTAAAAAGAAACCGGTATGTAACGCCAATGATAAGTACTGACAGCCGGGAAAGACCGGCAAACTTTAACCTTTACAACTATGGAAAACATATCTATTGCAGAAAGAATCGAAAGGCAAGCGAAGTTAAACTTCGAGATGTTCAATCAGCAGGTAGTAATAGCTGAAATTCTAAGAGAGCATTTAACAGAGTCATTAGAATGGCCTGTTATAAAACAACTGGAAGCACGAATGTATATCGGCGAACACTGTGGTATCGCTGGCATTAAAACAGATTCAATTACATGTCCTCGTGAAGAATTCGAACGAAGAAAGGATAACTGTGAGTTATGAAACTTTTAAGCGAAGCAGATAACATCCTATTCGATCAGATAGCAGATGTATTGTTTGATTTAAAAAACAAATCAAATCTTGAAGTATTTATCGAATACACTTCTCACGTCGACATGATAAAATCTGGAATATCTCATAAGAATTGTGATGTCGTTGATATTGAGACTTTCTATTTGTCAAACGGGTTGCAGGATCAAAATTCCGCTAAGTTTATTGCACTTACAAATAAGTGTGAATTGTTAAAAAAATCACATCCTAAGCTTTGAAAATAAATAGCAATGGCAAGTAACACAAATATCAAAGAGCTTCAGGGATACATTACATTTCTTGAAAAAAAGGTAGAACGCCTAGAGCGAAAAGAAAAACTTTCATCAAGCATATATCCTCACAACGCCTTCATATCTGGTGATGCCATTATATTCTGTTATGATGAATCACAATGCAAGCCTGTAGGATCAACAGATAAAATGATATTTGATTTGAAGAGTATTCCACTTGATAAATTCAAACAGTTCATTAAATCAAGAGCTGAAGACCTGCATCTATATTCATGGCATTGCATGGAAGGTGGCGATGGGTATTACGGAAATACGATTGATGAATCACTATATAACGAATGCTTTACTATTCGTCTAAGCGAGTGTTTACACCGAATGATTGAATCAGACAATGAATTGAAATTGTCTTTAATGAAAAAAAATTACACAGAATTTTATCAGCGAAACAGATGAAAAATTTAGCAGCCGCACTTTTACTTTTTAATACAAAAGTTGAAAACATTAAAAAGGATGCAGAGAATCCATTCTTTAAATCAAACTATGCAAGCCTTTCAAAAATATTAGATGCAATTAAAATGCCTCTAATAGAAAGTGGATTAACATTCATGCAATTCCCAACCGGCAATAATGGATTAAGGACAATTTTAATTCACGCAGAAAGTGGCGAATCAATTGAGGACACCTATGAGATGAGGCCAACTAAAGACGATCCACAAGGCCGAGGCTCAACAATAACGTATCAAAGACGCTATGCGCTTGCGTCAATCCTTGGACTAAATATAGACGATGATGATGATGGAAATGAAGGAAGTAAATATTCAGGCAAATCGCAATCTAAGCCATCTAACGATGCTCAAAACAAGCCGTGGTTAAACCCAAATACTACCGAATGGAGCGAAGCTGTTAAAGCGTTAAGGTCTGGCCGTACAATTGAAGACGCAAAGAAAAAATATTCAATCTCTAAAAAGAATCAAGAATTATTAATTTCTGAATCAACTAAATAAATCTCATTGATGGAAGCAACCAACTAAAGAAAAACTTATAGCTGGGTTGAAAAATTGGATAGGTTGTTTCCCTCTTTAAAACTTAAATAAAATTACGAATTATGAACTTCTGCAAATTAACAACTGAATCAAAAGTAAACGTTTTAGGCATTACTTTATTTCGTCTCGAATTAACAATCGATTGTAAATGGGGTAAGGCTGGTGAAAAAGGTGGTTGGGTATCCGACAACGCACGGGTATCTGGCAACGCATGGGTATCCGGCAACGCACAGGTATACGGCAACGCACAGGTATCCGGCAACGCACAGGTATACGGCAACGCACAGGTATCCGGCAACGCACGGGTATCCGGCAACGCATGGGTATCCGGCAACGCACGGGTATCCGACAACGCACGGGTATCCGACGACGCACAGGTATACGGCAACGCACAGGTATCCGGCAACGCATGGGTATCCGGCAACGCACAGGTATACGGCAACGCACAGGTATCCGGCAACGCACGGGTATCCGGCAACGCACGGGTATCCGGCAACGCACGGGTATCCGACAACGCACGGGTATCCGACAACGCACGGGTATCCGACGACGCACGGGTATCCGACGACGCACGGGTATCCGCCAACGCACAGGTATCCGGCAACGCACGGGTATCCGACGACGCATGGGTATCCGGCAACGCATGGGTATTCGGCAACGCATGGGAAATTTCACCACTTCAAATACAAGGATCTAAACACTTCTTTAATATCTCGACAAAGACAACGATTAAAATAGGTTGTGAAAATCACGAAGTATCTTTTTGGCTTGAAAATTTCAAATCAATAGGAATAAGTAATGGATATTCAGAAATGCAAATAGTTGAATATGGCATGTACATTGATATGGCGGTTAAATATTTAGAAATGTTTTCCAACAAAATATCATGACAACAAAAGACAAAATATACTGGATACTAATGACTATTGGTTGTGCGCTTTTAGCGGGTAATATTATTGTAAACTATATAACATGAACCACCTAGATAAGCTCTATCATGTAAAGAAACTATCCGGCAGAATGGAAGCTGTTGAGATCGTTTCAACAGATCCGGAAAACGAATATCTCATACATATTAGAGACTTATCAACGGGTGAGAAACGATTCATTCACAAAGTATTTTTAAAGGACTGGTTGCCTTTAGAAGACGGAATACAGGGTGAAATGTTTCGGGAAGATTTAACAGAAAAGTATAAACGATTATTTAAAGGAAAATGAAACCAGAAAAAATATATAGGCCACATTTACATAACGATCATTTTCAAAATTATAAGCGTTATAATATTCCAAAGGCTCAATTAATCATTGCGGATATACCTTACAATATTGGCAAGGATGCATACGGCTCAAATCCTAGTTGGTACGAAGGCGGGGACAGTAAGAACGGCGAAAGTAAATTAGCAAATACAGAATTCTTTGATACCGATAAGGATTTTAGAATTACAGAGTTTCTTCACTTCTGTTCTACTATGCTTATGAAAGAGCCTAAAGAAACAGGCACAGCTCCATGCATGATTGTATTCTGTTCATTTGAGCAACAATTCGAATTAATCGAAAAGGCAAAAAATTACGGACTAAATAAATACTTGAATTTAGTTTTCAGGAAAAAGTTTTCTGCCCAGGTATTAAAAGCAAACATGAGAATTGTCGGCAATTGCGAATATGCCATTTTACTTTATCGTGACAAACTTCCAAAATTTAACAATAATGGCAAAATGGTATTCAATTGTTTTGATTGGGAACAAGATGAATTCATTGAAAAAATTCATCCTACGCAAAAGCCGATAAAAGTATTAAAGAGGCTCATTGAAGTATTCACCGATAAAGGCGATGTAGTTATAGACCCTTGCGCCGGAAGCGGCACAACACTAGCCGCAGCAATAGAAATAGACAGGCAAGCATACGGGTTCGAGATAAAGAAAAATTTCTTTAAAGATTCGAAAGAAAAGATTCTAAGAAATATTCAAAAGCAAATGTTTTAAAGTGAAAGAAGAAGACGGAACAGAATGGCTTACACTTGTAGCTGTTCTTATATTATTTGGTTGGTTAATTTATTTAAGTAGGTAAAAATGGAAAGAAGATTCTTTGATACATCAATATGGACTATTGTATCATTCCGCAAGCTTAAACCAAGCTTGAAAACATTATACTTCTACGTTTGGAGTAAATGCGATGCATGCGGATGTTATATAGTTGATTTCGATTATATCAAAATAGACACGGGTGAAAAATATGTTATTTCTGATTTTGAAAAACTTTCAGAATTTTCTCTTAAAAAAATTTCGGCCGGAAAATTCTTTTTTGAAAATTTCATAAATGTGAATTATGGAACACTAAAAGAAAATTACAATCCCCACAAACCAGCTTTAAGGGCTTTAAGGAAAAATAATATTGATTATAATTCAAGCTTAAATCAAGCTTGCTTCAAGCTTGAAGAAGAGGAAGAAGATGTATATGAAGAAGAAGATGAAGAAGAGAATAAAAAAATAAAGGTGTCGGCATCAAAAAAATTTGAGCCACCTGAATTTTCCGAATTCGAAACCTACTGCAAAGAAAATGGATTTGGCGGGATAGCAAAAAAAGCATTTGAATATTACTCGGTCGCAAATTGGCGGGATTCAAAAAACAATCAGGTTAAAAACTGGAAACAAAAATTACAAGGCGTTTGGTTTAAAGACGAAAATAAAGAAAATGGAAATACACTCAAACCGCTTACCGGCTACGACGGCCTTAAATTCGCTAGAGAAGAAGCTTATCGAATTGCAGAAGAATCTCGCACCCAATCTCACTCCGGTGGAGAAGGGTATAGTGGAATCATCCATTTATCCCCTGATTAAAGACCTCAAGCGTGAGCAGATGGAAGGAAAGATCATCGACGCAATCACGAAAGCAATGGGGATTCGTGGAACAAGAAAAGATGTAACAGGCGCAATGATAACCGAAATCAAAGACGAGATTTTAAAAGACCTGAAAACATACTTCCGAACGTTCAGGATCGACGAAGTTGTCTTGGCAATAGAAATGGGTGCAAAAGGAATGTTTCAGCGTGACGGCGATTTAAATGGTGTTTCTGTAGAGCTGATTGAAAAGTGGATTTGGCGATTTGCCGAAGAAGTTCGAAAAAACGCATTTGCAAAACAACGCAAACACGAATTGGATTTGGAAAAAGCCAAAGATGTTGAACGGAAAATTGAAGGAGAGATGCTTTTGAAAAAGCAAATCACAGAATGCTATAATAGATTTTGTGAAGGAGAACCAATTGAAGAAGCATTATCGTTTACGCCTTTTGTTTCAAATTTGATGAGCGTCTATTTTCAATTTCTTGAAAAGTGTTCGCTAATAAATCTTTCAAAAGAAGATAGAATAATTCTTTACGATCAGGCAGAAGCTGAAGTGTCTGCATCAGCACCAGATAAGCAGATTGATTTTAAATCATGGTCGTTATTTAATCGAGGCAAAGCGGCACAAATAAAAGACCTAGCTCGTGCAAAAGCTTTGAAGTTTGTTTTTTGTGAGTGGAAAAACAAATCATACGAACTAAAATTTGAACAGTAAAAACAAACAGTAATGAAAAACATACAACTTATTATTTCAATAATCGGAACTGCCTCGCTATTTATTATCCCAATTATTGGCATAGCGTTAATATGGATGGATGAAAAATATGAACACATATTGCTTAAATCATTTTGCACATGTGCTCTAATATTTTTCTTCTGTTGGCTAATTACACCTAAAGATGATAGCGAATTTGATCAAGAAGATTAAAAAGAAATAAACAGTTAAACAGTAATTGAGTTATGATAAAAGTAAGAATTGATAAAGGAAATTCAAATACCGATTGTTGGTATCATGGACAAATAGGCAATGTATTCACGGTTTGTAAAACGGCTGCTTATAATGCGTACAGAGTTGACGGGCTGCCTAATGCTTATATAATTACTGAAGACTGTACAGTCATTTCAGATGACACACAACCAGAACATGGAAAGTGGTGCATTAAACGCACACCAGAAAATGCAGAAGTGCTGAATAGGTGGGCGAACAGCAAAGGGGTAAATAAAGGACACTTATATAATGATGCAGCCATTATGTATAGTGAAAAAGTAGATACTGAAGAAGCGAGTGAAAGCCCTTATTTGGGTGTCTATACAAGGGAAATTATCGAAGGCTTTACCGAACTATCTTCAGTCGAAGAGTTCTTCGAAAAGGTAAACTATAAGCCAGAGCCAAAAGTGTATGAAATAATAAATGTAAACAGCAATGATTTTACAGAATCAAAGCCCGAACCTGTACTTATAGCTAAGGCAGGAGAATTCATAAAGATAACTCAATATAAAGATGTTATTACCTTCATTAAATTAAATAAGCCTTACGAATTGACCAGAGATTTATACGAATCAAGTGAAACAATTGAACTGGTATCTGATCATCCACTAGCTAATAGGTTTGTTTTAAAAAGCGATAAGCATGGTATCAAATTCGAAAAGTGTCCCGCACCTATAGAAGAACAAAAACCAGAGCGAATTCCTTTTGATCTGGAAAAGTGGAAGACAGGTAAATATGATGTGGTTAATGGATATGGTCATAGTATTTCAATTATATGCGAAAATCTTAAAAACTCAGCTCCAATTGTTGCGATAAGAAAAGAATCTACAGGAAATGAGTTTGTTAGTCAACATAATGAATTTGGAAAATGTTATGCTGACAATGATATACATCATCCATTTGACCTATTCATCGTTCCAAAGACAACTAAAGTATGGGTGAATATATATGAAAGCGAAGATTACGAAAGCAAAGAAAGTGCTATAGTTCAAGGTAAATATGCTACTCCGCACTATTGCAAATACATCGAAACCATTGAAGTAATCAGACCATTAAAATAATATGAAAGAATATCTATTTAGAGGAAAAAGGCTTGATAATAATGAATGGATTGAAGGCTATTTGTGTGAATCAATTCAGGAAGGCAAATATTGCATAATGCCAAATGCCTTTTTTGCAACTCGTGATTTTGGAGATGAAGACGAAAATAAAAACCCAATCATTTCTGATTCAATGGCAATCGGAGGATTCTTTCCAGTAATATCAGAAACTATTGGACAATGGACGGGAATAATTACAAATCACAATCAAAAATTATTTGTCGGTGATATAATATCATCATTTAGTTCTGGTGGAAATGAAACCAAGCACATTGTTATATGGGATAAAGAAGAGACAAGGTTTGCATTGATGCATTGTAACTATACCGTTTTCGACACACCAATGAGATTATCTCAACTATGGATTAGTGATTATGATAAAAAAATAATTGGCAATATTCATGATAAGCAATTAAAATTATTTTAAAAACCAAGTTTAGTTTTACTTATAAAGTTTGAAATCATGATAAAGCAAAAAAATACAATACCCACAGGCTATTTATTTACTACAGAATGTTCTCGTGGAGAACTTGAAACATTAAGCATTGGAGATTATGGAAAATCTAAAAATGTGAAAGCTGATTTCTTGGGATATACAAAAGAAATAGAAGGTGTTCCTAACTGCCATTGTATGCCACTTTCCGAAAAGTGGGTTATAACTGTCAGCACACAATACGGATGCCCAATGAAGTGTACATTTTGTGATGTTCCAAATATTAAATTTAATGGAAATGCAACCTTTGAAGATTTAAAACTTCAGCTATATAATGCAATTAGTCTTTTCCCAAAAACTAAATACACCGAAAGGTTGAATCTACATTATGCAAGAATGGGCGATCCTATTTTTAATGAAAATGTATTCAAATTCAGCAGATGGATGATTGCCAATAAGCGAGAAATAAAAGCAGATACAGGCTTAAGTATTGAGGTTATTCATCCTGTACTTACAACTTCACTTCCTGCCAATTTCAAAAAATTAGAAGAAAGAATACTTGAGTGGTGCGAGATTAAAAACAATGTTTATAATGGCCAAGCTGGATTTCAATTTTCAATAAATAGCACTGATGAGGCGCAACGTACAGAAATGTATAAAGGAATGCAATTGCATTTAGAGGACTTTGCAAGGATAGCTGAAAAAATGCCCGATCCAGTGAGTCGCAAGTATTGTTTAAACTTTGCATTCTCAACCGACTTTATTATAGATGCAGATAAAGTTGCCAATTTATTTGACACAGAAAAGTTCATGTGTAAAATAACACCAATACACAACAATACAGCATGCGTTGATAATGGAATTAAAACGATCGGAGGTTATGATAGCTGGAATCCCTACCGAAAACCAGAAGAAGATTTAAAGGCAAAAGGTTTTGATGTATTAGTTTTTGTACCGTCAATAGATGAAGAAGACGGCTTGGTGACTTGCGGAAATGTAATACTTGGTGGTAGTAATCTAAAATATAACGAAGACGTAATAAAGATTGAAGGTATTTAACAATGACAACAACCATTATAAAGCAACAGAGCGGAGCAAACAGCAAAGGTCATAAAATGATCGGCTGTTCTGTGTTCAAAACCAAGCTTCCGAAAGAAGCTGTAAAGTTTATCGGAAATGAGGTCATCATACGAAAGCATTTAAGCCATTTTGAGCTATCCAAATTTGGAAAGTTATCAGAAGGTCGACCGGCAATAATAACTGAATCTGGATGGCTTACATTAAGTCAGAAGCTGGTTGAAGAGTGGACTGATTTAGGAGAGTATGAAATTGATTACGATCATGAGAGTGAAATTATAAATTTAATTAAAAAGTAAATGCAACTAGATTTATTCAGCCCTATTGTAGATGGCGTTAATAGATTAATTGATGCTTTAAATAATGGCAGAAAGCCAAAGGAAATGTATTATGCTATTGAACTCTATGAGATAACAGACAATAGATTCCTTTGTTTTGTGATGGATAAAAATAAGTCGGCCATGTTCAATATTGTAGATAAAAACGGGAAAGTTCCAGATGGATTTTCTGTGTGTTGGCGAATTTGGCAACACGTTTCAAAGGAATTAAACATATCTATTTCGGACTTAGACAAATTTACAATTATTCATTACGGAGCAATTACAGACAAATTATAAACCTGGTAAAGAAATGACCGATGAATATTTTCTAAAAACAAAGTTTAAGCCATTTGAAATAATGGAATTTAATCATAAGGGAAATGTGATTGATTGTATACTTTTGGCAGTTGATTTCGATCAAAGGTTAATGAAACTCATTCCTATACCTAATAATTATATTATAGAACAGGAATTTTGGTGTAGGCGTGAATACATAGAACGGCCAAGACCACAACCAAAATTATTAAAATAACCATGGCAAAAGCATACACAAAAGCTCAATCAGCATTCAAACCGAACGTAAAAGTGTCGAATGTGAAGCCACGCAAACCGATCGCTAAAAAGTCGGAGAAGCGAACAAAGGAAGAAAGGGTTTACTTAACGCTTCGGAAAGTATTTCTGGAAAACAAAATGATTTGCGAGGTGAAAGGATGCAATTGCAGGTCAACGGAAGTCCACCATAAAAAGGGGAGATCAGGCGAGCTTTATCTTGACGTATCAAAATGGTTAGCTGTATGCCATGAACATCATGTTAAAATTACAAACAATGATGAGTGGGCGAAAGAAAACGGTTATAGCGAAAACAGGTTATAAAAATGGCAAAGCGAATAAATACAATTCAATATAACATCCGAGTTGGCTGGCCTACTTATATGAAATATGATATAGACTACTTTAATTGTCCCAGGCAATGGCTGGCTGACAAATCAGGGGTAAATCGACACAGGATTTATAAGATTCAGGAAAGCAACGAAGCAACAATCGACGAACTTGATTCGCTAACAGATGCCTTTAATTTATGGGTACAAAAAATATCAGAAATTTAAAAATAATCAGTTATGAAAGCATACGCAATAAAAGATCCGAAAGGAAACATTCTTAAATATACACTAAATCCAGAGGCACGAATGTGTAAAAAAGGTTTTACAGATAACTGGAAGTTAATGTATAATCTTGGCTACCGCTACGTGCCAGTAGAGATAACAGAGATAAAAAAGTAAGAGTATGAAACAGAAAATAAATTATAAGCTGGTTAAGCTTTCAGAAAGAACACCAGAAGCATCCTTTCAATATTTTACAGATAAAGGCTATTTGAAATATGACAGGTTCACAAGGTCATTTTATGGTAATGATGGATTTGTTGTGCCTGTAGATTCATGGTTTGAAGAAATAGTAAATTTTGAGAATAGCTGTAAAGTATTGATTCAGTATTTAAATGAAAATCATCACCCGCATACAACTGTAATAGTAAATTCAACAAGTGCAGAAATGTTGGAAGGTATTCAAATTATTAGCAATGTAACTGAATTCTTAATTGGTTAACTCCAATGAGCACAGAACAAACACCCAATCCGCCAGCGCCTAAATATGAATTTAAGGCAAAAGGGTTTCAACTATCTACTAATTATAAAAATCTTTGGGATTTAATAATGCAAGGCGCTAGAGTTCCTGCATGGGTTTTATATTCAGAAAAGTATGCTCCGGAGCTTATTTGGGATTTAGTGGAAATAAAATATATTGAAAAGTTCAATAATTACTCAATAGGGACAAGGGGGATGAGCTATTCAGGACTAGAAGGCTATGAAGAATTTGAAGAAACATGTATTCATTATAGCATTCACTTTGTAGTACCAATGATTCCTTCAGATTTTAATCAAGATCACAACTAAACAATAACTAATCATGGAAAGAACTAATTTACTCAATGAATTCTTCAACTCTGCATCAGATGCTAATGAGTTTTTAGAAGTATCAAATCAGGAAAAACTTGAAAAAGATTTTCAAACATTTATGACAAAAGACAGAGGAGAGCTGTGTGCACTAGACTTTGTAAATGAGATGTGTATTCAAAGTCTTTCTCCTGAATCATTTGAGTTTTGGGAGAAAGTAAAAGGCGATCTAAAGGAAAACAGAGCCATTTTAAAGAAATTTAATTATTCAGCCTGAACTTAAAAGTTAGTTAACATCTACCTTTTCAAAGTAAAATAAATCAATAGATAGTTAAAGAAATGACAGAACAAGAAATAATCGAAGGTAATAAATTCAGAAAATCAGCAATTTGACGATATACCTGAAGAAGAAAGAGAAGATCATTGTTGTAAAAAATGCTTAAAAATATTTAACAAAATCAATCATAACAATGGAAGATAACATCAAATCAAAGATAAAAGAAGCTCTTAATCTTCTTTCAAAAGAGCGAGTAGACACATCAGGATTAGGTGCTCAATTCAAGATGCTTACCCCTTATCTTTAATTAAGTAGCCAATAATGAAAATTGAATTCGCAAAAGCCTTTATAGTTCAGAAGTTTTGGTCAGATAAAATATTCGACTTATCAGACCCTAAAACATGGGAAATGCGCTCGACAATAACCAAGCAACGTGGGACAGTTGGAGTAATCGAAGCCGGAAGCGGGCTAATTGTTGGAACTGTTGATATTGTGGCATGTCTTCAGCATCCCCTTGAAAATCCTGAATTATTCTTAGGTCAGCACAAAGTAGAAGACCTGTCATTACTCGATAAATGGCCTTACGCATGGATATTGAGCAACGCAAAACGATTTGAACAACCAATACCATATACGCATCCTAAAGGGGCTGTAATATGGGTAAATATTTGTAAATAATTTTTGATGAATGTATTGCATTAATCAAAAATAGTGTTACCTTTACATCATCAGAAACGCAAAACACTTACAGAAATGAAAACTACTACGAAAAACGAATTAAAGGCATTAATGTTTAATGAGGCTATTAAAAAAAGCAGTGTTGCAATAAGAAAAGGCGCAAGCGTTTCTATTGTTGATGGTAAAATTTTATACACAATCGAAGGTCAAAAAACTTCCGGATCATATAAAATGAGATCAAATTATAGAGAGGTTTTATGTATGCTCCAGCATGAAGATATTAAAAAAATAATGGCGATATGAAAAATGAAAAGCCAATATTGTGGATGCTTCATGAATTTAATCTTGAAGCATTTATACGCGGGAAAAATTCAAGCAAAAACTCCAAAAATCCATTTATTAAAAATACAAATAGTTGGTATAGTTGGAATAGAGGGAAAAACGAGAAAATTGATTAAAATTTATAAGTCATGGGTTTAAAATTATTTAATGGCGAAGACGCAGACAATACGGCCGTTCAATATGGATTAGATGCGCATCATAAATATTCTGAAATTCCTGAATATAAAAATAAGATATATTCACTTAATCCATATAATCATCAAAGCAATAGATATTTTAGCTGGCTACTTGGGTGGAATATTGCTGAAAATATTGAAATAAAAAAAGCATAATGAAATATTAATAGTGACGGGTGGGTATAATGCAGGAGGGGTATTGCATCCTAAATAGGTTTCCAAGTGCCGGTTCGATCCCGGCCCCGTCAACAATATTTTAATATTAATATGGAAAATAAACGGAAAACAGATAGAGGAGGCGCAAGAGAAGGTGCAGGCGGTCAGAAGCCTTTGAAATACGGAGAGGAAACAGTTAACGTTACCTTCCGTGTTCCTGTTTCAAAGAAAGAGGCTTTCCGGAAGTACGGAAATGCAAAGCTAAAAACGTGGATGCCCAAAAATAAATCAAAATGAGTAATTCAACAGATCGTTATCTATTCCGCGGGATGCGGGTAGATACAAAAGAATGGGTGTATGGCTTTTACAAAAGCTTTTATAATCACCATGCGGAAAGATGTCATATTATTGATAATCCAGATAAGACTCAAACGGATTTGGTTATTCCTGAAACAATAGGTCAATTCACCGGGTTAACGGATAAATACGGCTGGAAAATATTTGAACAGGATAAAATAAAACGTTCAAATGGTGACATTGGTACAGTTAAATGGTCAAATCAATACGGGTGCTGGGATGTATTCTTTAAATCTTCCGTTGATTACAATCGACCATTATCTCAGGTAATATCTGATTCAGAAATCATCGGTTCAGTACACGATATAAACCAAGGCGAAACCAATAAGTAAGTAATCAACAAACAAAGCAATGGTGACACAAGTGAAAGAATTTTCAGAATATGGAGAATCTAATTTAGATTTAGTGAATGCATTTTTGAAAAATATCGGAAAACAATGCATTAGCGTAACGCCTATATATAATAATATTTTAGGCCAAATGCAGTACGTGGTTATTTATAACACAATTGTAGAATAATGGAAAGCGACAATCAATACGATAGAGAAAAACAAGCAGCCCTATTTGAGGCCTTATTGAATGATATGTATTTAAATAAGCTAAAAACAGCATATTATGAGATATATGCACGGTATGGGGTAGTAAGTGCGGTAATTGAAAACGGAATAGTCAAAGAGCTTAGAACAACAATTCCTAAAATGTTTGCTGGCGAAATCGGAAAAATAAATGATCTTATTGAACTAAGAACTAATCAAATTAAACAGGATCATGGAAACATCTAACCCTATAGAGGGGATAACACTGAAGTTAACCCAGGCAATTGATTTGATTTTAAAGCATCTTAAAAAAGCCAACATAAACGATATAGAGAAATGAGCGAAACAGAAAAACTAATTCTTGAAAATCAGATCATGATAATGAAGGTATTATTGAATAATATGCATCCAGGACGTAATTATGACGAGTTAAGGAATAAAATTATAGAAACGCAGAATAAAATATTAATGAGGTAATTTCGAATCCATGATACATAAACCAAGATACAGGATAGAGTATATAACCTTTGGCGAATTATTAAGAGAAGTTAAATCCAGAAAGGGAACTATATTTTATGCAGAAATGATGGCTTATAGACCAGAATCTAATAAATACCAATTCATAACCAGAATATCATAAACGCTATATAAGTTTTAGTTTTTGTTGAAATAATTGTAAATTAGGGGTATATGGAAAACATTTGTAAGAATTGTATTAATTACGATTCACAGGATACAGACTTGCCTTTTCATGGACAGTGCGGCAAAATTATTGAAGGCAATCCTGGAACGGCAAATAATCGCATAATTGAAGGCAAATGGAGTCAAGAAGCCACATTAGTTGGCGAAAATTTCGGATGTGTTCATTTTGTGGCATCATGCGTCGCAATCCTAAGAACTGAAAACAATCACTGGGCAATCGACAATATAAAACGTGGACACTTGCCTGCAATTGGTTATAATCACTATTCTGTTTCAGACTCAGATCGAGTATATTATAAAGACAATTTGCCTGAAAAGTATTCTATCACTGAAAATGTAGATATTTTCAGAAAGGCATGTTTGGAGTATTTAAATAAAAAGTGATGGCAAAAGGTAAAGACACTAAAGAAGTAGGCAGACCAAAGAACTTTGAAACGCCTGAGGCTTTAAAGAAAGCCTGGGAGGAATTTAAAGAAGATCTGAAAATACAGGCCACTAATTGGCCTAAAGTTCAGTATGTGGGCAAGGATGGAGAAAGAAAAGTTGATTATCCAGTATTGCCATATACACTGGAAGGATTTAAGCGGTTTTGTCGCGATAAATATGGTGAAGTAGAACAGTATTTTACCAACCAAGACAATTGTTATACACAATTTATTGGTATCTGTCGCGCGATAAAAGAAGAGATACGCGAACAGCAGATAATTGGGGGCATGTTGGGTGCGTACAACCCAAGCATTACTCAGCGATTAAATGGATTAACGGACAAGCAGGAGCTGGCGGTTTCTGGTGTCAAAACAATACTCACCGGCATTGATCCACCGCCAGGAGAATGAGGGAAATTGAATTTAAGGCTAATTGGTGGTTAAAATGGTATTGGCCGCATATTGAGCCTATTTACGAAATTGAAGGCCATTACGGCACTCGGCAAAGCGGCAAAACGCACCAAATTGCCCGTAAGTTAATTCGACACTCTTTTTTGCCCAAGCAATTCAACGTAATCCACTGCAGAAAGCAATATAATAAAATTGAAGGATCTACTTTTAAAATATTGAAGGATATTGTCTTAAAAGACTTTCCGAATGACTTTACAATTGTAAAGGATCACTTTCAAATAATCAACAAACATACCGGCAATTGGTTTAGAGGGCTTGGAATGGATCAGGCAGAAAATGCCAAGTCTGTTGAGGGGGCAAATATTGCATGGATGAATGAGTGCAATCAATTCTCTTTAGATGATTACGATTACATCGGTACAACAATAAGAGGTCAGATAGGAATTGAAATATCCATGATATTGGATTGGAACCCTCAAAGCTTGACCCATTGGCTCAAAAAAGAGAGCGATTCATTTTCTAAACTGCCCAATTGTAAGCTTATAAAATCCACTTTTTGGGATAATTACCTAATTGATCGAGAAGCATTGCACAATAGGCTTCTTAAAATAAAAGAACGTGGAGCGCAAGGATTAGCACTCTATAACGTCTGGGCACTTGGAAATTGGGGCATCGAAGACGTGACAAAAATGTTTATTCGTAATTTTTCGCGCGATAAACATGTAAAAGAATTCGAATTCGATCCAGAACTGGATACATATCTTGCGTGGGATTTGAACTACGATCCAACATGCCTGGTTGTTCAAAAGACCGATTTAGGATTTAAAGTACGCAAAGTTTACCACCAAAAAGGCTTAACGCTGCCGTACGTGTGTGGAATTGTAAACAAAGAATTTCCATCTGATTATTACTGGATCAATGGGGATGCATCCGGGCACTTCAGCCGTAACCAATCAGATCACAATAGCTCATACGAGATAATAAAGAACTTTTTCCGGTTATCATGGAATCAATTACGCGTGCCAAAGGCGAATCCTAAACACAGAAATTCCCGCCTGCAGTGCAATGTAATGTTTGACTTCGCCGAGGTAATTATCCACCCTGATTGTGTGGAATTGATCGCCGACATTGAAAGTGCCATTGTGGATGACAAAGAAAGTCTGGATTCGTGGAAAAAAGACAATCCGGAACGGTCGCACTGGCTGGATGCGCTGCGATACCATATTAACGCCGAACATCAGGATTTAATTAAGCGAATTGGATTTGAAGATGTGATAAATAACTGATATATTTACAATTGTAAATTCAGTACTAATGCTTAGCGAATTATCACCGAAGAAAAAGAAAGCAATGTATGCGCGAATTGTTGAATTGCGCTAAGAAAAGCATTCTATCCGGCAGATAAAACGAACACTTAAAAGAGAATTCAATGTGGTGCTAGTTGACGAACTGTTGTAAATCTCTATTTGTAATTTGTGAGGGTATTCCAAACTGCCTAACCGAATTAACAATCAAAACACCGATAATTTCTGGTGTTGTAAACTTGCGTTTTGTTGATAAATTCAACAAGATTTTTTACGTAACGAAAAATTCAGACCCTTCCGGAAATGTTATTATTGCCAGCGATGATCTGCCTATTGGCTTTTTGAATCCATACGCTGATGCAATTAAGCTATTCGTATTAGATAATAATTCGGCTCAAATACCTTGGGTTATCGATGGCACAACTTACGACGCAGTAGCATTTACCGTATCAAACACGGTTTTAAATTCAACTTCATTCACCTTAAATCCATTTATATCATGAACAATTTACCAAAATCAGGCCGTCGCTCAGGATGTGGCGCATGCGGAAAATCAGAATCACATGAACTTATGCAACTTACTTCTGTTCTGCCTTGGAGCAGCATCCTTGAGCCAATTCGTGATGAAGTGCCAGGAAAAAGGAATGATATTCCGAAAAATAGCCTATTGGCGCGTAAGACTATTGAAGCATAGCGCACTGTCTAAGGTGTTTGGCGGTTGTGTTTATTGTTTCGGCACTTGGGTATTTATTGTACTATTCCTTGTAAATATGCCAACATTGCCCCGTGATATATCGCAATTTGTTGTACTATTCTTAGGTATCGGTTTTAACTACCTATTTATAGAAATCATTCAAAAAATAAAGCATTATGTATAAAAAATCTGACAAAGTAGAAATTCAAGTAGATGGCATAGCCATTTTCAAGGGTGAAATAGATAGCGTTAAAGAAGGCTATGTATTTGTTCGTCAAACAAATTTAGATGGCTCAATGCCTCGTATTGTCGAATACAAGGTAGATGATCCGCAACTTATATTGATCAGCGAAGAAAAGCCAGTTGAAATTCCTGTTGAGCCAATTACGCCCGATCCAGTTGAGCCGGAAACGCCGGCGGCTGAATCAAATGAAGCTCCGGCACCAGCTGAACAGGAAGCTGCAGCAGAAGTACCAATCGAAGAAGTAAAAGACGAAACGCCGGCGGCTGAATCAAATGAAGCAACTGCTTAAACGTTTATTCCTTCCGACAAAAATTACTTTAAAACTCGAACACGAAGTTGAAGAGTGTTTTTCGCATGCGGGAATTGTTTATTACAAATTCGTTAATGAGTTCAATATCCCATACGAGCGTGCAATGGCCGCGCTTGATATATACACAGAACTCGAACAACGGGCAGACGCCAAATACACTAAATCTGCGTTTCAGGCAATTATTGAATATCTTAAAAAGGGTGATAATATCAATGCCGGGAATGTAGCACTATTCGCATTGCAGCGCATGGATAACATCTGTAATGCCGACTTAGTGTATAAGCTTGCTGGCGTTCTTTACTTTGATGCAAGCGAAAATCCGTATATGTACAATCCGGAATATGCGGATAAAAAAGTCAAGGCCTGGAAGAAAGATAAGAACATTGAGGCTTTTTTTTTGAAGACGCCGCTGGCAAATTTAATTCCCTCTTTCGATTCCTTGGCAATCAATATCCAGAATTACACGGAGGCGAAAAGAAAAGAGCTGTTAGCAACGTTAAAGTATCATTTGTCGAAATTATCCGAAGGCAACAACAACAAAGAAATGATTTCAACCTTAGAATTACAAATAATGGAGTTGGAGGAGTTACTTACTCCGAGCTTATAAGGTTCACAACAGAAAAATATTACATGTACATTAAATCGGCGTTAAGCAACACACCCAAACCACCAAAATAAAATATGCGTGGGCGATTCGATACAAAATGTAAAGATTAAAATTATTGGCGATGCTGATTTTTCAAAAGCAAACCAAGAGCTAAAAGGCTTGTCTGCTTCGGAGCAACAATTAATTAATCAAACAAAACAACTTGACACCGAGACACAAAAGACCGGGCAGTCAATACAGGATAATGCTTCTAAATCACAAAAGGCAACGCAGGATACCAGCAAATCATTTGAGGGATTAACCGGAAAGGTTAAAGATTTGGCTTCTAATATACCTGGTGCGTTTCAGGTTCAGCAAGTACTATCATTTGGTAAAGAAATAGGGAACGCCGGAAAATCAGTACAAGGATTGTCCGGCATGTTTAACATTTTAAAGATTTCAATTGCTGCCACAGGAATAGGCTTACTAGTTATCGCTGTTGCATCGCTTGTTGCATATTTCACACAAACAGAAGCCGGTGGCGATAAGCTGGCTCGTGTAATGGGTGGTTTAAAATCAGTTTTTCAGGGCGTTTTAAATGTTCTTATATCAGTAGGGTCATATGTTGCTGGTCTTGTGGAGCAAATGTTTTCGGGCTTTTCAAAAGTGTATGATTTTTTAGTAAAACAATTCTTAACCGCACTTAAAGGATTGTCTATTGTGCTCGAATCAATTGGATTTGATGGCGCAGCGAGTGCCGTCGATCAGTTCGCCGAAAGCGTTGATAAGGCGAATGCTTCAATGAAAGACATGTATGATAATGGCGTTAAGCTAGCAGACATGGAGGATGCACTCGAAGACAAGACTACTAAATTGGCTCTGGCAAACGCAAAGCTTACAACCGAGATCGACCAGAATTTAAAAGCCCTTCGAAATCGCACCATTACGTATCAGGAACAATTGGCATTAATTCAAAAAGTGGATGCCGCTTCAACTCAGCAGCTAAAAAACAATCAAGAATTAATTACCGATCAGATTGCAATCGAAAAACAACGATTCATAAATCAGGCGGACGATCAGGCATCAGCGGCCAAAAACTTTGATGATTATGTGGCCGGAAGAATTGCCGGGGATCAATTAATCGCAAAAGTTGACGGGCAAAACACCCGCGATACCGTTGATAATATTTCACAGGTATTAATTAAGCAGGAAGAAGCCACACGTGAATTCCTTGTGTTAAACGAGCGCATTGATAACATGCGCGATCAGTTTGCAGAAAAAGAAAAAGCAAGAATAGAGGCGATTCAAAAAAAGAAACTTGATGAAATAAACATTGAAGCCGGATTTGATGTGCGCCGGGCGCAACTTGCCGACCAAAGCGCATCGGATATACTTCTTATTGAAATTAAGGCGCAGGATGATCGATTGGCATTATTAAAAAAATACAACAAGCAGAATTCGGACGATTACGAAAACACGCTTTTAAAAAAGGAAGAATTAGAGAAAAAATACAGCGATGTAATTCTTAATGAACAAAAAAAATTAAATGCTGACGTACAGGCCGCATTAAGTGCGTCATTAAAAATACAACAGGATGTAATCACGCAATACTCACTTTTAAATCAGAAAAACATCTCTGCGGAAAGCCTTCAAAAACAACAGGCATTACAGCAGGAGTATTTGAAGGGCAATATATCATTCCAGCAATTTCAGGATATGAATAAATCTATTCAGCAGGACACGCAACGAGATATGCTGAATAATGAAATTGATGCCATTCAAAAACGAATCGATATTGATAAATCATACGGTATAAGCACAGTCGCCTTAGAAAAAGAGCTTGTTGATAAACAAAAGGCATTACTTGATATTGATGTTCAGAATTATCAAGCTGCAGAAGCAAAGAAAACCGCCGCCAAACAGCAGCAAACACAGAAGCGCATGCAGATGGAGCAGCAGGCGCAACAATTGGCAACACAAGTAATCCAGGGTATCAGCCAAATTCAGCAGCAGGAATATAACAATCAGTTAACAACGCTTGAAAACAATAAAGCGCAGGAACTTGCTGCCGTTGGTGACAATGCACAGGCGCAAGCGGTGATAAATGCTAAATACGCCAAAGAAGAAGCGCAGGTAAAAACAAAACAGGCACAAGCAGAAAAAGAAACAGCAGAATTCAATATCGTACTAAGTACTGCCGCCGCGGTGGCTAAAGCGTCGCCGGTTGTTCCGTTAATGTTATTTGCTGCAGCGCAAGGAGCCTTACAATTGGGTCTGGTTGCAGCAAAACCGATTCCAAAATACAATAAGGGTACAAAGTCTTTACCGGGAAGAGACACTGGTGATGATAGTGTTCTTATCATGGCTCGACCAGGTGAGGGTATTATGCCGGTTGACAGAATGAAAGATTATCAACCGGCTTTTGATGCGATATTTGATCGTAAAGTGCCGGCCAATTTCATTAACTCTATCGCTCTTAATTATGATAAGATCGCACCGGTACAGCACAATAATTCCGGTGCGCCGGATAGATTATCTGAGAAAATATTAAACAAGCTCGATAATTTAAAAATTCTTAACGTCAATATGGATCGCAAGGGATTTGAAGTATTCATGACCGAATCGAAGGGCAAATCAGTACTGGAAAATAATTATCTGAACGTATGATCTGGCAATTTAAGATAAATGGTGTTGAAGTTGAAGAGCCGGTTGGGTGGGATGCGGTAGCGATTACGCTCACCCGCAGTACGGATTATTGGGGGTTAGAAAATATCTATTCAGATAATATTATATTTTGGGATTCTGGCGCAGAAATTATTCGTGGTGCGTATGAACTTGACGGAATAGATGCAGATTTAGAATTTGAGGCAAACTATGATTGCGGCGATGGTGCCGGATTTGTAACATTTGTTTCAGGTATTTTAAATTGCTATTTCTACCAGATTGTAAACAATCAAGTAACGGTAAAAATAGAGCCGTCAGGATTTCACCGGGATATTAAAAACAATATCGATACAACGATAAATCTTTTATCAACAAAATCTATAGACGACTCTGAAATGAGCGCATTTGCGCCGTTTGATTTTGGATTACATAGTAAAAATATTGTTACACAAGGCTCTACCGAAGCGAATACTTTTATAAATCCCTATGAAGAAGACATTACAGCAACACGTGTAATTGCCTTTTTTGCCATGCAAGCTAAAACCGATGAGTTTGCAGCAACAGATGGATACGGTATACAGGATGTAGGTATATTATTTGATGACGCATCAATCATTTCACCTCCGCATGTAATTGATCCGATATTTATTGTACCATTTGATGGCGATTATACATTTACCTGGGATTTTGATGTGGATTTTGTTGTAAGCGATACAATCAATGACTTTTCGTTCTTATTTACTCCGCTTGCTTATTCTGTCGGGCAACCAGCGACCACACCTATAACGGAGATAATCGCACCGATATTATACGCCTCGCATCATGATCCTATATCATTTAAAAACAAACACACCGGATCAATTACGCTAACGCTTGTAAAAAATGATCGGGTAGCATTCTTTCAGCAGTTCTTTGAGCATGCAAGCGACCCGTATTACGATCACATCAAAATGGTCACGAACGTTGCCACGTTTACCATAAAAACCAATTCCGTGTTTGCGCCAAGTGCATGTAAAGCATTTTTGGTTCATGAGGTGTTTGCGATACTTGCTGAAAGCATGACTGGCGTAAAAGATTGCTTTCGATCTGATTATTTTGGCCAACCAAATTCGTTTCCGCATCAATACGATTCGGCAGGCTGCGGTGCATGGGCGGCTATTACAAACGGGCTGGCTATACGGCAACTGTTGGATCAAAATGGAAATTTATACAACATATCAACAACGTTTCAGGACTTTTTCCAAAACATCGATGCCATATATAATATAGGCATGCGTGTTCAAATGGAGAATGGCAAAGAAATACTTAGAATTGAGCCAAAAGAATATTTCTTTAATTCAAATCAAATATTTACCGTTCTAAACGTATCGGATTTAAACAAGGCTCCGGCAGTAGAATACATTTACAACACATTTGACAATGGATATGATAAGTGGAATCTAAACATTACTGGGTCAAATGCAATTGATGAATTTAATTCGCAGCATTCATACACGCTTCCGCTGCGCATGTCCAATACGGGATTAATTAAAATCTCAAAACTGATTGCATCGGGATATTTGATCGAACAAACTAGACGGCTGCAGTTCAATTCATATCCTACAAATGATTTTGAAACAGATAACGATCTGTTCATTATCTGTACCAACAGAACCGAAATAATATCCGATAAATATAAATCTCCGCCGGTACCAACGGTGTATCCTGCCGGTACCGTTTCGGAGCGAGATGAAAATTTTACTGATATTACGAACGTTTTAAATAGCGCATCAAATTATAATTACCGCATATCGCCAACTAGAATGGCGGCAAATTGGTACAAATGGCTTTCCGGATCAATATTCAAACATCCAGATCAGCCAATCAGATTTGTTTCCGGGCAAGGCAACTACCTTGAGGCGGACACAATGATTAACGATTGCGTAACCACGGCCTCGGTTATTCAAAATCAGGATTTATTAAAATCAGACATATCACTACTTCAATCTGTGCCGATATTTAATCCAGAATACCTCACATTCACTTATCCGATCTCGTTTGAGCAGTATACAATTATGTTAGCGAACGCAGAAAAAGCTATTGGTGTATCTTGCAGTTCCGGTGCGCAGTATGTAGGGTTTATATTAACGGCAAAATATGGAATGAATGCGAATGGATCTTTTGCTGAATTTAAGATATTAACATCCGGGCAATGCATATCCGGTGATTTCAATAATGATTTTAATCACGACTTCTTTAAAGGAAACTGTTAATTAACTATATTTACAAAATGAGTTGCATCTCACCATATAAGCCGCCGGTAACATTTGAAGGAAGATTCTTTCAATGGATACCTGTTAATTATTATTTGGAAGATCAATTCGATCCAATAGAATTCTGTGCACCTTCAACAGATTCATGTATATATGAATTTCCGGACGAAACAGAAAGTTATCCAATTCCTGTTCAGCATGCGGATGTTGTAAAATGGATCATGGATAAAAGTGAAATGGATGTGGATTCCGGTACACTTGTAAGCGATCTGGTAATAGCAATCGTAAAGCAGGGTGTGCTTATTGCTGATATGGTCGGTACGGTTTCGCAGGTTGATGGAAGTGATCAGTATTATTGCACGGCAACAATACCATGTCTACCTGATGCGTGTGATTATCAGTTTGTCATATATGATAAAACACAAGGCACACCGATTGATTGTACCTTATTTCATTGCTCTGTTTTACAGGACTTAATTAATTCAAATTTATTACTTGGGGACGTTTTAAACTGCGTCCCAATACTTGATTGGGGTTGTTAATACACTCATCATGTCTTTACTTTCAGATTGGCTCAACGGTGATAATTGGGCGTTGATTCGTGACAAATATAACGACGGTGTCACAAAAATAAATAAACTTGGAGGCGGTACGACCGGTCAAATTCCCACAAAAAATTCAGGTAATGACTTTGATTTTACATGGACAACGCCGACGGCATCTATTCCGACACTAGTTGCAAATAAGTTCCTATCAAACAACGCAACAATTTTAGAATGGGTTTCTATTCCATTTGATCGCCAAATGGATTCAGGCGCGCCAAATGCATCCTATCCAACATCAGGGACAAGTACAGTAATATCAACACTCACAGGCGCAGCCGGAGTAAATAGAGATTATAAGCTTGAATTTACCTGGGCATACAATCAGATTTCCACGGCTCCGGAAATGCACATGTCGTTTTATCGAAACGGTGTATTGCTTGTCGATTACCACCACGTAGCAATTACCGTGAACGGTCAATCACAAGTTTCTACCATTCATTATATGGACTTGAATATTCCTGCAGGGGCGGTATATACCGTTGTAATTTCTGTGACAGGATCTTCAAATCAATACAACCTGCAAAACTGGGTATTTTCTCTTGACGGAACTCCGAGCGCATAATGAAAGTCCTTGCAATATCAAATAACCTGCAGGTCGGCCAATCGCTGAATAGTAATTCTAAAATAATTACCTTCAGACACTCGCGCGATGCGTTTGGATTTAATTATTCTGCCAATCCTACGTTTTATCAGCAATTCAGAATAGAGGCCATTTTTAAAAGGGTTAAAAATAGACCCGTTACAGAGCAGGTATATAGGAGACAGGATGGCGTATTTGTTGCGCAAAATGTTTCTATCGATAAAACATATACTCTTGAAACCGGCTATTTGGACGAAAATTCGCACGACGCTTTAGCGGTTGCGCTGAAACACTCATCCATGAAGCTCGACGATACAGCATACTTTCATCAGGGCACCTACGATTACGACGGTGATGATGACGATACATTAACCAATCTAATACAGGCGAAAGCAACACTCACCCAACAGGGTTACAATAAGACAACAGTAACATGTTAGATCAATCTTTTATCAACAGGTATCTTGTTGATCCGAGTAAGCAGCCAAAACACAAGTATTACAATCAAAGTGTTGATATAAAACAGCATTTAGAAGCACATTCAAAAGGTACGTATCCAAAAGACCTTATTGAAATTGTGCGCCCGAATGAAACATTCGATCAAAAGCAATATAGAAAAAGTGTATGGACACCGAAAACAAAAACATATTTTTCAAAGGTTGTTACAACACTTGCAAAAATTCAGCGCGCTGAAGATTGGAAGATTGATTTTCCTGATTCGGGAATTGCATTTGAGCAGGCAAATTCGTTAGAAGATTACACGCAAAAAAATTACCCTTATTTCACTTCGATTGAAAACTGGTTTTTTTCGGTTCAGATGCGTGATATGTGCGACGATCCCAACGGAGTAATCGCAGTACTTCCTATGCCAAAGAATGACCCGGCAGACGATTCAGAAGTATTGAAGCCATTTACTTTTTGGTTCGGAGCTGACGCTGTGATTGATTATGTAGAGAATTCATATTGCGTTTTAAAATCTTCGGAGACTTCAATTTTAGTTGATTCGAATCAAAACCAATCTGCGGGATTGATTTATTATATTATTGATAAAGATTCCTGGGCGATCTGTACACAAGTTGGCGATCCGAAAGAAAATCGTTTTACAACTGAAATTGCTGTTCACAATATTGGCTCAATGCCAGCCTTTAAAATTGGCGGCATCATTGAAGAATTCTGTAACGGTCAAAAGTTGTGGGATTCTTTTTTGGGAGATTGCTTACCAGATTGGGATGAAGCATTACGAAGATATTCTGATCTGCAGGTGCAAATGGTTCTTCATGTGCATTCTGAAAAGTGGGAAATTGAAGATACGCCGTGTAAGGTGTGTAATGAAAGCGGAATGGTTCCTAAAGTTGGCGGTGCTACCAACACAAAGGTTGTTTGCACTAATTGTCATGGCACAGGATCAGTGTCAAGCAGATCCCCATTTAATGTTAAAACAATCAAACCCGCTAGACAGATTGGAATGAACGAGTCGGTAAACATTCCGACACCTCCGATGGGCTATATTCAAAAGCCAATTGAGGATACGAAATTTATTGATAGCAAAGTAAACGATTCGATCGAATCAGGGCTTGCCGCAATCAATATGGAATTCCTAATGTTTGAGCCGGAAGTAAATTCAGGCGTTGCAAAAACATTAGACCGTCAGGAAGTAAATACTTTCTTCTACGAAGTCGGACGCCATATTGTAAAAAACATTCTTAATCCATGTTATTATTTTATTGGAAAATGGATGTATAGTGTTCAGTTAAATGACGATCAAATAAAAACGGTTATTCCCAATATTAATGTGCCGACCAAATTTGATATTCTAACCGAAGACATATTAAGCGCACGGCTTGCTACGGCCAACACGGCAAACATTGATCCATCGTTAAAAATGGCACTTCAAATTGAGTGGGCTAAACGCGAATTCGGCGATCAGTCCGAGCAGGTTAAATTCATTAAATGTGTTGCTGAACTTGACCCACTTCCGGCCAAGACGGATGAAGAGAAAATGACGATTCTTTCAAATAAGGGAACCACGCCGGATAATTATATTCTTTCTTGCAATCTTACTCCATTCATTATTCGAGCCGAATCAGAAAATAAAGAATTTTATGAGTTGGAATATAAAGACAAAATGGACATTCTAATTAAATATGTCTCTGAAATGACTTTATCTCAAAATTCACTACTTGTTCCACAAATAGGGGCAGATGGGCAGGATATAAATACGCCTGTAGATGTCGAGGCATAGGCAAAAGCAAACCTCAAAGGTTCTGTTGGTGGTGTTGAAGGGCTTATATCCATACAAACTTCAGTTTCACAAGGTATAACCGATTATACGGCAGCGCTTACAATGCTTTATGAAATATATGGCTTTGACGATGCAACTGCGCGCAAATTGCTTGGAGATCCTATAAAAATTCAATCTAAAATTGACGCAAAAACACAGTCTCAAAAACCTACGGTAAATGCCTGATCCAATATCATACTTTGATGATCTGGAAGATCACATTCAGTCTTTACTCAAAACATTTGAGGCTAAAATACCTGGCGTTAATGACGAACTGATTGGTATTATAAATGATCTGTACTCAGAACTTGACCGTACCGGCACCAATATAAATGCAAGTGTAAACAATCTTAAAGCCCTCAATTCGTTTAAAACACGAATCAGTACAACGCTTGAAAATGGTTCGTATGGGGATGCAGTAAAAGATTTTGTTTCTGGCTATAGTTCGAGTGCGGATTATCTGAACAACTATTTTTCTGCCGTATCAAGCACGTTTAAGCAATCGGATGCGCTGTACAATGCAATCCTGCAATCAAACATCCAAAGCACTACACAATCACTACTAGGCTCTGGCGTGGATGCTAATTTTACCGACCCTGTAATGAATATCCTGCGCAACCAGATAACGACAGGTTCAAGTAAAGCAGAATTCACACAGTCGCTTAAAGATGTGTTGATAGGCGATAATTCAATACTTCACAAGTACGCCAGCCAGGTTTCTTCAGATTCAATTTCTCAGTTCAACTCAAACTACATTAATACAGTAAGCAAAGACCTTGGTCTGGCGCACTATTATTATAAGGGAACAAAGATTTCAGATACACGGGATTTTTGCAGACGAATTGCGGGCAAATATATTGCAGAAGATGATTTAAAAAAATATGTTCAGCAACAAATGCTACTGAACGGCGGCAAAGGGTGGCAGGGAATGGTTAAAGGCGAAAATTGGACAACATTTCCAATTTATAGAGGTGGCTATAATTGCAGGCATTATCTAATACCTGTGAGCAAAGAGCTATATGATGCGGCGACTAATATTTTTTATATTTAGTTATATTTTGCCGCCAAACATGCTTTTAATCATTTGTTCGTTAATGTGTTTTGCCATATCATCAAAACGCTTCATATTCCATTCATCAATACTCATTCCTGATGATTTAAAATATTCTTCTTCTTTTATCTGTGCCAATTTATTTTCCTGTTCGGATAATAATTTATTTGTCAAAAAATCATTTAATTCTTCAATAGGCACGTCAAGCATTTTTCTAAAATACCAATCGCCAGAATCTTTCATACCGCCAGTATAATGACTCCATCCCTTTTCTACACCAAGCGATGGGTGCAGATTGCATATTTCATCAATTACATTTATTTTATTGCTTAATTCCATGTGAAGGTTTGGTTATTTTGCCAAAAAACATATCCAACCTTTGTTGACCCGTAATAAACATAAATATTATTATTAGACGGTGCGCCATTTTGAAATGTATGTGTTAAAACATAGGTGCTTTTTTTATCAATATTAGCATATTGAGTCCCGCTTAACGCATCGTCTGTATATGTAATAGTAAATGCAGAGTCTTTATTATTTACAATAGTAATTTTATAGCTCACCGCCTTAGATGCAGGCTGCGGATCGTCTGATTTGTGGTGTTTGCATGCAAATATTGATATTGCAAGCAAAATAAAAATTATCTTTTTCATTACTTTTTGTTTTTAAGTTCTCCGTATTCCCGGATAATGTCCGAAACTGCATCCGGCATGCTTGGTCTTTTTCCGTAAATTTCTTCGTAATCCCTCTGAAATTTTCTGATTATTTTTTTTTCATCCTCGCACAAAAACTGAGTATAAGATGTGCATTCAGTGATTGGTTTTGCTGCCATGTTGTATCCTGTTATTTGATGTTACAAGATAATACATTATACGACAAGCGCAAAAAAAAGGTTATCTATTTTTGTGCATGATCTTAGTAAAGTTTCCAACACGGTCAAGACCTGAATTATTCCTTAAAACGCTATCCGATTATATTCGCCTAGCAAAGGATAATAGCCGGATTCAGTATCTAATATCTATCGACAATGATGATGAAACAATGACCGATTATGTCATTAATCAGGCACAAGCGTTTCATCCAAATGTTGTGTTTTTTAAAGGCGACTCAAAAACAAAAATACAAGCCTGTAACGCGGATATTGAAAAAGCGAATCCCTGGGAAATTATCCTTCTTATATCTGACGATATGAAAGTCGGTTTGCTGAATTGGGATCAGCGCATAATCGAAGATTTCAACGGAAATTACGACCAATGCATGTGGTACTTCGATGGCTACCAGAAGCGGGTATGTACATTATCATGCGTTGGCAAAGATTACTATAACCGATTTGGTTATCTGTACCACCCATCATACAAATCTTTTTTCTGTGATAATGAATTCACAGAGGTTGCACAGGGTGCCGGAAAAATAAAACTCATTGGAATTCCGATTATAAAACACATGCACCCAAGCTGGGGAAATGGTGTGCCGGATGATGCATTGTATCAACGCAATGATACGCATTGGGCTTTTGATGAAGAAAATTACTTTAAACGAAGAGCCTGTGGATTCCCTATATAAACTATCTGTCTTACTTCCTACAATAGTTGGCAGAGAGCATTTATTTGATGCTTTAAATAATGAGCTTGAAAGGCAAATTGATTTGGGTTGCCTAAAAGATGTGGTTCAGATTGTTCCATTGAAGGACAATAAAGAAATTTCAATTGGCGCAAAAAGACAGAGGCTTCTTGAAATGGCCGAGGGTGAATACGTTGTATTCATTGATGATGACGACTGGGTCGCATCAAACTACATTGAAAAAATACTTGATAATACCGGAAGCGATTGTGTTGGATTTCAGATCGAATGCACATTTGAAGGAAAAGAAAAATGCTTGGCAAGTGCGCATCTGAAATATAAAGATTGGGGCGAAAATAAAGAGAACTTTAGGTTTGTCAGATCAATTTATCATAAGACACCTGTACGCCGTGAATTAGCTTTACAGGCTGGGTTTAAAGACATGCGTTATGCTGAGGACTACGATTACTCAATGCGTGTAATGCCTCTGTTAAAATCATGCGCATACATTAATCAGGTCATGTACTACTATCGATATAAACACGAAGATCACAACGCCAAGTATGGAATCACATAAAAAAGCTTGTGTAATAAATGTTGGTATCGGTGCATGGTATCCGGTGGGACAAAAAAGACTTGTACGCTCACTTGATATGCACGGGTGGAACTGGGATATACTTACATGGACGGATTGGCCTAATGATAACTTCGACAAATCTTGTATTTACAATGCAAAGGCCGCAGCATTTGAAGAAGCAATTAAGCAAGGTTATACGCATATCTTATGGATGGATTGCAGTATGTGGGTGATCGGCGATCCTAATAAAATGATGGATATAATCAACGACGAAGGTTATTACATAGGAATGTCAGGATTCAATTGTGCAAATGTTTGTTCGGATAAATGCTTGCATTACTTCGGAGTTGACAGGGATACAGCAGAAACTTTTCCGGATGGTCAAACAGGGTGCTTTGGCGTTAATCTTGAAAATCCAATCGCAAAGGAATTTATTGATACATGGCTTCGGTCTGCTAAAGATGGAGCGTTCAGCGGAAGCCGTGAACACGATAACCAAAGTTCAGATCCGCGCTTCATGTTTCACAGACAGGATCAGGCATGCGCTTCGATTATTGCCAATAAATTAAAAATGAAATTAACGCCATTCGGTCAGCTAGTGTCTTACTATCCGGCTGATTTGGATAAAGTAATATTTACCTGCAGAGGAATGTAACATGCAAAGAAGAATATATCACTCTCAAAATGATGAGGAACACATAATTAATATGTATTTCTTAATTGATAAAAAACAATTATCTGGTACATTTTTGGATTTAGGAGCAAACGATGGAATGACTCTTAGTAACACTCATGGTCTTGCAAGGCAGAGATGGAGAGGGCATTGTGTAGAGCCGTGCCCTACACCATTTGAAAAGCTTAGACAATTGTATTATCGTCGGTTAGATATTCAAATATCTAACATAGCAATCGGAGTTGAAAATGGAGAAGCTGAAATATTAAGATCGGATTCACATTTAAAAAATGGAGATACAGATTTGCTATCTACCCTAAAACAAGGAGAGACAATAAGGTGGGGGGAGACACAAATATTTACTCCTGAAATTGTGAATGTTTTAGATTTTAAAACATTCATGAAAACGTCAAACCTTAAAACATTCGATTTTATTTCAATAGACATTGAAGGCCTCGACTACGATGTATTGATTCAAATGGATTTAAAAGAACTCGGGTGTAAAATGCTTTGCATTGAATCCAACTCAATCGACGATCAAAAGTACATTGATTATTGCGCTAAGTTCGGAATGAAATTACATCATAAGAATTACGAGAATTTAATATTTACAGTATGACAGAAAAGGACGAATTATTTAATGAATGGATTAAAATTTTACGAAATGATTTATCTGATTCAGAAGTATGTCTAATTAAAAAATTCTTTGTTGGTGGATATAATAATAATTATGATTTCGTAAGAATGTCTACTAATGAGTATTCGCTATATGCTAATGCAATAATTGAAACATCTTGCCAAACAGCATTTAGGTATGGAATATTTAAATCACCATTTAAAAATCCAGTTGGAATATTTGAAAATAAACAAAATGTTTTAACAATACCCAAATCATTTGTCCTTTTTGCAACAACCGTAAATATTGTTTGGGACGAAATTAAATCTCAAAATGGAGACTTCTATGGGGAGTGGAGTTACGCCACACAAACTATTACAATGTCTAAAATGAATGGCGTTATCCCACTATCAGAAGATAGAGTAGAAGAAACATTTTATCATGAGAGGGTTCATGCAATACTGGACGCTATGCATGAAAATGAATTAAATAAAAATGAAAAGTTTGTAGATACGTTTGCAAAGCTTTTAAGACAAGCAGACAAAACGGCTATATACGAATGAAAATCTGTGTAATCATATTAAACGATGGTCGCAACGACTATTTAGAGCAGACTTTAAAAAGCCTTGTTAAAAATGTTGTGTTTCCATTCGAAGCAGAATTATATAAAATACTTTACGATGACATGCCGGATGGTAGGGATGAAGAATTACTATCACGTATCGCACTCGAATATAAAATAGACCGCGTAATCCTATCAGATAAAAATAACGGCATTGATCAGGCAGTGCAGAATGTTTGGAAAGAAGTTCCGGAGTGTGCTTATATCTGGCATCAAGAAAACGACTTTACATATAACGAGCAGATAGCAGTTGAAGAGATGATACGTCCGCTTGAAATGAATCGCATGATAGGGCAGGTTGCATTGCAGCGTCAAGCATGGTATGATGATGAGATCGAAGCAGGAGGCATGTACAAAGTACCGTACAGAACATACAGGCAGGGAAATATTGCAGGAACAAACTTAGTATTTCAAGATAAGTTTTTCACCCACAATCCCTGTGTTTACCGCTATTCGTCAATTGCGCAAGTTTCGCCATATAATGAATTGGCATTTGCGGAACATTTGAAAAAGACCGGAGTAAAAACATTCGCTTATTTAGGAAAATTAACCGATGCGCCGAAAGTGCATCATATCGGAGTGATAAAGAAATGACAGATCATCAGGAACAAATATTTGTATTGGTATTAATGCTTTCAATCTTTTGGTGTGTTATTAACTGGGGGATTCAGGGCTTTTTATGTGATAAAAAATGGTATCAAAAATACTTTTTTGCGCACATGATGCTTTACGCTGTTCCATTAATTTTGTGTTTTATAGTCGCATTTATTGCAACAATTATTTTGCTAATAAAGATTATATGAATTCGTTATTCGACAAAATATATTGGATAAACTCACGCAACAGAATGGATCGATTCAGAAACATGATCGTTCGATTTCGTGAGCTATCAATTGAAGCCGAACGCTTCAACGCAATATATGGCGGCGAACTGGATCACACGAACCTGAACATGCACCGCAGCACTCCGATATTGCTGGCAGATGGCAAGATTGGCAATCAATTCAGATTATTAAATAATGGCGAGATAGGTTGTTTTATTTCTCATACAACCATTTACCGGAAGATAAAAGAGCATGGATTTGATAAAACATTAATACTTGAAGATGATGCGATATTCTGTGAAGGGTTCAAAGAAAAGTTTGAACAGGCAATAAAAAATATTCCGGATGATTGGGATATGATTTATTTCGGCCAATGGAATTACGATCACCCTGCAGCAGGTACAGAACATTTATGCGGTACAATGAACCTAAAGGAGCATATTTCAGAAAATGTGTACCGTGCTGATCGCTGCTGGCTTACACACGCATACGCAGTTCGATTAAAGTGTATTGATTATTTGATCGATAATACAAAAGAATTATACGCCTCAATAGATAATGTTCTGGCAGACATTCAAAAAGAATTAAAAGTATACGCGATACATCCGGCGTTAATTAATCAGGATGGTACAAAAAGTAGTCTACGATAATGGCAAAAGGGAAATTAGAACCTATGGATCAAAAGGGAGTAATTGAATTCGACCCGGATATTCATGTAATGGTTATCAAGCGTGAGCATGATAAAGAAAATGAAACATACAACGAAAGAACCATTCGTGTTTCAAAAGAACTGGCAAACGAACAGCTTTCGTTACCTAAAAAAGACAGGCATGTTTCATGGCGCAATGTTGAATATGCGCCTGTTGAAAAGAAGGTCATCAAGCCTGTTAAGTAAAAGGATAAAGAAGATCCAGAGGAAGATGATTTGGAACACGAATTTATTCCAGGATATGAAGCGAAAAAAAATCCTAAAAAAATTAAACCAACTGAATAATGAAAGCCGGAGAATATTTAATGTCGGTTTTAGAGCGTGCTGGAATTGACACGACAGACCCAAGTTTCAAAGATATTGCATCGATCACAACGCAAATTCCATCGGTAGGAGAGGAAGCGTTAAATTCGTTAATGAATGCTAATGAGGCGATTTCATGGGCGAAAAACAATGCTGAAATTAAAAAGCATTTTGTTGCACAAGCGTTTAATGGATTCGATAAGACAATTGCAATGACTGCAGAAAACAGCGGTCTTGACGAATCTCAAATAGCTCAGTTGAATGCTGAGAAAAACACAGGCAAAAAACAGGAAATGCTAATTTCATTTTTGAATGAAAAAATTGAAAGCGCAAAGTCCGGCCAAAAAGGAGCAAAGACAGAAGAAATTGAAGCAAAATATAAAGCTGAAATCGAAAAGTTGAACGCTACGGTTAATCAGACCAAAACTGATTATGAATCGAAACTTGCGGAAAAAGATTCTCATCACCATAGTTATGTATTGAATTCAAAAATGGATTCGGTGCTTAATTCTCAAAAATGGTCTGAGAATTATCCTGCAGACATGCGTGGCACATTGGGAAGGCTTGCCGTTGAAAAAGAGCTTCAGAAATTAGGTGCAAAACCCGTTTTAGATGCCGATGGAAACATTAAATTTGTAAAATCGGATAGTCCGGATTTGGAATATTTTGATACTTCAAATAAAAAGATTACATTTGAACAAATCGCGGCGAGAACACTTGCCGAAAACAAATTTTTAGCGGCATCTACCCAGACACCGAACACACATACACCAATACCTGCGGCTAATCCATCTCAGCCGAAAACGCCACCAATGACTAAGCCTACGCATGACGCTTTATCCCAAGCAATGAAGGATCAGGGTATCATCTAAGATTTATTTATTGGTTAACGTTTAATTAACGCTAATCATGTCTATCCAACAGCAAAATGCCGTATGTCCGGCCATATTAATTGGGTTAAATGAAATTTTAAAAGACGGAGCACCAGACTCCTTGTTTACACAAGTCGGCTTAACACAAGCCCTTCTTGATCCTACAAACAGACAGCCGGGTTCGGTTGTGCAAAATGTAGACGCACAAAACGGTAACCCTAAAACCGTTCGTATCAAACACAAACAGCGTGCAACGCCAAGCGATACCGCTACAGCCAAAGACTGTGCAACAGGTACGCCTAAGCCTTACTTCGAAGAAATCTTCACGGTTAATCAGTATCGCCAGCACACAATCAATGTAAAAGAATCGACAATCAGAACGCTTTGTGACGCATCAAGTCAGCTTAAAGCAGTTCCCGGTGCTGCATTCAATACATGGGAAGGTAATTCATACAACCTTCAATTGATGGCTGAGCAGGTAATGGAAATTATGATGGATTTTGACGCAATGCGCCAAGCTATCAATAATGACTTGCACACATCTGCAGCTCTTGGTATTGGTGGTTATGTTGGTACTGCTGCCGGAACCGGCAAAAAATTCAACATGTACAGAACCACAAACACAAGTGGCTTACAAGAGGGTTCATTGGTACTATCTGGTTTCAATGAATTCAAAAGAGAAATGGCTCGTACGACCTTAACAGGTCAGCCTATTGTTGTGGGCGAGGGTTACCTTGACTTAGCAATGGCCGCGCTTGATTACGGTTGCTGCAACATCTCCGGTAACGACTTCGGTCAAATGAAGTCTAACCCTGGATTCAAGTACTACAAGGATTTCACAATGGGAAATTCAATCGGTTCGGCTGATTACGATTTCTTGGCATTCATGCCTGGTACAATGCAATTCGCTTCATACAATGAATATGTAGGCGGATATGCAAGGCCAATCGGAGTGGTTGAAAGAGGTACTATTCCTGATCCTGTATTGCCAGGTGTAACGTACGATATGCGTATCATACCAAACGCTTGTTCTGGATCTTCTGTGGTTGAGTCTTATGATGTAATTATCGGCTTACACTTCGATTTATGGCAGGCGCCGGTTAATCAGTTCCAGTCTGCGGACAGATTAGCGAACGTAAATGGAATTTTCCACGGTCAAGTAGGAACATTGTAATTATGAAAAACTGGATAGTATTTTCTTTAGTGTTAGCAATTGGATTGCTAACACTAAATGCTGTATCGGCACATGATATAATGACAACCGCACCAATTATGGTTGCGTCTGTATATGGATTGTCATGCGGAATAACGCCATCAAGATCATGTGAAGATTGCGTTACCGACGAGCGCAATAAAGTTGTTCATGTTGCCCTTGTAAAGCGCGGTACAGCAATAGGCTTGCTCACGTCTGCACAGGATATATTAACGGCAGAACTTGCGGGAAATGCTTATGTGATTCGTAACGTATCAGGCGCATACGATGGAGGCAAAGGAACATACGGCAAAGGCTTAGGTAAAGCAATTAAAAGGTTGCTTGCCAAAACACACGTGCTTACGTTCATTGACTTCAGTTATGTTGCTAATGCTGCCTATTGGGCTGCAATGGAAGGCCAGGCACAGAATTATGACTTGTATTTCTTCACAGATACACAGGTTTGGGTTCAGAAAAATGCCTACCTATCAATTGAGGCTGTTGGTAAAATTACAGACGACAATACAACATTTATTGAAGCTGATATTACAGCCACATGGTCGTTTGTGTCAAATCCATTGAACTATCCTGCAAATGTTGATTCGTTAGCTATCTGTCCTCAATTGTTTGATGGCTCATCATTGAGCTTTGCGAATGCTTCCGGATCGACAGCGACAATCATTTCAGGTACTGGTTTAATTCCTGATGAAATTGATATGGTTCACGGCTCAACTGTAATCAATGCAAAACTGAATGCAGGCATTGCCATTGCTTCGGCATCTATAATTGATGGCACATTACCAGCAGGCATTACATTGTCATACTCTGGAAACTATCTTGTGTTGACAGGAACAGCAACCACAGCAGGAACATACTACGCTACTGTAGTAGGGTCAAATGCAACGGGTATTTCAGGCCAAAAGGCTTTAAAATTTATTGTGAGCTAATCTAAATCATTTAATAATGATTGATTACGTAGGTCTGAAAAACTGCAATCTGCCAACTCCGGCCAGCGGTGTTTATTTGAATTCTTTGCCTGGTATGACAACCGAAATGGTTGATCGTATCGCAGCAGAGGAACAGATAAACTTCGCTGGCGTTTGGCGTGATGTTCAGGATCGGGCATACCTGAGATTGAAAACAGATGTGATAAATGAGATGTACAAATATATCAAGTTTAATCAGATCACGTATCAAACACGCAAGCCAATAAAGTCCTACCCAACCGGAACAACAGCCGTTCCGATGGCACCTATTTACACGGGAATTTATCAAATGTTGCCGGAATCAAAGTATTCTGAATACCGGTTAAATGATGTATATATTTTTTCTGATCGCATCGCTACATCTACATTGAAGGTGTGGGATGTGAATGATGGATCTGTTTTATTTACTCAATCAATTGATTTGGTTGAAGGATTAAATGTAATTTCAATCAACCAGGTATTTCAACTTAAATGGCGAATCATTGAGCTATTCATTGGTGTAGATACATCCATGTTTAATTCTATCGAAACGCTGAATGATTTTTACTACTACTATTCAAATGATGGCGCATGCGCTGCGCAGGTTACATTCGGATATGGTGCGCTTCGTGGTGTGTTCCAGTTATATCCAGCCACATACGATCCAACACTGCCATTACTTTTTAATAATATTATTAAAACAGGCATTGGCAAAGGAATTTCAATGGGCGCAGAACTTCGCTGTTCTGTCGATATTTTCATTGAAGAAAATAAACAATTGCTTACTCAAAGCTGGCTTTATCTACTTGGAGCAGAAATGCTTCTTGAAAAAATATACTCACCCGTTGGTAGCAGAAGATTAAACTTTTTCACGAACGGAAACCTTGAACAAACAAAGGAGCTTCAGGTTGTGTTTGAAAAAAGATATTCTGATAATTTATCACAAAGCCTGAATGCTATACCATTAACAGGTCAAGGCATTTGTTTTGATTGTGAAGAAACATTTGCCGTTGCAACAAAAGGAATGATGTTATGATAACCATTATTTCAAACATATCGGATCAAATAAATCAAGCTATAAAAAATACAGCAGTAAAAATAAATCCCGAAAATCTGGCTCGTGAAGTTGCATTAGATGTTGTTGCGATAGTTTCTGACAGGGTGCAGCAAAGGGGTGAAAAAACAAACGGAGAAAAAGCAGATACAGCGGCAAAAAAAACAACAGGCGCATATTCTAAATACTACGGCATAAAAAGAAAAAAGGCAGGTCGAGAGATTGATTATATAGACTTCACATTTACCGGAGACATGATGGATAGTTTCATATCAGCCCCAATAGAAGGCGGTGCAGAAGTAGGATTCAAAGGTAAATCGGCATCAGATAAAGCAGAGTGGAATGAAGCAAGATTTGGCGAACTGTTTTCGCTGTCTGATTCAGAAGATGAATTGGTAAATAAAGTAATAACCAATAGGATTAATGCAGTTCTTAACAAGTGAAATAAAATCGGTAAATAAAAAGGTGCTGGAAAACATTTCAGGACTGCCAAAATATTACGGTTTGACGCGCCAAATGCTTGTTGATGAAAAAAAGATAAATATTGAAATCGGCACAAACGAAAGGGTTTTTCTTGATAGTGATTATGACTGTTTTTTTTATCACAAATTAACAGATGTTTCATTTCAAGAAATAAAAGCTCCGGGAAAGAAAAAATTATACAATGCGCTCGTTTCGGTTGATTTTGTTGGCATGTCTAAAAATCAACAAATGGATAGTGAGGTGTTGTCGGCATTAAGTAATTACAATTTGCTTTTAATAAAAAAAATAAACTACGATTCAATGGCAATAGCCAATTCAGAGGCAAATGTTATATCGTATGATTTCAGTAGATATTTATTCGTGATCTCGTATCAAATACCAATTAAAACCGATAACTGTTTTGAGCTGTGTCAATAAAATCAAGAGCTGATTTAAAAGCATTTGTTGATGCGTACATCGAAACAAACGGTCTTGATGCCATTACGGGTGAAATTTTAAATCAATTTCTTAACGACCTGTCCGATTCTGCAATAAATAAAAATGGCGACACCGGAATACTTGGTGTGCTCAGCTATAACTCACTCTATTTATTAACGAATGACGGGGATTTGGTATATAAAAAATACTTGATCGATACAATCACATCAATAGTTCCTAAAAAAGTAACAGACAGCATCACAATCGCACTGCTTGCCAATTCTTCGAACTGGGGAGCCACGAATCAATATACAGGAACTACAATAACAGGACAGAATACAGGCGATTGGTATGATGATGGATCGTTCAGGTATTTGTTTGTAACAAATACTGCTGTTTCACGAATTCCATACGCATTATTATAATTATGAAAAAGCTATTATTACTATCAATCGTATTTGTTTCTGCAGCCTCTATGGCTCAGAATACTGCGTCATTGCCATATTGGCCACTATTGTTAAAGCAGTCAACCATTGCAGGCAATGACTCCGTATCAGTATTCAATCACTCCACGTTGAAGTATCAGAAGATGGCTTGGGCTGATCTTAATGTTTTAACAACAATATCCGGAATATCTGCAGGCGGCGATTTAACAGGTACATATCCAAATCCAACATTAGCAACGACAACAGTAACACCAGGAAGCTACACGAATACAAATTTAACGGTCGATTCTAAAGGCAGGATAACGTCAGTATCTAACGGCACGGCCGGAGGGGTAACATCTGTAACAGGAACCACCAATAGAATAACATCTTCAGGCGGCGCAACTCCGGCAATAGATATATCTTCATCTTATGTAGGTCAGTCGTCAATTACTACCGTCGGAACTATCGGTACAGGAACGTGGCAGGCTACCCCCATAGCAGATACATATATCAGCTCGGCGACAAACTGGAATACTGCATATACAAATCGAATAACAAGCCTTACTACTACCGGAGGCTCTGGTGCTGCAACGCTTTCAAGCAATGTATTAAACATTCCCACGCCTACATTGGCAGCTCTAGGAGGTATAGGGTTAACAAGTCTTTCGGCAACATCTCCATTATCGTATAATAACTCAACAGGAAATTTTTCAATAACAAATCCGTGGATACCTATTAATACGAATGACTTATATTATTCTCAAGGAAACGTAAGGATAGGCGATGCGTCAACGCCTACAAGTACATTTAATGTTGTCAATACAAATACTTCAACATTACGCGGAGCGTCTTTATATCAATATTCAAACGGAACAAATAGCTCTGGTTTGAATTTATTAAAATATAGAGGCACAGTCGCAAGCCCTTCTGTTATTGTAACAGGTGATGTTCTTTCAAATATTCAGAGCTGGGGATATGACGGCACAAACCCGATTGCCGCAAGTTCAATACGAACCACATCTACAGGCACATTATCAACCGGTATTATTCCTTCAATAATGGATTTCCGGACAATGAATGCCAGCGGAGTAATGACAACTGGCATTACATTAGATCAAGCGCAAAATGTTCAATTGGCGGGAAATATTACAAGTGGGGGGTGGCAGGGAACTATTATAAGTCCTACATACGGTGGCACAGGCGTAAATAACGGAAGCAATACCCTTACGTTAGCGGCCAATTTAATTACCTCCGGCGCATTCAATACAACTCTTGCATTTCCGAGATCAACTACTTATACGTATCCTAACACAGCAACAGAGACGCTTGCAGGGCTAAACACGGCTCAAACATTTGTTCCGGATCAAACATTTTCCGGGAACATCTTAACATCTGGCAATAACTCAAAAAACATCGGTAGCGCATCAAACGTTTGGGCAGCGATCAACGTCAATAAGATAAGCTGGACGAGTACAATCGGTATGCAAATAAAACCGAATGCAACGACAGGCTCAGGCACACACGTTCAACTATTAATCGGCTCTCCTGACGTATCCAGCTCTGGAACAAGTCCGTCGACTGCCGGCTGTTATTTTGGTTCAGGCAACCATTTGAATACAGGCGTGGGTGCATTCAGTAGTGGTGATGTGTTATTTGATATTGGTACAATAGGCGGCAGTAGTACAGGCACACGCGGGAATTTCGCATTCGGATATGGATCTTCTTCTCCAAGCTGGAACAGCATGCAGTTAGGAATAGCAATAAAGAATTCTATTTCTGCACCAACCACAAACGCTTCAGGCGGAACTTATCTATATGCCAATTCTGGAAATTTAGCAACAACCGGAAGTATGCAGTTCCCATTGGCTGGCACCGGGCTTGCGGTTAAGGTTAGTACAAACGGAAGATTATTTACTGCTGCATTATCAAGCGGTACTGTTACGATTTCAAACTCATCAGTAACAGCTAACACGAAAGCTATTGTGACGCTTGCTTCCGGCGGCGCTTCTGGCACGTTAGGAGCACAGTATAATTACACGGTTACGTCAGGCTCGATTACAATTACATCTTTAACAACAGCGGCCACTACACAGACATTAGACGCGTCTACAGTTCAAGTTTATTTAATTGAAGGATTATAAAATTACTGCCAAAAATTACTGCCATGAAAAAGTTCTTATTATTAATTTCCATCGTTTTTGCATCGATCATTTCGATTGCGCAAACTTATACGGTAAGCTATTACGCTGTTGATAAAGACAAATCAACGACCACTATTGTTTTTTATCAGAAAGATTCGACCGCCGGTGCCGTCGGTATTGAATGGGTTGCAACAGATGGTAATACGTACCTTGTTGTCGGCGGTGGTTCGCTTCCAAACTTCTCACCCGACAATAGGGAGGCTGACAATGTTTTTAGAAAGTATATTAAGGTTGGTACCACATACGGATTCTTATATGAATATCGTAGGACTATATCTGATGCGAACTACATCTATGGTAATCCTACAAAACCCAACTTTGGCAATTATGAAGATGATCCGTTTTTGATTGATGGTGTAACACTTAAGAGTGCAGATCTTATTACAGAAGCACAGTTCTTCATTGATAATATTATAAAGAATAAACACGGATTACCGGTAAGCATATCGCAGTTTGTTATTGAGTCGATTATAAAAATTGAGGGACTGTAAGATGAATGACATATCTAACATCAAAACCGGAGATATTGGATTCGTTTATTTCAAATTCGATATAAAAGACATCAATACCTGGATGAGCTGGTTCAGTAGATTCTTTATGAATTTTCAAGCTTTCTTTTTAGGCAAGGAAAAAATAAAGAATCAGCATTGTGGCATATTTGCTTGGGTTGATGGAGAATTGTATTTCTATCAATCCATATTCAATGGTTTCTTACCGGTGCTTGCAACTCAGTTCTTTCAGGGAAAGTGGCAGAATTTAATTATCAAGCGATATGATATAACAGCAAATGAAACTGTTATCAATAATTTCAAATCAAAGTATAATTTCCTCGGCATATTGCTCCAATTGATTAGACAGGTTTCATTTAACATCATTGATCTGGAAGCTCAGAAAGGCGGTATAAAGAAAACTTATTGTTCACAAGCCTGCGGGTATCTAATTAACCTGTTCGGTGATGGAAAGTATTGCCAGTATTGGGGATCGCTTGATACTCAGGATTTGTATTTCGATAAAGCAAGCAAAACAATAACGATATGAAAGAGGTTAAACAATTCTGGCACATTATCAAAGAATTCTTTACAGGAATAAACGGTGATGGATCGAGTAAGAGGGCTGTTGCAATTACTTATGCGTGGTTTGCGCTGATACCGCTAACACTAACATTTGCTGGTGTATATGGATGGATAGCAATATTCGGAAAGCCTGAATCTGTAATTCACAATACAATTATACAGCAATTTCCAATAGTATTGGCTAGTGGAATTGGGTATGTATTGGCACTTCTGGGGATTACAGCCTACGAGAAAACTATTAACAATAATCAACCGCCTGCATAATGAAGCATCTTACATGGTACGATAAACTTACAGGATGGCTGACTGGCTTATGGATGGGTTGGATTGAGTACAATCATGGAGTTCAAGAGACGATATTCAAATATCTTGATGCGCTTATTATGACTGCATTTTGTGGAGTTATAGCTGGTATTGTGGCTTATTTAACAAGAAAATTCTGTGTAAAATATTTTGGTGAATTCTTTAAAGTGAACGACAAATGATTCCATCAAACAAAATTATAGCTTTTACTAAGTCTTGGGAAAAGTGCGTATTGCACCCATATCAAGACTCTCGTGGCAAATGGACAATAGGATGGGGAAATACGTTCTACGAAGATGGTACTCCGGTTAGATCAACTGATAAGCCTATTACACAAGATAGGGCAGATGAGTTGTTTGCAAACATATATATGAAAGTCGGCATTGATGTATTAAGGCTTCTTAAAGTTTCATTGAATGAAAATCAATTTGATGCTCTTTGCGACTTCGACTACAACAAAGGAACTGCAAGATTAAAAGGATCCGGATTGCTTAAGGCAATAAATGCAAACCCAAACGATCCAAATATTCCTAATTATTTTCGTCAATGGAAGTATTCGGATGGTGAAGTATTACCCGGATTAGTTGAGCGAGCTAATAACAACGCGGATATTTATTCAAAAGGTGTTTACATAAATCACAAATAAAATAAACAAGTCGTTTGCGATCCGTCCGCATGCGCACAAATTAAATATGTTCAAAATAATTATCATATTATTATTTATATCCTCAATTGCTTGTACATTCTTATATGAGGAATGGAGACATGCAGAAAAAGAAAAAGAGTATTATAAAGATCTGCATTCAAGCAATGTAATTGAAGGCACACACAAATTAATCAACCAGGCAATTGACAGCTTTAAAATTCCCATACCCGACAGGCGAATAATCAGCGATAATCACACAACAGTAAATACAACGAATCACATATTTACAACAATCAGAGATAGTACCGTACATGATTCGATACACGTTCATTGTTTGAGTTGGATCGGTTCTCATGCAAGGCTTTCAGGATGCTTAGAAACAGGGTTAACATATACGAATAAGGATACATTAGACATTGTTCGTTTTATGAAACCGGAAAAATATCTAATTCAAAAATGGAAGTTTATAGCTTTAAAGCGAAAAGACACTATACAGGTATTTAATAAAGATACCTGCAGCAAATACAATGTTAGATTCTACACAAAAAAATAGTTATGAATAAAGGGAAAATCAAGTTTTGGAACAAACAAAAAGCGTTCGGATTCATCATTGAAGAAGGAACAAACAAAGAAGTATTCGTGCATATCACAGGGCTGGTCGGAGATTACGAACCGGAAAAAGACGATGTTGTTTTCTTTGAAACCGTTGAGGGTAAAAAAGGATTGAACGCGGTTAATGTATCGCTGGCTTAACCAATAAAAGCAATCAGTTCACGCCATAGGCTTACGCGAGTTAACAACTGATTACAGAACCCTATTGTGTTATCGCAGTAGGTGAACGCCACTCTTAGCGGGGTGGCGTTTTTTTATCACAACTTTACACAATAATTTGTGATAACATTTCCCAATTTGTCAATAATCAGGAGGTTTTATTTGCATAGAAAACCCAATAATCTATACATTTGGCGAACTGAGTGTAAAGATTATTCAATATTCTATATAATTATTTTATTTGTTTTTAGCCTGATTTCGCTTTTTTTGTTGGATGCCCGCAAAACCCGCAAATACCACCTTTTTATTTAGCATCGGTTATAATGCTAATTATTTGTTACCAGAGTTTACCAAATGTAAATGCAGGCAAATCAATAATTCAGAGGCTTTTTGTTGGATTTCAGAAAAAACCCCTGAGGAATTGAAATATTATGTTAAGTGTGAATTGTGTAACTTTTTTATTAAAATTTACAATTTCAACCTCTTGATTACTTGGTAAGGTATCAGCTTAAATCTGGCACATTTTACGATCAAATCCCGATTGCAATTCACCGGAAAACTGAAGATTAATTGACTCATTTCGACAGATTTATCCAGTCGCCATGCCTGCCAGTAGCCTTTTTCTTTTATCTTAAAGACGGATTTAAAGCCGTCATCAATTACAAGTGTTGAATCCTTTCTGTAGTATTTGTGGTCTATGTTATTGGTCTTTAAAAGCTTACTAAATTGTTTCATTATTCTGTAATCATAGCTGGTTAATTGCGCAAATGTAATATTTTTATTCATTATCAACTATTTTAATTTTACTCATTTAACATAACGTATTGCTACTGTTATATAATTTACATTATGTTAAATAAAAAAAGCGACTTAATCCACTCTATTAACTCATTTGTCATCTTTTAATAATTCGTCCGTTTAAAATCTCATGCAACACCCGCTCCCGCAAATTCTGGCTGATGGTAATTTTTGCATCACCTACGTCCAATACATTTCCTTCAATACGACTTACTTTTGTACGGTTAACAATAAATGATTTGTGTACTTTAATAAAGATCGTTTCCGGTAACTGTGTCTCTAAACTTTTAATGGTTAAATAAACCATCATCTTTTTTGTTTGCGTATGCAGCATCACATAATTCTGCATGGCTTCTATATACAACAGATCATCGTAATACACCCGTTCGATCTGATTGTCGCACTTGATAAAAAAATGATCGTTTACCTGCTGTACGGCTGGCTGTGATTTTTTTAATTCTACATATTCGCGGGCTTTGTTACAGGCTTTTAAAAACCGTTCGAATGAAACAGGTTTTACCAGATAATCCAATACATTAAGTCCAAATGCTTCTACCGCATAATCGGCATAGGCTGTTGTCATAATAACGGCAGACTTAATGGGCATGCTTTTCAGGAAATCTATACCATTGATTTTCGGCATTTGAATATCCAGGAAAATGATATCAACAGAATTATTTTCAATCAGGGTCATGGCTTTTAATGGATGTTCAGCCTCACCGATCAGTTCCAGAAAATCAATGTCCTGAATAAACTCTTGCAGCACCTTGCGGGCAATGGGTTCATCGTCTATGATAATACAGTTTAATTTCATTTTAGGTTGATGGTTAATTCTGTTGTATATAGATCTGCTTCTGTTTTGCTTATAAACGTGTATTTTCCCGGATACAGTAATTCCAGCCGTCTTCTCAGATTAACAAGGCCTATACCTTTGTGCGAGCTGTCAGAAATATATTCCGGTTCAAACGAGTTAGAAATAATGCCGTGCAGCACGGCATTATCTGTTACAAAGATTCGGACAGTAATTCTGTTTGTTTTGTCTGCTGTGTTGCTTACAAATTTGAAGGCATTCTCCACCAACACCACCAGCATTAGCGGCGCAACCTGCAGTCCTTTTTCAGCAGTATGTATGGCTAGGTCTACAATAAGACTGTTGTCTTTGCGCAGTTGCTGAAAAGCCACATAGTTCCGGATATAGTTCATCTCCTTTTCCAGATCTACTTTATCTAAAGAACAATCGTAGAGCTGATACCGCAGCAGTTCTGAAAATTGCAATACTATATTTCGGGCTACCTGGTTATTTTTGTCAATGTACCCATAAATGGTGTTGAGCGAATTAAACAAGGAATGCGGATTGATTTGTGCTTTTAAAAAATCCAGTTCGGCTTTTATTTTCTCCTGTCCCGCTGCTTCCAATTGATTTTGATAATATATGCTATCCAGAATCATTTTGCCTGAAAGAATAAGTAGTATCCAAAAAGATATTGCAAGAACAGAATTCAGATATAACTCCGGGAAGTCAAGTTGATTTGTTTGAAGGTGAAAATAATTGCGGCTTATATACAAGGCAAGCAACGCTCTGATCCATGCAGATACAGCAGCTACAGCGATACAGCTTAATATAAAGACAATGTATTTTTTCTTTTCCAGAAATCGGGGAATGATAAAATAGCGAATAAAATAATAGTCGCTTGTAATGAAAATCAAATAGCAGAATTCGATAGTCATTGTTCGCGTGAGCGAATAGGAATACGTGCGGAACACCAGCACCCAAAACAGATAGATCCCTGCCCAGAACAGAATATGATATGTAATCTTTTTGTTTTTCAAAATGATATTTTGAGCAAGTTATATAACCTCTGCTATTTTAAAAACATTTTACATGAAACGGGTAAAATAGCTGATTAAAGATCTGTTTAATCAAGTAAATCCGGTACTTCATGTAACTGTTTTTTTATCCCGCTGCAGTTAAATGAATTTTGTATCATCACTAAAATAACAAACTATGAAAAAAATAATTCAATGGCTCATGCATCCTCCGGTAACCGGACAATCTACCATTTTAATTATACGCCTGCTGGCCGGTAGTGTTTTTCTCTGGGAAGGTATACTGAAATTTGTATACGTAAATCAGGGTATTGGCCGGTTTATCAAACTTGGTTTTATGTATCCGGAAGCAACGGCACATTTTATTGCAGTAGCCGAAATCATAGGTGGTTTACTATTGATATTCGGTTTATTGACACGCGTAACGGCATTCTATTTTATCGTACAAATGATTATAGCTGTTATCTGTACAAAAATTGATCTGTATTATGGAACAAGTCCCCTGCCGTTGCCGGCTTCCCTTCCCAAGGTTGGTATCTGGGCCGTATTGCACGAGATACGTTCGGATTATTCACAGATACTAACTTGTTTATTTCTATTGTTGGAAGGTCCCGGAAGAAAATCGATTGACTTTATTGTGTCAACTTCGGAAAAAGTATATGATATAAATAAAGCGTAAAACCGTGTTGTTGTTGGTCTGCGAAATTATCATTTAGTTGCTCAGATAGAAAACTAAGAACTGCCAAATAACAACCCGTTTTAAAAGCAAAAGAGATTACCCGGCATGAACCGGATAATCTCTTTTGAAATTTTTATCAATATTCTATTTATGACATGTTACATTTTAATCAATTTTAACATGCTGAAATCAGTCCCCTGCTGAATGCGAACCAGATAAATGCCCGCAGAAAGGTTCTCCCCGATCACTATTCCAGTATTTGCAGCTTCTCTATTATAAGTGGAAACTACTATTCCTTTCAGATCGGTAATTGTAATCATCACCGGATCTGTATTGGTGCTGTTTACAATAATCACTGAGCTTGTCTGGAATGGATTTGGCATAACCGTATAGGTTGTTCCGGAGACGCCATTCATTATCTCGGTAGTTACATCAAATGAAATTTGCTGTGTGGTGCTACCGTACAAATTAGTTTCTGTAACGGAAATAATACCACCTGCTCTTGAAGTACCAATGTTCACAGTGATTTGCGTACTGTCGGTATTTGATGATGCAATGAATGCTCCGGCTGGAACTGTCCAATGAATCTTATCTGTGATATCTGAAGGTGTAAAGGAATAAACAGCCGTTGGATTTTGTAAGTCTACAGTTGTATTTCCTGTTATTGCGGATGGCGTTGGTGCTGCACCAACATATATTACTACATTATCTTGTGAAGAACCGCAAGAATCGCTGGTTATAGACCATGTAAATGTATTGGCACCCTGACTTAAACCTGTAACGGTTGTATTGTATTGCGATGCATTTGTAAATGATCCGCTGCCATTAACAAGTGTCCATGTGCCAATATTATTTGTAAATGGTTTATTGCCTGCTAATGTTGTGTGTGTGGCAGCAATATATTGATCCGGTCCGGCATTTGTATCTGTTGAATCTACCAGAATCATTATCGTGTCAGCGCTTGATACGCAATTATCAACGGTTGTACCAACGGTATAGATGCCATACATAGATGCATAATAGAAGTTGTTTGTTGCACCTGCAATTGTATCACCATTTCTGTACCATTGATAATTTGTACTGCTTAGGTCTGTAGTTAATTTTGTTGAGCTGCCTTTACAGAAAGTGGTAGAATTTTCAGATGTGAGATCTACGGTTGTTGCTACACATGGTACGTCATGTATCATTACAACTGTTCCGAATAAAGATGGTTCTTGCCAGGCGTTATCTGTTGTTGCGGTCCATGCAATTTTTGCATTACGGGTTCCGGTATCGTCGTCATTAACCATTACTTCAAAACCTTCGAAATTAGCTTGAGACGGATCCGTTACTCCCAATGTGCTCCACGGAATTTTCACTTCCATCGTATACCCTACTGCACTGCAATTGTTTTTACAGCCAGCTGGAATACCCTGGTTTGTCTGTGCAAATACAACCCCCGTAGTAGCTTGGTGAATGTACTCACTTGCTTGTATATCGTTCCACCCGAAAGCATATTGAAACTGATTGGCATTATACGAAACAGTTTTAGTATTTCCGTTATCAAAATATATTTCAATACCATCGTCATTGTATACAGCAGTATTACTGTTTACCAGGGTTTGATCTTTAACGGTAACCAATACATATAAATTGGTGGCATCGTATGTGGCTTTCCATGTAGCGGATAAATACGCTGCATTCGGTACAGATCCTATAATGACTTTGTTCAGACTTGATGCAGGGTAATTGTCCCACATCGGGTCCGGTTTCCCGTCTATGACCGGAGCCTGAGTTGATTGAAACACCGGTTTAGCCACATAAACTGTTTTGGCTAAAGACGACGAAACCTGCTCTGCACTTGATGTTGCGGTAGCTTTTACCAAATATGTTCCGGCAGCCAGATTGTCGGCTGTATAACTATATGGGCTTGCAGTGGAAGTTCCGAGAAGAACACTGTTCGAATAAAAATCAACTTTGGTAATGGTTGCGTCTACAGCAGAAGCATCTGCAGTAAGTGTCAGCGAATTTCCTTCGCTAAGAGTCGTTTTATTGTCGGGTGCCGTTAGTGATATGGTAATATTATTTGAACTCAAAGAACAGCCGGATGGCAGTGATGTGTAGTTACTGATAATACTCATTTGAGAAATATCTCCTGAGCTTGTTGGTTCAATGCTGGTTACGTAATCTCCCCATGCCGGCCCTCCTGCCCAATAGGTACCACCAACACAATTCTGCTGAATATAAGCCATGAAGTTTGTAAGCAACGTATTCCAGCCTTGCGTATCATCTGAATTATTAGGAACACCATATTCCCCTACAATTCCTTTTAAATTATTCGCATTCAGCCAATCCACAAAAGGTGTAATGTATGCAACACCTGTATTGGCATTAGCATTTGCTTGTGCGGTTGTTTGTCCTTTGCGTATGGTTGAAGTTGTGCCGTACGTACCCGATTGGTTAGAATCAAAATATTGATGTGCTTCAAAAACCAGATTGTTATTGGGGTCAGACAGGTTGGTAAGATTGCTATTATATTGAGTCCAGGTATTGCCTTTAGACCAGTTGTCTCCTTCTACTAAAATAACGTGGGTTTGGTCTTGTGTCCGGATTGCACTGATACCAGCCTGTGCAATCGTAAACCATGTTGTACTTCCAAGATTATGAGGTTCATTCATCAGGTCAAATCCCCATACAGCCGTTTCATTTACATAACGCTGTGCAATTTTTGTCCATACATCTTCAAAATTAGCTAATGTTGGCCCGCCTGTTGTGCCAATTGCGGCTCCTCCCTGCGGATAGCGGCCGTAATTATGCATATCCAATATGATAGACATGTTTCTTGCCGTAGCCGCTGCAATAATCCCATCAATATGGCCCATATAGGTTTCGTCTAAAGCACCCCCTAATGTTGGTTGTGCACGTTCCCATAAAAACGGAAGACGGATCAGGGAAAGACCTTTTCCTTTATAATAGTCTAATTCAGCAGCCGTAGGAACAAAATAATTACTCCCGGCAACTCCCGGCAAAATCGTCGGTCCAAATTCTAAACCTGCCAGGTTAACTCCATAATTTGAAGCTTGTGAATGGCCTTGTACTGATATAAAAAACATCAGTAGTATTGTTAAGCTTATGTGGGTTATTTTTTTCATATTCTATGATTTCATATTAAAGATAAATCTTAATTATATGAAATAAAAACTTGCTTAATTATAATTCATGCATTTATTGAAAAATGTGGTATTAAATTATGAATTATGTTATAAATTACTGATTGTTAATTGATTGAAAATATACTAAAACAGGAAATATTTATACACTTTATTGAATTTGTTTGTTTGAGAATTTTATATGAATCGGGCAACAATCTTAACCCGGAAAGACAATAAATTATCTGCTGATGCCAACCGGATGGATCGCATTAGAACGGTATTTGCTTAAGAAAGAAGAATGTTAAAGGGAAATAAAGCAGCTTAAAAATCACTTTCTGCCTCTTATCCGGCTCAACGAAACAGTTGTTATTCCCAGATAGGAAGCAATATAATGGTGTGGAATCCGGTTGATAATATCGGGATATTCTTCTATTAATTCACGGTATCTGTCTTCCGGTTTATTCCGGATCAGAAATAATAGTTTTCTGGAGTGGTTCAATACCCGGTGAAGTAATATTGGATAAAAGGACTCTTTTAATATAATATTGTTAGAGAGGTAATTATCCAGTTCATGTTTGGTTATGTAGGCTAGTTGAGAGGGTTCAAGAGTTTCGGCATTAAAAATACTAGGTTCATTGTATAAAAAACTTTCAATGGATGCTACAATATTACCTTCCATTAAAAGCTGTGTAGTAATCTCTTTACCATTATGCTTATACCATATTCGAACACATCCTTTTTTTATCAGAAACATCTTGTTTGAAATCACACCTCTTTCGATAAGCAATGACTTCGCGTCAACCTGAGTTTCATTTGTAAAGACGTCTTCAATGGATTCCAGCATTCCTCTAAATTTTACCAAAAGCTACAAAAATGTACTTCAATTTAAAATAGGTATTTTTTGCGTAAGTAAGATATTTATCAATAATAAAGCCGTTAGAGCACATTTCTGCACATCTAACGGCTTATTAATAGAACATGAACGAATTATAAATCTCTTATTTTTTCAATTAAATACTGATTGAAATTGTTTTTAGACTGTAGATAAGCTACTTGATTTATCAGGGTCGCTCCCATTTTTCGTTTCTCCATTGTAGCTGTTAAGCCAAGAAAGATAAATGCTTTTTTGAGATCCATACCACGGGCAATGGTTTGAAAAAGCATCTGTTTATATACTTTTAATACCGGCTGACTATAATTCATACCAATTATAACCGGGTAGTAATTATTGTTTTCGGTAGTTTTATAAGCGAAAACATAAGCCAGAACTTCATTGGTAGATTTGAGTGTCAATACTAACGTTTCCCACTCCGGAGACGCATTCATTTGTTGAAATAATTTCAGCGGCAATGGAAATGAATTTATTTCTAAACTCTTTGCCCGAACAGCTTCATATAGTTCATAAAAATGTGCGACGCTTTCATCCGATAAGTGATCAACAATTTTTGTTTCAAACAAATCTTCATGTGCTAAAACATCTTTTTTTAAATGAAACCGTCTTCTATGCGGAAGATTTTTAATATGCTCTTCTTTAGAAACCATATTGGTGTTTTCAAATACATGAGATGACGGCATTTTCATGCGTACAAAACCGTATCCATAAAACAAGTCTTTAAGTTCATTGTCTTCATCTGCAAAATCTCTCATGTACAAAAGCGGACAATTTGCTTTTTCCTGTTCAATCCAAATCTGATCGATAAGTTTTCCAAAGGCACTCTTCCACTCCGGGCTGGATCGGTCGATATATAAATGCTGACCATCGCTTATAAGCGTACCCATTAAAAAGCATCTGGATGAAAGCAAATATGGGTTATCTTTACGAAGCTCTTCTACTTTTCTTGAAATAGCATCCGGCAATGCCATATCATCTTTAATCAGCACAGAAGTGAAAAAAGTTGCCAGTACTATTTTATCTTCTGCATCTCTGACAATGAAATAATGAAAGCCCCAACGATCTTCTTCTTTGGTCTGATCCTTGAAAACAGTTTCGAGCATAGCCATATTTTGCCAGGTGAAAATTCCATTGTTACCTAACACTCTATTCCATGCAGAAGAATCTATTTGATCAATAGATGTTTCGTACTGAACAGTAAACTTTTCAACAGTCGTGATTGCAGACTCGATCGGAGTACTGTTTTTCATTTTGATCTTAAATGCCCGTTCAATATCGTTGTAGGTTCTCTCTTCCTCTTTCAATGCTAATGGCAAATGATAAGAAAGCGTTTCTGCCAAACGTTTAAAATCATCGTTACTATGATGACGGGTTAATGTAAAGCGAAGGCCCGAACATGTTTCCGGCACAGCAGGAAAAATTGCCGGGTTTAAAAAGAAGCCTTCATTTGTCATGCGTTTAACAAGGTTGAAAGTGACCTTATTTAAGCCTGCACCAATAAAAAAAATGGGTGACGAAGTATGTGAGATTACAGGCAGATGGTGTTTTTTTAATTCCTCGTTGCAGTAATTAATTTTTTCGAGTAAGTCTTTTTGCATGACTCCTATTTCGTTGCTTAAATGCAATTTTGCCGAAGCAACAGAGGCTCCTATTACGGCAGGTTGCTGCGGACCTGAATAGGTAATCGGGCCTCCCCAGGTACGAACTTTCTGATACAACTTGGGATCACCAAAAACAAACACACCTCCGGCAGATCCGAAACCTTTAGCCAGCGAAGTAACCAATACCATTCGTTCGTTCATTGGTATCTGACTAAGTGTATAACCTGTGCCATTCGGTCCGGCCCAGCTCATGCCATGTGCATCGTCTATATACAAATATAGATTGTTGTATTTTTGCTGCAGCGAAACAAGCTCTTTAAGTGGTGCGGCATCACCATACATAGAGTAAATTCCATCAATAAAATACCAGATCTTAGAATGCTTTCCTTCAAGTTTTTTTATTTTATCTTCCAATTCATCTAAACGATTGTGTCGGTTAATAATAACTTTTACACCGCGTGGTTGAAGTTTGGTGATTTCATCTTGCATGGAAATGTGGCATTGATGATCGTAGATAATAGCATCGGCATCTGCTATTATAATCGGGATGGTGGCTTTGTGCCCCAATGAACTGGAAGACGATAACATAACCGGAGCTCCATACATTTTTTCTAAAAGTTCTTCAAGCTCTTTGTAAAGCGTGAAGGATACAAATGTTCTGGAGGAAGAAAACTGTGTACCGTAACGATTAACAGCGTCGATGGCAGCGTCTTTTAATCGTTGATCCGTTTCCAATCCCAGGTAGCTGCAGGAACCAAAATTGATAAGTTTTTTTCCTGCTACCGTTACTTCTTTTCCACTGAAGTAGGCATCTTCAGTATAGAGATGTAACATGTTTTTGTTCTTTCCATAATCAATAGCTTCATTGATTGAATCGATAACTTCATAAACTGTTTTTGACATAAAAATATTTTTTGGTTTAACACCTCTTACGTATTAAATTTGTTAAAGATATTCGTTATTTTGGATTGACTTAATAAGGGAAAATAAAACGGAACGAGATGGAAAATCATTACAAAAATGAGGATGTTGAAATATACATTCAAGAGGGGATATTACATGTCAATTACTTTACAAGCGTATTAACAATGGAAATTGTTGAAACAGGCATTAAGCAACGTATGCAAATGTCTGCAGGCAAGTCGTATCCTATGGTAGCGGATATTAGAAACATTAAAACAATCTCACTGAAAGTAAGAAGTTATTTAGCACGTCCTGAAAATTCAGAACTGCTTACAGCTGGTGCAATGATTGTGAAAAATACTTTTCAGGAAACAATCGGAAACATATTTATTTTCCTAAACAGGCCGGCAGTCCCTGCTAGGTTATTTACAGATAAAAAAGAAGCTATAAAGTGGTTAGAAAATTATAAATAATCTCTAACTAAATTTTAACCTTGATACATTCGAAGTTGCTCTTCAAGCAATAACAAACGTTCTCTTAACGTGTCAACTTCTGCAGCAAGAGACAATGCCAATTCTGCAAGAAAATCTTCAACATGATTGTTACTGACCTCTGCATAATATTTTCCATTAATCTGAATGATTTTGGAAGATGTTGTGTCTGCAGAGGGTGTTATCTGAATGATGTTATGATCCGTTTTCATAGGATATGACACTTAATGTTTACGCTAAATTTTTAGACGATATATCTTCAGATCTTTCTTTATAAAAGTTTGCAATACGTTTCAAATCATCCAATGAAGTTTCTGCTAATTCAGAAGTTCTCTTGTATGCATGAATAGTCATTTCCTGTAGCTTAACCATGGCCTGAAGATTTTCTACTTCTTTTTCTAATGCAGAAACTTTGTTCAGATCTGCCGGTGTAGCAGCTTCAACAATTTCAGACTTGTTTGCATACATGTTGCCTTCGCCTAATAACAACCAATAGATGTTGATGGTAGGCAATGCTTCAATGATTTGTAATAACTTATCTGTTCCGTATTTACGGCCATTTAAGATGTTGTAAATTTGTGTACTGGAATTTCCACTTTGGCGGGCAAGAGTATTCGGTCTGATTCTTTCTGATTCCAGAAATAGGCGTAATCTCTCTCCGATGCTTGTTAGGTTTTTCATTATATTTCTAAATTTATAAGAATACTTATAGGAAAGCAATTTTTTTCGGGAAAAGTTCATCACACAGCCATTTTTACCCATTTATTCAATATTTCATACTCAAAATTCACTTTTGAGTATATTTAAGCAGGGTTTTTGTTTAAATAAATATTTTATCAGGAAAGACTTTGATTGGATACCATATTTTAATAATTTTAAATCATGGTTAAATCTTTTAATTCATATTAAAGGGTATTGAAATAAAATACAGGGAAGTGTCTAAAATACTTTGATGTCAAATTAAATATTACTTCTGATTACTCGACTATTTTTTCACTTGTATTGTTGCTTAGTTAAAACCAAAAAATATATAGATCCATTACAGCTATGGATAATTTTCAGAGAGTCTACTATCGTGGCCTCTCTATTTTTTTGTTTAGAAGGTTTGAAAAAAGATATAAACGAAATGATTTTGATGGTAGAAAATTTTTTCTGCCTGACGTGTATAGAAAATAATTATGCAGTTTATTTTTTTGTTGCTGTGCTAAGCGAATATACTGCTACGCCTACCCAGATGATATTTACAAAAGCAGATGGATAGGCAGCATTAAAAATGGTGTGAACAATTAAACCCAGCGCGCCAATAATATTCAGCCAGTGAAAAACCGGATTGCTTGAATCAACACGGTTGGTAGAAATTAAAAAAAATGCGAATAAAACCAGCAAGGCTCCTATCCAGCCAATACACTCAACTGCAATAGCACTGTTTGACATAAATGATTTTTATTGATAAGTGCGTTGAAAGTTCGGGCAAGGGAAACTTCTTCGAACCGAAGATTTTCTGTAAGGTACTTTAAATTCGTAGATGATGGAAATTTCATGAGAGCCCCCACTCTGTTGATTAGTTAACGAAGAAATGGTATAATCATAACTATACATTACAGACCAGCCTTTTTGTGCCAGTCCGATCATAGGTATCAGAGCTTCATTATTAGGTTTGCCATTTGTCGATAAGATTGGTATACCTCTATACCACAGACCCAGCAATAGAGGTTCGAATTTATAGTAAAACCCAATATCAAGCTGGTTGTTTGATCCCTGACTTTTGAAATTCAGCGTAGGTGTGAAACTAACTTCTTTCATACCGGCCGGTCTGTATTTGCCGTACACGCCGCCGGGGTTATTTAATAAAATCTTGTAACCGGTTTGTATGTTTATAAGCACAGGCAGGTCAAAGCCCTTGGCATTGCTTACAGATTGATTGGGAGTATTCAAATGGTTTAAGCCCAATCCAAACCAAAAGTTTTTATTATAAATCAATCCACCTGCTCCGACATTGGCATATATTTTTGAAGGATTGTATTGCAAAATAGGATCTGTAGATGGAGCTCCTGTAACACCGTTGTTATTGATCTGGTCGCCAAAAAGCGCATTGACATAATTGGCATCGCGTACTGCAAACCCCAGTTGTAAGCCGGGTCTGAAAGCCCATCCATTTTCTAATGGTATTAAATACGAATACGAAACGTTAACCTCTGTAGAATGCGTTCTGGTTTGTCCCTGAGCATCCCGCATGATCCAAAGCCCAACACCGCTTCTGGCAGACTCAATAAAGTGATCTCCCCAAAGTGCAAATGTAGTATAGGGCTTAGCTACATTCGTCCATTGTGTTCTGTAATTCGTTCCAAATCGTGTATTATTTCCTGTACCGGCAAAGGCTGGGTTTGTATAAAGGGCTGAATTGTAATATTGCGAAAATTGTACATCCTGACCTTTCAATAGAAAACTATTGAAAATCAAAACAACAAACGCAAATCTGCAAAAACGTCTCATAGAAAAAACAAAAGTATGGAATATTCGCTTAATTGTTGCAACTAGAACGGAAACTATCGTTATTTTCGTACAATAAATTGTAATTATGGGAAATACCTATTGGGAATGTGAGCGGTTACAATTGCCGTTAAAGTATACCTGGAAAATTTCAAGAAATGCCTCAACAGAAAAAATCAATCTTTTAGCATTGCTTCATGTTGAAGGTAAAAAGTTCGCAGGCGAAGCCGCTCCCAATATTCGTTATGGAGAATCGATAGAGTTGATTGAATCCCAATTTTCACTTTTTACAAAAGAATGGACGACTGATCTGCTGTCAGACGAGAATAAATTCAACGAGGTATTAGATGGTTTAAGACTTTGTCAGTCATTACGTTTTGCCCTGGAAAGCGCTTATGTGCATGCCCGGTGCTTTAAAGATGCTGCTTTTTTTGAACGGTATACCGGTATGCCAATGCATATTACTCCCCTCGCAACTTCCTATACATTGCCCATAATGGATCCGGGCGCAATTCAGGAATTTATTAAAACCCATGAATTGACCCGTTTTGATTCGCTGAAGATTAAAACAGGCAAGGAAGAAAGCAAAGAGTTGATTAAGACAGCGTCCCGTTATTTTGACAAAGCTATCCGGGTAGATGCAAATGAAGCCTGGAACGATCCCGATTTGCTAATCAAAGAATTAGAAGAATTGAGATCTTTACCCCTTGAATTTATCGAACAGCCCTTTGCCTCAGACCAAAAGGATGCTTATAAATACTTTAAAAAGTATAGTAAAATACCAGTTATTGCAGATGAGTCGATAACTTTTGCCCCGGATTTAAAAGAAATTAAAGAACTTTTCCACGGGGTAAATATGAAATTAATGAAGGCTGGAGGCTACCGCGAAGGGGCTCGTATATTATTGAAATCAAAAGAGTTAGGGCTTAAAACCATGGTTGGTTGTATGGTCGAAACCACCCTTGGAATACGGTCAGGAATGTGGATTTCAGGCAATTCTGACTATATTGATTTAGATGGAAGTTTTGTAATTGACAATGAACCTTTTAAATTAGTATCCGAAAACCTTGGAAGGTTAGTCATTCAAACAAGTAAATTTTTTCATTGAAAAATGGCAAAAGTAGCGAAAAAGAGCGCAAGTAGTGCGAAAAAAAGCGTAGCAACATCTAAAACTGTTGCTAAAAAGGCCGATAAACAGAAAAAAACAGCTGTTAAGGGCACAACCACCGCTTCCAAAAAGAAAGCAGTAACGAAAGTTGTTAAAAAGGCAACTCCTGTTAAAGCTGTTGCTAAAAAAGTGGTCGCTAAAAAAGCTTCTAAACCAGCTGCTTCAGCGAAAAAAGCACCTGCAAAGGTTGTTGCAACCAAAAAAGTGGCTCCAAAGGCAAAAGTTTCGGCTAAAAAACCTGCAGCCAAGGTTGAAAAAAGCACTTCAAAAACTGCTCCTGCAGCTAAAAAAGTCGCTGCTCCGGTAAAAAGTAAAGTAGCTCCTGCTAAAGCTGCTAAACCAATTGTTTCTAAAGCAACTCCTGCCAAACCTGTAAAACAAGGTAAAGAAGTTCCTCAGAAAAGCAAAGTTGCTGAAATTAAAAAAGCAGCCGCTCCGGTTCCTTCTATTGTACCTGCAACTGCAATTCCTGCTAAATTAGCAGCCAAGCCAAGACGTAAGAAGAAAAAGGACGACGATGACGATGACGACGAGGAAGAAGTTGTTTTTCGTAAACCTGTAAAAGCAAAAGTTGCTTCAGCTGTAAAAAAAGCTTCTGCCAAGTACATTTCTGAAGAATTAACTATGGAAGGCCCTGCACCAAGACGTGTAGGTCAGATCACCATGACTTCGGATGAAAAAATAAAGCTTAAAAAAGCATTGTTGAATAAATGTATTGATATTCAGAAGAATACGGTTTCTATAGCTAAAAAAGCTATGGAAGATGCTCTAACAAGTGCAAATGCCGAAAAAGTGACAGAAGAATTATCTGACTCATTCAGAGAATCTATGCATGCAACACGCGATATGTATGCAAGACAAGCCAATGAAGGAGTTAATAATCTTGGTTTACTGAACAGAATCAATATTGTTGAACACGATAAAGTGAAGTTTGGCTCTGTAGTATTTACAAATTTCCAAAACTACTTTATCAGTACAGGTTTGGGAGAAATTAAAGTAGATGATTTAAGCTTTCAGGCTGTTTCTACCCTTGCTCCTCTGTTTCAGATTTTAGTAGATAAGAGAAAGGGCGATACATTTATGTTCCTAGATCGTTTATATACAGTTGTAGAAGTATTTTAATCAACTGTTACGAATCATATTAAAAGGCCTCATCCGATTTCGGGGGAGGCTTTTTTATGAAAAATCAAAACACAAAAAACAAATTCCAAACGAATAATGAATACTCCATTCGTTTGGAATTTGTTTTTTGTGTTTTGGAATTTGAACCGATGAAATCTATACAGAAACGACTAACTTTACAGAATGATTATTCAAGATTACATCAACTATTGGAACGAACAGGATATAGAACTGGATAAAATTAAATTAGAGTCTGTTCATGCCATTCCTTTGCCGGTAGACATGCTGGAGTTTCTATCCATGGTTGGTTTGCCCAAAGAAGCCGCTCCGTATCTTACATTCAACATTACCACCTTTCCTGCTTTTGTATCTCCGGATGATTTATATGATTTGGACAACAGGCCCGATTTGTCGGATTGGTTTATTATTGGTGAAACAGGTAACAGTGATCCTATCTGCATTGATCCTATGGGAGGTTACCGAATCTGCTACGTAGAAACAGAGAACGATTTCAATGCCGTTTTTATGAATAGCTCACTGGATAAGCTGGCTATCTGTATTTACTTATATGAAAAATTCATCGAAAAATTTTCAAGTGAAGAAAGTGAAAATCTGATATTTAATGACTCAGATTGGGAATACCTGAAAAAACAATTTATGGATATTGATCCTGAAGCCCTTACTGAAGGGACTTTCTGGGAGTATTATCTGGAGTATCTTTTTGTGGATAGAGAAGAATAATAGCTGCGAGTTTCCAGTTTCCAGTTACCAGACTGGGATGATAAAATCTATAGCTCATTTTAAATTAATTCTATTCCGTTTTATTGTCTAGTACCTAGAAACCAGCAGCTAGAAACTAATTAACAGCCCTAGTTTTTCCAGCTCTAAACCGTATCTTTGTACCTTCAATTGACATTAGAGCATCATGATCGTTTTCGCTAAAAAAAGCACCGGCACTATCTATGCCATTCACACGGAACACGCATTTACTTCAGAAGATAAACAAAAATTAAACTGGCTGCTTGATGGCGAAGTTCTTTCAGAAACTTCTTTAGTTGGCTTTTATAGAGGACCGCGTAAAGAAATGCTTACACCGTGGGCTACAAATGCAGTTGAGATTACACAAAACATGGGCATCAAAGGAATTCTTCGTATTGAAGAATTTACCACAGTGGCAAATGCAGAAGCTCCTCACGACAAAATGCTTGAAGTCGTTTATCAGAATTTAACACAAGAACTTTATAACATACACATACAGCCTGAACCGATAAAATATATAGACGATATATCGGCCTTCAATAAACAAGAAGGATTGGCATTAAGTCAGGAAGAAATTGATTATCTGGATTCGGTTGCTAAAAAACACAATCGCAGATTAACAGATTCTGAAGTGTTTGGTTTTTCACAAGTAAACTCTGAACATTGCAGACATAAAATTTTTAACGGTCGCTTTATTATTGATGGCGAAGAAAAAGAGTCTTCTCTTTTTAAACTTATCAAGAAAACAACTGAAACAAATCCGAACAAAGTAGTATCTGCATACAAAGATAACGTATCGTTTACCAAAGGTCCGGTGATGGAACAGTTTGCACCTGCAACACAAGACAAGCCCGACTATTTTGAACGCAAACATGTTGAGTCGGTTTTATCTTTGAAAGCAGAAACGCACAACTTCCCTACTACCGTTGAGCCATTTAATGGTGCAGCTACAGGATCGGGCGGAGAAATACGTGACCGTATTGCCGGTGGTATCGGCAGTGCACCGCTGGCAGGTACAGCCGTGTATATGACAGCATACTCCCGTCTTGCAAAAGACAGACCATGGGAAAACGGAATGAAGGAACGTGACTGGTTGTATCAGACACCAATGGATATTCTGATTAAAGCCTCGAACGGAGCATCTGATTTTGGTAACAAATTCGGGCAGCCGGTAATCAATGGTTCTGTATTTACATTTGAACACGAAGAGAACGGAAAGCGTTTTGGTTTCGATAAAGTAATTATGCAAGCCGGCGGTATTGGTTATGGTGTATTGAAGGACGCCAAAAAGAATTTACCGAAGCAAGGCGATAAAATTGTAGTGATGGGTGGCGACAACTACCGCATCGGTATGGGCGGAAGTGCGGTATCATCATTAGATACCGGTGCGCTAAACAGCGCTATTGAGTTGAATGCCATTCAGCGTTCAAATCCTGAAATGCAGAAACGTGTATACAATGCCATTCGTGCAATGATGGAGAGTGGTAACAATCCGATTGTATCGATTCACGATCACGGTGCGGGCGGACACTTGAACTGCTTGTCGGAATTGGTTGAAAGTACAGGCGGTAAAATTGATTTGTCAAAATTACCCGTTGGTGACCCTACCCTTTCAGCAAAAGAAATTGTTGGTAATGAATCACAGGAACGTATGGGACTTGTGATCAATCAAAAAGATATAGCAACACTTGAGCGTGTTGCAGAACGTGAGCGTGCCCCCTTGTATGTTGTAGGTGACATTACAGGTGATCATCATTTTACTTTTGAGTCTTCAGTAACGGGCGAAAAACCGATAGACTGGCCATTGGAAGATATGTTTGGAAATCCTCCGAAAACAATTCTTCTCGATGAAACACCGACAACAACATTTGAAGAGATCAGTTACGATCAATCTAAACTGAATCAATATCTGGAAGCTGTGTTGCAGCTGGAAGCAGTAGCGTGTAAAGATTGGCTAACAAACAAAGTAGACAGATCTGTAACAGGCAAAGTAGCGCAGCAGCAGAACGTAGGTTCGCTGCAGTTACCTTTGAGTAATTTTGGTGCCATGGCACTGGATTATAAAGGTAAAGTTGGTGTAGCCACTGCTGTTGGTCATGCGCCTGCAGTTGCCTTGATCAATGCACCTGCGGGTTCAAGAATTGCCATAGCTGAAGCGCTTGCAAACATCGTATTTGCGCCTATTGACGGAGGCTTAAGCGGCGTTTCTTTAAGTGCAAACTGGATGTGGCCATGTAAGAACAAAGGTGAAGATGCACGTTTGTATGCAGCTGTTGAAGCAGTAAGTGATTTTGCGTGTGACCTTGGAATCAATATTCCAACCGGAAAAGATTCCTTGTCGATGACACAAAAATACAAAGACGGTGTTGTGTACGCACCTGGAACAGTTATCATTTCTGCTTCCGGGGAAGTAACTGATATACGCAAAGGCGTTACACCAAATCTTGTAAAAGAAGCAGGTACAGGTTTGATCTATATTGATCTTACATGTATGCCGTTAACATTGGGCGGTTCTTCTTTCGCACAGACTTTAAATAAACTTGGCAGTACGTCTCCGGACATTCTGGATACGGAACATTTTGAACGTACGTTCGATGCTATTCAGGACTTACTTCAAGACGAACTGATCCTTGCCGGCCATGATGTTTCAAGCGGTGGTTTGATTACTACATTGCTTGAAATGTGTTTTCCTGAAAATGGAGTCGGCATGCAAGTATCCGTAGATTTTCTTGGTGAGATTGATTTGGTTAAATGTTTGTTTGCAGAAAACCCGGCATTGTTACTACAGGTAAAAGATGCGGTAAAAGTTCAGGATATTTTAGTAAACAAAGGTGTCGGTGCTGCAATCATTGGTTCAGTAACTGCCGGCAATACAGTTGATATTCAATTGAACGGAACAACAACGTCATTTGATGTTGCAAGCTTACGCGATGTATGGTATAAGACGTCGTATTTGTTAGATGAAAAACAAAGCACGCCTGCTTATGCAAAAGAGCGTTTTGAAAATTATAAAAATCACGAAATTAAATTTACTTTCCCGAACCACTTTACAGGATCGCTGAGCAATTACGGGCTGGATGCTGCACGCACTACGAAGAGCGGAATTAAAGCAGCAATTATTCGCGAGAAAGGTGTAAACGGAGATCGTGAAATGGCCTACTCTATGTGGCTTGCAGGGTTTGATGTGAAAGATGTTCACATGACAGACTTAATTGCCGGGCGTGAAGATTTAAGCGATTTAAATTTCATTGTATTTGTTGGAGGGTTCTCTAATAGTGATGTATTAGGTTCTGCTAAAGGTTGGGCCGGTGCATTCTTATATAATGAAAAAGCTAAAAAAGCATTGGATGCTTTTTATGCCAGACCCGATACCCTGTCATTAGGTGTTTGTAATGGTTGTCAGTTAATGGTTGAGCTTGGTTTGCTAAATCCAACACATGAATCTAAACCTAAAATGCATCACAACAGCTCAGGCAAATTTGAATCTATCTATTTGAATGTTGATGTTGCGAAAGACAATAAATCAATTTTATTGAAATCAATAGAAGGGTCAAGATTGGGTATTTGGGTAGCACATGGAGAAGGTAAATTTTTCTTCCCGTACGACGTGACTAAATATAACATTGCCCTTCAATACAGTCATTCAACGTATCCGGCAAACCCGAATGGTTCTCCGGTGAATGCAGCAGGTATTGTTTCTGACGACGGCAGACATTTAGCTATGATGCCTCATTTAGAAAGAGCTATTTTCCCATGGCAATGTGCTTATTATCCTGCTGAAAGAAGCAAACAAGAATGTACACCTTGGCTTGAAGCTTTTGTTAATGCCCGCAAGTGGGTTGAAGCAACAAAAAAATAAATAGAAAATCCCGCTGACTAAGCGGGATTTTCTATTTGATGTATTTTCTACTTATAAGAGAGGATTACTGCACAACAATACAATCTTTTTTAAATGATTCAGCTGCATAGAGTCAGTAACATCCATTGAAAATCCTAGAATATTGGTTTGACCTGTTATAGGATTGAAAAATGGAATTTTATGTGTTTTAAATGAATAAGAAGAACCGTTAGGCAAAGAAAAACTTTGTTCAGGCAGCTCAATAGCACTTTTTGTTTTTAATACCTTTTCGTCGGTTTCTTTAATCAACATTAATTCATCTTCATCTTTTATAAAATGCTCGTCATTTTTCCCAATAATTTCTTCTTCACTTACTTCAAAAAGCTTTGCTTCAAGTGAATTCACAACTTGATAGGTACTATTTTCATCCTTAATAAAAACCGGGAAAGGCATACTTTCAATGATAATTTTTAAGAATAAATTTGTTTTATCAATGGAAATATCATCAAAATCTTTCTCGTTATAACTCTTATAAAATGGACTATTCTTATAATTTAGGCTGTTTTTCTGTTCTTCTTTTAAATTATCAGAATCAATACTATCTAAAATAGACTCTAAATATTTGACCTTGTTTTCAATATTTGCAATCTTTTTGTCGTATTCCAGCATAATTTTAAAACTATTATATCCCATAATTCATACGTTTTAGTAAAATATGTATTATAATACCATGATTAAATATACAATATACTAATTGTATTATTTTACTAATGTAAGGATAGTTTGCATTTTTAATTATTTCAAGTTGGAGAATAAAAATCGACAATAGACAACACATAAGCTTATTTTATGTGTAATTGTCAGAATTACAGTGTTATAACATATAATTTGGTGTCTGAAATTTAAAGGGAAACTAATTTGAGGCTTAACACTTTAGACTAGATAAAAAGTACTCTAAATCAAAAAAAATACCCTCTGCAAGTATGTTTCATTCCTTAATGATAAAAAAAGTATCTGAAGGGAGTCTGTTTGATCCCATAATTTTTTTATTAATAATCTGATAAATAATGAGTTGATTTTTTGTTTTCCAATTATTTCCATTACTCCTATAATGCTTTTTAATGTAAAATAAATACAATTATTGAAGATGTTTGCATTAAAAAAATTGATTAAATTTAAAATTATATTGGAAAGTTACTATTTGGTTGTTTTGCGTATAAACTACCAGAATAAGTGTAGCCGTGTAAACTTCAAATTATATCAATTAAAAAATTATGAATCAAAGAATTACTAAGTTTTTAATCATTTGTAGTTGTTTGTTATCTTCAGTTCAATTATTTGCCCAAACACCTTACTTCACATCTGCTGATTATAAAAAGGCGTTGTGGATGACGACACGTTTCTATGGTGGTCAGCGTTCGGGTGCTAATAACTGGCTTTTATATAATCATTTACCTTCAGGTGTAAACGCATCCTTAACAGGGTTGGCCTTTAGTGGAGATAATGATGGTGGATATGATCTTTCAGGAGGTTGGCATGATTGCGGGGATCACGTAAAATTTGGTCAGACTCAGTTCTATTCTGCTTATATGTTGCTTAAAGGGTATGCTGAATTCCCAACGGGCTACGGAGATTTTTATGCATACGATTATCAAGGATATAAAACTGCCGGTGATTGGACGTACGAAGGTTCAGGGCATGCACCAAATGGTATTCCGGATATCTTAGATGAAGTAAAGCACGCTACAGACTTCTTTATTAAGTGTACAAAAGATGCTTCTACATTTTACTATCAGGTAGGTCAAGGTAATCCGGATCATACGTTATGGGAAACTGCTGTTCAGATGCAGACGCAATCTGTAGCTAATGGTGGTGAAACACGGGTATCTTATAAAAACCCTGCTGATGCTTCTATGCCATCATTCTGCGGAGCTACATTAGCGTTAATGTCTCGTTTGTATAGACCATACGATGCAGCCTATGCAGATTTATGTTTGACACATGCTCAATATGCTTATACCTATGCAAAAGCACATCCTGGTACGGTAGGTTCGCCTGATGGTAGCTTCTACCCTGCTAATGGAAACTGGAAAGATGATTATGCATCTATGTGTACGGAATTATTTTTTGCAACCAATACAACGTCATATAAAACCGAAGCATTGTCTTTTACAATAAACAAATCTTCCGGTGCAGATATTAATGGAAACAGTTATGGCTTTGATTATACAAACAATGCCGATATCGCTATTTACAATCAGTTTCTTTTAGGAAGTACAAATGCTGTTACGGTTCTGAATTCAATTGTTACTTCCTTTTATTTAGGCAACATCCAGTCGGATGGTCAGTTTAACGGAGGTAATACAGGCTGGGGGCCTACGCGATATAATGCGAATACGGCATTCATTGTAGCGCTGTGGCAAAAAATGAACGGCACAAGCGCAACGCCTAATAAATATATTTATGACAACATTGATTATTTATTAGGAAAAAATTCGAGCAATCTATCGTTTGTTGTTGGTTTTGGTGCGAATTGCGCAAAACACCCCCATCATAGAAATTTTTATTTAGTTGATAATAACCCAACGGATGCAGTAAAGGTGACAATGCCTATTCCTGCAAAAAATGCACAGTTTGGTTTAATGGTTGGCGGTACCAGAAACCCTTCAAGCTATACAGATCAAACAACCAACTATCAACAAACAGAAGGTGGTATTGATTACAATGCCTGCTTGGTAGGTGTGTTAGCTTACATTAATTCTATTGTAGCTCCTGTTGCACAGCATCCATCTCCTAATCTTGGTGCCGATCAATCGTTATGTGGAGTCTCTAGTATCGTGTTAAAATCAAATATTGCTACAGACGGTAAAAAGACTTTTACCTGGCAAAAGAACGGTACTACTGTTCAGGCAGCATCTACAACAGCAAACACCTATACAATTACTGCTGCGGGTACATATACCTGTGTGCTTGATTCAGCGGGCAAATGGTCTTCTTCAGATGATATTACTATTACAGCTGCTTTACCGGCCATTAATCTCGGTTCATCTTTACAGTTATGTAATCCTGCTACGGCTACTTTAGATATGGGCGCTTCTGGCACGGGCTATACCTATCAGTGGAAGAAAAATAATGTAGTGATCGTTGGTGAGACTTCTCAAACACTTTTAGTTTCTTCAGCCGGGACATATCTGGGTACATTGAGTGCAACAGGCTGTACATCTACTTCGGGCAGTATTGTTGTTACTTCTGCCCTGCCTATTGCAGGCAATGATACATTGTGCGCAGCCGGAACAGCTAATTTAACAATAACCGGCAGCGGCGGTCCGTATCAATGGTATTCGGCTTCTACAGCCGGTACATTATTAACAACCGGAACTTCTTATAGCCCAAGCGTTACGGCTACAACAACATATTATGTTCAGGACGGAAGTTCTGTAAGTGTTACTGCAGGGCCTTCATCTACAAGTAACCCGCTATCATCCGGTTCAAACGGAGGAAGTGTGGGCTTTAGATTTACTGCTGCTAAGGCCTTCACCATTACACAAATGAAAGTACTTCCTTTCGTGTATAGTTGCGGATCAACAGATAATGTAACGGTAACATTTCAGTTAGCACAAGGAGCAACAACACTTGGTACCTATACCTCTACTGCAATACCATGTACAGGTGTTCAAAGCGGCTCTCCATTCAATACATTTTATACAATAAATTTTGCAACACCTATTTCTGTTCCGGCAGCTGGCAATTATACCTTGACTCCATCTGGCGGAAATGCTTTGGCATGGTTTAGTGCGGGTGCAAATTTTACAACCATGGATGCAGCAGGTGTAATGGATATTACAGATGACACCCGCGACGACAATGCAAGCTCCTTCCCTGGTATATTTGATATTAAAATTCAAGCCGGGTCAAGTTGCGCAAGAACGCCTGTTTATGCTGTAGTAAATGCAGCTTTCCCTAATTGTAGAAACACATCGAAACAAGCACAAACAATTACATTTGGTACATTAACAGCGAAACAATTTGGTGACCCAACCTTTACATTAGGAGCCACTGCTTCATCCGGCTTAGCTGTTACCTATACCAGCAGCAATCCTGCTGTTGCAACGGTTTCAAGTGCGGGAGTTGTAACGATTATAGGCATAGGTTCTACAGTAATTACAGCTAGTCAGGCGGGTAATACTACCTATAATGCAGCAACCGATGTGCCACAAACATTAGTTGTAGGAAAAGCAAACCAGACAATTACATTTGGTGCGTTAACAGCAAAAAAATATGGTGACCCAACTTTTACATTAGCCGCTACCGCTTCTTCCAGCTTAACGGTTACCTATACTAGCAGCAATCCAGCTGTAGCAACAGTAACCAGTGCAGGTGTTGTAACTATTGTTGGTGTTGGTTCTACTATCATTACAGCAAGTCAGGCTGGTAATACCAATTACAATGCAGCTACCTCTGTTACTCAAACATTGGTTGTTGGTAAGGCAGATCAAACCACCACCTTTGGAACCCTTACAGCTAAATCTGTTGGTGACCCGACATTTACATTAACGGCTACTGCGTCGTCAGGATTAACGGTTACGTATACAAGCAGTAACCCAGCTGTAGCAACAGTATCAAGTGCGGGTGTGGTGACAATTGTTGGCGCTGGTTCTACTGTCATTACAGCTAGTCAGGCGGGTAATGCAAATTACAATGCAGCAACTGATGTGCCACAAACATTGGTTGTAGGAAAATCAAACCAGACGATTACATTTGGTGCATTAACAGCAAAAAAATATGGCGATCCAACCTTTACATTAGCCGCTACGGCTTCATCCAGCTTAACGGTTACCTATACCAGCAGCAATCCAGCTGTAGCAACGGTTTCAAGCGCGGGCGTAGTTACCATTGTTGGTGTTGGTTCTACAATTATAACAGCCAGTCAGGCGGGAAATGCAAATTATAATGCTGCTACAGATGTACCGCAAACATTGGTTATTGGTAAGGCAGATCAAACTATCACCTTTGGAACTCTTACTGCTAAATCTGTTGGCGATCCAGCCTTTACATTAAGCGCAACAGCTTCTTCAGGCTTGGCAGTTACGTATACGAGCAGTAATCCTGCTGTAGCTACAGTAACCAGTGCAGGTGTGGTGACAATTGTTGGTGCTGGCTCTACAGTTATAACGGCTAGTCAGGCGGGTAATGCAAATTACAACGCAGCTACAGATGTACCGCAAACATTGGTTGTAGGAAAAGTAAATCAGACGATTACATTTGGTGCTTTAACATCCGTACAATATGGCGATCCGACATTTACTTTAGCTGCAACGGCTTCATCCGGATTAGCAGTTACGTATACAAGCAGCAATCCTGCTGTCGCAACGGTATCAAGTTCCGGTGTAGTTACCATTGTTGGTGTAGGCTCTACAGTTATTACAGCCAGTCAGGCGGGAAATACAACATACAATGCAGCTACTTCCGTAACACAAACATTGGTTGTTGGCAAAGATGATCAAACGATTACATTTGGCGCAATTACTTCAAAAGCAGTTGGTGATCCGACATTTACGTTAACTGCTACAGCTTCGTCTGGTTTGGCGGTAACATATACAAGCAGCAATCCTGCTGTGGCTACTGTAACCAGTGCAGGTGTAGTAACGATTGTTGGTGCAGGCTCTACTATCATTACGGCGAGCCAATCCGGCAATGCCAGCTACAATGCTGCTACATCTGTAACGCAAACGTTGGTTGTAACTACTCCTACTAAAACGAATCAAACCATTACATTCGGTACATTAGCTGCTGCAACGGTTGGCGATCCGTCATTCACGTTGACTGCAACCGCTTCATCCGGATTAGCGGTTACGTATACAAGCAGTAACCCTGCCGTAGCAACAGTGACCAGTGCGGGTGTTGTTACGATCGTTGGTGCGGGTTCTACAGTTATCACGGCAAGTCAGGCGGGAAATGCTACTTACAATGCAGCTTCTTCTGTAACACAAACATTGGTGGTAAATAAAACGACTCAAACCATTACCTTCCCTACTATTACAGGTACAAAAACATACGGTGATCCAAGCTTCTCATTAGGAGCAACATCTTCTTCCGGTTTAGCTGTTACTTATACCAGCAGCGATCCTACTGTAGCAACAGTATCAAGTACTGGAGTTGTAACGATTGTTGGTGCCGGTTCTGCAGTGATTACGGCTACACAGGCAGGTAATGGTACATACGCATCAACATCTCTTACCCAAACATTAGTTGTTAATAAAGCAAATCAAACGATTACTTTTGCTGCACTTCCTTCTAAAGTTATTGGGAATCCAACATTTACATTAAGTGCAACCGCTTCTTCGGGTTTAACGGTTACGTATACAAGCAGTAATCCTGCGGTAGCAACGGTTAGTGGCAATGTAGTTACGATTGTTGGTGCAGGTTCTACTATTATTACAGCCAGTCAGGCTGGAAACACAAATTACAATGCTGCAACTTCAGTTGCACAAACACAGATTGTAACTACTCCTGCGAAGACAAATCAAACCATTACATTTGGAACATTATCTTCAGCAACGGTTGGTGATCCTTCCTTTACATTAAGCGCAACTGCTTCATCCGGATTAGCGGTTACGTATACAAGCAGTAACCCTGCCGTAGCAACAGTGACCAGTGCGGGTGTTGTTACGATTGTTGGTGCGGGTTCTACAGTTATCACAGCAAGTCAGGCTGGTAATGCTACTTACAATGCTGCAACTTCGGTTACACAGACATTGGTGGTTAATACTCCTGCTAAGACAAACCAAATCATCACTTTCGGATCTATCCCTGCTGCAACGGTTGGCGATCCTTCCTTCACATTAAGCGCAACGGCTTCTTCAGGCTTAGCGGTTACCTACACAAGCAGCAATCCTGCAGTAGCAACAGTAACCAGTGCAGGTGTTGTTACTATTGTTGGTGCGGGTTCTACAGTTATCACAGCAAGTCAGGCTGGTAATACTACTTACAATGCTGCAACTTCGGTTACACAGACATTGGTGGTTAATACTCCTGCTAAGACAAACCAAACCATCATTTTCGGATCTATCCCTGCCGCAACGGTTGGTGATCCGACATTTACATTGACAGCAACAGCTTCTTCAGGCTTAGCGGTTACATATACAAGCAGTAATCCTTCTGTAGCAACGGTTTCAAGTTCTGGTGTGGTAACGATCGTTGGAGCGGGTTCTACGGTTATTACAGCTAATCAGGCTGGTAATGCTACTTACAATGCTGCAACTTCGGTTACACAAACATTGCTTGTTAGTACTCCTGCGAAGACAAATCAAACCATTACATTTGGAACATTAGCTGCCGCAACGGTTGGTGATCCTTCCTTTACATTAAGCGCAACCGCTTCTTCAGGCTTAGCCGTTACGTATACAAGCAGTAATCCTGCTGTAGCAACGGTTTCAAGTTCTGGTGTGGTAACGATTGTGGGTGCCGGTTCTACGGTTATTACAGCTAATCAGGCTGGAAATGCTACATATAATGCCGCCGAACCAGTTACTCAAACATTGGTGGTGAGTACTGCACAAACGTCTGCTTCCGTTCAATTATTCGATGGAACTACTCAGATGGCAAATGATGGAGCAGCAACATCGATTGGTGCAAGTGCTGAAAATACGCAGACATCTGCTCATCAATTTACCATTAAAAATATAACAAATGCTCCGTTAACAGTTACCAGTATATTGGCTTTCCCTAGTCCAGGTTTTACCGCAACTACTGTTTCTCCTTCAACAATTTCACCTAATGGTACAGGAACATTTACAGTAAGAGGTATTCCTACTGATCCGAATGGGCCAACATCAGGAACTATTGTCATTCAGTTGAGCGATGGTTCTTCATTTATTCTGAATGTTACAGCTGAAGTAGGTACACCGACAGGAGTTGCTGTAGCACTTGCAAGTAGTGCAATTGATCTGTTTCCAAATCCAACGACAGGAATATCAAATCTGGAGTTTAATGGTTCATTTGATAATGTTTCTGTTACTGTATATACTGCGGATGGCAGTAAAGTTTTTGTTCAGTCATTGGCGAGTGTAAGCCAGTCGGAAAAGTCATTAGATATACAGGAATTACCTTCTGGTGTATACTTTGTTGAAATTAATACAACTCAAGGTAAGCTGGTAAAAAGATTGATTAAGCAACAATAAGAATAAGAATATCGAAACAAAAAAGGTCACGCTTATGGCGTGACCTTTTTTGTTGAATTACGAACTGAAATTATTCAGCATCATATATAACTACTTTTTCAAAGAAGATTCTGAATTCTTCCAGGAATGCTTTATGAAGTTCGTGTACCTGATATACATCGTGTCCGGCTAAATCGTCAAATAATATTAATAATGAAAAGGTGTACGTTGTATCCACAACGGCTCTGCTGATGGGAGCAGGAGTACCGATGTATAAACCTTTTACGGTTTCAACTTTTTGTAACGTTTGTAAGCTTTTACAAAAAGCTATTTTTTGTTCTTCTGTCGTGTCGGCTTTAAGCCAGAATAATACGTGATGACTAAGCATGAAATATATTTTATTAAATTATAAACGCCCCAAAGATACGAATTCTTCTTTATTCTAAGATCTCTTGTACCCGTCCTATTTGTCCGTCTTCTAAACGAACTTTAATACCTCTGTGATGTTTGGGAACGCTGGTAAGTAAATCTTTTACAACACCTTCTGTTCGTATGCCTGTTTTCTGGTCTTTTTTCAGCACAATGCTGACGCGAGTTCCCCGTACAATGTTTGCACGAATTCTTCCATCCATAATGTGGTGATTGAAGTTTTTTATTTGAAAGAGTTAAGCATTAATTATAGCTACGAGGTTTTTAAAACCTCATAGCTATAATTAATTTAAAGATCATTTAAATCAATGTTCCGTCCCAGCGTACAAAGGCTTCGATTGCTTCATATTCAGGCAAGCCGAGTACGTTGTATGTATTTGCTGTGGCACGATTACGATCTTCGGCACGTTGCCAGAACTCTCTTGGATCAGCACCCGGAAACATTGGGGCATCTTTTTGAGATTGATGTTTGAAGATACCTCTGCGCTTGCGCATCAATTCATCGGGACTTAATGGTATTGCCATTTCGATCTGGTCAATCTCCCACTCTTGCCATGCACCACGGTATAACCACACGCGACAGTCCGACATCCATTCTTCGTATTTTAATTCTTCTAATGCAAGAAATATAGCTTTCAGACACACGCGGTGCGTGCCATGAGGATCAGACAAATCACCTGCTGCAAAAATTTGATGCGGTTTTAATTTCTCCAGCAATTTTTTAACGCAATCAATATCTTCTCTTCCAATTGGGTTCTTTTTTACTAAGCCTGTTTCATAAAAGGGCATGTCTAAGAAATGTGCGTTGATGTCAGGTATACCAACATAGCGGCAGGTTGCTTTTGCTTCACCTCTTCGTATTAACCCTTTTATTTTCATTACGGCCGGCGTATCAATTTCGCCCGGCTTTTTATTTTTAAGTGTTTCAACAATATTTTTAAATACAGAAGAAGTTGTATCTTCTCCTTCATGAATAAATTGATTGAAGTCTGTTGCAAAGTCTGCAAAGCGAACAACATCTTCATCATACACAGCAATATTGCCGGATGTCTGATAGGCTACGTGAACGTCATGTCCCTGATCTACCAGACGAATGAAGGTTCCTCCCATAGAGATAATATCATCATCGGGGTGTGGACTAAAGATCAGTGTGCGTTTTGGGAATGGATATGCACGCTCAGGTCTGTTTGTATCGTCTGTATGAGGTTTGCCTCCCGGCCAGCCTGTTATTGTTTTTTGTAATAAGTTAAAGACTTCAATATTGATGTTGTAAGCAGGACCGAAGCCGGCAACCAATTCCGATAAACCATTTTCATTATAATCTCTGTCGGTAAGTTTTAATATTGGTTTCTGAACTTTTGAACTCAACCAGACAATTGCTTTTTTACGGGCTTTTTCGTTCCATAAAACGCTCCCCACCAACCATGGTGTTTTTATACGGGTAAGCTCGGCAGATGAAGCCGTGTCCAATACAACACCAACGTTTGCATGTGTCTGTAAAAATGTTGCCGGTATAGATTCTGTTATTTTTCCTTCAACAGTTTTTTTAATGATTTGAGCTTTTCCCTCACCCCACGCCATTAATAGAATGCGTTTGGCTTTAAAAATTGTCCCTACTCCCATGGTTATTGCTGTTCTGGGAACGTTTTCTTCACCAAAGAAATCGCTGGCAGCATCAATACGTGTTACATGATCCAGTGTAATTAAGCGGGTTTTAGAATCCAGGCGTGAACCAGGTTCATTAAAACCTATGTGACCTGTTCGTCCAATACCAAGCAATTGAACATCAATTCCTCCAAGGGCATCTATTTTAGATTCGTATTGATTGCAGAAATCGACTATGTTCTCTTTAGATATTGTACCATCAGGAATATTTACCTGTTCCTTCGGAATATCTATATGATCAAATAAATACTCCCACATGAACCGTACATAACTTTGCAAGGCTCCCCAGTTGATCGGGTAGTATTCATCGAGGTTGAAAGTGATAACATTATAAAAACTTAACCCTTCTTGTTTGTGTAATCGAATAAGCTCTGCATATACGCCTTTGGGGGTTGAGCCGGTTGCCAATCCCAATACACAATGTTTACCTTCGGCTTGCTTTTGTCTGATAATAGCTGCAAGTTCGTGAGCAACAGCCTGTGATGCCTGTTCGGCGGTGGCATATATGTCTGTATGTAATTGTTCGAAATTTCTATTTGAAACATCCATATTATTTGTAAAGGTATTTTGTGTAAATAAACGAGAAAAAATGCAATGTATTTCTATCTCGTGGAAAAATTATAGGTGATTGATTTCTCTAATTCACCCATTTATAAAGCTTTATATAATTCTTTCTCTTCGATACAATATATTTGTACGCAATCCGACTTAGATAGCATGAGCGTAAAACGAATAAAAAAAATCATGACAATAGTATTTATCAGCATTGCTGTTTTAGCAATTGCGGTGTACCTGTTTCTCCAGTATGCACCTTTTGGTCAACCGCCGTCTAATGGACGATTAGAACGTATTAAAAAATCTCCGAACTACAAGAATGGTGTTTTTCAAAACCTTTCTCCAACCCCAGTAATGGCTGATGGTGTGTCATATATTGATTTATTAAAAAAACAATTTTCTTCCGATTCAGCAAGAGAACCGAACACTCCTATTCCAAGTATTAAAAGAGACTTATCTCTTCAACCGGGAAATAAACCTGTTATTACCTGGTTTGGCCATTCCACTTATTTGATTCAAACGGAAGGGAAAAACATTCTGATCGATCCTGTATTCAGTGTCAGTACATCACCTGTTCAGTTTGTCGGCAATAAAAAATATCCGGGTACTGAAGTATATTCGGCAGCAGATTTTCCGGCTATTGATTATTTGATTTTAACACATGACCATTATGATCATTTAGATTATCAGACAACACTTGATATGAAATCTAAAGTATCCAAATACTTCATGCCTTTGGGTGTTGGTTCTCACCTCGAATCCTGGGGGATTGATACCTCTAAGGTTACAGAATTGGATTGGTGGCAGGAAATTGATCTGGATAAAGATTTTAAATTAATTTGTTTGCCTGCCCGCCATTTTTCCGGTCGCAGTATTACAGACAGAGGGAAAACATTATGGGCATCTTACTTATTAATCACTCCTACTCATAAAATTTATCTTGGCGGGGATTCCGGCTATGATACTCATTTCAAACAAATTTCAGATAAGTATGGAGCTGTTGATATTGCATTTTTAGAATCGGGTCAATACAATGCTTACTGGCCGTATATACACATGATGCCAGAGCAGACTGTTCAGGCTAGTATCGATTTACAGGCTAAGGTATTGATGCCGGTGCATTGGGGGAAATATACACTTGCCCTGCATGCCTGGGATGAGCCTGTTAACAGACTTATGGCTGAAGCAGATAAAAAGCAGGTAACGGTTGTTACGCCAATGATTGGTGAACAGGTTATTCTGGATAGTATATTACCAAACAGCAAGTGGTGGATGAAACCTCAGCAGTAATACTACTCTAAAAGCAAAAGCTCCGTTTATTTATAAATAAACGGAGCTTTTTTATTGTGGAGCATTTCCTTTTTTTATGATGGTATGCTTAATATGTTCTTTTTTATGGTGATTTTCCTGCAAATGTGAACTCGGTTTTGAATGCTTGGACTTACTATTTTTATTATTTCCAAATCCTTTTGCTTTATTGAATTTGGGTTTCTTTTCCGGTTCGTAAGCAGGACCTTCTCCTATTTCTATTGGTATCGTTAATTTTTGAATTTCTTTTCCAATCAGATTTTCGATCTGTAAGAATTTATGCTGATCGTAATCACTTATAAACGTAATAGCAGTTCCTGTTGTGGCAGCCCGCGCAGTACGGCCAATTCGGTGTATATAGTTCTCTGCGTCACCCGGCACTTCAGCATTAATAACCAAATCAATTCCATCAATATCAATACCACGGGAAAGAATATCAGTTCCAATCAAGAGCTGCAGCTGGCGGCTCTTAAAGGCACGCATAATCTCTTCGCGTTCTTCCTGTTCCAGATCAGAATGAAAACCTTTAAGCGATAGACCCATGGAAGATAATTCGCGTTCAAGCTTTTTTACATGTTCTTTAGTAGAAGAAAATATAATGATGCTATTATAATTTCCACTTGAAAGAATATGTTTGATTAATTTATTTTTTTGCTCTTCGTATACTAAGTATGCCTGTTGTAAGATACCTTCTGCCGGTTTTGAAATGGCAATATTTATCTGTACAGGATCTCTCATTAACTTATTGGCCAATGCCCGCATTTTAGTAGGCATGGTTGCTGAGAACATGATTGTCTGGCGTTCGGTTGGCAAATAGCTTAAGATGCGTACAATGTCGTCGTAAAAGCCCATATCAAGCATGCGATCTGCTTCATCTAATACTAAATGCTTAATCTGTTTCAGGTTTGCAGTACCGGATTGCAGTTGTGCCATTAACCGACCGGGTGTAGCAATAACAATATTGGCACCATCCGTTAATGCTTTACGTTGTTGATCCCAGGTAGCACCATCTCCTCCTCCATATACGGCAATAGAACTTACTCCAATAAAATAGGAGAAGCCTTCAATCTGCTGATCGATCTGAATCGCTAGTTCACGCGTGGGTACTAATACCAGCGTGTCGAGTCCTTCAGAATTTGATTCAATAATCTTATTCAATATTGGCAGCATATAGGCTGCTGTTTTACCTGTACCTGTTTGGGCACAGGCTACTAAATCTTTATTTGACAAGATAACAGGAATAGATTCTTCCTGTATAGGCGTAGGTTTGTTAAAGCCCATAGAGCTTAAACTATTCAGCAGACCTTCGTTAAAATTAAAATCGTTAAATGTCAATGAAGTAGTATTAAATGAGTGTTCAATTACAGTAAATATACTAAATATATTGGAGTAATGCAGTACCTGCAAATTGTATGTAAGATATCCGAAAAAGCAGCACTATAGAAAGACCGGACAGCAGTGAATAATGCGATCAGAATAGGATTTTCCCAAGTGAGTATATGGCAAAGGTACTTATAGGCCAGTATGTATGGCCTATTTAAAACGCGTTGCAAAAAGATATTTATCTTTCCAGTATTTATCTTTGGTATTGGTAATGACTACACCGCTATTATTGGATGCGTGAATAAATGTCTCATCTCCCAGATAAATACCAACGTGCGTGATGAAATTGCTGCTGTTGTATGAGCTATAATAGAACAATAAATCACCTGCTTTTAATGAATCAAGGCAAGGAATAATTTCACCATAACGTCCTTGTTCGTGCGAAGAATGCGGAAGAATAACGCCGTATTTTTTATGAGCAACCATTACGAGGCCCGAACAATCAATCCCTTTTTTTGTTGTACCCCCCATTACATGAGGTGTTCCGATAAATGTTTTTGCATATTGAATAACAGCCTCAGGGTCATAATGACTGGTATCAACAGCTTTTTCAATTCCTCCTTTTCGATATGTTTCCAATTTTGCTTTGACAAATGTATTGGTTGTCTGATCAAGCACTTGCTGAAAACCATCAGAATCTACGGCATATATTGAACTCGTAAGAAGTAAAATTGTAATTACAAAGGTGCAGGTTTGTATGATTGAGCGCATGATAATAAAGGTATAAAGTGAATCTGATAAATTTTAAATGATGAAATTCACATGATTGTTATTCCATTATTCAATTATAGCTACGACTCTTGCCGGTGCAGCAGATGCACCTTTTATCTTTAAAGGGAATACGCATACTTTGAATCCTGTACTTGGTAATGAAGATAGATTTACAAGTTGCTCCATGTGACAATATTCATGATCTAAACCAACAAGATGTCCTTCCCAGAATTTATTTGGATCCTGAGTTGATTTTGCTACTTGTGTTTGATAGAGCAAAGGTAAGTCCCAGCCCCATTGATCAATTCCCATAACCTTTACTCCTTGTTGAATTAAATAGAGTGTGGCTTCTCTCGACATTCCGGTTCCCTTTTGCGGATATTCAAGTGTACCAATATATGCATCTCTGTCGGTACGGATTAATACAATGTCTCCTTTTTGTATAGTGTGGTTTATAGAAATCAATGCTTCTTCAATATCTTTTTGAGTAATTATATCATTGTCTTTTTTGTAAGAAAAATTCAATACAACACCATTCCCATAACACCATTCAAGAGGTATTTCGTCAACTGTTTTTGCCTTTTTATTTTCACAAATAGGGCCATAATGCCAAGGTGCATCTATGTGAGTTGTTGCATGTACTCCCATGTGTTTGATTGTGTCGTCTGCCCAGCCTTTGAATCGATCAGGAAATAATTTTTTAGGTAAGCCTATAAAAAAACGTATGAGCAAGTATGCAGATGCGTGTGATTTGTGTTTGATTTTAACACGCATAAACCATGGGTCCTGCCGGGAGTATTCAATTGTTTTGCTTAAATCAATAATGGTTGGCATTGTCTTAAATAGTAAAATAAAAAGTATTAAATAGAACGTATCTAACGAATCACTATTTAATACTTTTTAGCATGAATATATTTACTTACGCATCTATAATATCGCCTCTATCATTGTCGGCTGCTTTGCCAGGCTTATAGCCTTTTAATGCAAAGAAGATAATATACGCATAGCATATAAGGCATAAAGCAAAACTATACCGGTAACCGAATTTATCGGCCAAAAATCCTTGGAGTAATGAAACAAATGCACCTCCTGCAACCATAGTAACCATAAGGCCTGAACCACGGCTGGTATACTTGCCTAATCGGGCAATGCCTAAAGGAAAAATACTTGGCCACATAATAGCATTAAACAATCCTATTAATAATAAACACACAGCCGCGAATGGCACAGTCAGCGATTTGAAATTAAAATAGAACTCCCCTGTTACGCAATGTTCGCCCATATTGATTACAGGTATTGAGACATGTTGATTAATCATAACGTCTGTCATACTTAGAAAGATCAATGTAAAAGCAACAATTGCCACGAAAGCCAGTGCTTTATTAGGAGCAATGTGTTTTGTAAGGTTACTTCCCATATAACGACCAATCATAGCACCAGCCCAATAATAGGCAACAAGACTAGCGGCAAATTTTTCAGGAATATTACCCATGGTATCTGATTTTAAATACACCACCAGTAAACTTCCTATTACAACTTCAGCGCCTACATAAAAGAAAATTGCTCCTGCACCATATAATAAGTGTTTGAATTCAAAAATACTTCCTTCCAATATTTCGTGTTTATCATTTTCTATCGAAAGTTTTGGCAATTTCATGAAGAACATAAATGAAGCGATTGCGATAGCTAATAAAGCAATAGCGACATATAATGATCTTATGGTACCAAGTACGTCTGTTTGGTTTGTGATACACTCATTTAATAAAACATAAGATCCGAATATCGGGCCAATAGCTGTTGCTGTTGAATTTAATGCGCCCCCCAGATTAAGACGTGCCGCACCTGTTTCGGGTGTTCCAAGGGCAATTAAATAGGGGTTAATGGCAACCTGAAGTATAGCAAATCCGCCACCAACAAAAAATAATGCAACCAGGAACAATCCGTATGAAGCATATTCTGATGCCGGGTAAAATAACAGCAAGCCAAATGATACTACGAATAGAGAGTATATAGTCCCCTTCTTATAGCCGATATTTTTTACGAGCCATCCGCCGGGAATGGAAAGCAGCCCATAAGCCATAAAAAAACTGAACTGTATTAAAAGAAGCTTCCAGTTTTCATTCTTCGAAAACCCGAAAACTTTTTGCATAATAGGAATAAGTACATCATTTAATACTGTTATAAATCCAATGAGGAAAAATAAGGTCGCCATTAAAGCAATCGCAGCTGTGTATTTAGCATTTGGATCTGTCGATGTATTGTTGGATGAAAAATGTATTGGGGTACCGCCTGCCATATAAGTTATTATTAAGTAAAACAATCTTCTAATATAAAGTAGAAGATTGTAACAACAAAGCCTATTGTATCCGGCACGCAAAATTTCAGTATAAAAAAAGACCGATCCATAAGAATCGGTCTTGAATATGCGAGAGGATGAAATCCCTTATTTTATTACAGTAAATTTCTGTACGGCTACTCCGTTCTCTCCTTGTAAACGGATCATGTACATACCTTCTTTTAAATTAGAGGTATTCACTTGAATGTTGTTGCCACTCCAGTCGCTGGATACGTTATATTCTCTGCCATTTAAATCAAGGACTACCGGAGGGGTTGTCAGATCAAAAGGCTTTTCAGCAAATAAATTCCCGTTTGTAGGATTTGGGTAAACATTGAAGTGTACATTTTTTAATGTGGTATTGGGATTAACCGTTGAGAGTACCACTGTATATTCTTTTGCATCGGCTTCAATCGCTGAATAAATACTCTGAACGGCTCCTGTTATATAGGCTAATGGTGCATTCCAGTTGATTGCAATTTCATTTGTAGAATAGCTGCAGTCACTGTCCATATAAGATAATGCCGGTAAAGAAGATGAATAACCCGGACAGCCATCGTTTTGTTGAGGATTTGAACCTGCAGCAAGTAATCCCGGAACCGGAGCTATGATACCATCTGCTTCAGATGGTCTATGACTTGGATGCATTGGAGAAAATGAACCAAACCCTGTTACAAAACAATAACCCACGGCATTTCTACCCAATATGTAATCAATATTTGATAGTGCAGCTTTTAAATAGGTTGTATCTTTTGTGTAATTAAATGCCTGAATCAAGATTAGTCCTTGATTTGCTGCAACAGAATTACTTCCCCACTGAAAATCATTTGCATTTTGCCCCATGGCTATACCGTAAGCAGAAGTTGCTGTAGTTACAGGTTTAGATCCCAGAGCAATACTTGTATAACCATTTGCGTAACCTGCGTAAGCATCAGCAAATGCGATTATCTTATTCATGATTGTTGCAGTATCGTTAGGATTTGCAAGGGAATCAACAATTTTTTTGCGGTTATGCGCCATTGATATCAAGCCAAGAGTAGATACATTGGCCCATCCCGGAACATTCACACTACTGGAAAAACTAGAGGAACTATAATACTCAGGCTTTAAGGTTGTAGTAAATAATTCTGATGCTGCCCATTGAAATTCATCCACAAGATAACCATCCGCATACGTACCTGTTGTTATCGCAGGGTTTGTTAATGCTCCTTGGTTATAAGTAACAGAAGGGTTGTTTATAGCCCACTTATACGCATTGGCTGCTGAAATTATACAAGAGTCTGCCAGACCTGGCAACTCGTTTGGAAAATTTGCAAATATTCTGGCAGACTGGGCCATTACGGATGCAAAATCAAGTGCTGCCGCAGTTGTTTTTTGAACTACATAACGGGGAGTTGTTGCATCAGCAGGCATTACATTATCTCCATCAAAATTTGCATTGGTTAATTTATGATACACCGCTCCATCATAAGGATCCTGCATGGTAAAGAGCCATCGTATTTCCCACAAAGCTTCATCCAGTACATCTGGAATAGTATTGCTGCTTTCAGGAATATTCAGATTTAACGTATCGTAATACGTTGGAAAATGTTCGTAACACGCCAACAATGTGTAGGTTGAAATACCTGCATTAACTACATATTTATTATAATCACCGGCATCATACCATCCTTTAGGGCTGCTGATTTTAAACCCAGTAGGTCGTACGGAAGTTGCTGCTGAATTGTGAATCAATACCTGATCATCGGGGTGACCTTCTGCTCTTGCCCATGTACCGGCATACGGACTTTCCAGAGGTATAGAGGCTCGTTGATAATAAAAACCTTTTATTACACCTTTTGAAATAGGATTTAAAGGAGTTGGAGAAATAACAAAGGGATAAGAAGCCGAAGTTAATCCTTGCACCTGCATTTTATACCTTCCGGGAGTTTTAAAACTTGTAAAATCTGCTAATTGAACAGATTCTGCAGAGTATGACCAGTTTTTTGCAGCAGCTAACGTTCCTGTATAAACAGTATCTGTCATTGCTTCATTTACTATATAAAAATTATTGCCTGTGGCACCATTAACAACTGCATTTTTGTACCCATTGGCAAAAAAACCTAATTGATTCAGTTTAATGCCTTTTGAACCTCCAACATAATTTGCTTTGGCTCTTGATCCAATCATAACACTGTCGATAAAAAATATCATGTTGCTGCCTGCCTTGCCTGGATTTACCATAAAAGTAATTTTGGTAATCTGAGTAGAGTTTACAGGAACAACAGGTGGTGGATAAGCCTTTGTGAATTTATTAGTAAAATCAAACAGGTAATCGGTATATACTCCATTACCAGCAATACTGACTCTAGTATCTGTTTGATTGGTTGCGCGTCCTTGATTATCAATAGCATCAATTCTTAATACAAAAGCTGTTGTCGAACTGATTTTTAATGATACATAAGGGGCATCAGTAATATCTATGGGATTAAATGTATATGTAAAACCCATATAATTTAATCCTGCGTTTTGATAAGAAGTGACTTTTAATGCATTATTTGAAATAGCTAATGAAGTGTAATTAACAGGCGGTGAAGCTGTATTAACGTTACTTGCATCCGGAGTCCAGGCTGTCCCTAACGTTGTGCGTTGAAAGTCATCCCCTGTTCCCGTTGTTTGTGCGTAACTGGAAAAAGAAACAAGTAAAATGGAAATAAATAAGCTTATTCTTTTCATATTTTATCGGATTTAAACAATTATACCGTTTTTAAGCAAAAGGTGTTCGGATTTGAGTCAAAATATTTCAAAAATTACGCAATTTAGTTGATTTAAAAAAACTAATGTATTATTTTAGTACCACACATATTAATTGACTATCAATACATTTACATATTTTCTAAAGGTGATTTATTGCTTTAATACCACGACTCGATTTATACGTTTTTTCCTTGTTTTTTTTGTAATAAACATGGATTTACATGCTCAGGAAAGTGTTAAACTTGAATATCAAAATCAGGTTCAATTACCTGCATCTGAAGTATTTGTATTTATTGATACAACTAATTCCATAACATCGGAATCAATCCTATCGGGTAAATATGATTCCTTTTTTAAAAGAACTCCCGATGATGCCTATTATACGAATAAGATTAATGTCAATTATTGGCTTCGGTTTAAGGTAATCAATAGAAATCCATCTAAAAATTGGCTGGTTGAATTTCCGGATCCTCACACATCTAAACTTATTTTTTTCAGGCCAAACTACAAGGGGAGTTATGATACATTAAAACCGATAGGTTTTGACTATCCTTTTTCAAACAAAGAATACAAACACAAAAATTTTGTATTTCGCACCTATTTACCGGTAGATACAGTTCAAACTTTTTATGCATTATTTAATTCTAGAAATTATTCAAGTTTTGCTGTTGTCGTTCGGGATGATGTTTTTTTTAGCGGATATGCATTAAGAGAATATATTATGCTGGGTTTTTATTATGGTGTATTAATAATAATGGCCATATATAATTTCCTTTTGTTTTTTAATACAAAAGAGCGAGTGTATTTATTTTATGTATTATATACATTGGGGTGTGCGCTCAACTCATTTTCTGAAGACGGTTTAGGATTTCAATACATCTGGCCTGATATGCCATATATCAATGAGCTTATAATGATTGGTACTCCTCTATTCTTATTAACAGCATTTTTATTGTATTCTTATTCATTTTTAGAAATTAGAAAATTTGTCCCAACATTCAGCTGGCTGATTCTGATTTCATACATGCTGTATATAATTATTTTCGTTACAGAAAGATTGGCGTTTAAAACACAAGAGATATATCCTTTCTTTTATCTCATTACATTTATTTTAATATATATAGCATCTTTTAAAATTTACTTTTCGGGGGAAAAAGCTGCTCGCTTCTTTATCCTTGCATATACCATGATTATTATAAGTTTTATCATTTTTATATTAAGACGATTTGATATGGTACCGGTAACACTGTTTACGGTTTACAGTTTCAATTTTGGTTTTTTGATTGAAGTTGTGATTCTGTCTGTTGCTTTGGGAGATCGTATCCGTATTGAAAGACAACAAAGAGAAGCTCTTCAATACGAATCTATTGCTCGTTTAAGGGAAAATGAATCTTTAAAGAATGAGTTGATTTCGGAACTGAAAGAAAAAGAAATAATTCTTGATCGTGTAAATAAAGAATTGGAATCAAAAGTTGCCATACGCACCAGGGATCTTCAAGTGAAGACCGACGAGTTAAGTATATTCAATTCGAACTTATCAAAACTGGTTGAAGATTTGAATCAAATGAATATCAAACTGGACGTTGATAACTGGCAATTGAAACAAAAAGTACAGGAAGAGGTAAAGGCTCGTTTGTCAGATGAAGAGTTAAGTACAGATAAATTTAAAGAATTGTTTCCGGATGAAGCCAGTTGTCTGCGCTATCTGGAAAACATTAAATGGCATGATGGTTTTGTATGTAAAAAATGCGGGCACGACAAATACATCAATCATACGTCACCATTTACAAGAAAATGTACTTCGTGTAAACATGTTGAAAGTGTTACAGCAGAAACTTTATTTCATGGCATTCGCATACCAATGGACAAGGCATTTTATATTGTTTATGATACCATACGCTCAGGAAAATCCAAAACACTTGAAGAGCTTTCCGAATTATTAGGGTTAAATAAAAATACGGTATGGGCGTTCAGAAAAAAAATTCAGGCTTCGTACGAACACCTGAAATCGAAGTCTAGAGGAGCTGTTGTTAAATGGGATGATTTATTGAGCAAATAATGTATCGTTAAACAATAGATATAAATGATGCCATTCTGCCGGTTTTAATTCCATCTCTTCTGGCAGAATAAAACAGATCGGGATTGCTATACGTGCATTGTCCACTGATTGAAATATTACTTTTTAGTACTCCGGCTTGCAGTAACTGATTTTCATTTTCTTTCCAAAGATCAATACATGTCTTTCCGTTTGTCCCGCTGCTTTTAGCATTTTCACTGAAATGAATGGCAACGTCATCTCCTACTTCATAACATTTTGCTGAAATAGATGGGCCTATGCCTGCAATAATGTCTGAAGGTTTACAATCGAAATGTACACGCATTTCATGAATGGTATTTGTAACAATATTGGCAGCTGTACCTCTCCACCCGGCATGAATAGAAGCAACTACTTTTTTAATCGGATCAACAAGAAGAACGGGTACACAATCTGCAGATAAAACACCGATGATAATATTGGGTACTTGTGTGATTAATGCATCTATATCAGTAAAAACGGATTGCTTGTTGTCGGCGGTCACTATAGCAATATTGTTCGTGTGCGTTTGAACCGGTATAACGACACTCCCTTGAATGTTTAACAGTTGTAGAATTTCTTGTCTGTTATTTTCTACTATAAGAGGATTGTCTGAAACATTTAATCCGTAGTTTAATCCCTCAATATCTCCTCGTTTTATAAATGGATTACGACCTGTTATCAAATGTTTGATTGATTTAATTTTATTAAACGAATCAAACTGCCAATGTTGCTGATGGTTAATATCGACTGAAATCATTTCAAAATTAATAGCCAAATGCTGATTGCTGATAATCCGGAGGCACTATAAAATAACTATCCGGTAATAGTCGCTTAGATAAATCTGTTACTTCAAGAGTCATTTTATACCCGTATTCATTCAGCTCAATGCGTAAAGGGATACCATCCATTTGCTTAAATGCTTCATGATGTAAATTCCCGTTGGTAAAACCTAAAGCTCTGAATGCAGCAGGATTCATATTGGGTATATCTTTAGTAATCCATATAAAACTGGTTTCTATTTCATCATTCTCTTTTTTTGTTAATATATATTTTATGCATTTGTAGTTGAGAATTAATAATGTATCAGTAGTCTTAACCAGACTGATAAATACATCATTTTTATTAACTACCATCGAATCATTAATAACAGAGTAGGTACTTGTACCGTCTTTAATAAAATATGTTTTGCGGGAATTATTTAAATACATAATATTTCCGGTGAGCTTGGCCATGCTTCCTCCATCAATAATCGTATACGAATTGTTGTTTTTAAAATACATTGTAAGCGAAGTGGGAAATATTGAATTGTTTGCTCCTTCCTGATTAGACGCCTGCGTATTTTTTAGCTCTTGCAATCTTTTCTGCATGCTGTTTTTAATTGTAGGGTTTTCTAACAACATTTCCTGCATTTCAGGGTCTTTTAATTGCTGCTCTAATTCAAGAATAGCTTCATTGATTTCCGAATAATCTTCTCGCTGCGTTTCCCGTTGAGAAAATTGAGACTTTTTAGAATCTACTGTTTGTACGGTAACAGACCATGTCATAATACCTTCAAAGGCGTCTGTCTGTGCATGAATATCTAAAAGGAAAAATAAAAGAAAAAGGCTAACGACGTATTTCATTTTGTTGTTCATTATCGGTCAAATTAAAGATAGAAATAAAAAACAGCTTTAGTCTGTTTTTTATTTCTATCTCAAAAATTATTGACCAAAAGGTACTTCTTTGAATCCTGCGGGTAATACAAAATCACTTGCAGATAGAGGTGTGTTCTTTAATTCAAGAACTTCTAATACAACAGATTGTCCTTGTTCTGTCATTTCAATTCTCAACGGAACACCATCTATATCTTTAAACGCCGCAGCGTGCGAATTCTGACCTACTCCGGCAGTTTGAAATGATTGTGAGCTGTATTGTTTCAAATCTTTTGTTGCCCAGATATTCATTGTTTGGGTTTTACCATTTTCAGTAATGGTTACGATGTATTTTGTACAGTTATATGTCAGTATTTTTTTTGTTTCGGTTGTTGGTACAACTTTTATAGTTTGGTTATTCGTACTAGCTGATGCAGCAGCTGATTTAGGAGAAACGGAATATGTCTTTGAAGCAGTTTTAATAAAGTAGGTTTTATCTGTAGCTTTTACATATAAGATGTCGCCCATGGCAGCCATTGCTCCGCCATCAATCGTAGTATAGGAATTACCATCTTTGATTTTAACAGTATACGATTTTGGAAGTAAATTACTAACTCCCCCTTCTCCCTGCATTAACTTCATAGATTGAAGCTGTTGTTCCAGACTAGCTTTCATGGAAGGGTTGCTTTGAAACATCGCTTGCATCTGAGGATCGTTCATTTGCTGCTCCAACTTGTTAATGCCATCCTGCAGGTCTGCTTTTTGCTTTGCTGTGAGCTCCGGAGTTTTTGTTGCCGTGCCTGAAGCTGAAGTCATACTCATCCCCCATTTTATTGTGCCTTCAAAATTGGTTTGTGCAAATAATGCCGAGGTTATAAGCATGCACAGGACACTTGAAAAAAACTTTTTCATGATAAGTGATGTTGGTTATCTCTTTAAAGATACAAGGAAACAAAAATATTATTTTAATTTATCGGCAAATATTTTTCTGAATTTTTCAATTTTTGGCCGGATTATGTACATACAATAAGGCTGAGAACCATTTTCATTATAATAGTTTTGGTGATAATCCTCGGCCGGATAGAATTTATCGAAAGGAGTAATTTCGGTTACAATGGGTTTATCAAACACCTTGGCATCGTCGAGTTTCTTCTTGTAAAATTCTGCTTCTTTCTTTTGCTGTTCGTTGTGATAAAATACAACGGATCTGTATTGGGTGCCTACATCATTTCCCTGGCGATTTAAAGTTGTCGGGTCGTGTGAGTACCAGAACATCTGTAACAGATCGCTATATGTAACAAGAGCAGGGTCATAAATGATTTGTAATACTTCAGCATGGCCGGTTGTTCCGGTACAAACCTGCTTATATGTGGGGTTAAGTACTGTGCCGCCACTATAACCGGAGATAACCTTCTCCACTCCTTTTATCTGTTGAAAAACTGCTTCTGTACACCAAAAACATCCGTTACCAAACGTTGCTGTATCTAATTGTTTAGCTGAAGTTGTATTTTCGCTCATGATGGAATGGGTTGATAAAGGTTCTTTTTCTTTAGGGACATTACTGCAAGCTGTTATTGTAAATAAGCTTAAGGCGAGCAATCCGAATTCTTTTAAATACATTTTCATATTATAGATTTTATATGATATATACTACTTTCAATGAGTACGTAGATTTCGTTTATCGGGAATAAATGTACGTATGAAAATATTGTGCCAGAATTTAGAATAAATTATTACAGCAACCACAAATCTCTTAAACATGATTATTGGGTTGTGCCAAAGCTTTCTCTCTTGTGTTCTTTACAAAGCCTTGTTATTAATGTTGTTTGATTTGATCTGAATAGAATAATCTTCTGGAAATGCAGTGCTATTCTATTTTTAAAGGGTTGGTTATAGTATAATTGTAGCGGAAGGAAAACAAATTGCGCATGCTAAATTATATGAGCTGATACTTAATAAATTATATAAATGTTGAATAAATACTATAAATAGCTTGTGCATTATTCATAATTATTTGTAGTTTTGCAGTCCCAAATAAATGGCGAGGTAGCTCAGCTGGTTAGAGCACAGGATTCATAACCCTGAGGTCTCGGGTTCGAGTCCCGATTTCGCTACAAAACCAGACAACTTGAAATTATGTTTCAATTGTCTGGTTTTTTTATTTTAAATTAATTGGTTGTTAGCTAGTTATATTTAAAAATACAATTGCTAAATGTAGTCTTCTAGATAGGACTCAATTTAATTGTGAATTATTGCCATCAAAATCGTTAGATAAATGACTGCATCAGTAATCATTTTTTTCTTTTAAATACAAATTCTCCCCCTTCATCACCCACATCTCTAAGCGCACTTCCAATAGGTGTCTGATTGCTATTATTGGCAACCTGAAGTTTTACATATTGTACAATTTCAGAAACAGGAAATTCTTCCTTTGAATTATTGTTTAAAAAATCAATAAAGCTAGATGCGAATGGGCTGTTTTCGCCGTATGCCCCATCAGCAACTGTTTCAAGTCGCCCGGATGTCAGGCACCAGCGGGAACGATATTTTTCTACATTCTCTACATAGCCTCTGTTTCTGGTTGCAAACAAAGATCCTGAAAAACAGGCATCCACTACTAAAAAAGTATGCTTTGAATTAATATTTGCTAAGTACTTTAATAAGGTTGTATTGGAAAGATAATCACTCTGGTTCTGAGCATTTACAGGTATCCAGTAGCCTTCATTTAATATAGGATCAAAATAGCCATGACCGGCATAATAGATGATGAGATTATCTGAAGATGCAACTTTAGAAATCAAACTTCGGAGTGTTTTATCAATATTTTCTTTAGTAGCGGCAGAATCAAGCAATATCGTAGCATGTAACGAATCAAATCCGTATTTGTCTTTTAATGTATTGTAGACGCTTTTAGCATCTCTCACAGCATTCCCCAGTGGAGGCCATGACGTATATTCATTAATTCCAATAACAACGAGATGATTTTGGCTCTGAGTTGTGTCAACATCTTCACCCAATTCAGATTTTCTGACAAGTACAAACTTTTTAATGGATACGTTATCATTTATATCAATGGCTTCTATGGAAATTGGATTATCGCCAATTGAAAGCGGAACATAAATAATAAAACTGCCATTCTCTTTTACTTTTATTACCCTTCCATTTATTTTAATATCTCTTAGTCCACTCTCATCAATTGCTGTTCCGGTAATGGGATAAAGATGATTAAAAACAATTACTCTTCCATCTTCAATTCTGGCAGGTTGTGAAATATAAATCTGAGGAGATAATTTATCTGTTTTGTCTTTAAGTTTTTTGTAAGGGATAATATTCAGTACTGAAATATCTTTTACATACACTGCTTTTTTATAAGGAGAATTTAAAATAAATTCTTTACCAAAAGGATGAATACAAACTTCAGGGTCAAATGCTTTTTCTTTAATTCTAAAATTAATTTTACGATTTTTTAAATCATAAAAAACACAACTCTTATCATCAGAAACAGATGCCGTATAATTACCATCTTGCGTAAATTTTATATCCCGAATCCAATCTTTATGAACATTAAAATTGAAACTTTTTGACTGATCCGTTAAATCGTAATAGTAACATTTTTTATCATCCGATCCGCATATAATTTTTGTTCCATCGCTAAAAATATCAACCGTCCGTATCCAATTTTCAGGACCTGATAATGTCTGAATAGATTTGCTATATATATTTATTCATTATATAGAGCTTCTTGTCCGCTCCTCCAGCGGCTATAATACCTTCATCCCCATTTACCGATAAAGCACGTAGTGGTCTGTTACTTAATAATGTATCATACGTATATTTTTGGGCAGATAAATCCAATATTCGTAAATGATTTTTATTGTCTATATAAGCGATAGATGAATCATTGATAAACCCAAATTCAATCAGTTTGCCTTTGGCCAATTTTATTCTTTTGATAGTTGCTAAATTTTCATAATTCCATAATGAAATATAGTTTCCAAATATTCCCTGACTATATGTTGCCGCCAATGTATTTTCCGGTGTTATAGCAAACCGTTTAATTTTACCTTTGTTTTTCAAAGATCTGTCTACATATAATGTATTACATCGGTATAAAGACAAGCGTTTCTTTTTACTCACTGCCAGATATTTTCCATCTGCTGTATAAGAGGTAAAAGTATTTTTCCCTTTTTTCTTATAATAAAACCCAGTAGTATTTTGTGCATTTGACAAAATACAAATCAACATCAAAAAAGACAGGATGATATATTTTTTCATTATTTCCTTTTTAATAACATAATAGTAATTCCCGTTTTGGCAGTAAGGGAAAAGACATGGTTATTACTACCGCTCAGATTGCTCCCATTGATTTCTAGCAGGTTCAATAAAATTTGCTTAGAAAGTCTTATGTCCAAGCCTATGCCTAAGGTTAAGCCTGAACTATTATATGTTTGCTTTTGAGTTACTTCTGTATTTGTATTCGTGTAATAATAATAGCTATTGCTGTCATACGTAGACAGATCTGTAGTTGTGATATATTCGCTGGTATCAATATGATGCGTATATGCGTCTTGTTTAAAAGATTGCATACTATACAATAAATTGAAATAAGGTGAAACAGATTTATTTGTTCTCCCTGGTCTGTATTGTAAGCCTATGCTATACGAAGTAAGTTTTTGTAAATGGTATTGATCATATGAGTCCACATAGCCTGAGTTAAATGTAGACATTGTCCCTGTCGTGTACGATTGATTTATATATTCGTTTGTATAATTTCCTCTATCGCCATTTTTATAATAAGCAGCATTGCTGTAAGAACCGCCAATCCATAATGATTTTAGAACAGGAATATAAACACTCATCCCAAATCCAACTCCTGCCGGAGAACTAGAGCCTGTATTTGAATAATTTTTATCAATCCATTTTGTAGTAGTTGGATTGAGCTCCATTGTTGTAGCAACCAACGGGTTAATTTTAATCATAATCGGACGCAACTGGAGCTGTGCCTGTGCTGAAAATCCAATCAATAAAATAGTGATACCTAAAAGAAATCTTGCCTTCATATTAAAACGAAAGCATAAATTTCTTTATTTGTGTTCAGTTTTGAAATGACTATTTCTAGTCATTTTTTTTACAGAATAGATTTATTTAGTATTTTTAAATGTATTATATAAAGCAGGTAATTTAAGATACCATTTTGCTATGGAGAGAATAACTTGCCTAATACAGATAAAACCAAATAACCCTTACAATCGAAAAGAGAGAGAAAGGGAATTATAAGTAAGTATCTATAGATGAAATCTATGCCAGGTTTCCTAATATATTTACGGAAAAACAATCTAATATTTTGGAGCTAATATACTGAGGCCACAGTAGTATCGCTATTGCAGATAAACTTTGCTTAAGCCAGCATACAATCAATAAGCACAAAAACATATTGGAAAAATCAGGCACTTCTAATACTGTAGTATTGATCCATTATGTTCAAAAAAAGAATTATTTAAGAGACGATAATAATCTGATGGGGAATGGAAAAGGATAACTGGTTGAAGTACAGAAAAATTTTTGATTGCATAACTACAGACAATGATGATACACTGTCATCGATTATGGAACTTATTCCTGCATTGGATAAATTTTTCAGCCTAGCACCTTCAGTTATATTTATTATTGATTACAGTACAATGCAATATTTGTATTTTAATGGAAATGATTTTACAGGCAATGTTGCAGAAGATTCTTTGAAAGGTGGAGTAGAATTTGCTATATCCAATGTCCATCCGGAGGACATTGAAAAATTAATGTCACAGATCTTTCCTTACATTAAAAATTTCCTGGTGAAGCTACCTGTTGAAACATACAAAGATTATAAGTTTTCTTTTAATTTCCGCTACAAAAAAAGAGATGGAAGTTGGCAGCATTTTATTCAGCACTCTACCTACTTTCCTGATAAGCCCGGAAATCTCAGGTATAATTTTGGTATGGGTAATAATTTACCAGACTCTTATGAAAACAACATTACCCTTACGATTGAAAAAAGAACAAAAGGTGGTATTAGGACAATTGACATAAAGTCAATTACGGTGGGCTCTCCCAATATATTTACAAAAAGGGAAAGTGAAGTACTTGCACTTATATATCAAGGTTTGATTAGCTCAGCTATTGCAGAAAAGCTTTGTTTAAGCGAGCATACAGTAAAGAATCACAGGAAAAATATGTTAAAAAAGTCAGGCACTGCTAATACAGCTGCCCTTGTTAGCTATGCCTTGGAAAATAAACTTATTTAATTTCTATCTTAATAGTTTATGAAAGGTCATCCAAACAAAGAAGATATCTGGTTGGAATTCAAAAAAATTTTTGACTGTATGAATACTAGTGAAGATGAAATGCACGATTTTCTATTGCAGTATATATCTTCGTCCGACAACTTTCTCCAATTTGCTCCTGCTGTTGTATCTATTATTGATTATAGTACTATGCAATATTTGTATTTGAATGATTATGCAGGTAGTATAATGGAAGATTATAGAAAAGGAGGCGTACAATTTTCTATATCAAATAATCATCCGGATGATAACGAAATTGTAATCAAACAAATATTTCCTTTTATAAGAAATTTTTTAAATAAGATTTCTCCTGAGAATTATAAAGATTATAGATTCTCATTTAATTTCAGGTACAAAAATAAAGATGGAATCTATCAGCATTATATTCAACATTCTACTTACATTCCGGATAAGGCAGGCAATCTGAGATATAACTTTAATCTTGGAAACCACTTGCCTAATTCAGACAAAATAAAAATATCTCTTACGATCGAAAAGAAAGAAAAAGGAAATTACAAACAAGTGCCAATAGAAACTATTAATGTACTATCTAAAACGATATTCACCAAAAGAGAAACAGAAGTTTTAAAACTATTGCATGAAGGATTAAACAGTGCAACCATAGCTGATAAGCTTTTCTTAAGCGAGCATACTGTAAATAATCACAGAAAGAATATGTTACATAAAACAGGTGTAGTGAATACACCGGCACTTATTAGCTATGCTCGGGAAAACGGCATTTTATAACAAGACGGATTGGCAGAAGGAACGAAGAATAGCATTAAAATCATCTGCATTTTCATACTGTGCACAATGCCCTGCCCCGGCTATTTCAAATACCTGGTTCCCCCATTTATTTAATGATAGATTTTTTAAGTAATCTTTACTGACTAGTTGATCTTCTGCACCAATTGCAAGCAGTATAGGTGCCGTTGCTTTTTGCAGAATGCCGAGTTCATCGCTTAGTTTATTTTCTCCTACACTTTTAGCCAGATAAGAACGACAATTTTTATCCGTCTTTCTATAATCTTCTGTAACGAAATCAGGTAGTGGAGGATTATTTATTCCTTTAACAGCATCTGCAAACTTCTGCACATCATCTTCTATATAATCTGCCGTAAAAAAACATGGGAGCGCTGGATTGGGTAGAAATGTTTCGGAGAGCTGTGCAGCATTGTTTATTATGGATGATGCTATCTGAATACACCCTTTATAGTCTTTTATTAATGTTAAGGTTTCAATAGCTACATTTCCGCCTAATGAGTGTCCTACAAGAATAACATTCTGGGCAGTTGTTTCTGTTATAAATGCGGCTATAATTTCTGCATAAAACAAAACATTATAGTTGTTATCAGGATCTGTTGAATGAGAAGAATCACCATGCCCGGGAAGATCCAGCGCAAGCAATCTGTATCCGGCTAAGGCATCACTGGACAACTGTTTTTCCCATATTTTAGAGGACATGGAATTGCCGTGAATAAAAATGATTGTTTGGGCTCCTTTTCCATTTTCAGTAACATTAATGGAAAAGTTTTTCAGGTTGAGTTTATACTGCTTCATATAAGAGAATATACCGCAAATATAAAATCATTATTGTTTAGTTTATAATTTTATTGATAAGGAAAAACTCTTTTTAAATAAAAAATATGGCTCAACTCTCGCTTTATTGTAGTTGTTTCCAATGTGAGTGATATAAAAAAAGAACTCCTGCTGATTTAGCAGGAGTTCTAAAGAATCACTTAAATGAAAGTGAAATTATTTTTTTACTTTGTCAACAACAGCCTTGAAAGCTTCTGGATCATTCATTGCAAGATCAGCTAAAACTTTTCTGTTTAACTTGATATTTGCTTTATCCAAAGCACCAATGAATTGAGAGTAAGACAAACCATGTTGTCTTGTTCCTGCATTGATACGTTGTATCCAAAGACCACGGAAGTGTCTTTTCTTTTGTTTACGGCCAATATAGGCGAAAACTTTTCCTCGTTCAACCGCGTTTTTTGCAACGGTCCAAACATTTTTTCTTCTACCAAAGTATCCTTTGGCTAACTTCAAAATCTTCTTTCTTCTTTCTCTTGAAGCTACTGATGGTACTGATCTAGGCATTTCTTTTTTGTTTTTTAGTAGTTGGTGATTTGCTTATGCAAATTCTTGGTAACCAAACACTGGGTTTAACATTGTTAACCAGTTAAATCTAACGTGAATTAGATTTTTAGCATAGCCCTAACGTTGGACTCATCTGCTGCACTAACCAGGTGTGCGTGTACTAAGTTACGCTTACGTTTTGTAGATTTTTTCGTAAGAATGTGGCTATGGTAAGCACACTTTCTTTTGATTTTTCCACTTCCTGTAAGTTTAAACCTTTTCTTAGCTCCTGATTTGGTTTTTACTTTAGGCATTTTAATTTATCTGTTTAATTTATAAGAAATTACTTTTTAGGTGAAGCCTTAGGTGTAAGCATTAAGAACATTCTCTTACCTTCCAACCTTGGCATCTCTTCAACTTTGGCCAGTTCTTCAAGTGCTTGCGCAAACTTCAATAACATAATCTCGCCGCGTTCTTTATAAACAATTGTACGACCAACAAAGTGTACGTATGCTTTTACTTTAAAGCCGTCTTTAAGAAATTCAAAAGCGTGTTTTAATTTGAATTCGTAATCGTGTTCATCTGTGTTAGGACCGAAACGAATTTCTTTCACAACAACTTTATGTTGTTTTGCCTTTAGTTCTTTCTGCTTTTTCTTTTGCTCGTACTTGAACTTAGAATAGTCAGTAACTTTACAAACAGGAGGATCTGCGTTTGGTGAAATCTCAACAAGGTCTAGATTCTGAGCTTTTGCAATGTTTAGCGCTTCGCGGATGGGATATACATTAGGTTCAATGTTTTCACCAACTAAACGTACATTAGCTGCTTTGATAAATTCGTTAATACGGTGTTCGTCCTTGTCCTTTATTGGAGCCCGGAAAGGCCTGGGATTTCGTAATGCCATTCGTTAAGTTTAATTCCTATTATGTTTTGTTTATAAACGAGTTGCGAATATCGCACTTTTTTATCGTATACTAAAATCTGTATCGCACTTTTTTTATTTAAACGGCAATTTGTTTTGCGACTTCTGATTCAAAGTATTGAATAAACTCCTGAACTGAAATACTGCCTAGGTCTTCCCCGCCATGTTTGCGGATGGCTATTTTACCTTCATTTACCTCTTTTTCACCTATTACAAGCATAAAAGGCACTTTTTTAACTTCCGTATCACGGATCTTTTTACCGATTTTCTCATCGCGGCTGTCAATAAAGCCTCGAATGTCTTTCATTAACAAAAGATCGTACACTTGCTGTGCATAATCGTTGAATTTATCTGAAATAGGTAAAATTGCAATCTGATCCGGAGAAAGCCATAATGGGAAATTGCCGGCTACGTGTTCGATCAATACCGCAATGAAACGCTCCAACGAGCCGAATGGCGCGCGGTGCAGCATTACAGGCCGGTGTTTTTGATTATCTGAACCGGTATATTCCAATTCAAAGCGTTGTGGTAACTGATAATCTACCTGGATGGTTCCTAGCTGCCATTTTCTGCCTAAGGCATCTTTTACCATGAAGTCTAGCTTAGGTCCATAGAAAGCAGCTTCGCCAAGCTCAGTTACAGTACTCAAGCCTTTTTCAGCTGCGGATTCAATAATCGCCTGTTCAGCTTTATGCCATTGCTCATCGCCGCCAATATATTTTTCTTTGTTTTCAGGATCGCGCAATGAAATCTGAGCTGTATAGTCGTTAAAACCTAATACTCTGAAAACATACAGTACAAGATCAATAACTTTTAAGAACTCTTCTTTTACCTGATCCGGTCTGCAGAAGATATGCGCATCATCCTGAGTAAAGCCTCTTACCCGAGTCAAGCCATGCAGCTCGCCGCTTTGCTCATAGCGATAAACGGTACCAAACTCAGCAAAGCGTATCGGAAGATCTTTATAGGAACGTGGTTTCGTTTTGTATATCTCACAGTGATGCGGACAGTTCATAGGTTTTAACATGAATTGTTCGCCTTCGTGTGGTGTAAATATCGGCTGGAAAGAATCCTTGCCGTATTTTTCATAGTGACCCGACGTAATATACAATTGCTTGTTACCTATATGTGGTGTCACTACAGGCTGGTAGCCCGCTCGAACCTGTGCTTTCTTTAAAAAGTTTTCTAAACGTTCTCTCAATAAAGCTCCTTTCGGTAACCATAAAGGCAGCCCCATTCCTACTTTTTCAGAGAAGGCAAATAATTCTAATTCTTTCCCAAGTTTTCTGTGGTCGCGTTTTTTAGCTTCTTCCAAAACAGTTAAGTAGTCTTTTAACTCTTGTTGTTTCGGAAATGTAACAGCATAAATACGGGTTAACTGCTTACTCTTCTCATCGCCTCTCCAGTATGCACCGGCAACACTCATAAGCTTTACAGCCTTTATGAAGCCAGTATCCGGAATGTGCGGTCCTCTGCACAAGTCTGTAAAATTACCTTGTTTATAGAATGTAATCGATCCGTCAGAAAGTCCTTCTAACAAATCTAATTTATATGGATCTTGTTTGTCAGTAAAATAAGCGATTGCATCCTTTTTTGAAATAGTTTCACGTACGTATGCATTTTTTTGCTTCGCAAGCTCAGCCATTTTCGCTTCTATTTTTTCAAAATCATCCTGAGAAAATGTCTTATCCCCAAAGTCAACATCGTAATAGAAACCGGTTTCGATTGCCGGTCCAATACCAAATTTTGTTCCGGGATAAAGTGCTTCCAATGCCTCTGCCAGCAAGTGAGCCGAAGAGTGCCAGAATGTAGATTTACCTTCTTTGTCGTTCCACGTCAATAATTGAACACGTGCATCTGATGTAATTGGTCTGGAAGCATCCCAGATCTCATCATTTACTTTGGCAGCTAATACATTGCGTGCCAAACCTTCACTAATGCTTAATGCAATGCCTAAGCTAGTGGTGCCGTTCTCATACTCCCGGATTGAACCGTCGGGTAAAGTAATCTTTATCATAATTAATATTGTAACCTGCGAATTTAAGAAGATTTTCAAAATAATATTCATTGCAGGGAGTTCCCGGAATGAATATTACAAATCTTACCTAGTTGTATCGGCAGCAGTTTGAATGATTTTCTGAATCCGGTCGATTTCTTTTTTTAGATAAGCGTTTGTGCTATCAATAGATAGAGAATTTTTATAATAAGTAACCGCTCCTATTTTATCATTTTGTCTGAATGCATAATCCCCCATTTTTATAATACTTTTTGCATCAGCCGGATTTTTTTCTATCCATTTTCCAAGATAGGTCATTGCTTCTTTATAATTCCCCTGTTTAGCATAATAATCACTTAAGGGCACATATAATATCGTTGCTTGAGGATCACAGAGAAGTCCTTCTTTATATGAGGCCAAAGCAACCGGATACTTATTTATGGATTCGAAGAACTTGCCTTCATACAAGAATAATTCTGTTTTACATGGGCGCATACGCTTAGCTTTAATCAACAAAGGCATTACCGAATCATACATTTGCTTTTTAAAATACAGAGCCATCAAATCAATGTAGGCTTCAATGTACTGAGGATTTTTACTGATACATTCTTTGTATTTTATAAAAGAATGTAATGTATCTCTTTTAACAAGTAATTTCTTTGCTTCTATATAATTTAACTCAGCCATTTGAGGGGCAATCGACACAAGCTTATTAATATACTGGTTTGCAGTAATCGTGTCCTTTTTTTCCAGCAAGCAATTAGCCAGCAAAGCGTACAGAATAGGTTCGTTGTTGCCCAGCTCTAATGCCTTCTGTCCTTCTGCAAGTGCTTGGTCTACATTGTTGAGATCATTATTTATTTGTGCACTTAAAAGCCAATATGCTGCAACAGACGGATCGATGCGCAACGCTTTTTGTATGTCGTTCTGCGCAATTCGGAAGTTATTTATACTATAGAAATAATTAGCTCTTTTGAAATACAGATATGGATTATCAGGAGCTTCTTCTATGGCTTCATTCAATGCACTTAACTGTAGTTCTGAAGAGAATGCCAATTCATTGGTTGTTGCCATTTTATTCGTGTCCTTTTCATTTGAGCAAGACACAGATAGAAGCAAACATACAACAGCACTAAGGGATAAAAGCTTATTCATTTTGATTATATGATAAATCTGAATGATATTTTAATACCAAATTTACTAATATCCGGCACATCTCTATATGTTACGCGATGAATAAAATCAATTCTGGCACATTTGAAAATATTATCTATTCCATACCCCACTTCGACATAGGGTCTGAGAGGATCTAATGCAGATACATTAATTGTTTTTTCGCCTGATGGTGTATATGGTGCAAGTAAATTTCTGTTTGCTGCAGACATGCTTCCCATTAATACATTCGTTGTGAGAAAGAAACGCCATTTTAATTTTCTCACTAATGGAATACGATTGCTTAATAAACCATCCAGATCGTGCTTTATACGCATAGAAGCATATTGATCACTGGAATATTCAAAGAAGTTCATTAGGTTAAATGCAGCAGTTGTGTAAAAAGCTGTTTGATTACCAATATGGTTTTCAAGTAATGGATATGGTACAGGCTTGTATATTTTGCCAATGGTAAATTGATAATTGGTTCGTCCTAAAATACCGAACCGAATAGAGTGATCAATCTGGAGCTGAAGTTTATGATAATTATAATCTCCGTTCAACACACCCTTTAAGCCAGCTGTATATTGAAGATGAGCAATGGGCCACTTTTTCCCGCCAAGACTTATACGTTCATTTCCGTTTTGAAGAAAAATTTCATCGTAAGATAACTTTAATAAAACGATTACTTCTGTTGTTTGAAAATTCTGTATAATCGCTGGTGTATAGGTAGCTGTGGGTTCTGTTTCGTAGGCTGCAAAACTATAGATAGGATCAAACCACATGTGCCTGAAAATCACTTTCGGCATAATATGTTTAGTTAAATCTCTTTCAAAGAATGCACCTACTTGTCTTGAATAATAAGGTCCACGTAATGTACCCCAACGAGTCAGTGCCAGGAAGAGATTATTGTTTGCCAGTTTTTCAGATGGTGCCCCTACCTGATCTATATCGTATTTATAGTAGGCACCAACCTGTGTCCAGGGCTTTCTGGACAAGATATAATTTACAGCACCTCCGTACTTTAATCTATCGTCTCTGGTGCCATAGCCAACAAAACCTTTCAGGATTATTTTTTTACTGAAATGGCTATTTGTTCTGAACCCTAACTGAACACGATTTCCTTCAACTGTATTAAACGAATAGGCACTCAGATAAGGACCGAAATCAACTTTGCCAACTTTTTTATATCCGTTAATGGCAATATCCAACAGTTCAACATAGCTTTTAATAATTGGTAAATTTCGTATGGTATCTATGACCTTATATACTGCGGGATCAGTTTTTCTGGAAGTATCCTGATAAATGTTTTCCCAAAATGCGGCCGATTTTTCTTGCGCGTCTTCCAATACTTCAATGCGTTGATCAAAAAAAGAATTGGGTCTTGGCTTATTTATTACCGGGTCTTGTATATTGGAATAAAACGTAGCAACCATACTGGGTAATTTACCTACATTCTCAAGGTCCAGGTATATGTGTGTAGACTCTGGCAGCCATGCTCCTTCGGAGAGCTGTATAAGGTTCTGTTTTAATGAAATTTTATCTATGTAATTCAGATTGGCATCTTTATTAATTGCAGCATCAATTTTTTTCAAGGCAAATGTTGTATCTGAAATCCACATGGTGCCGTGAAAGGCTAAATCTTTTTCCTGCTTGGGACCAAAGTTAATTTGATAACACCAAAGGCTGTCTATGTACATGCTATCAATCAATTCATAGTCATAAAAAATATGCCAGCTATCGGAGATTGGCGATATGAAATCTTTCTCAAGAATATTCATATAATTTTGATAGAAATTATACTCCTGAAATGTTGAACCAAGAACCTGTGATAACAGACTTCCATCGTCCATACCAATACCTTCAACTTTCACTGCACGGATAATTTCTTTTGAAATCACGGGATCTGTTCTATAATAATAATCGGAAACTGTTTCAGACATCAAAACCGGAATCATTGGTTTCCCTTCCGCATCTTTAAGTGTCTTCATACTGTCAAGTACGCCGGCCACGTCCTGCATGATTTTTGTCTGACGTAATTCCGGACTTATATTATTGACATATATTTCTGTTCTGTTGTATGATTCGTATTCGTATCCATCAAGCTTTCGTTTGTCGTTTGCTTTTTTATGATCGATCACTTCTCTTAAAATCCGGTAGGCCGGATTTTCTCTCGGAACAATAACAATCTCTTCTCCTGAATATTCTTCAGATAAGAGTATATTTAATTGTACAACCGTTTTATTTTTGGGAATAGCAATGATTTTGGTTTGATAGCCCATGCTGCTTATCCAAACAGAATCATACGCAGCGGGGACTTTTAATTGGTATGTACCATCAACATCTGATGCAGTACCATAGCTTGTACCTTTCACATAAATTGTTGCGTAGGGAATTGAATCGTTAGAAGTAGAATCCAGAATTACGCCCTTCAGCAAAATGCTTTGCGCGAATGTTAAAGAAGTAAAAAACAATAAAAGTGTATGAACTAATAATACTTTTCTGATAAAAAAATCAAATTTAAGTATGCTTAAAACCTTAGTACAAAGTGCATATATGTATTTATACATGTAATTAAAAAACAATACACCAACGCTTATTACCGGTTGAATGAAATTAAATTCTATAGACTGCTATAAAATTATAAAAAAATACCTCATTCATCTATGATAACTATTAATCTTTTGGTCTATTTGTTAACAAATCTATCAATTCCTTGTATTCAGCAGCACTGTGAGAATCACAGCCTTTCACTTTAATATCACTAAACTTTGATGTTGTATGCACCGTGATTTCGGTTGAAGGCAATAAAGACTCTCTCACGCTAATGCCTGTTATTTCATCGTAATGAATACTTTCAATAAACGGGGAGCCATACTTGTTAATACCAACGTAATATACACGCTGATCAGTAGTAACAATAAATCCTAACGTGTTTTTAATTGAGCCTTCAAGAAAATAAAGGATTGTTTCGTCGGGTTTAAGGCTTTTAAGGAATATGTCAAAAGCAATTGCAGCTGTTTGCGGTACGTAACCTAACTGAGATAATCGGGTGCTGATTCTATCTTCTATCTTCATACTTACTTGCTCATAAGTTACTAATGTTCATGTATACGGTTACCTATTTCAAAGGTTTAGTATTAACACCTTTTTCCTAATTAAAATTCAGTTCAATCGTAGATCCGGCGGCGTATCCATCGTCTTTTTTCGACTTATCCACAGTGCTTTTTGCCTCTAACCTTGATATGGCATTTATTTTATTTGTCCCTAGTTTGTTTCCTATTGATTTCCACCCTTTTACCTCTGAAAATTCATCCATAGAAACAATCATAGTCGGATTGGTGACATATTTCCCTTTAGCAAAATCTATTTTAATTTTTGGCTTCTTGTCGGTGGAAACAAATAGAACATGGTTGCCTTTTCCTTCAGGAATGAATAAAAAGCGCTTCCCAATGGTTGTTGTTTCAAATTTAAAGCGTTTGATATAATAGGTTTTTGAAGGCGCATCCATATATAAAGCCGATACAATGGCATCCGGATTATATTTTTCGATAGAAAGGAGCTGATCTGCGTCGTAGCGGTTGGTTAATTCAAACCCCGTCACTTCATAGTTCCCGTCTTTATACAATGCCAGAATTTTATCTTCCTGAGAGAATGTACCTACTAAAACACCTTTTTTATCCGTATTTATTCGTCCTACAGTATCATCATACCAGATTTCCGTACCAGCAAGTGTCGACTCTCCGGCTTCTTTGAAAGTGACTTTTTTAACCGGATGTTTTGTTAAAATATTCCCTTGTGTATCTCTGCCTTTGATTTCAATGGTACTAAAATCAAAATCAAATATTTTAATCTTCGCTTTGCTGGATGGTGTAAGGGTTACAGAAACTGTTTCAGCTTCGCCATTTGGATTGGCAGAGAAATAAAGGATTTTAGATGCTTTGTTAGCTTTAACAAGCGGATATTCTTTTTCTCTGGTTACACCTAATACATTAAAACGTTTTACCATACTATTACCGCTGGCACCGTCTAAGGATACTAGGTTATAAACCATACGTTCATCTCCTTTCCTGAAAATACCGGCATAGAGAATATCTTTCCCAACAAAAACTTTTTCCCCTATCTTTTTCACTACACAAATACCATCTCGTCTGAAGACAATAACATCATCAATATCTGAACAGTCGCAGATGTATTCATCTTTTTTCAAACCGAAGCCAATGAAGCCTTCTGCCCTGTTTATGTAGAGCTTTTGATTGTTAGCGGCAACAACTGTTGCGTTAATTACATCGAACGTTTTTATTTCGGTTTTACGCTCTCTGCCTTTGCCATATTTTTTAAGCAAATCAGAATAATACGCAATGGAGAAATCAATGATGTGTGCAAGGTTGTGTTCAACTTTAGCTAATTCATTTGAATAGCCAAGCATGAGTTCGTCTGCTTTGAAGGAGTCAAATTTTGAAATACGTTTGATCCGTATTTCTGTAAGACGTATAATATCTTCCGTCGTAATCGTTCTGTAGAATTGTTTCTTGAAAGGCTGTAATCCTTTATCAATGGTAAGAAGCACATCTTCCCATGTTTCACATTCCTCTATCTTACGATAGATTCTGTTTTCAATAAAGATTTTTTCCAGAGAAGAGAATAATATTTTCTCCAGCAATTCAGCTTTACGAATCTCTAACTCGCGTTTTAACAGATCAACGGTTTGTCTGGTGCAGATTCTTAAAATTTCATGAACACTTAAAAAATGTGGTTTATCATCAACAATCACGCAGGCATTCGGTGAAATAGAACTTTCACATTCAGTAAATGCATACAAGGCATCAATTGTAATTCCCGGATCTGTGCCTGGCAACAGTTGTACTTGAATCTCTACATCTTTAGCCGTATTGTCAACTACTTTTTTGATTTTAATTTTACCTGTATCGTTTGCTTTAACAATAGATTCAATTAAAGAGGTTGTAGTTGTACCAAATGGAATATCTTTAATAACTAAAGTCTTTTTATCAAGATCTTCAATGCGTGCTCTAACCCGTACACGGCTTCCTTTCTGCCCTTCGTTATAATTACTTACATCAATATGTCCTCCTGTTACAAAATCAGGAAATATTTCAAACTTTTTGTTTTTAAGAATGGCAATAGAGGCTTCTATTAATTCACAAAAATTATGCGGTAAAACTTTTGTTGATAAACCTACTGCAATACCTTCAACACCTTGTGCCAATAGCAAAGGGAATTTTACAGGAAGTGTTACAGGTTCTTTTTTCCTGCCATCGTAAGATGCCTGCCATTCGGTAGTGTCTTCATTAAAAACAACATCTAATGCAAATTTTGAGAGCCTGCCTTCAATGTATCTTGCTGCTGCTGCACTGTCTCCTGTTCGCACATCGCCCCAGTTTCCCTGCGGTTCAATCAGCAAGTCTTTTTGCCCCATGTTTACGATAGCATCACCAATGGATGCATCGCCGTGAGGGTGATACTGCATGGTAGAACCAATTACATTGGCAATTTTATTAAACCTGCCATCATCCATTACTTTCATGGCATGAAGAATTCTGCGTTGTACAGGTTTTAGTCCATCGTTGATATGAGGCACCGCTCTTTCAAGAATTACATACGATGCATATTCTAAAAACCAGTTTTCATACAAACCGTTAACATGCACTACATCATGTATATGCTCATTACCAGATTGTTCTTCTGATGAATTATTATTAATATCTTTTGCCATTTCTTTGGAAATACCTTAAATCGAATACTAAATTTACTGAAATATACCTGTTGAATCTATCTCATGTGGAAAACTAAGAATTTATGTACACTGTTACTGCTATTGACTTCAGCAGCAATTTTATCCTGTAACAACAATAAAATCAGCTGGATTGAAACTGCTGATTGGAAAAAAGATTATAAAGGGTGTGGCAGTTACCGTTCGGCTTTAATACCTGTTTTAAAGCAACGTAAGGATGAATTACTAGATAAAACAGACGCATTTTTCTTTCATACATTAGGTAAGGCTAATCGTGTATCTTACAGTGAAAGAGGCAAAAAAATATTTTATTATTATTTAACTCCCGGGGCTCAGTGTGATCAATTATCAGGAAAAACGCAATGTTTAACAATTGAGTTTGAAGCACTAGGAACATCCAGATTAATCTATTTAGAAGAGGTTCAGCCTTAATAATCTCAGCTTTTAAATCTTGGCAAAATAATTTCAAATGTTGTACCAACACCTTCTGTACTTGCAACGTTAATTGTTCCGCTTAGTTTTAAAATTGCCTTTTTTACGATATATAAACCAAGACCTGTATCATCTTTTGATTCATTATTCCCCCTATAGAACATGTTAAATATCTTAGGCAAAATATTTTCGGAAATACCGAGTCCATTGTCTTTAAAAGTGATTTTGATGTGATTTGAATAATCTTCAATATGAATTTCTAAAAGAAGGTTTCGGGAGTGATCACGGTATTTTAATGCATTCTCAAAAATATTCTGGTAAATAGACTTAATTGAAAAGCCATCAGAAATAAAGGGCTCCGCTAACGCGTTTTTAAACTCTATTGATACTTGAGAGAATATTGCATGATCAATGAATCGCTCAACAATATCCTGATGCAGCAAATCGAAATTTATCTCTACGAATGGTAAGTCTTGATTTTGAATTTTTGTTACGGAATTCAGATCTGAAATATTTGATTCTAAATTATTCAATTTCTTTTTTATCAAATTGAACAAATCTCTTGAGGGCGCTGTCTCATCGTATAACCCCAAATTGCACAAACCTTCAATTGTTTTTAACGGTCCTTTTAAATCATGTGAGGCACTATAAAGAAATAAATTCAACTCTTCAGATTTAATTTCTAATAATTTATTTTTTTCTTCAATCTGGGAAGTTCGTTTTTTTACAATCTGCTCAAGCTCATTATTCATCTGGTTCGTGGAAATATTTTCTAGCTTGATGCGTTTAAATCTTTCTGCTAAGGCAAGTGTTAAGAAAATACTTTCCAGAGCAATACCATAATAAAGAATAAAAAATCCAACACCACTCAAACTGCTTAACGCTACAACTGATAGGTAATAGATACTGTAACTTATGGTTAAAAGACTTATACCAATTACCATATATTTAGCATCCGGAATATTCTTTTTATATGAATAAATTGAAAACACCATACAAAAAATCAGTGTGAACAATTCGAAGTGAAACGAGTTCAGTGTATTATCATGAAACATGACAACTGCATAAATAATTCTAATAACGATAATTGCGATGATCCATTTATACAACCATTTATTAGCGTCTGATTTAAAATAATGATAGGTATATAAGAGCATAAATATTACCACGGCCGACCGTGCAATATTTTTTATCATCTCTGAATATTCCGTTAAGCCTGGTGTTAAAAACAAACCCGTTCCATCTCTATACAACATCTGAATGATTTGTGTAAGAATAAACAGGCAGTAAAAAAAGTTTACCTTTTCTTTTAATATGGAATAGTAAAAGATATTGTATATCAATACAAACGCCATAAAGCCATAGAATAGGCCAAAGGCAAGATATTCATGAAAGAAGGCTGTTGTGAATTTTTCAGGCGAGTAAAGAGCAAATTCGTAATAAAAAGACGATCTGTTTTTTATTCGTATATAATACTGCTTCGTTTCATTTGCATGAAGGTATATGTTAAAAATGGGCTGCTTGTGTTCGATAAAGCGGTTTTTAAGATTTATAGTATCTCTATGTTTAATCGTTACTAAGCCATCAGGCGTTTGCTCTATTAAATCAATTTCATTAATTGTGAAGTTATATGATACTAAATACCAATTCCTATTTTCTTTTGTAGCATTCTGAATTTTAAACGTGTACCAATAACTTTTATCGGGATTTTTGTTTGTAAAATATTTGCTGGTTAATGTATTGGTGCTTTTTGATATGGGATCCCAGGTTAATGCATAACTACTATCAATTTTCACAATAGCATTTTCTTCTTTTAATATAATTGGTACGGAAGCAAAAAGCCATGTATGAGAAGCTAACAGTATTATTACTGTTGCTATGATTTTATATAACGCAGTATTTTTTACGTTAATCTGTATCGATGAAGATGTGAGAACCGGATTTTTAATCATCTAACTTATTACTCATTTAAAAGCAACGTAACTTTTTGCTCCCATTCTTTTTGTTTATCAGGAATCGTTCCATGATTGGTTTCAGTATCGTATTCCAATTGAAATTCTTTCCATTGTTTTAATAACTTAGACGACTCTTTACTAAGAGATCCGTTCTTTATTGTTTTTTCACTAACTATTTCGTTGAGCCTTTTCCGGATTTTTCGGGTATAAAGCTCTGTTATATCAAAATGCAATTGTTCATGAGCAAGTAATGCTGCCGATGTTTTATTTTTAGACCAGGACAATTTGGTGTCAAAAAAATTATCTACAATAACGTTGGTTTTGCCCCCTTCTAAAGATGCCCCAACATGAATGTCTGTATAGGTAAGTGCGGCAGCTTGCATTGATTTATCGGGTTTGCCGTTGAAATCATCCCACGTTAATTTTCTGTTTGTGCTCCAGATTATATGTGTGTCATTATTTACAAATGACAGGAAGAAAGAAAAAAAGAGGATAGGAAACATTTTCAAATTAACCATAACATGTATTGATAAATCACTCCTTAAAGGTAGCGAAAAGCAATTAATTGTATGGTATTTGTAAAAATAGTCAGATACATTTTTTATGAATAAATTTCTATTTTAAAGGTCTGTGATTCATTATTTAAAGAATCATGCCCGATTATCCTGCATACCAGCAAACAATATTTCAGCCTTTATTTAACAACCGTTACACTACCTTCCAGTTTATATGGGCCTTTATATTCGTCTGTATCCCCTTCATAGGTTATCACCCAAGGGTACACTCCTATTGGCATCATATCTTCTTTATAAATACCATTCCATGCATAATCTTTATCCAGACTTTCAAAAATAACTTCTCCCCATCGGTTAAATATTAATAAATGATACTTGCCAATGTGTACACCATACACATTAAATAAATCGTTTGTGCCATCATGATTGGGACTAAATGCATCGGCAACAAAAAGTCTTGGAGGGCAAATCTCTCTTACTTCAGTTTTAGCTGAATTGGAACAATTATAACTATTAGTCACAGTAACGGAATAGATCCCTTTGTGACTTACCTTAATTGATCTTGATGACTCGCTATTGGGCTGCCAGATGTAGCTATCAGCTGCTCCTGCATCTATCACAATGTCCCCATCCGATTCTGGACAAAATCGCATTGACACAGGAAGGTTAAGTATAGGTAACGGATTAACTTTTAAATGCATACTTGTATCTCCTATACATTCTTCCACGGAAGCCCTTATTTCATATATTCCCGCAGCAGTAGCGGTAAAATCACTTTGCGTTTTACCTGTTACTGTATTATTGAATAGCCATTCATATTTAATCTGATACCCTTGGAGTATACTGGCATTTACAGCTTCTCCATGAATAATAATAGATTGATTGGCGCAGATACTTGTGTCTCTTAAATGAACAATAGGTATGGGAATTCCGGTAAGTTGAAAACTATCAATTGCAAAGCAATTATGAATATCAGTTACCTGAACAAAATAGTTTTGTTTGCCTGCACTGGTTTGTATGGATATCGTGTTTGTGTTTCCTGCAATGATGTTTCCATTATTTGTCCATATATATGTGGCCCCTGCGATATTGCTTGTATTCGCTATTACAGTAGTGCCTGCACACTTTGTATATGAATCGGGAGTGTCTAAGACCGGATTAACGAAAACATCAGCAGAAGCTGTTGCGTTGCAGCCTCCGTATTTAAACAGAATGGCGTACTGCCCCTCTTGAGTTACATGTAACGTATAATTATTTTCGTTTATAATTGTTTGCCCATTTTTCTTCCAAGTGACTGTTGCCTGCGCATTGCCCGCTACAGAGGGATTTGAATTTAGCGTCAGTTGATTGCTGAAACAATACGGACCACCAAGATTAAACACGGGTGGGTTATATGCAACAATATTTACGGTATCCGTTGAATGACACCCAAATTGATTCGTTGCTGTTAAAAAAATCATACTATCAATGCTTGCAGACAGTGATAAAGCTGAAACAGATGATAAGGTTGTTCCTGATTTATTAGTCCAATTGTAACTTACCCCACTCTGTGTTAGCGCAGATAGTGTAATTGAAGTTCCTTTACAAACAATCGTGTCGGGGCCGGCTGCCGCTAATGGTAACGTGTGAAATCGAATTTGCACATCATCTGAGATTGAAGTGCAGGGAGCATTACCCAATGCAGTAAGCGTTAGAGTTACACTACCGGCACTCAATTCGGCTGCAGATGGGCTGTAATTGGTATTGGCTGCAGAACTACTAAGAAATACCCCAGCCCCACCAGACCAGTTAATTATTGAATCATGCGCATTACTTCCCGCAAGTGCTACAGAAGTAGCCACATCCATACACAAATCCTGATCAGGCCCGGCATTAACAGATGGTGTTGGAATAAAGGTAAGAAGAATATTGTCTGAAACGGAGTTGCATGGAGTTGCCCCTGAAGCAGTTATTGTGAGCATTATACTGCCGGAATTTATTTCCGTTAATGTTGGTGTATACGTAGTTTGCAAGTCTTGGTCGTTTGTAAATGCTCCCACTCCTCCGGTCCATTTTGTTGTTAAGGTATTAGTGCCTGTAGCATTTAATGCTACAGATGTTGTAGTTGAACAAAACTTTTGATCTGCTCCTGCATGGATTATTGGCGGAGCATTTACAAGAATTGATGTGGTTGCAGAATCTGTACATCCGCTGGCATTAGTAACAATATAGGTTATTGGAAATGTACCTGCAGCGGCGGGTGTAAAAGTACCGCTTGTTGTTATATGATCGCCTTTAAATGTGCCTCCCGAAGGTGACATTCCCGTTATAGTGAATGCGTTTGTATTCATGCAAAATGGCCCAACGGTGGGGATTTGAACGATAGGTAAACTATTAACTTTAAAATTTATCTGAGCGGTATCGTAGCCTGCTGTTGAATATTTAATCACAGCATAATATTTACTTCCATTAGTTACATTGATACTGGAAGGGGTAGCTATTTTATTCGCTGTTGTTGCGGGTTTCCCTGAGTGCCATTCTAATACTTGAGCAAGATTATTATAACTTGTTATGGCGGTATTATAATCAGCTAAATTTATGCCGCTTGTTGTTCCCGAACCTTTTATCGTTTCACAGAGAGATTTATTTATAGGTATCGGCAAACATCTTTCCGGTATTGTTGTTGAAACGGTTATCGGACAAGGATTGTCTGCTACAGGCGTTAATTTCAGGGTGTACACTCCTGATTTATTTGCGGTGATGTTTTGTGTTGTTTTTGATCCAATAATACCCGGTCCATTCCATTGATACTGATCAAAATTGTCTGGACCGTATAACGTTACATCTTCTGCACCACAAATGGTTGGGGGAATTTTAGTATCTAAAAAAGAACAACTGGCATCTATATAGGCATATCCAAGGTGTCCTCCGCGAGAGCAATCGGATGCAATAAACTCAACGGTTACATTTTGTCCTTCATAACCCAGCAATGGAATGGTTATGGTAGTCCAGTTTCTATAATACAAATCTAAATATTGGTTATTGTTGATGCCACCCGGCATAGGATTGTAGTTTGGGTTGAGCACACGTTGATAAATAAAATTCTGTATTGGAGGTTTTGCAATTGCAGTATAGCTGGCACATGTTATTTCATTGCCATTTTTATCATACATCCGAACTTTAAAATACGGACGTTCATTATCATTATGATCGCCCGGATCTTCAAGAACTGCAGCGTATTGATATGTGAAAATATTGTTTGTAGGTGTTACTAAAAAAGTTTGAGTGACAAGAGAAGCATCTCCTCCGTTCACATAATTTTCAAGTCTTAAAGAATAATTTCCACCGGGCGCAACAACAGATAATCCTGGAATATATGGGTCTGTCATTGTAGCATTGGTAATTACATGTCTTGTAGCATTAAACCCGTTTACAAGGCTGCATGGAGTTGGGTTGGTACAAGCATTACCTGTTGCTCCTTGCCAGCCGGTCGTTGTACCTGTTTCAAAACCAATATTTTCACACGGTCCGTTAACAGATAAGGGTAAGTTGACAGCAGATGTTTCTTGTTGTATGGCGAATGTGCTTTTAACTTTTAAAAAATCAGGGTAACTATTTATGTATTTAAGGGTTATTGCATTTACATACTCCTGCAAATTTAAACGGGTAATTGCTCCGGTTTCTGCTTCTTTAAAAAAATCCGAACGATCGTCGGGGTATTGCTGATGAATAAATTTAAAAAATAAATCCAGCTCACTTACTGGTATTTGTGTTGCGGCAGTTATATCTTTTCTTAACTTGATTAGATCAATTGATGCCCATAAATCTTCTGCCTCGTGCGTAAGATTTTCTACAGATGATGTCTGAGCATTCAAGTTCAATGACAATAAACCGAATACAATACAAGTATTAAAAATGCCCCTTAAAACGTATATGTATTCCAGAATGTAGAGTTTAACCATATACCATCTTTTATATGTAATATTTACCTATCCATTACTTATAATTCAAACAAATTTACTTATTAATTCACTTTATAATTTGTACTATTTTCCTTAAAATTTGAACTATTTTACATTTTTAAATCTAAAATGTATACTTTGTGAGTTATTAAAATATTAATAATCAATATATTAATTATTAATGATAAAATCTTTAGTTGAAGAATAAAAAATTAATGCCCTAATTTATCAATTATGTATTGTTTAGGGGATAATCCAAATAATTTTGTAAAAGATCTCGAAAAATAAGAAAGGCTATTAAATCCCATTTCCTCTGATATCTGTGTAATGTTATACTTTCCTTCTGCTAACAATTCTAAACTTTTATGCAGTCTATATGTTCGGATGAACTCATTCACCGTTTGTCCTGAAATGCTCTTTAATCTGGAATATAAAATTGTCTTACTCATACCTAATTTATGACAGAATACATCCGCATTAAATTCTGTATCAGATATGTTTTGTTGAATGACACTTGCCATTTTAGCTATCAATTCTTCATCAGATTTATTTGTAACTTTGTTTGACATTAGCGAATAGCCTGAAATAATCTTTATAATTTATACTTATTTATGAAAGGCAGAATATCAGCTGTAAATAATATTCCTTGGTATTAAAATTGAACAATTCGAATAAAAAACAATGTTAATCTAATCTATTTATTTGACATAAAGAAATACCAATACAATAAAATGTATTCATTTAAGGTAGAATGATACCTAATTTAACATTATAATATGCTTACTAATAGACAATTATTTTTAAATCATATCGCTCAAACGAGTGAAACACCATTACTGATCGAAATTAATCATGCTTCGGGTGTTTATATGTATCGCGAGGATGGTAAAAAATACCTGGATTTAATTTCGGGTATTGGAGTAAGTAATATTGGACATTGTCATCCGGAAGTTGTGTCTGCCGTTCAGAAGCAAGCTGAAAAATATATGCATTTAATGGTATATGGAGAGTTTGTGCAGTCACCACAAATCGATTTGGCTACAAAACTGGTGGCTACATTGCCTTCATCGCTTGATTCCGTTTATTTGGTAAATTCAGGCAGTGAAGCAACCGAAGGTGCTCTTAAATTAGCCAAAAGGTATACCAACCGAAAAGAAATCATTTCCTGTAAAAATGCCTATCATGGTTCATCTCATGGGGCGCTGAGTGTAATGGGTAATGAATTTTTCAAGCAATCTTTTCGTCCGCTTTTGCCAGGTATAAAACACATTGAATATAACCGGGAAGAAGATCTTTCACTAATTACAGAACAGACAGCAGCAGTTATTATAGAAACGATTCAAGGAGAAGCAGGTGTCCGTATAGCCGATTATACATATATGCAGGCCTTACGCAAGCGTTGTGATTATACTGGTACCTTATTGATATTAGATGAAATTCAATGTGGCTTTGGCCGAACAGGTACATTCTGGGCATTTGAAAAATACAATATTAAACCAGATATACTTCTTACAGCCAAAGGAATGGGTGGAGGTATGCCCATTGGTGCGTTTATTTCTTCCAAAGAAATAATGAATAACTTAACATACAATCCTGTATTGGGACATATAACAACCTTTGGAGGACATCCTGTTAGTTGTGCTGCTGCTATTGCTTGTTTGAAAGTAATTCAGGAAGAAAAATTAATAGAACCTGTATTACGTAAAGAGGCCTTGTTTAAAAAGCACCTGAACCATCCGGGGATTAAGGAAATAAGAAGCTCGGGATTGATGATGGCTGCTGAGTTTGAATCATATTCGGTATTGAAAAAAATAATTGATCAGGCAATTGAAAAAGGTGTATTAACCGATTGGTTTTTGTTTTGTGATAACTCCATGCGTATCGCTCCTCCGCTTATCATTACCGATGAAGAAATAATGGAAGCGTGTTCCGTTATTTCTGGTTGTAAATAAAAAGAGTGGCACTACTCGGGGCCACTCTTTTATTATAAATATTTTTTGATTGATGTTGCTATCTCATTCATTTCATCGGGGTCAACTTTTAATTTTTCCCGGGTGAAATTAATATCCTGAACGGTTTGCAAAGGTATTAAATGAATATGTGCATGTGGCACTTCCAGACCAATAATGGCTACACCTATTCGCTTGCATGGAATAGCCTGTTCGATGGCTTTAGCGATTTTCTTAGAAAATACCATCATTTCAGCAAGAAGCGTATCTTCGATTGAAAAGATGTAATCAATTTCTTTTTTAGGAACAACAAGTACATGTCCTTTCGCTAACGGGAATACATCTAAGAAAGCAATAAACGATTCGTTTTCTGCTATAATAGACGCAGGAATTTCTCTATTTATTATTTTAGTAAAAATGCTAGACATGATTATCTGCCGATATCTAAGATTTCAAATTCAATTTTACCTGCAGGCACATCAACAATTACAGTGTCTCCTGTTTCTTTACCAAGTAGCGCTTTACCAATAGGTGATTTAAGAGAAATGCGTCCAGCTTTTAAATCCGCTTCTTCTTCAGAAACCAACGTATACTCAACTATATGTCCTGTTTTCTTATTTTTGATTTTTACTTTTGTAAGAATTGAGGCTTTAGATGTGTCGATCGTACTTTCATCTAACAAACGTGCATTTGAAACGATTTCTTCAAGCTTAGATATTTTAAGTTCTAATAATCCCTGAGCGTCTTTTGCAGCATCGTATTCGGCATTCTCACTTAAGTCACCTTTGTCACGCGCTTCAGCAATCTGAGCGGCAATTTGAGAACGGCCTTTTGTTTTTAGATGATTCAACTCATTTTTCAATTTGTTGAGACCATCTTCAGTATAATATGATACTTTACTACTCATAATGTACGTAATTACTTCCTTCTATATAAAATAAAAAAACGGTGCACCTGTGCGTACCGTTTCAACAAAGATAAGAATAGTTTTGTTATTCTTCAACCGACCGAAGCATTATGTTAAAATCTGGTCTATTCCTGCTCCGGAAGCCCTGCCCAATAAGCAATTTTCTCCCCTAATACTTCACTGATTTTTCTGTAAGACTCAAAAGTCCAGCCTGCTATATGAGGTGTCAAAATAACATTGGGGTTATTTACCAATGCACTGAAACTTGCGTTTTGTTCATCTGTTAATGTAGAAAGCTTTTCATTTTCAAGAACATCTAGCGCAGCTCCCCGAACTTTCCCTGATTCAAGAGCTTCAACCAGATCTTTTAATTTAACAATTTCCCCTCTGGCAGTATTGATCAGCCAAAAGGGTTTGGAAACAGATTCGAAGAAGGTATGATCAATCCATCCACGTGAAAGCTCGTCCAGAGGAATGTGTAAACTAATTATATCAGCCTTGGCTTTTAATTCTTCTATACTTACTTGTTCGGTATATTTACTGGAATAATTTCTGCGGTATTTATCATACGCGATAATTTTACATCCAAAAGAGGAAAGCCTCTTGGCTGTTTCTCTGCCCATATTGCCGTAACCTATAAGACCTACTGTCATCGATGCCAGCTCGTGCCCACGGTTTCCTTCTCTCTGCCAGATTTTGTTTTTAACTTCTGAATTGGCTCTTACAATATTATTTATGAGCGCTAAAATCATCCCTACGGTTTGCTCGCCAACAGCTACTCTATTGCCTTCCGATGCATGGAATAAAGCAATTCCTTTTCCTTTTAATGCTTCTTTATCAATATTGTCAACTCCGGCACCAGCTCTTCCAATAAATCGGAGCTTAGGACAAGAATCAATAATTTTTTTATCTACTTTGAATTTGCTGCGAATAATCAGACCTTCATAATTTTTTAATTCATCAATACATTTTTCTTTAGTCCATTCCGGTTGATAGTCATATTGAATGCCTGCTTTCTCTAACCATAGAAATAAAGAATGATCAACATCATCAACAATCAGGCATTTCATTGGTATCATAAAAATCAGAATGTATAGAGTAAATGAGCTACTGAAAAATATATTCCCAATCCTAATAAATCATTTGCTGTAGTAATAAACGGACCTGAAGCTAATGCGGGATTGACACCAAATCTAAAAAGAAAAAGAGGTGTAATGGTGCCCATAAAGGACGAAACAAGTACTACACAAAATAACGCTATAGACACAGTTAATGCCAAATCTATTTCTTGTTTTAAAACAATGTTGAAGATGAAAACCAAAGAGGATATGGCTACACCATTAATAAGTGAAACCAAAAAACCTTTCCAGAATCTGTGAAATTCCATACCAATATAACTCGAGTCTCTTGCAAGGGACTGTACAATCATAGAAGATGATTGTATGCCTACATTCCCGCCAGTTGCGGTAATCAACGGAATAAAGAAAGCCATGGCAGTAACCTGATGAATAACATTTTCAAACAAACCAATAAACTGAGCTCCTAGTATCCCTCCTATCATTCCTACGATCAGCCATGGAAGACGGCTTTTTGAAAGCAGCCAAACGGAATCGTTTTCTTCAGCATCGTTTGAGATACCGGCCATCATCTGACGTTCCAGGTCGGCTTGTTCTGTAATTAAATCTATAACATCATCAATCGTAATTCTACCCAATAGTTTACCTTGAATATTTACAACCGGAATGGTTTCCAAATCATACTTACGCATTAAATCTGCAACTTCTGTACCACTCCTATATGACTCAACACTTTCAATACTCGGCTCATATATATCCCCGACAAGTGAATTGTCATCCGAAAGCAATAATTTTTTCAATGATAAAATACCCAGCAGACGCATATTATCGTCGACCACATATACTGAAAAAATCTTATCGACATTTTTTGATTGTGCTCGTATTTCTTCAATACACCGATCAATTGTCCAGTTCAGATTGGCTTTGATTAATTCTTTTGCCATTAATCCGCCTGCGCAATCTTCATCATAATGCAATAGGTCAATGATGTGATCTGCCTTTTCAGGATTCTTAATAAATGCAATTACTTCTTCACCCGTTTTAATGGATAGTTCATTGATAATATCTACCGCATCATCAGAATCTATATATTCAATAAAAGCAGCAATTTCTTCCGGAGAATAATTCTTTAAAACTTTCAAACGGATATCTGTATCTAATTCAGATATTACCTGAGCACTTTTTTCAGTAGAGAGAATATTCAGAAGTGCTACGGCTTCTTCTGTTTCAAGTTCGTATAAAATTGCTGAAAGATCTTGTTCCGGAATTTCATCGACTAATTCGAGTACAGCAATATTACTATCTGGTATTTTCAGACAATCTTGTAATACACCAATAAATTCTTCTGTTAGTTCGAATGCCATAAATAATTACTTCCCGGATATCAGATTTGTTAAATCAAAGAATTCCTCAACAGATAACTGTTCTGCTCTTTTGTCAAAGATAGGTAAATCCATAGAAATGTTTTGCACGTTTATTGATTTGAGCGCATTTCTTAATGTTTTGCGTCTCATATTAAAACCTGCTTTTACTACCTTAAAAAAAGATGCTTCATCACAAGGCAGTGTGACCCGGCTGTTTCGCTTCAAACGTATTACCCCCGACTTTACTTTAGGCGGCGGAGTGAAAACATTTTCATGTACTGTAAATAAATATTCTATATCGTAAAAAGCCTGCAACAGCACACTTGTTATACCATACGTCTTATTGCCATTTTTTGCAGCAAAACGTTCGGCTACTTCTTTCTGAAACATTCCAACTACTTCCGGTATTTGCTCTCTGTAATCAAGAACTTTAAATAAAATTTCAGTTGAAATATTATAAGGGAAGTTACCAATAATGGCAAATTTATCCGGATACCATTCACTTAAATCTGCATTCAAAAAATCTGCATGAATTACATCTTTATCATCTAAGGGAAATGCTTTTTTTAGATATTGAATTGATTCGCCATCTATATCAACTACCCGGGTATGATATGAAGCATTGTTCTGCAGAAGATACTTGGTAAGAACACCCATACCCGGTCCTATTTCAAGTACTTCTTTGTATGAACCGTGTAAAGTAAGTCCATCTACAATATCCTTTGCGATTTGCTGATCATTCAAAAAATGTTGTCCTAAATGTTTCTTCGCCTTTACCTTTTCCATGCTTAATAAATTATGGTACGAAGGTACACAACTACTTTCATTGTATATCATACCTCAAAGGTTTTTAAAACCACCGAGGTATCTATAGAATCCTTTAGAAGATAACTGCCATTTGAATAGACTAGAGTAATTAAGCATGTTGCTATAAAAAGCAAAAAGCCTCCGACGAAAGAGGCTTTTTAGGAAACATTACTACTTTAATCAAAACGAGCAAGAATTGTTAAAGAAGAATTTTAATCAAATAATTACAATTACTTAATCACTTAATTACATTAGGTTATATATACATAGATACTATATAAGCCCTTATAAGTAACCATGTTTTATAGGATATTTTCCATATTAAATTTTCAAATAATTGAATTATATATGGAATTATAAACTTGTATAATAACTTTTGATTACATTTGAAATGTAATAAATAGGCAAAATGACACCAATACATGTATTTGACAGACCAATTATAGGAATTACGTTAGGTGATTTTAATGGCGTTGGGCCTGAATTAATTCTTAAAACTTTTTCCGATCCGAGAATACTAAAGGTTTGTATACCTGTAATTTATGCTAATTATAAATTATTTGCGCGATATAAAAAGATATTAGGTAATTACGACGAATTGAATTTTCATTCAATAAGATCAATTCAGGAGCTTCAGCCTAAGAAGATTAATTTACTTGTTTGCTGGGAGGACGACTTTGAAGTTACACCCGGACAACCAAGTGTTGAATCTGGCAAAGCCGCTTTTTTATCGCTTGAAAAAGCCGTAAGTGATGCCCTTGCAGGATCTATTCAGGCTATTGTAACAGCACCTATTGACAAAAAAAATACGCAGCAGGAAGGTTTTAAATTTGCAGGCCATACCGAATATTTGGCCGAAAGATGTGGTGTTAAGGATAATCTAATGGTAATGGTAAGCCCAACGATGAAAGTTGCATTAGCTACCGCCCATGTTGCTGTATCTCAAATAGCATCAAGTTTAACGAAAGAGCGATTAGTAACTAAAATAAATCTTCTATATAATTCATTAAAGAAGGATTTTGGAATTCTGAAGCCTAAAATAGCCGTTTTAGGTTTAAATCCACATGCCGGAGAAAACGGAATGATGGGAACAGAAGAGCAAACGCTAATTTCTCCGGTAATCAAAGAAATAAAAGATAAAGGAATATTACTATTTGGCCCCTACCCGGCTGATGGCTTCTTTGGGCAGCATCATTATACCAAATTTGATGGTGTTTTAGCCATGTATCACGATCAGGGACTGGCACCATTTAAAGCCCTTTGCTTTGATGAAGGAGTTAATTTTACTGGCGGACTGCCGTTTATTCGTACTTCTCCGGATCATGGAACCGCTTATGACCTTGCAGGGAAGAATTTAGTATCTGAGGATTCTTTTAGATCGGCAGTTTATTTGGCCTGCGACTTGGTAAAAAACAGTTTGTTAGTAAATAAGTAAGGATTTTTGACTAATAAAGGGGAAATATGAATGAATAACCCTTTTTTTAGTCGATGAAATATTATAACTTTGCACCCCAACCATATTAAATGGTGAATTAAATGAATAAGCTAAGAGAGTTTGATATAGAAATATCCCATATCAAAGAACACGTAGTTCATAACTATGACTTTAAGCTGGATGATTCATTTTTTACATTATTTGAAGACAGTTTGATCCAGAAGGGATCGCTTACGGTTGATGTTGAATTGGAGAAGACACCCTTATTAATTCGAACAAACTTTATATTAAAAGGCAAAGTAGAATTAATCTGTGATAGAAGTTTAGATCCGTTTGAATATGCAATCAGCTCTGAAAAGCAATTGATTTTCAAATTTTCTGACGAATATGAAGGTGAAATTACCGAAGAGATTATTGGCATAAAAAGAGAAACAATCAAAATTAATATCGCTCAGTTTATTTATGAGTTTATTAATTTAGAAGTACCGATAAAAAAGCTTCATCCACGGTTTCAAGAAGATGAAAGTCAAAATGAAGAAGATTCATTATTGATTTATTCGACAGAGACAGAAAATGAAGCTGAAAGTGACTCATCTACAGAGGATTTAATAGATCCGAGGTGGTTGGCACTAAAGAGTTTAAAAGATAAAAGTAAGTTAAACTAGTAATAAAAAAATGGCTCATCCTAAACGCAAAATTTCCAAAACAAGGAGAGACAAGAGAAGAACTCACTACAAAGCGGTTGCTTCTCAGTTTGTTGAATGCTCTAATTGTAGCGCACCTGTTCTGCTTCATATAGTTTGTCCGGAATGTGGACACTACAGAGGTAAGTTGGCAATCGAAAAAGCCTTAGCAGTATAATCTGATGAGGTTAGCACTAGATGCGATGGGAGGAGATTTTGCTCCCAAGGCTATCATTGAGGGTGCCATCCTAGCCTCTGATTCTCTTCCTGCCGATGCAGAAATTATTCTGATAGGCAAGGAACAGTTAATCCGTGAACATTTGTCTCAGCTTGAGGGTAACAAAAGCAGGATTCAAATTGTTCATGCTGATGAGGTTATAACCATGGCTGAACACCCAACAAAAGCCTTTTCTCAAAAACCTAATTCTAGTATAGCTGTAGGGTTTCATTTGCTTAAGCAAAAAGAAGTTGATGCTTTTTGCAGTGCAGGAAACACGGGCGCTATGCTTGTAGGGTCTATGTTTAGTATCAAACCTATTGAAGGTATTCTTCGTCCTGGAATTGCCGGTTTTATGCCGCAAGAATCAGGGCGTTTTGCTATTATAATAGATGTAGGTGCTAACGCAGATTGTAAGCCAGAAATGCTCGCTCAGTTTGCGGTAATCGGTTCATTATATACCAAGTATATATATGGAATTGAAAACCCTAAAGTGGGCTTAATGAATCTTGGAGAAGAAGAAGAAAAAGGTACAATTTTAACATTGGCTGCACACCAGTTGATTAAAGAAATTGACTCAATCAACTTCGTTGGTAACATTGAAGGAAGAGATTTATTTAATAGTAAAGCCGACGTAATTGTTTGTGATGGTTATACAGGCAATATCATCCTTAAAATGGGTGAAACGTTTTATGATTTAGTTTCTAAGCGTGGGTTCGACGATTCATTCTTCAATATGTTTAATTATGAAGAAGTAGGTGGAAGTCCAATTTTAGGAGTGAACGGAAATGTAATAATTGGTCATGGTATCTCCTCGCCTAAAGCAATCAAGAATATGATGCACCAGGCATACCAATTAACGCAAGCCAAAATCTCTGAGAAAATTAAAAACGCATACAGCTAATCTCAACAACTAGAAGATGGGCAATGTAAAAGCATGTATCACCGGTATTGCAGGTTATGTACCGGATTATATATTAACAAATCAAGAATTAGAGAAACTTGTTGAAACATCTGACGAGTGGATTATTTCTAGAACCGGTATAAAAGAACGTCGCATTTTAAAGGGCGAAGGCTTAGGTACTTCTCACATGGCTGAGAAGGCCGTTAAAGACCTCCTTGCGAAAGCCAATACCGACCCTTCCGAAATCGATTTATTAATTTGCTGTACCACAACTCCTGATTACGTATTTCCGGCAACCGGGAATTTAATATCAGATATGTGTGGTTTGAAAAACGCATTCAGTTACGACATGAATGCTGCTTGTTCAGGTTTTTTATTCGGACTTGTTACAGGATCACAGTATATTGAAAGCGGAAGATTTAAGAAGGTCATTGTAGTGGGTGCAGATAAAATGTCTGCTATTGTAAATTACAAAGACCGCAATACATGCATATTATTTGGCGATGGTGCCGGAGCAGTACTACTGGAACCAAATAACGAAGGTTATGGAGTTGTTGATAGTGTATTGAAAACAGATGGTTCCGGAGCACAATATTTGATTATGAAAGGTGGTGGCAGCCGCCATCCAGCTTCTCTTGAAACGGTTATGAACAGCGAACACTTTGCACATCAGGAAGGTGCTACGGTGTTTAAATTTGCTGTTAAAAATATGTCTGATGTAGCTGCTGAAATCATGGAACGTAATCAACTAACAGGTGATAACGTTCAGTGGTTGGTACCGCATCAAGCAAATAAAAGAATTATTAATGCGACTGCTGAGCGCATGAATGTTGGCCCGGAGAAAGTAATGATAAATATAGAGCGTTATGGAAATACAACAAGCGCTACTATCCCACTCGTTCTTTGGGACTATGAAAAACAATTAAAGAAAGGTGATAACCTGGTATTGGCTGCATTTGGCGGTGGCTTTACATGGGGATCTGTTTATTTGAAATGGGGATACGATCCTAAATAAAAATAAGCGCTTGTCTGATTGAATACTGAACAAAATACATACATAGCATCGTTAACACGAACTGTTGAAATTTCAAGACAGTTTTAAAATTTAAATTAACAGACTGATGAAACCAAAGGAAATTCAGGAATTGATTGACTTTATTGCTAGCTCAGGTTTAGCTGAAGTAAATATCGAAACAGAACAATTTAAAATAAATGTTAAAAAATATCCGAACAATGCTGTTAAAGCGGCGGATATTGTAATGCCTGTATTACCACAAGTAGCTCCGCAAGCACTACCGGTTGCACCAGTTGCTACACCAGTTGCAACAACTGCTGAGCCTGCTAAAGCAGCAGCTCCTGCTGTTGATTCATCGAATTTGATCACTATTAAATCACCAATGATCGGAACGTTCTATCGTTCTTCAAACCCGGAAACACCATCGTTTGTAAACGTAGGTGATGTTATCGAAGCGGGCCAACCGGTTTGTATCATTGAAGCAATGAAATTATTCAATGAAATCGAATCTGAAATCTCTGGTAAGATTGTAAAAATATTAGTAGAAAACGCTACTCCAGTTGAATACGATCAACCATTATTCTTAGTAGAACCTAAGTAATCAATCGGGTTGAATCTTTTATTTTACAGGAAAAAATATGTTTAAAAAAATATTAATTGCTAATAGAGGGGAAATCGCATTGCGTGTAATCCGTGCTTGTAAAGAGCTTGGTATTAAAACGGTTGCTGTATACTCTGTAGCAGATAAAGAAAGCTTACACGTACGTTTTGCAGATGAAGCGGTTTGTATTGGACCTGCACCTTCTAACCAATCGTATTTAAGCATACCAAACATTATTGCAGCAGCTGAAATTACAAATGCGGATGCCATCCATCCGGGTTACGGTTTCTTATCTGAGAATGCAAAATTTTCTCAGGTTTGTGCAGACTATGGAATTAAGTTTATCGGTGCAAGTGCCGACATGATTAATTCAATGGGCGACAAAGCTTCTGCAAAGGATACCATGAAGAAAGCAGGTGTACCATGTATTCCCGGTTCTGATGGTTTATTAGGTTCTATTGAAGAAGGTATTAAGTTAGCGAATAAAGTTAAGTATCCGGTTATCCTGAAAGCTACGGCTGGCGGCGGTGGCAGAGGTATGCGTATTATTCGTAATGACGGTGAATTTGAAAAAGCATGGAACGATGCGAAGCAGGAAGCCGGTGCCTCATTTGGTAACGATGGCTTGTATCTTGAAAAATTCATCGAAGAACCTCGTCACATTGAAGTACAATTATTAGGCGATAAATTCGGTACAGTTGTTCACTTATCTGAAAGAGACTGTTCTATTCAAAGACGTCACCAGAAACTGGTTGAAGAGACTCCATCTCCCATCATTACTGAACGTTTACGTAATAAAATGGGCGAAGCTGCTATCAAAGGTGCGAAGTCTATTAAATACGAAGGTGCCGGTACAATCGAATTCCTTGTAGATAAAAACGGTGATTTTTATTTCATGGAAATGAATACACGTATTCAGGTAGAGCACACGATTACAGAAGAAGTTACAGGTGTTGATCTGGTAAAAATGCAAATCAGAGTTGCAGCCGGAGAAAGACTTGAAAAGAAAAACTACCTTCCATTACGTCATTCTATCGAATGCAGAATTAATGCAGAAGATGCGGCGAATGGTTTCAGACCATCTCCGGGTAAAATTACAAACTTCCACATGCCAAGCGGCTTTGGAGTACGTGTAGATAGCCACTGCTACACAGGCTATACGATTCCTCCAAATTACGATTCTATGATTGCTAAGCTTATCGTAAACGCTCCTACGCGTGACGAAGCGTGTGACCGTATGAAGCGAGCTTTACAGGAATTTGTAATTGAAGGTGTAAAAACTACCATACCATTCCATATTAATCTTATGGATAATCCTCAATTCAGGTCCGGTAAGTTTACAACAGCCTTCCTTGAAACATTCGATTTCTCAAAAATCAAATAATTAAAAACCGGTTTTATACCGGTTTTTTTATGCTTCCTGTTTTATAATTATTGCATTTACTCATCGTTATTAATTAAAAAATAATATGAATAAGGTTACTTGCCATATAACAAAAAGAGAATTCGAAAAAAATAAATGCCAACGTGTCGATTTTCTGCGCCCATCCTTATTCGATGCTTTACAACGTAATTACCCTGATTTAACAAAAGAATCTTATATATCCACTGATGCCTTACACCACTATCGTAAAAAGCATCTGGAAAGCATTATAAATAAAGAAAGCAGAGAACTTTCAAGCCTGGAGAATGAAGTCATTGATTCCATCACGCGTCATCAGATTCTTTCCGATAACATTGAGCCCGAACTTAATGATCATTTAAATTTCGGTCAGCGCTTAGCTGATTCTATAGCTGAATTCGGCGGCAGCTGGACATTCATCATTATCTTTTTCACTTTTTTGATTACATGGATGGCAATCAATATTTTTTACCTGACAAGAACTGCTTTTGATCCATATCCATTTATATTATTGAATTTGATTTTGTCTTGTCTGGCAGCTATCCAGGCTCCTATTATCATGATGAGTCAAAACAGGCGCGACCAAAAAGATCGTATACGTAATGAATATGAATACAAAATAAATTTAAAAGCTGAATTGGAAATTAAATTACTGCATGAAAAACTAGACCATTTAATGATTCACCAAAATCATAGATTGCTCGAAATTCAGGAGATTCAAGTTGATATTCTGGAAGATATCATGAAAGAAATCAAGAGTAAATAAATTATATTTTTGAATGCTTATGCGATTTATATTTTTATTTCTGAGCTGTATATTTTTGAACGTTGCATTGTTGGCGCAAAATGCAGAGAATAAAATATATCTTACTGTTGGCATGGGCGGTACTTCATACCGGGGAGATCTAACAAAAAGATTTGAAAGCTGGGGCGGTACGTTTCACGCAGGAATCGTATTCAATAAAAAGAAACGCGTAAATGGTTACATACATTTAATGATTGGCGGAGTACGCGGAAACAATGATTCATACACATTCCAATCAACAACAACTACTACAGCAACACCAAATACCTACTTTAAAACTTCGCTATTCAGCCTGGGTTATGAAATACGAATCAACATTATAAAAAAAGATTTCTTTACTTTTTATATAAGTCCCGGCATTGGGCTATTGCACTTCACTCCTAAAGATGAATTTAATACGTCGTATGCCAACCAACTGAACACGCGGGCGAAAGGCGAAACGTATTCGAATACGGCATTGATGATTCCAATTAAAATCGGGGCTACTTATTATTTGCCAAGCGGCTATGGAATTGGTGTAGATGGCGGTTTTTTAAATCCATTAACGGATTATATAGATAATATCTCTATATGGGGAAGCCGAAAAAAGAAGGACAATTTACTTCAACTCAATTTAATGCTCTATATACCGATAAAAAAAATTAAACGATAAGGAGCTTCACCAATACAGTGAAACTCCTTATCGTTTAATTAATGACAATGAATATTTATAAGTTCATTTACGGTTACATCATTTGGGTGAAATGACTTAACATCTTGTATCTCCACTCCTATCAGCCATTCATGACGATGTTTGTCATATATATCGGTTAATATTTCAGGAAGAAAATTACTGGTGTTCGTCATTGTTTCAGAGCGAACAGTATATTCGTTTGTAAATTCACCATTATTCTGAATGGCTATTTTCAACTGATAATTTACTGAGAATAATTCCATCGTATTTTTATTTAGTTGAGTCTGAAGAATCGGAATGTCTGGAGTAACATTTATTGAAGAATTTGTTTCTTAAATTTGTACGTTCTTCAGTTGAAAGATTATCCCATTTTGCTTTCATGTGCTCTTTCCAGCCATGGCGGTGATTATTGCCGCAGCAACAGCCGCCTCCTTTACCTTTGAAACCACCAAAAAGAATTTTTGATAATAAAACAATACCGAAGGTTTGCCATAAGTTAATGAAAGGTCCATTAAATAATGCTGGTACCAGCCAGTTCCATAAGCTCATAGTAATAAAGCCCAGGGCAAAGATCACTAAGGGTACACCTATGATTATTTTTGCGATGATTAAGATTCTATGTTTCATGACTAAATGTGTTTAAAGGTTAATTTTTTAATTGAAGCATAAGCGTTACTTATAGCTCAGCGTATACTTCCTGTAGTTTTTTTCTAAGAAATAGAATTGCATAACGTTTTCTTGACAATAAAGTATTAACACTTACGCCTGTTAATTCACTTATTTCTTTGAACGACTTGTCTTCAAATTCATGTAATAACATTACTTGTCTTTGCTCCGGAGGCATTTCAGCTAATGCTACTTCAATCGCTTCCCAGATAACGTTTCTGGCATATACATCTTCCGGAGTATTTTTGAAATCAGGTAAAATGTCTTCCAACATTAATATTTCTGAATCCTCATTCTTACCCTGAAAAGCAATATCAGACCAAGCTTCAGGTTTTTTCTTACGGTATTTATCTGTGATCTTATTGCGCGCAACAGAAAATAACCAGGAACTAACCTTGTCAAGTGATTCGATACTGTCGTATGCAGAAACAAACTGGAAGAATACATCCTGAAGAATATCTTCTGCATCTTCTAATCTAGATACACGCTTACGGATAAATCCTAAAAGGCCTCCGCGTTGGTTTTTAAAAACCTGTTCAATGTGTGCTTCCTGACTGTTTGCCATTTCTTTCATCTATTAATAAGATAGTCGGATGAGTTAAAAAAATATTGTATCTATTCTAAAAAAAACTATTTATTTGTAAAATATGTCTTTAAATAATTTTTAAATATCTGTATATCAATTATTTAATTGTATTAAACAAAAAGGAAATTTTATGATCGGGAGTAATTTCATTAAGGATCTCCACACCTGCTTTTTCAATCTGAATATAATCTTTACTGATATTCACATCCGTTTCCGGAATATCCAGTTCAATATTAACCCACAATACACCTCCAACATGCAACACTGTAAACTTAGGATTGTAATGCTTAATCATGGTTAGCTTTTCATTAAAGGACTGAATAATCTTTGATTGCAGTTCACTATCAATGGAAGAAACGGATAGCAACTTTACGTTTTCAGAGAAAAGCAAAACCGGATAATAGCTCATAGCTATTGAAAAAATGATACAAAAAACCGGATCTACATAATCTGCAAACTCTTTGTATGGGGTAAATTTAAGCGTATATGATAACAATACAGCAAGCAGTATAGAAATATTAAATGCAATATCCGTTTTCCATTCGAGGGCGTCTGTCTTTAGTAAGGCTGAATCTAGTTGTTTTGCCTTCTTATTTATGATGAAATATGCTACTGAATTGAAGACCAATGTAAGCGTTGCATAACTAAACATAATCGTATGATTTGTTACCGATGGGCCGCTATATATATCCCCTAATGACTCTCCGATTGCTTTAATACAGATCAGGATAATCATGAAGCTTCGTATTAAATTTAAAATCGGCACATATCCTGAAAATCCTAAGGGGTGATTATCGTCTTTTGGTTTGTCCTTTAATTTTGAAATGTAAATGGTAACCAAACCTATGATAGCGCTGATCACATATTCACCGGCATCGACTTCAATAATATTGGAATCTGTGAGTTCATTAAATACGAGACTACATATCATTAAGGCAATGATTGTATAAAAAGAAAATTGCAGGGTATTAAACTCTGACTTACTTTTATTAATTGCCATTAAACAAAAATTTTATATGCCGTATAAAAAAGTAAAACACACGTAAATATAGATTATTTATGTGTGTTTTACTTAATGATTTTCATCATTGATTAAACCTTTAATCAACGATTTCAATTTCCACTTTCTCATCAATAAGCGGTGCATCCTTCTCAAGCTTCAGGTTTTCAATAATGAACTGCTGACGCTCCGGGGTGTTTTTGCCCATATAATAAGACAATAGCTTAGGGATGGTAATTTCTTTTGTAAGTATAATCGGATCAAGTCGAATATTTTCTCCGATAAACACACCGAATTCATCCGGAGAAATTTCTCCAAGTCCCTTGAAACGCGTGATCTCCGGTTTTGACCCAAGCTTGGCGATTGCCTTTTGTTTTTCTTCTTCGCTGTAGCAATAGATCGTTTCCTTTTTATTTCGAACTCTGAATAATGGCGTATCTAAAATGAATAAGTGTCCATTACGCACCAGATCGGGAAAGAACTGCAAGAAGAAGGTCATCAACAGTAAGCGTATATGCATACCATCCACATCGGCATCGGTTGCTATCACAACATTTTTATAACGCAAGCCTTCTAGTCCGTCTTCTATGTTTAATGCATGCTGCAACAGGTTAAACTCTTCGTTTTCGTATACGATTTTTTTAGTAAGTCCGAAACAGTTAAGCGGCTTACCGCGCAAACTAAATACAGCCTGAGTTTCTACCTTACGCGATTTTGTGATTGAACCGCTGGCAGAATCCCCTTCTGTTATAAATAAGGTTGACTCATAGCGCTTGTCTGATTTTTCATCATCTAAGTGAAAACGACAATCTCTTAATTTTTTATTATGAAGGTTTGCTTTTTTTGCACGCTCATTCGCAAGCTTTTTAATACCTGCAATATCCTTACGTTCCCGTTCAGATTGAAGAATACGCTTTAATAAAGCATCTGCGGCTGCATTATTCTGGTGCAGATAATTATCCAGTTCGCGTTTTACAAAATCGTTCACAAAGTTACGAACCGTCGGCCCATCGTGTGCTATGTTCTGCGATCCCAGCTTTGTTTTTGTCTGCGATTCAAACACAGGTTCCTGTACACGAATTGCAATGGCTCCTATAATAGATCCGCGAACGTCTGACGCATCAAAATCTTTTTTATAATACTCTCTAACCGTTTTTACTAACGCTTCTCTAAAGGCTGCTAAATGTGTACCGCCCTGCGTTGTGTACTGACCGTTTACAAACGAGTAGTATTCCTCCCCGTATTGCTCGCCATGTGTCAAACAGATTTCAATATCCGAACCTTTTAGATGTATAAACGGATAACGGATAGATTCTGCATCGGCTTTGCGTTTAAGCAAATCCAGCAAACCGTTTTCAGAATAATATTTCTTGCCGTTATAGTTAATGGTTAAACCGGCATTCAGAAACGCATAGTTCCAAAGCTGTTCTTCAAGAAATTCCGGAATGAAATAAAAATTTTTGAATATGGTATTATCCGGCGTGAATGTGATCATTGTCCCATTCTTCTCCGTTGTAGATGTTTCTTTATGATCTTTTACCAGCTCCCCTTTTTCAAATTCTGCAATCTTTGTTTTGCCGTCACGAATAGACTGCACTTTAAAGAACGCAGACAACGCATTCACAGCTTTTGTACCAACGCCATTCAGACCAACCGATTTTTGAAATGCACCGCTATCGTATTTACCACCGGTATTGATTTTGGAAACACAGTCAATTACTTTACCAAGCGGAATACCGCGCCCATAGTCACGTACCTCAACTTTTTTATCGGTAATAACAATATCTATCTGCTTGCCATTACCCATCATGTGTTCATCAATGGAGTTATCAATGATCTCTTTTACGAGAACATAGATACCATCATCCTGAGCAGAACCATCTCCTAACTTTCCGATATACATACCCGGACGTAAGCGTATATGTTCTTTCCAATCGAGTGAACGAATACTATCTTCGGTATATAAAGGTTTCTCTGCAGCCATGTATTATAGAATTAATTATTAGTCGTAAGAACAATTTACAAAAAATCTATGAGGCGTAAAGGCTGTATTATCCACAGGAAATTATATGTGCATTAAATATCTATTAATGAGCAATATACATATTTTGTGTTTCACTAAAAGATTTTAGAATAGTTCTGTATTTTTACGTCAAACATAATCTGATTTATTAGAAATAATGAATAAAATAGTATTGACTTTTTTATTATATATAAGTTGTATTACTGCATTTTGCCAGTCAATTTCTGAATTCGATTCATTGTTACATGCTCCGGGATTATATCTGGTTGCATATCCGGATGATGGGCCCAAAGAAGCTTTAAAAGGCTTAAAACCGCTGTTTTGTAACGATAAAGAAGTTATTAGAACATTCTTCCACGCATTAGAGTTATCGATTGATACGAGTTGCACTGGAAGGGCTTATTATAATTACATCATACATTTTCGTTCAGATAGTATAAAATTGGACAAATGGATTGGTTGCAGTTTTTATCCTGATCAAAGCGGTATAGGTATCCTTATGAATGCAGGCAAAAATGAATACTATTCATTTAATACTAAATCTATTTCGTATCTAAAATCGCATTCATCCATAATCAAGCAACAAATATATACCCCTGCTACACTTCAACAGGCGCGCATTTTTTATACATTTTTAATTCAGGAACCAGAAACATATTTTCATGCGAGCATACAAAATGATTCTGCTTACCTTAAATATGATGGTTCGGTTTTAGTGCAATTCGAGTTTTCAAAAGAAATGGGTTATGAAGAAGGTGAAAAAATTATTCAGGATAAAATTGCTCACATAACCGGATCGTCTAATTACTATTATCAAATGGTAGAAGCACACTGGGAGAAAGCTGGATTTACCACTGAAAAAATTGTTTTGTATATCAACAAAAAAGACTTGCTTGAAAGTGCTAAAGCGTATACCATTCAAGATTGGAGGCCTTATGAACCAATAAGCTTTACCGTGCTAAGCAATAGAATAAACGTGATTGATACCTACTATCTAAACATGTCGAAATGATATTCGTAGTGTTCTATTCATCAACAAAAGGCCCTGTTTCTTACTTGTAGAAACAGGGCCTTTTACACGTAAAATTCAATTATCAAATTAGTTAATAACGATCTTTTGAATCTTATCACCTTGTCTGATTTGATCAACAATTTCAACTCCTTCTGTTACTTTGCCAAAGCAAGTATGTACACCATCCAAATGAGCTGTATTTTTACGGCTGTGGCAAATAAAGAATTGAGAGCCGCCGGTATCTTTACCTCTGTGGGCCATAGATAATACGCCGCGGTCATGATGCTGACTCGGATTCTTCGTTTCACATTTAATTGAGTAACCAGGTCCGCCGGCACCGGTACCATCCGGACAACCGCCTTGCACCATAAAGTCTGGAATAACACGATGAAACTTCAAACCATCATAGAAGCCGCTTTTGGCCAGTTTAACAAAATTCGCTACTGCTATGGGTGTATCCTGATCAAAGAATTCTACTTTCATCACTCCTTTATCTGTGTGTATTTCTCCAGTTGTCATAATATGTTATATAAATTCGGTTTTAACAAAAATACAATTTTTAGAATAAATATTTAGCCAATCGAAAAGATTAAATTATTTGCCCTTCTGATCAATAATTTTTTCTCCGTTTTTATTTATGGAATACGTTCCTTTACCTGTATCAACTATATATACCTGTGCATTTGCAGGATCTTGCTTAACAGAAACTGCTTTTATTAATTTCGTTTCAATACCATTTTCATTTAACAAACACCATTTCTTCGAACGCATTACCGGAATTGGCATTACATTGGCTGTATCCATAAATGAATATACCTGCGTTGATACAACCGTACCGTTTGTTCGAAGCAACGACCATTGGTTGTCTTTTTCAACTTTAATATGATTGGGAGAAGCTAAAATTATTTCCTGATATTCGGATGGTAGAATACTTTTTCCATTCCCATCAAATAATCCTTTTTTATCTTTTTCTAAAACAATATAGAAGCTTGTTATACCAAGCTTTTCAAGTGTGATAGTGCTATACTTTGGTTGAAGAATAAAATTTCCGGTTGTATTTAATAAGCCAACATATTCTCCTTGTTTAACACTAGCTCTGCCATTTATAAATGAACCGGCTTCATCAAATCCAGTATCAAATTTCAGCTTTTCAGTTTTTCCGTTGTAATAAAACCATTTACCATTTTGTTTGATGCGAATACACTCAATGGAATCAGCAGCATAAATAGCATCATAAGTATTAATATGAAATACGGTTGAGGCAACAGGTATAATGAGTTTTTCATCTAAAGTATTTTCTTTACCTGTATAATACTCTTTCGTTGCAGACAATTTTAATTCTGTATATGTTGGTTTAACAACAAACGAATCTTTGAAATCAATAATGCCATATAAACTGTTTTGTTTTACAATAGCAGAACCATTAGAAAAATCAGTAGCTTCCGGATATTTAGGTGCAATAAATATTTTACCTTTCACAGACGAATATCCATACAAATCATTTTTCTTAATTCTAAAGTAGCCATTGCTATATAGAGCTATAGACTGATATTCCACCGGAAGAATAACGCTTCCTGTCAAATCCAATAGCCCATACAAGTTTTTATTTTTAGCAATAAGAATACTTGTTTTAAATACATCCAATGAATCATAGGTAGGATTCATTGTTACCTTCCCTACGTTATTAAATATTCCCCACTTACCATCCTGATTAAAGATAATATCACGAGGAGAAATCTTTTTAACATTTTCAATATTGGGCTCGAGCAGAAAGCCTCCGTTAACATGATTGACAACACCCAGCTTGCCATCTTTTTGTATCAACGAGCAATTTGGTGAAAGCACCTGTGCTACGGTATATTGCGGAGTAATAATGTATTTACTTTTATCTTCATCGAATAAACCCCAAAGCGATTCTTTTTTTACCCAGGTCAGCTCGGTACCATGAATGGCGTAAATGTCGGAGAACTGCGGTGCAAGAACATTCCTGCCTTTATCATCAATCAATCCCCAAACACCATCTTTCATTGCCCACGCTTTGTTGTACCGGAAATTTAAGATCTTCTGAAACTGCACCGGCACAATTAAATTTCCATTACAATCCAATACACCACATAGATTGCCCTTTTGTACAATTGCTTTATTGCTGCTATATGGAGACACTTTCGTGAATATGGGTTCTATTACCATCATACCCATCATATCTGCATACCCCCAGGCTTTTTTCTCTTTATCGTAAAAAGGAAATAAATCTTCCGGACAACTATTCCCTTGTTGTGCGTGCACCTGTAGTGTACAAAATAATAATGCCAGAGAAAGTGTTTTCTGAATGAATTTCATAAGTTAGTATAAGCTGTTTATTCTAATAATTCTTTTTCTATGGAAAGTTACAATTTGCTTATCCATTTATTTCCCTCAATGTAAAAACGCCAGGGCTTATCTTTATATTCTTCGGCATAATCGATCCCTACGCGTGTTGTTGCATGAATGGATTCAACGACAATATTCCGATCTTCAATCCAAATAGTATTTTCAATTAATGATATTTTATTGTGTTTTTTTGAAATTCCCAAGGCCTGTGATAATGCGCCTGGACCTGAAGATAACGTCTTATCGATTTTTACTTTACCTCTTCGTTGCATCATTATATCAATTCCTTCCAGTGGTTCAACAGCACGAATCAATATAGCGTGCGGAACATCTGCCTGATTTGTGACCACATTGAACAGATTGTGTATGCCATAACAAAGATATACATACACAATCCCTCCTTCATTATAGAAAATTTCTGTACGTGGTGTCCTCCTATTGTTATAGGCATGTGAAGCTTTATCTTCCGGAGCCCTATATGCTTCTGTTTCGGTAATGATACCTGAAGTAATAACACCGTTGATATTGGTAACCAAAACTTTTCCCAGCAGATCTTTGCTGATTTGAATTACATCTTTACGTAAATAAAAGGATATAGGAAGCTTGGGGTGCATGTCTATCCGAAGAATAATATTGCTACAACAATTGCTGCTATGATGCTGGCAAAGTCGGCCAGCAAACCACAACTGATTGCATACCGTGTATTCTTCACTCCTACAGAACCAAAGTAAACCGCAACAATATAAAAGGTTGTGTCAACAGCTCCCTGAAAGATACAGGATAGTCTTCCCGTAAACGAATCAGGCCCGTATTGTTTCATAGTATCAAGCATTAATGCTCTTGATCCGCTACCGCTTAAGGGCTTCATTAATGCTGTTGGTATCGCTTGTGCAATTTCTACTACTCTGGAATTATTATCTGAAATACTTTTTACACCCAGAATAATCAAATCAAAAGCACCGCTAGCTTTAAAAAGCGTAATAGCAGAAAGCAAACCTACCAGATATGGAATAATGCGTATGGCTACATCAAATCCTTCTTTTGCACCTTCAATAAACACTTCAAATACATTTAGTTTTTTTAATAAGCCATACCAAAGAAAAAAGACAATAACACTAAACAATATAATATTGCCCGAAAGATCCGAGTACAGTTTTATCATTGGTGGTGCTAACTGCAAAAAGAATGTGATCAAAAATGTAATAAAGAGTGTTGAGCCAATTAGAAATAGTAATAATGTTTTATCCAGAAAATTTATTCTTTGCTTAATACCTACCGCGAGCATACCTACCAATGTAGCTACAAATGTTGTTATGAGAATGGGTATAAATACATCACTAGGGCTTGCAGAACCTAACTGTGCCCGAAACATTAAAATATTTATTGGTATAATGGTTAATCCGGATGTATTCAATACCAAAAACATTATCTGAGCATTAGAAGCAGTATCTTTCACCGGATTCAACTCCTGAAGACCCTGCATGGCTTTCAATCCAAGTGGTGTAGCGGCATTGTCCAAGCCAAGCATATTGGCTGAAAAGTTCATTAAAATATTGCCCATTATAGGATGTCCTTTGGGAATTTCAGGGAATAATTTTGAAAAGAAAGGGGCTATAAGGTTTGATAATTTTTCTATCAAGCCACCTTTTTCTGCAATCTTTAATAAACCCAACCATAGAGCCAGTATCCCTGTAAGTTTAAGTGCAAGATCAAATGAAGTTGTACAAGATTCAAACAATGTAACAACCATTTCAGGTATTGCATTGGGATTATATAAAGAACTTGTTTCGGATAAGAAAAATGTTCGGATTAAACCTAACAAAAATGCTATTGTAAAAAATCCAATCCAGATGTAAGCTAAAAGCATAATTCAATTCGTTTGACTTGAGGATGTTAACTTTGACAAATTTAATCTTATTTAAATCTAAATAAAATAAACCGACAATCGTACAATCAAACTATTTATATGCGTCTTTAACTAAGAGCTTTAAAATAAAAAATCCTAAAAAAGGCCTTAACGCAATGATATCCTTCACTTTATTATTTCGCCAACATAAAGCCGCTAATCAATCCTGCTTTAAATGAGGTTCGTGTATCTCCGTTTTTTGCATACATATATATGGTGGAACGTTGTGAATAATCTCCGGCATCACTCACTATAATATCTCCGTTATTTGCCTTAATCGCTAATCCATAAAAATTCCTGCCTGAAGCAGCTGTGAAAATTTCTTTTACCGCAGAAGGATTGGTTGTATTAATTCTATATAAATCTCCGTCCATCCAATACATGTATTTATCGATATGATTGTAATTAATTTTTGATGCGAAGCTTGAATAATCTGCCGAAGCAATTGTACGGATTATTTTTCTATTCGCAGGGTCTATACAAATCAATGCCGGCAAAATAGATAAAGATTGATTTCCATTGCATAAAATCCATAACAGATTATTTCCGTCAATAGCAATAGAAGAACTGCCGTAGCCAATATCAATACTATCTTTCAGCTGTTCTGTTTTGCTATCAATAATATATAAATACTTACTGGAAGGACTTGTCACGTAAAGTGTATCCAGATAATTAATCAGTTCTTCTGTCCAGTAATTGATTGTAATTTTCTTTTCGATTGTTTGCGAAACAGTATTTACTATAGAAACACCTTTTCCATACAAATCTGTAACATATCCTTTGGTATTAGATGTAAACGCAATATACCTGGGAGAAGTAAAGCCCTGTACTGTTTTTGTATTTATAAAATCGCTGTTTAGTATTTCAATCTTGCCGGAATTATTAACTACCAAATAAAACTGGTTGTTAAAATAAGCCAGCGATTGACATACGTCGCCCGCCGGCTTATTGTTTTTAGCAAAGAACAAATCCTGAGTTACAGTATTGGTGGAAGAATCATAAAAACTAACACTGCCGTTACCTGCCATGAAATTTCCTTCATTTACAACATAAATACCGCCGCTTCCCGAAACCGGCAATGGAGTATTTTCCCTTTGCGGAGGCTTGCAGGAAGAGATTATTGTAAATAAAAACAATATGCAGATAATCGATTGTTTCATTAGTCTATTTTAATAATTTTTTGAGCAGTATTACCAAGTCTAATATAGTAAATCCCATTATGCCATGCCGAAGCATCGATAGTATTTATTGCTTCAATTTCTTTAGATACTATTAATAAACCATTTGCATCAAATACACTCAATTGTTCGCCAAGGTATGATTGATTTAACAAAGAAACATTGAATTGGTTGGCCGACGGATTCGGGTAAATATTTAATAGTGGTGTTGAAGATTTTGTTACAGATGTAGCTAAATCATTTTGATTGATTACACCCACCGCATCTAAGTCAAAACCGCACGATGGAAATGCAGTTGGAAATGGATCGTTCACAGGGTTCACTAAAGAATCTTTAGATGAAATTGTCAAATCAATAATTCCTATTACATCAATTAGTTTTACATGTGTTATGTTATTTAGATCCAGCAATGAATTGTTTTTCAATTCTTCCAGATCAAATGGAGTACCATAATTAGCTGCGTATTTACCAGCCAGGTTATATAATAGGTCGGCATCCATTTGAGCGGAATTGCCTAGTTGAGTATATGCATTTGTTTTAGATATTGCCGGAAAGCGTACATAATTAACTCCATCCGAACTTACTTCCACGAAAGCCAATTCTAAGAATTTACCATCAAAGCTATTTTCAAATACTGCAAAATCAGGTCCTGCACCATTCTTAATCGGAGTTGCAAACTCTAAAACCGCAACACCGCTGTCACCCAAAGACACAATGCTGCCATCGGGTTTACCTATACCATTTGTATCTACACCAACACTTGCCAACGGACCGGATTTAACCGTGAAGTTTTGCAGGCCTCTTGTAACGGTACATGTTGATGCCCAAGATTTAAATAAAGAATTTGTTTTATACAGAGCCAATGTACTTCCTTTAGCAACAGAAGAATCGTATAAAGGTTCATTAAAATGATCCAGAGCAAAATACGCCGGTGTATTCATGCCAAACGATCCATTATCGGTTGAAGATAAAATGAAAATCAAACTATCTACTGCACCCAGTGAATCCAGGCTTACCCATCTCCACGTATCTAAAATATAGTCTTTCGAATTGTCTGAAAAAGTATAATCTGCTAACTTAATTTTTACGGTATCTGCAATTGCTGCATTGTTTCTATAGCCTGTAATTGCTAATTGAAACCAGTCCTGGTCATTCCCGCTAGGGCCGCCAAAGGCCTTAGAAAATCCGTATGGATCTCCGTTTTTAATAGTCAGCGCTGTAAGTGTTGTATTGGTAACATAAAAACCAGTTACGGGTTTTGTGTTTGCACCATTTAATAATCTAACAATACTATTTCCATAACTCACCGCATAATTCTGGCTATGACCAACACCTGAGCCCGTATAAGCACTGTATTGATTGCTGTAATCATTGGTTATTATATCTGTAGTATTTGAATAAGCAAACCCTTCCCAATAGCCATCGGAATATTGATTTTCAAAATAAGCATTCACATCTGTAAAGCCTCCGGAACCATCTGAGCCATTCCAATAACTCGATGGACTTAAAGTTAAATCTTCAAATGTTGATGTTGTTTGTGCAAATCCATATACAGATTGCACAATAAATACTAAACAGGTAAATATTTTTTTCATAAAATATTAATTAAAGGTGTATGTAATTGTTAATTGATAATTGCGCAATGGCATTGGTCGACTTGCCACCACTTGATAGTTGGTATTAAAGATGTTATTGACACGTGCATTGACCGAGAGTAAAGATTTTACTTTAGGCATGACAATTTTAAAGGTTGCGTATGTATCAAATAAATGATACGGGTTGATGTAGTCTGAATTATCAGAAGCGGTAAAGCTCCAGGATGTATAATTATAAATCACTCCCACATTTAGTTTTTTAGTATTTACAGAAGCTGTGAAAGAGTTTTTATAATAAGGAACATAGATTAATTGCTTTCCTTTTCGGGTATCTGAAGGCGCCAGATCTTTTGATTCATTAGTTGATTTTGTGTAAGCAAAAGAATTTTTAAAAACGAGATCGTATTTATTTAAAAGTATTGTCAAACGCGACTCTGATTCAATACCTCTCGACCAAACCCGCTGAATATTGTCGGGAGTCCATATTCCATTATTAGGAGTCCAGAGTATCCAATCTGTAATTGTTCGTGTATAAGCAGTCAGATCCTGATATAGATGAATCTTGTTAAATTTCTTCTCGAATGTTATACCACCTTCGTACCCCCAGCCATTTTCAGGTCTCAAAGAAGCGTTCCCTCCCGGGTTCCAGTACAGATCATTTAAAGCAGGTATTCTATAATTGTACGAGACGCTTCCGTGTAGTTTTAAAATCTTTGCTACATGATAATCTATCCCTAAGGATGGTGTTACGGGGATCGATACAGCATTACACCATTCTTTTCGTATAGAAGGTGCAAGAATTAACTTTTTAGATAACAACTGAATATTTGAAGAAATAAAAAAAGCCAGTTTGTTTTGATGAACCGTTGAGTTTATAAAATTATCGGAGATACCTTGCTGCAGAATTGTTTGTGAGCCTGCCAATATATTTATGAATGCATTTATCTGATACCGATACTCCAATTCAGCCTGAATAATTCTACTATTAATAACAGAATGAACATTGGTCGTATCAGACACGTAATTCATTTTATCTGACTGATATCCTATTTTACTTTGTATAACACTTCTTCTGTGTGTATACATCCATTGTAATCCCTGCTTCCAGTTACGATCGTATTGTGTGGCGTCAGAGAATGGTGCAGCTATTGTTCCCGGCAGATTTCGATCCATTTGCTGATACCAGGTCCAATACTTTAGAGTATGATTTTTTATTCTGTAATTATAATCTACATAAAAGCCTTTTTGACTTTGACTGGCATGGTTTATTTTTTCTTTTACTGAATTTATATAGTAAGAAATATTATTATCCGCTTGCTTATAATAGGTGGCTACATAGAGCTGCTGCGTAGAATCGCCTACTTTTGCCGTTAATATTGGCATCATCGAACCAAAGCTTGCTTGCTGATAGCTTAGACTCAATTGTTTTCTTTTTACAAAATCTACCTGATTAGATAAATGTATACTGCCGCCAATTGCTCCGCTCCCCATTAACGATACCTGAGAACCGTATTGAAGCTGCATATTATTGAATATGAAAGAAGGTACAGTAGAATAATCAATCTGGCCTGTTGTAGGGCTATTCATCAGCATACCATTCATGGTTGTTTGCGTTTGTGAAGCTGAACCTCCGCGAATCGAAATGCTTGACAAAGAACTTACACCATACGATTTAATATATACAGATGATTGGTTTGACAATACATCTGCCAATGAGCCGGGGTTTTGTTTTAAATAAGAAGAGTCAAAGGTGATTTTTTTTGAACCTGCAGAAAAATCTTCATATCTGTATCCTTCAATATGAATGGTAGGCATTTCATAAACCGAATCCAGTTTTATTTGTGCATAGACATATTGGTTACTTACTACTGATAACAGCACCAAGAAAATTACGTGTCGAATAAAATAATTCAGTACCTGCATCAAATGATTTTGTTAAATCATCCGATAGCTTGAAGATGTTTCAGGAAGATAAATGCAACAATGCAATAGAAACTGCATCAGGAGAACTTATCCGCTAGCCTTTTCACCGAAAGCTTCGAATAGTTTGTTACAGGCAGGTCTTCTGACTTACTCTATTGTATTTGCCTTCCCGATTAAATCAGTGGCTAAATCAAATACAACGTTTTAGGAGCTTACAGCAGCGGGAACTGTTTCGGACTTACACCGAATTCCCTTTTAATTATTTCAAATGCTTGAAATAAACCTTTAACTATTGTAAAGATAACAATAAAAATTTCAGGATGCAAAAGAGCGCTAAGCGACTATTTCGAGTTACCGATCGTTCTCAACAAAAAAGGTACTCCTTGATTTTTCAAAGAGTACCTTTTGATAAAGCCAGCGTATGTGTCGTTTATATATTTTTCAGTTGTTCAATTGTAGCAACAGGATCTTTAGAAGAGAAAACGAAATTGCCAGCAACCAATACGTCTGCACCGGCAGCTATTAATTTAGGACCTGTCACTTCATTTACTCCCCCATCAATTTCAATCAATACCTCTGCATTATTCTCTTGTATCAATTGTTTTAAATCGCGGACTTTTTGATATGTATGTTCAATAAATTTTTGTCCGCCGAAACCCGGATTAACTGACATCATACACACCAAATCAATATCCTTGATCACATCTTTCAATAAATGAATAGGTGTATGCGGATTGATGGCAATACCTGCTTTACAGCCAACATCTTTAATTTGATAGATTGTTCTATGTAAATGTGTACAGGCTTCATAATGCACAGAAATATTAGCAGCACCTGAATCTTTAAATGTCTGAATATATTTTTCAGGATTTACAATCATCAAATGAACGTCCAGTGGTTTTGATGCGTGTTTGTTGATCGCCTGCATCACAGGAAATCCGAATGAAATATTCGGAACAAATACGCCATCCATAATATCAATATGAAACCAATCTGCTTTACTTGAATTGATCATTTTAACATCTCTCTCCAGATTTCCGAAGTCTGCAGATAATACACTTGGTGCTATAAGTACGTTTGCCATAGATACAAATATAACTATAATTTAATCCACTTTAGAATTTCCCTGCTGTTTGCTGACTGAACAGTTATCAAATAAAACCCGGGCGTTAAAGCTTTAATTAAATCATCGATTTCTATAATTCCGGACTTGGTATATTCAGAATAATTAACATTTAATTTTCCTTGATTATCAAATACTTCAATGTTATATGTTTCATTAGTAAAAGGAACTTTTATAAATAGACTGCCTGATTGATATGGATTCGGTGCTATAATACTTGTTGCTTTATTCTCATAAATACCGGCGAGTTTATAAGTCTTTGGAAAATATGGTACGCCATATCCTTTTTGATCATCCGGTTCCTGATACTGATCACAGGATTGAAAAAGTAATGCTTTAAGCTCATCATTTGTAAGATCCGGAAAAGATTCCTTTATTCCGGCAACAAGTCCTGAAATCATTGGCGTTGCTAATGACGTGCCGTTGGCGATTAAAAAAGTACCATCGGGTTTAATGCAATATATATTTGAACCCGGTGCACACAGGTCGGGCTTCATTCTTCCGTCAGCTGTAGGCCCTACAGAACTAAAGGCTGATTTGCTATTATTCATATCAACCGAACCTACAGCCAACACATTTCTTGCGTCTGCCGGTGTTCCGATATATTTCCAGCTTGTATTGCCATCATTACCTGCACTGCAAACTACAACCATTCCTTTTTCATAAGCTATGTCTGCTGCACGAGATATGATACTCGTTTGGCCATTCATGTCTGCATACGTATAATTTGTCGCGCTATTGTCAAAAGTTGTATATCCTAATGAAACAGATACAATATCAGCACCGCAGCTGTCAGCAATTTCAGCGGCACGCAACCAATTATATTCTTCAAGAGTTGATTCGGTAGCAGCAACTTCTGTACGCAACAAAATATAATTAGCATCCGGTACTATGCCTGTATAATTACTTGATTGTGCAGCCAGCACAGACAATATATAGGTACCATGATTATCGTCATTAAAAATATCCGATTCATTATCTGCCACATCAAAATAATAATCTATCTGATTATTATTCCATAAATGTTTAAAAGTCGTCAAGGTATCTGTACCGGGGAAGCCTGAATCTGTTATTGCGATCAAAACATTCTTTCCCGTTATTCCCATCTGATGCATTTGAGTAATGCCTATATAATCGGAATAATATGCGGCATAATTTTGCTGCATTGCTGCAGAAATAGTCTGTGTATTTTTTTTATCTGAAATCCTGAACGTATTTACACTGCCATTTATAAAAGGCAAACTGCTAATTGCATTGTATTGGCTTGTTGTTGCCTTAACATACACCGCATTCATCCATTTGGATGTGAATATAATTTCAGCACCTTGCATCTTAATTTGATCGAGGTATGCTTGTGAAACCGGCAGATCCAACGAATCGATCAGAATGTTCTGTTTGTTTTTACGTTCAACGCTTCTGGTAGAAAGATAGGTTAACGGATCACTTATAGCTCCCGTTGTACCTTGCTTATTTTTTAAATACAGAATGTAGGAATTACTCTGGGCCTGAAGTGTAATTGCGTTAAAAATAAAAAAGAGCGATACAAGATAAATAGGCCTAAGGAGTACCATACCCTGTGAGCGTTTCTTCAACAACACTTCCATAATCAATCAGGTATTGCCCGACATATTGAGCAGAAGTATTATAACTTAAAAATTCATATTTTTTATACACCAATCCTATGCCTTTAGCATATATCCTGTTTCTATAATCTTTATTAACCAGATTTAATGATTGGGCTTCTTGTACGTTACACGTTGCTGGAAAATAATATTTACTTGTAGAAAAAGGTTGGCCCAGATTTTTAATTGTGTAATCGTTTTCAAAAGACATATTCTTTGCATTGCCATTCCATGTTTTTCCATTTGCTAAAGGAAAAACAAGTCGTATATATTCTGTGCTGCCTTCTTTGATTGTAATTTGATTCTGATCGGTGGTAAAACTCCATACAGAGTCTGGTTGAAAAGGCCATGCATACGTGCTATCCGGTCTATAGAAGCGATACAATTCATACACAACCGCATTTTGATAATGAAAGGTATCATGAATAATTTCTTTCACCTGAAATGTTGTATCAATGGTATCGCTATTGTATTGAATGTAATGAACATCATAAATCCAATACCTGCCCGAATCGGTAGGGAAATATTCTACACCTGTTAATACCGGTACTTCATCATTCTTCTTATGACAAGAAAAGAATACGAGTACTGCACATAAAAAAAATAGTATTTTCTTCATTATGCTTGTTTAAAACTAGATTTGATCCAACCTCCGCCAATTACATCTTCGCCTTCATAAAACACAGCTGCTTGTCCGGGTGCAATTGCCTTTACATGATCGTGAAATAAAACACGCATTTCATCTCCTACCTGTTCAATAGTAGCAGGTGTTCCATCATCATTATAACGTACTTTTGTGATGGATTCTTTTACAACACCTTTAAGATTTTCATATTTAGACATATTCAATTGATCAACCCACATACCATTGCGGTTCAATCCATCTTCTTTGCCTAAAACTACGCGGTTCGTTTCTTTTTGAATTTCGGTTACAAAAACCGGATACCCGAGTGTAATGCCTAAACCTTTACGTTGGCCAATGGTATAGAATGGATACCCTTCGTGCTTACCAACTACAGTGCCGTCTTCCATCACAAACTCTCCTCCTCTAACCTGTTCTTCCAAACCTGGATTGCGACGCTTTAAAAAGCCTCTGTAATCATTGTCCGGTACAAAGCAGATCTCATAAGACTCACTTTTATTTACCAGATCCATAAAACCTCTTTCAGCTGCCATGGCACGTATGTCTGTTTTATGCAGATGTCCCAACGGGAACATTGTTCTGCTTAGACTTTGCTGTGAAATTCCCCACAATGCATAGGACTGATCTTTATTTTCATCCAATCCTTTAGAGATTACAAAACGATTATTTTCTTCACGCACTTTGGCATAGTGTCCTGTTGCAATAAAATCGCAATCCATTTTATCAGCTCTGCGCAGCAAGGAATCCCATTTAATGTGTGTGTTACACAATACACAAGGGTTAGGTGTGCGCCCGTCCAGATATTCGTTATTGAAATGATTGATTACATAATCCCCAAACTCTTCGCGTATATCCACAATATAATGCGGAAAGCCCAGATTTACAGCTATATTACGAGCATCGTTAATAGAATCTAAACTACAGCAACCGGTTTCCTTTTTACTTCCTCCCAGATTTGCATAATCCCATGTTTTCATGGTCATGCCAATCACTTCATAACCCTGTTCGTGCAACATTACTGCCGCCACAGAACTATCTATCCCACCACTCATGGCAACCAATACTCTTCCTTTTTTACTCATTTCCAGTGAATTCCTTTTAAAACAAGCTTGTAACCGCAAAAACGGATACTTAGTTTCTTTTATTATTAACAAATTTATGAATAAATTATCCCATATTTAGATTTAATTACAGAAGATCATACATAATGGGATTAACGATTCCGGTAATACTAAACTCGGTAAACAACCTGTCTGATGCCAGATATGCAGCCGGTATGGGAGTTGATTTAATGGGTTTTGAGATTGAAAAAGCCGCTGAAAGATACATTAGCCCTGATTTATACAAAGCCATCACAGCTTGGTTATCCGGTGTAAAAACGGTTGCCGAAATTGCAGTACTTACTCCTGCTGCATTAGCAATTATTCAAGAACACTACCAGCCCGATTTAATTCAATTTGAAAAAACAGAAGATATTTCAATTGAGTTACTATCAACAACTCCATTTATTCAAAAAATCACTGCTGAAAAAGGCGCTGAATTAGACTTATTGAAAAAATTGGAAAGTCTTGTTTTAAAGCCTGCTTCGTTCATTCTGCTTGAATTATCGGATTGGAAAGATTGGACAAACTATCAGGAAGAAATTTCAAAAGCGAATACTGCCTTTCCTATTCTTTGGGCTTTGCCTGTTGAAAAAGAAGATGCAATACTAATTCAAGATATGGAATTAAAGGGTCTTGCCTTAAAAGGCGGAGACGAGCAACGACCAGGCTGGAAAGATCTGGATCAATTGATTGATATATTAGAAGCATTAGAAGAAAATTAATTTTACCCTATGAAGAGTTCGATTTTTACACTTACACTGAGTCCTGCTTTTGATAAAAGTACTTCAGTTGATAGTGTACAGCCTGAGAATAAATTACGTTGCGACAGTCCGATATACCAACCTGGTGGCGGTGGAATTAATGTTTCCAGGGCAATAAAAAAATTAGGCGGCAGCTCTGTTGCCTTATATCCTATTGGCGGCGACACAGGCAATCATTTTAAAACATTATTAACTGAAGAAGGAATTGAACAGATTACTTTTCAGATAAAAAACTGGACCCGCGAGAACTTTATTGTAGTTGAACGTTCGACTAATAATCAATATAGATTTGGAATGCCTGGTTCTGAAATATATAAAGAAGAGTGGGAACAAATGCTGGCTGTGATTCAGGATCCGGCAAATGATTTTGAATATTTTGTTGTAAGTGGCAGTACTCCCAAAGGAGTGCCGGCTGAATTTTATACGCGGTTATCTCAAATTATTTTACATAAAAAAGCCCGTCTAATCTTAGACACATCCGGCGATGCGCTAAAGAATTCGTTGAAAGAAGGAATCTTTTTATGCAAGCCCAATATTAATGAGCTGAGTGAAATTGTTGGCAAGGAACTCAACACAACCGAACAGCAGGAAGCTGCAGCCATGGAAATTATCAATACAGGCAAAGTAGAAATACTGGTTGTTTCTTTAGGTGGTGCTGGTGCATTTTTGGCTTCCAAAGCAGGAATTGTACACGTTACTGCACCTCCGGTAGAAAAGAAAAGTACGGTTGGTGCGGGCGACAGTATGGTTGCTGGTATGGTATTAAGTTTATCGCGCGGCAATACATTAGAAGATGTAATCAAATTTGGTGTTGCCTGTGGTACAGCTGCCACGATGAATTTTGGCACAGAACTTTGTAAAAAAGAAGATGTGGAAAGGCTATATGCACAACTAGGTGGAGGAAAATAGATTCATTGAGCTTTACTAACTAAGAATGATATTAAATTTAATAGAATCGATAAAGAAATCATTTAGGTACTGGAAAGAAAACGGTGCACCTGGTGTACCTTATATTATTGGTAACGAGGCCGCGGAACGTTTCAGTTACTATGGCATGAAAGCAATTCTTGCAGTCTTCATGACAAAGTATTTAATGATGACTGAAAGCACCGCCAATGCATGGTTTCATACGTTTGGTTCTGCAGTATATCTGATGCCGATTTTCGGAGCATTCCTGTCAGATATTTTTTTAGGAAAATACAGAACAATTTTATACCTCTCTATCATATACTGTCTCGGACATTTAGTGCTTGCATTAAATGAATCAGAGACCGGTTTGTTCTGGGGCTTAACGCTTATTGCTATTGGTTCGGGAGGCATTAAACCTTGTGTGTCCGCACATGTAGGTGATCAATTTAATGCAAATAACAAACAGCTTATCAATCGAGTATTCCTATTTTTTTACTTCGCTATTAATTTCGGTGCGGTAATCAGCACATTAGCAATTCCATATTTACTCGATACATTCGGTCCGCAGATTGCTTTTGGCTTGCCGGGAATTTTAATGTTTTTGGCAACATTTATATTCTGGTTGGGACGTCATAAATTCGTTCATATTCCTCCATTCGGAAAAGATTACATCAAGGTAATCTTTAGTAAAGAAGGCCTTGCAGCAATCGGTAGATTACTTGTATTGTATGCATTCCTTGCAATCTTCTGGGCCTTATATGAACAAACAGGCAGCACCTGGATCTTTCAATCGGAAAGCCCGTTTTTAGATAAGGAAGTTTCTTTATTCTTCTGGAACTTCACCTTACTTCCTTCTCAGATTCAGGCAATCAATCCATTATTGGTAATGATTCTGATACCAACATTTTCATTTATCATTTATCCTTTATTAGAGAAACTGATTCCGTTAAAACCTCTGATAAAAATTTCAATCGGAATGTTTGTAACCGTTGTCTGTTATCTGGTTGTTGCGCATATTGAGTCACGCATTTCTCAAGGAATACATACAAGCGTATTATGGCAGTTTCTGGCCTACGTTATATTAACCATGGCTGAAGTAATGGTATATGCAACAGCACTTGAATTCTCCTATACACAAGCACCGTTGCAAATGAAATCAACCATTATGGGTGTGTTTATGTTTTCTATTTCAATGGGAAATTTCATTATTACGCAGATTACTCATTTCAACAGCATACCGGTAACCGTTACAACTATACAATCAGGCAGTCCTACTACGTTTACATTAGATAAGTCGTACATCCCTGTAAAAAGAGAAAAAATTGAATTTGAAGAAGGTTCCGGAATATCGATCATCCGATTAAATGAACGGACAGATAAAATGGATACGATACCACTTTCAGGAACCTTTCTTGTAGGAGACATAAACAAAGAAGACAATAGTTTTACCATTGAAGATAATAGCTGGCATGCTATTTCAACGGTTAAAAAAGCAGAAAAAGCACCTGACTATTCAGTCGTATTTCACCGCTTCAAACACGAAGCTTATTTCTATATGTATGCCATCCTGATGTTTGTTACAGCTATTTTATTCATTGGAGTAGCCATTAAATACAAGGGAAAAACTTACATTCAAGGAGAGGCAAACTAGCCTCCTCTTGAAAATTTCATACAGAAATTTCTTTATATCAATTAATTAGTATATCTTTGCATGTCTTTTGAGTAATGTACCCGCAAATGAGCGGGTTTAATTCACAAGGAATGTACGTGTGACGTACCGCTGAAAAAATACCAACCATAGTCTCGAGGTAGGCTATACCACTTGTCAATCTGTTTCTAAGATTAATAGATTTTGATGTCCCAAGGTATTTTTTCATTACACCTTTCGGATATATTATGTAATCTAGAAAAGACGACGAAATAAATCATTTAACAAATTTAAAACATCCTATGTTATTTAAAGAACTTGGATTGTCTCCTGAAGTTGTGGAGGCTATCGAATCTATTGGCTATTCTGAAGCCACTCCTATTCAGGAAAAAACAATTCCAATTTTAATGACAGGCAAAGACCTTACAGGTCAAGCACAAACAGGTACTGGTAAAACAGCAGCCTTTGGTATTCCTGCTATTGAACATGTTGATATTTCTATCAACCAAACACAATCATTAATTCTTTGTCCTACACGTGAACTTGCTTTACAGGTTTGCACAGAATTAAAAAAACTTTCTAAATTCAAAAAAGGTCTTCGTGTACTTGCCGTATACGGTGGTGAATCTATCGAAAGACAAATCCGTGATTTAAAAGCGGGCGCACACATCGTTGTTGGTACTCCCGGTCGTATTATTGATCACTTAGACAGACGTACATTAAATGCTTCAAACATTTCTCAAATCATCTTAGATGAAGCAGATGAAATGTTGAACATGGGTTTCAGAGAAGATATCGAATTAATATTAACTCGTTTACCTGAAACACGTCAAACAGTATTATTCTCTGCAACGCTTGCACCGCCTATCCTGGCACTTGCTAAACGTTTTCAGAATAATCCTGAGATCATTAAAATTGAGAGAAAAGAATTAACAATCAGCACGGTTGAACAATTCTATTATCTGGTTAGAAATTCTCAGAAAACGGAAATCGTTACGCAGATCATTGATTTGAACAACCTTCAATTGATGTTGATCTTCTGTAATACGAAGAGAAAAGTAGAAGAAGTTACAGACGAACTTAAAGCATACGGACACAATCCGATCAGCTTACACGGTGATAAAACACAACGTGACAGAACAGAAGTAATGAGCAAGTTCCGTAAGGGATTGGCTAATATCCTTGTAGCTACAGACGTTGCTGCACGTGGTATTGATGTTACAGGTGTTGATGCGGTAATCAATTACGATGTACCGTTGGATATCGAAAACTATGTTCACCGCATCGGAAGAACTGGTAGAGCCGGTCAATTAGGTAAATCTTTCACATTGGTAACAAGTGATGAAAAATACAAACTAAGAGACATCGAACGTTACACAAAAGCAACAATCGAGAAAGCTGAAACTCCTACACGTCAGGAACTAGTAGCGTATAAAAAAGATAAATTAGCAACACGTATTGCTTCTGATTTAGAAAAACCAAACATTAAAATCTGGTCTGATTTATTAGAAGAATATAAAGAAAAAGGTATCTCAGCAGAACAGATTGCCATTGCTTTACTTTCTAAAGAAATGAAAGATCTTGCTGAACCGGAACGCAGAGAACGTTCATTCGAAGATCGCGGTGATCGCAGAGACCGCAACGACAGAGGTGGTGACCGTGGTGGCCGCTTTGATCGTGGTGACAGAAGAGATGCACCTCGTAGAGACGGACGCTCTTCAGATCGTTTCAACGACAGACCGGTTTCAAGAGACCGTGATGGCGGTGAAAGACGCGAAAGAACACCAAGACCTAGAACGAGCAATGAAAACATGGCACGTTTATTCGTAAACGTTGGAAGAATTGATCGTATCTCTCCTGGTGATATCGTTGGTGCATTTGCTGGTGAAGCAAACATCAAAGGTTCTCAGATCGGACAAATTGATATCTTCGATAAATATTCATTTGTAGAACTTCCTCATGACTTAGTTGATCAGGTTATGGACGGAATGAGAAACAATAAAATTAAAGGAAAATCAATCAACATCGAGATCTCGAACGGTAAGCAATAATAATGAGCCATTTGTTTTTAAACAAAGACGTTTATTCATGCATACTTGATGAACAGGAATCTGTTCATGTTGTGAAAGTTCTAAGATTAAAAGAAGGTGATGCCATTACTGTGACAAACGGTAATGGCATTATTGTTTCTGCTCAGATTACAAAAGCAGATTATCGCAAGTGCGGGTACAAAATCATCGAAGAACAAAAGCTGAATAAACGGTCTGACGCTGCTATTCATATTGCCATCTCTCCTACCAAAAATATTGAACGTATGGAGTGGCTTGTGGAAAAATGTACGGAGTTTGGTATCGATGCATTCAGTTTTATTCTGACCGAACATTCTGAAAGGAAAAACTTACCTGTTGCTAAACTGGAAAAAACTTCCTTTGCTGCCATTAAGCAAAGCGGACAACCTTTTTTACCTCAGTTCAGCGACTTAATCGCCTTCAACACCTTTATAGAAGCAGACTTTTCGGGGTATGATTTCAAACTAATTGCATGCCTGGATAGTGACGTTAAGCCTACTATAGTACAACTTGTACCTGCAGGCAAATCGTGTATCGTATTGATTGGCCCCGAAGGTGATTTTACTACACAGGAAGTAGTAAAAGCTGTTGAAAAAGGATTTGTGAAAATATCCTTAGGAAATTCTATCTTACGAACTGAAACAGCAGCAATTGCATCTTGTCATATTTTGAATCTGATTCAGGAAAAATGAAAAAAATAACATTCCCGATACAAGCAATGCTCACGCTTATGAGTATGCTTTTTTTAACATCATCTACCTTTCAGCTTTCTTATAAAATTGCAAAATTAAAATATCAGGGTGGCGGCGACTGGTATGCAAACAAAACTTCATTACCCAATTTAATTGCGTTCTGCAATAAAAATATCGGAGTGAATATCGCTCCCGAAGAAGATATTATCGAAGCGGGAAGTGCTGATTTGTTTTTACATCCGTTTGTACACATGACGGGCCATGGCAATGTTGTTTTTTCGAACGTTGAAGTACAAAATCTTCGCAATTATCTGATTGGCGGAGGCTTCTTACATATTGATGATAACTACGGAATGGACAAGTTTATTCGCCCGGAGATAAAGAAAATATTTCCGGAATCTGAATTGATCGAACTCCCCTTTTCACATCCTATATACCATCAGAAATACGATTTCAATAATGGCTTACCTAAAGTACATGAACACGATGGTAAAACACCGAAAGGATACGGAATATTGTATAAAGGTCGTTTAGTCCTTTTCTACACGTATGAATGTGATTTAGGGAATGGCTGGGAGGACAAACAAGTGTATAATGACCCCGAAGAAATACGCACAAAAGCCCTCCAAATGGGCGCAAATATTATTTCTTACGCCCTAACTTCATATTAATCAGCAAAGAATACTTACCGGTAAAAATAATTCCTGTTTTTAAGTAACTAATTCACTAAATTTGTTGTTCTATTACAAACCAAACTAACCTAAAAAAATGTACGGTACAGCCTGGCCCATAATAATATTCTTTGTTGCACACTGGTATCTATCATTGTTCAGCCAAACATTCTTCCTGCACAGATATTCTGCGCACGCAATGTTTCACATGAATAAATTCTGGGAAAAATTCTTCTTTGTATTCTTATACCTTACTCAAGGTTCTTCATATTTAGTTCCAAGAGCGTATGGTGCGCTTCACAGAATGCACCATGCATATAGTGACACCGAAAAAGATCCGCACTCTCCTTTATATTCAAGAAATGCTTTTGTAATGATGTGGAAGACAAAAGACATCTACAATTCTGTATTGAGAAGAGAAGCAAATGTTGAAGAAAAATTCAATAAAAATTTACCTGAGTGGGCTTTAATTGACAACCTAGGTGATTCATGGATCTCAAGAATTGTGTGGGGTACTATGTATGTATTATTCTACATCTACTTCGTTCCTCCCACAATGTGGTATTTATATTTATTGTTACCTATCCATTTCTTAATGGGACCTGTACATGGTGCTATTGTTAACTGGTTCGGACATAAATTAGGCTATCAGAACTTTGATAATAAAGATGCATCCAGAAACACATTAGCAATGGATGTTCTTTTAGGCGGCGAATTATTCCAGAACAACCACCACATGTACGGCAGCAGACCAAACTTCGCAATGAAATGGTTTGAATTTGACCCTACGTATCCGGTGATAAAAGTATTGCACTACATGCACATTATACGACTGGTAAATCCGGATGCTAAAGCATAACAATTAGATTCATTCAATTATAAAAAAACCTCGTTAATTTTAACGAGGTTTTTTTATGGCAATAGTGTATGTCTGTTGAAATTTCAAATAACAAAAAACAAATTCCAAACGGATACAGTAACAGTTATTTTCTTAGTTTTATATTTGTAAAAAGCAGTCAAAGACTGCGGAAATCTGAAACACAAGACCCCTTTCGCTCAAGTCTAGCGCCAGTAAAAGTTTATTAGCAAAAAATTTAATGTGGCCGGTAATCAATCGTTATTTCATTATGTATAAAGCTCTTTTTTTAATTTCAGTAGTATCTATAATTATTGGTTGCGATGAAAAAAAGGATGAATCCATTGATTTTTTAGCACCTCAACCTATTGGCATACAAAATAAACCGTCATTTAGTAAACATTATCAAGGTGTTTATATTAATCCTGGAGATAGCTCTGTACTTCGCATTGATAAAAGTTCAATAATCTCATCAACCACTACTCCATGTATATTTTCAATTAATGACATAGATAGTTCTATTAAAGTAGACAGATCAAACATTAAAGCTCTTGAAGCAGCATTATCTGGATTTTACACATTTAAAATAATAAAGTTAAAAAACGATAGTATATATGGTTACATATCGATCGTTGATACAATTTTTTCTATTTCAGAAAACAATACGTGTAGGTTTTATAAAGGCTCTTATTTTTTAAATTATACCTATGATAATATTACATGGAAAGTAAAACGTTTAGATTTGAATAAAAATAAATTAACAATCGGAATGATTATCCCTACTGATAGTTTATTTAATATCTACCCTGTTCAGAATAAACACATCACTAAAAATAAATATATTTTCAAAAGTGACAGTACAGCTATTGATAGTATTATTGTTTTAAACTATACTATTGTACCAACTAAAAAAGAATTGAAAAAACTCGCTGAAAAGGGTTTCTTTAGTGAATGGAACGTTTGGATCAAACAGTAAAATTAATTGTATGACTAATACTTCTGCTGCTAGACTTGAGCGAAGTGAATCCAGTGACAATTATTCTCTTTTTTGTCTCTATAAAAAGTAGTCAAAGATTGCGAAAATCTGAGACACTAGACCCGCTTCGCGCAAGTCTAGCGCCAGTAAGAGCCAGTAAAAATTCTTTTTTTAATTTCGGTTTAATATTGTTTTCCTGAAATATATTAAACTAACGAAAGTAATCAAGCAAATAACAAAGAGAATTTTAAAATTTCTTATTACATCACAAAGATTTTCTCCACTAGCTGATGAAATACAATCTTCAATATCTCTTGTCTCATATTTTAAACTAAGCATCGTGTTAACAATACCATATGGAGGAATAATAATTCCTAAAATTGATATTATTAAAAGCAAATAATAAATAGACTTGAGTTTCATTATGGTAATTTAAAAAATCAAATTCAACTTTATTGTTAATAGCTACTACCAAAGGTAGAAATCCTGTCTATCCTGAAATCGTTCAATCGTGCTCTAGTCCCTCCTCTTCAATATCTCTCCTGTGATGAATGCATTCTTTAGATTGTTTTTATCAGAGAGAAATTGCAACAAGGGATGTTTAACTTTTTTCTTTATGGAATAATGCTGTAAGTGTTCATCTATACCAAAAACAGAGCCCGAACGATCAATGGTCTGCTCTTCGTAGTTAACAGGTTTCTCTTGCTTATGTGTTTCTTTGTAGAAAGCTTCTCTGGCAATGATTTCCTTATTATAATCTTCAATCTCTATATTCTTGCGTTTTACTTCTTCCTCTTTATTATACGCACTCTGATACCTCTTCTGCGGAACAGATGCTTTGTATGACGGACGTTTGTATGGATCCGTATTAGAAGTCGTTACAGGGCTAGGTTTAGGCTTTGCAGCCGGCATTTGTGGTATAGCCGGTCCACCCGGAATAGGATCGGTTTTATTGCCCTTTTTAATGGCATCCTTAATCTGGGTATAAAGGTAGAACCCAATAGCCAACACCCAGAAGATTATTTTAAAATCGAATGCTCCCTGTTCCATATCCTTGATTTTCTATTCTTTGCATCAAGATACGCAAAAAACTTCTGACTAGCATTTCTGTTAATAAAAGTGTTGATAAACGGGTATAATGGGGGCAGTATCTCCCCCCTAATTATCTTACTTTTAAAAGATTAAAATTGACAAGAGAGGCGAATTCCATGCAATTAAGTAAGTTAGAAATTAAAGGATTTAAGAGTTTTGGTGATAAAGTAGTCATTAATTTTGACGAGGGTATTACTGGTATTGTAGGTCCTAACGGCTGCGGAAAATCTAACGTTGTAGATGCTATACGTTGGGTATTGGGTGAGCAGAAAACACGTGCACTCCGTTCTGATAAAATGGAGAATGTGATTTTTAATGGTACAAAAAACCGCAAACCACAACAAATGGCTGAGGTTTCTTTATCATTCAACAATACAAAGAACTTATTACCAACTGAATATTCTCAGGTTACTATTACCCGTCGTTATTACCGTACAGGCGATAGTGAATACTTATTGAACGGCGTTACCTGTCGATTGAAAGACATCAACGATCTTTTCCTGGATACAGGTATCGGTTCGGATTCGTATGCAATCATTGAATTGAAAATGGTTGATGATATCCTGAACGACAAAGATGGTTCACGTCGTGAATTGTTTGAAGAAGCTGCCGGTATTTCTAAATTCAAAATGCGTAAAAAGCAAACGCTGAAAAAATTAGAAGAAACGGATAAGGATTTAGAACGCGTTGAAGATTTACTTTTTGAAATCAATAAGAACTTGAAGTCGCTTGAAAAACAGGCCAAGCAGACAGAGAAGTATCATGAGATTAAAGAAGATTATAAAAATGCCAGCATTGATCTGGCAAAAGTAAGTGTACATTCTCAGCACGAAGAAATACAGGACTTGCTTAAAAAGCTGGATGCGCAGACAGATGCCCGCACGCAATACAACTCTCAGATTAACGAAAAAGAAAGTGATGTAGAGCGTGTAAAACTGGACATGGTTAACAAAGAAAAATTGTTATCCGATCGCCAGAAAACACTGAACGAACATGTGAATTTAATCCGCACGTTTGAAAGTGATAAAAAAATCAAGAACGAGCGTCTTCGTTTTTTAAATGATAAAAGTAAGTCGTTAACAGATCAGATTGAATTAGACAAACAAAGTAACGACCGCGCGGCATTCAGCTTAGACAGTTTAACTAAAGAGAAAGAATCTGCAGAGAAAATATTTGAAGAAGTTTCTTTAAAAGTTGAGAAACTAAAACAGGAATACGAAGAGCAAAAAGAAAAAAATAAACTGCTTCAGGAAGAAGTCGGAAATGCCTCTACTGCCTACAAACACAAGCAAGAAGAAGTATACCAATTGAATAAGCAGCTTGAAATTTATGCCATTCAGTTATCTTCATTAAAACAGGAATTAGAAAAAACCACAAGCGATACATCGGCACATTCAGCAAACCTTTCTGAATTTGAAACGAAAGCTGCAGAAGTAAAAAGAACGCTTGATATAAAAACTGCCGAACTTGAAACGATTCAGTCGGAAGACGAACGTATACAGCAGCAGGTTATCACGCTTGAAAAAGAGATCGAACAGATTCGAGAACAGTTAACACAAGCAAACAGAAAGCTGGATGCGAAACAGAATGAGTTCAACTTAACCAAATCAATGGTTGAGAACCTGGAAGGTTTTCCGGAAGCTATTAAATTCCTGAAGAAAAATGCTTCCTGGGGTAAAGACACTCCGCTCCTTTCCGATATCTTGACGTGCGACGAAAAATTCAGACTGTGTATTGAAAACTACCTGGAGTCGTTCATGAACTACTATGTGGTAGAGAACGAAGCACAGGCAATACAAGCTGTAAATTTATTAAGCGATTCAGCGAAAGGAAAAGCAAATTTCTTTGTATTGACACGCTTTAACAGCTACCAGTCTTCTCAGAAAGGCAGTTTCTCTGATTGCGTTTCTGCATTGGATATTGTTGAATACGACAGCAAATACAAAGGCTTAATTCAATACATCTTAGATGGTGTATATGTTATTACAGGCAATCAGGATATCATACCTGAAGATCCTCAATCGATTTTTATTACGCAGAATGGTAAAATTGCGAAACGCAAATACAGTATCTCGGGTGGTTCTGTAGGTTTGTTTGAAGGCAAGCGTATCGGCCGTGCTAAAAACATGGAGAAACTGGAGTCTGATATCAAACAGATCACAACTGATATTGAGCAAATCCGCATTACGCTTGACAGTAAATTAAAAGAGTTCTACTTATTAAAAGAAAATACTAAAAAAGTAGAAGTTGAAGAACTTCGCAGAGAAATCAATTTAGTAAACAACGAATACATCACGCTTAAGACAAAACAAGAACAGCTGGCATCCATGCTTTCTGACAACAGTCTACGCAGAGAAGATGTGTTGGAGAAGATTGCTAAAATTGAGGAAGATATCAGCATCAACACGCCGCTTGCAAAAGAAGGTAAAGATGCGCTGGAAGGTTTTGAAGAACGTTTGAATTTATTGAACGATGAATTCAGCTTACAGACTACACAATTAAGCAACAAATCTGCTGTTTATAATCAGGAGAATATTGGCTTCCACCAGCAGCAAAACCGTGTTAACAGTTTAGAGCAAGAAATCGGTTACAAGCAAACAACGTTTGATCAAAGCAAAGAACGTATCACTAAAAACCACGAAGAGCTTGAAATAACCAATGGCGAAATCCGCCAGATGGTTGACAGTGCGGATGTAAGTGAAGACGAACTGATTTCTTTCTATAAAGAAAAAGAAACTATTGAGCAAGGTGTACACGAAGCTGAAAAAGATTACTATAGCACGCGTGTTCGCATTGATGAGGTAGAAAAAGAAGTTAAGGAAATAAGACGTCTTCGTGAGGAATGCGATGAAATTTTAGTTTCGCTTCAGAATAGAGTAACGGAAACCAAGATCGGTTTAAGTTCTATTAAAGAACGTTTGTCTGTTGAATTCAACCTGAATCTGGACGACATACTTGCGAATCAGAATCCGGATGATGTATTGCCTTCTGAAGAAGAATTAAAAGAAAAAGTAATTAAAATAAAAAATAGCCTTGATCGCTTAGGTCCTATCAACCCGATGGCAATGGAAGCGTATCAGGAGATCAAAGAACGTCACGTATTTATTACGACTCAGAAAGAAGACCTGGCGAAATCAAAAGAATCATTGATGCAAACCATCAATGAAATTGATACGGTAGCTAAAGCAACATTCCTGGACGCATTCGAAAAAATCCGCGACAATTTTATCCGCGTATTCCGTTCACTCTTTACAGATGAGGATACCTGCGATCTTAAATTGGTAGATCCGGAGAACCCATTGGATTCGGCTATTGATATTATGGCAAAACCAAAAGGTAAACGTCCGCTAACCATCAATCAATTATCCGGTGGAGAGAAAACGCTTACCGCTATATCTCTTCTATTTGCGATCTATCTGATCAAACCTGCACCATTCTGTATCTTTGATGAGGTTGATGCACCGTTAGATGATGCCAATATTGATAAATTCAATAACATCATCCGTCAGTTTGCCGGTGAGTCTCAGTTCATCATTGTTACGCACAACAAGCGTACCATGGCAAGCACAGATATTATCTACGGTATTACAATGGTTGAGCAAGGAGTTTCCAGACTTGTACCAGTAGACTTACGTTCATTGAACGAAGCTTAAGACTTCTTGAATTACACATAACAAAAAAGTCCCCCGCTAGTAGCAGGGGACTTTTTTGTTATGTGACTTTACTGGTTAAAGAGTTTGGGAAATTACTTCGTTGTGATCTCTGTTGAAGGCACTGCAGGCAAGGAATTGCTGTAGTTCGATTTTTTAATAATATCTTCGAAAAATAAGATTGACCAGATGATGTTTTGTTTATCAGCATAAGGAATAATATCAACAAGCGTTTCATTCACTGAAGTGATATATTCTTCTTTGTTTTTAACTTCTTTTTGAAGATGGGCAACATTGGCAGATGTTTGAGGAATACTCATTTCAGCTAGTGTAGCACCTGGTTTGCTATGTAAAGCAAGATATGGAAGTACTTCAGTAATAATTGCAACACGCTCCTGATAAATGGCTGTCAACTCTAATTTGCTTAACAATTCCAATTCTTCTTTTGTGTATGTCTTTTTAAGAATAGCATCAGCACTTACATAAGTTAAACTTGTTGTTGCAGTTTTTTGTGCAAAGACATTTCCTGCGGCAAGCATAAATGTTACTAAGATAAGTGCTGGCAATTTTGACATAAATGAGTTCATATACATTAAGTTTTCTGGTGCTATTATTATACTCTAATAAAGATACAATTTATAGTTCAAAGAATTATAATACAGATTTGTGTATTTTCATCGAAATGGCTTAAAAATAGTCAAATATCAATATAAGATACTAAAAAACAACAATATACAAATATGTTGCATCCTAAGATTCATTGAAATTTTGTGCAGCAATAACAAGTTCAGGAAAAAACAAATCGAAACATTTCTGCATTTCAGCGTAGTGCAGCTGCAAAACTTTTGTTGCATCTTCCATGTGAGAAACAAACGATGCCCTTCTTGACATGCCTCTAAATACCTGTTCCATGCCATGAAAGTTTGCATAATTACTCAACCAATCCTGCCGTATCATATACGGTAATAATTCCTGTACACGTTCAGGCAGCACGTTATTATTCTTTTGTAACAATGAATATATAGATAATGCATAAGCGGTTAATGGAACATTAGAATATTTCTGCCAATCCTTTGCTAAAAAATGATCCATATAAATATCCATTACCACGGCATTATATTTACCAAAATAAGGAGAAATGATTTTCTTGCCTTCACTTATAACAGGGTGTGTATCGGTGTAATGATCAATAAAGCGATGTAAATGAATACCCTCCTGAATTTCGGGTGAATACTCCAATATTTCTTTCCCCTTTATAGAATCTGCTATAAAGTTGCCAATCATAGAATTCTGATTGGTGCCTGAAAGATATACGTGAGCTAAAAAATTCATCTATGCATCCTCGTCAATAATGGTTCTTTTTTTCGGAAAGTTTCGGAATAAATTTATTCCGATTCCAAATTCAAAATAAGGGGACGTTTTACCTGAGCTCTCAAAGCCCGGAGTAGTCTTTTCTCTGTATTCTACACCTAGCTGTAATTCTGAAAAAAACCTTGTGCCCATATAATACTTGATGCCTCCCAGGACAGAGAACGATTGGTAATGTGTCAATGCATTTTCATGAATATCCTGTGTACCCTGCACATAGTATGCGGAAGCCAGCCAATAGACATTATAAAATGATTTTGAGATTGGACATATTTCCTGCGTAAATCCTAAGCCATTATATTTATACCCTGGTATCAATCTCAGTGTAGTACCTTTATAACGTATATCCAGCGTAGGTATTGGAGCCATAGATCCGCCGCCAAGCCCCACAAAGGTACCAAGATTGAACACCTTACGTGACGGGCATTCCAACTGAGCTAATGCTGTTATTGAAGGAACAAAAAACAGAACTAAAAATATTTTACGCATCATCTATTTTTAACTTTTATCGTATCAAACGAAGCCTTTTAAACTAGCCTCATCCCTTGCAATTATTGCTTTATCCTTATTTATAAGAATAGGCCTTTCAATTAAAACAGGATTTTCAACCAGTATCTTTATCCATTGAGCATCCGTGAAATGCTTATCTTTATATGTTTCTATATAAACAGACTCTTTTTTTCTAACGATATCAATAGGTTTAAGTTTCAAGAGCTGCAGCACTTCTTTCAGCTCTGCAGCTGATGGCGGGTTCTTCAGATATTCAATAACTTCAACCTCTTTATGCTTTGATTCAATATATGTTAATGCTGTTCTGCTCTTTTGGCAACGCGGATTATGAAATATCTTAATCATTTATGATACCGTTTCGATTACAAAATTATGATTGGTATAAATACATATATCTGCTGCAATAGTCAGACTTTCCCGCACCATTTCTGTTGCAGATAAATGTGCTGCATGTTTTTTCAATGCCGCTGCTGCAGATTGTGCATACATGCTTCCTGAACCTATCGAAAGAATATCGTTATCCGGTTCTATTACGTCTCCCGTACCTGAAATCAGTAATAATTCATCTTTATTCACAACAATCATCATCGCTTCCAGCTTACGCAAATAACGATCCGTTCTCCAATCTTTGGCTAATTCAATTGCTGCCCGTTTCATGTTGCCATTATACGTTGTCAGCTTCTCTTCAAAGCGTTCTAATAACGTAAATGCGTCGGCAGTAGAGCCTGCAAAGCCACAAAGAACCTTTCCGTCCATTAGCTTACGAACCTTTTTTACATGATCTTTAACTACAGTATTACCTAAGGTTGCCTGTCCGTCTGCACCAATTGATAATTGCCCGTTATGTCTTATTGCAACAACGGTAGTTGCGTGTATCTTATCCATTTACTAATTAATTTGAATTCAAAATACGATATTCGTTTGATATAAAAAACCAGCCCAAAAGATCAATTATTGCTTTTTGTGGATTACTATTCCCTCAGATTCAGTTATTTTTGGCATAAGATATATACAGAATTGTTATAATGAGAAGAGTAGTTGTTACTGGTATTGGGGCACTTACGCCAATTGGAAATACAGCAGAGGAATTTTGGAACAATTTAATTACAGGTAAAAGCGGTGCAGCCCCTATCACCTATTTTAATACAGAAAAGTTTAAAACAAAATTTGCCTGTGAGTTAAAAGGATATAATCCATTAAATCATTTTGAAAAAGGCGAGGCACGCAAATACGATTTATTTACCCAATACGCATTGATCAGTGTAAAAGAAGCGATTGAACAGGCAAAGATAAATTTTGATGCATTAAATCGCGATCGCATTGGTGTAATCTGGGGTTCAGGCAACGGAGGTATACTTACTACTCAGGAACAGATCATGGAATATGCCAAAGGCGACGGCACTCCACGATTCAATCCATACTTCGTTCCCAAAATACTTGTTGATATTGCTTCCGGAGTTATATCCATCAAATATGGTTTAAGAGGTATTAATTACACAACCGTTTCGGCATGTGCATCATCAACCACTTCAGTCATTGATGCATTCAATTACATTCGCTGGAACAAGGCAGACATGATTATTACCGGTGGTTCAGATGCACCGATCAATGAAAGCCTTATCGGAGGATTTGGTGCATTAAAAGCATTATCTACGCAAAATGACACCCCTGCTGCGGCTTCGCGCCCATTTGACACAAGCCGCGATGGCTTTGTGATGGGCGAAGGTGCGGGCACTATTATCTTAGAAGATTATGACCATGCTGTTAAAAGAGGTGCTAACATATTATGTGAAGTAATTGGCGGAGGCATGTGTGCAGATGCCTATCATTTAACAGGCTCGCACCCGGAAGGTGACGGAGCTTATATGGGTATGAAATTAACCCTGGATGATGCCGGCATAACGGCATCAGAAGTAGATTATATAAACCCCCATGCAACCTCTACTCCTATTGGTGACCAAAGCGAATTAAAAGCTATTCAACGCTTGTTCGGAGATTCCCCGAAAGCATCCATCAGTGCCTCTAAATCCATGACAGGTCATTTACTGGGTGCGGCAGGTGCAATAGAAGCTATCATTTGTATACAAGCTGTACAGAAAAACATGATCCCGCCTACAATAAATACAACATCTATTGAAGATACGTATAGCAATCTCAACATTGTATTAAATAAAGCCGTATCTAAGGAGGTTAATATTGCCATCAGCAATACATTTGGATTCGGAGGACATATTGCAGCTTTGATGGTTAAAAAATTCAAGGCATAAATCAATTGCCTTTTTATTGAATAATCTGTAGTTTACCTAGGTTATTTGGTGTTGTCGGGATTTATAATATTCATAATATGAAAAAGTTTTTATTAATAACGGTTGCTTATATTTTTATTCAACAGGTCTTTGCACAGGATTCTATCCGCCAGAATTTAGGCCCGAATATTAATACAGAATACGATGAAGTTGGCCCGATCATTACACCCGATGGAAAAACGTTGTATTACGTAATCGAAGGTCACCCGTTAAATACAAAATCAAACTACTATGATGATGCAGAAGATATCTGGTATTCTGAATTAGATGCTTCCGGCAAATGGGGAAAGGCTAAGAGAATGAGCAAGCCATTTAATGTAAGACGTTATAATAGTATTGAATGTGTAAGTACAGACGGCAACATTGTATACATACGTGGTGCTTATGCAAACGGCGAATATGTTGGCAGCGGATTTTCTTATGTAATCAAAACAGCTGCTGGCTGGAGCGAACCGCAAGCAATGAATATTCCTAAGTTTGATGAAATGAGTAAAGGAACATATACGGCTTTGTGGGTATGCCCCGATGGTAAAACGTTGATTGTTTCTTTTTCAAAATTCCCGGATAAGGGAGATAATGATAAAGGCAAAAGAAAAATAAACGATATCTATGTCTGTTTGAAGACAGGTCCTAATCAATGGACAAAGCCAATTCCTATCAAAGCATTAAACACAAAAAAATATACAGAGTCTACACCTTTCATGGCTTCAGACAACACCACCTTATACTTTTCTTCTAACAGACCCGGTGGTATTGGCGACAGAGATATCTGGATGTCCAAGCGTTTAGATGACACGTGGCTAAACTGGTCTGTGCCTGTTAACTTAGGAAGCAATGTAAACACAGACGGATGGGATGCTTACTACACCTTAGATGCCAAAGGTGAATATGCATACATGGTTACAGATAAATCGGGTTATGGACAAAGTGATATTATCCGCATTAAACTAAAAGATTCAGAACGTCCCAATCCTGTTGTCTTAATCAGCGGAAAAGTAATCAATGCAAAAACAAATCAACCTATATCTGCACGCATTACCTATCAATCATTAACTACAGGAAAAGAAATCGGTCAGGCAATTTCAGATCCGATAACGGGAAATTACAAAATGACGCTGCCTTACGGAACACAATATAGTTTTAATGCGCACGGCAGTAATTTTATTCCCGTGTCAAACAATATTGATTTAACAACTGTTGCCGACTATCAGGAGATTACACAGGATTTATATTTAGTACCTATTGAAATCGGACAAACGATTCAGCTAAACAATATCTTCTTTGATATGAGTAAAGCAACCCTCAGACAAGAGTCTTACGCTGAACTGGATCGTTTATATATGATACTTCAGGACAATCCAGCGATGGAGATCGAGATTGATGGACATACGGATAACGTTGGCAATCCGGATCTGAACATGCAGCTTTCCGTTGACAGGGCAAATACAGTAAAAGATTATCTGATAAAAAAAGGAATTCCGCATAGCCGCATTATAGCAACAGGGTTTGGCGGAACGAAACCTATTGCCAGCAATTTAACTGAAGACACAAGAAAATTAAACCGGAGGGTTGCATTCACTATTTTAAAGCTTTAGACTCTTTCATTACACAACCCAAAACACCACCATTATTGCTGGTGTTTTTTTTATATCCGCAATCAGTCGTTTCACATTTAATCGTATACAAAATTATGCCGTATGTAAACATTAAAATCACAGATGAAGGTGTTACATCTGAACAGAAAGCTAAACTGATTAAAGGTGTAACTGATCTTTTGCAACAAGTGCTGAATAAGAATCCGCAGACAACGGTGGTTGTTATTGATGAAGTATCTACAGACAACTGGGGCATCGGTGGTGAACAGGTTACAGAGAGACGTAAAAAAGAATAGCAGCATGGATCAAATAAATACGGAACACAAAGTGATCATTCAGCTTTCCAGTAACGACTTATTGGTTCAAAAAGCAACGATCGGACAGTTAAACAATATTCTGAATGCATTTAATGCCATACAAATTGAAGTAGTTATGAATGGCCCTGGCATTAATTTGATTTTAAAAGATTCAGCGATGACAAATGTATTGGAGCAACTGAATGAAAAGGGCATTCATTTTTTAGTTTGCCAGAACACATTAAATCAAAAAAATCTGGATTCTAACGCATTACTTTCATTTGCCGGTATAATACCTTCTTCCATTGCCCACTTGATTGTAAGACAAAGCGAAGGATGGAGTTATATTAAGGCTGGGTTTTAAGTATCCATCTATTACGTTAGGACATACGAATCTATCGGTCCCAATCCCGTAGGGATGAAATATCGATAGAGCAAAATAAAAAAAATAGCGAATCGCATTAGTCCCATCGGGACGATATATTACTCTTCACGAAGCCCCGTGTACAATAGGAAAAAAATCTTTTGTTTCCTTCTGGAACTTTAAAAATTTACGTACTAAATAAAAATGCCGGCTATAAACAAACCGGCATTTTTAAATACTTAATACTTATTACTTCTCAATTATTTGTCGCAATGGAAAATGCCAGACGATGTGCTTTATCGTAATAGCTTCCTAAGTTCTGCCAGTCAAAATGTTCAGACGCGCTTTCCACCCTGTTACGTTGTGTGATACGATCTCTTCTTGACAAGTGTACAAAGTGATACATCTGATCTGCTAACTGCTGTGCAGCATCGTTATAGCTTTTATGAAAACGGTTTGTTACATAAATGCCTTTATTTTCATTGTTCGGAATATTTTTCAATACATAATCACCAAAGCCCGACAAATCGGAAGTGATTGCAGGCACACCTGAAGCCATACATTCCAGTGGAGTATAACCCCATGGTTCATAGTAGCTAGGGAATACACCTAAGTGACAGCCGCGTACAAACTGACCGTACTCCATACCAAATAGCGGATTTGTACTTGCAATAAAGTCCGGGTGATATACAACTTTTACCTTATCGTATTGATTGTTCACCATGTTTGAATATCTCAGGAAGTTCAAAATCTCATCCTGATTATCATAAACAAGATTGTGCGTTACAATCTTAGGCAATTCGTGTGATTTCCATGAAAGCAGTGTTCTTCTTAAACGCAGCTTCCAGTATTCGTCTACAAATTTATTCAAGTCAGGTAATTTTAAATCTCCGCTTGAGGCTGCAGCTTCAAACAACTTCTCTCCTAACTGTTGTACAATCGCATCACAATTGCTTCTCACCTCTTCCATCACAGCTCTTGATTGAAGCACCTGCGGATTGATGGTGTGATACGGTTGCTTTGTAATAAAGAACATCACTACCGTTATATCGGTGTTCTCTTCCTTCAGCTTCCAGTTCAGGCGCGCCAAGGCTTCCAGCGTTATATCAAAACCTTTGTTTTTATATTCATACCTTCCGGATGTAAAGAAATATAAGGTTTTATCCAGATCGAACGTATAACTTTGAAAGAAGTGACCGATTACAAATTCATGTATCTGATCTTTATATTCTTTATGTAAGTTTTGGAATTCATGTAAGGCAGTAAAGCGTTCTATATTCAATCCGTTTGGAAGCACCATATCCGGATTTCTTCCCAATAACGATTCGCATTCACGTGCCGTAACCTCACTTACTGTAGTAAATACATTGGCACCATGAGCAGCTGCACGTTCAATCTTTACTGCAGGTTCTATATTGAAATTTATTGCTTCTTTGTTCCAATCATAGAACGGAAGGTTATCATAAAAATTCGGATCATTCATTGCCAGGTAACGACCAAGCAAGGTTGCATGTGTTGTAAATACGATAGAAGCTTTTACATTTTCTCTACGCATCTCCGGAATAGCCGTACCTGTCATCCATTCATGAAAGTGTGCTACACATGGCAACTCACCTTTTGCTTCATCTAACTGCTGATGAAAAACTTTTGCAAGAAAACCAAAAGCAATTACTTGATTCAACAAGTCGTCACCTTCCGGGCTGGATATACCGTGATTTTCCCAAAGGCTATATTTAATTTCACCTAATCTATAAAAAGCAGAGAAATGATTAATCAGAACAACCTTAGGTCTGCCCGATACCAGCCAATATCCGTAATGCACTTCATATCCAAGATTTCTCATTTTAAGAACTGCCTGACCGAATACATCGTCGTAATTATCTATCGGCTCAAATTCAGCAATGGCTTTATTGTGAAAATACGGCCCTACCAAACAATACCTGTCACCCCAAACCTCAGTCATTGTAGGTACTTTAGAGCGAATAACGGTGTAAATACCACCTACCTGATTACAGACTTCCCAGGCTACTTCGGTTAATAAACAGTCAGAATAATTTGTGTTCATCTCAAATAATTGGAATTAAAAGTCAATATTGTTTTGTATGAATAATGTATTAGAATGAAGTTCAAGTGCCAGCAGATTTCCAAGGCCGGTTCGTTGTCCCTTGAAAACACAGCCGTTATCTAAACAAATGTTCAGGTTTTCAGATGCTGTTGCCAGCTGTTGTTTTATACTATCCAATGGTGTAGGTGTATGTCCATGAATAATGATCCGCCCGCCTGTAAGCTTGCTTGTCACTTCATATTCTCTGATCCACATCATTGCGTTATAATCTTTCAACGGCAATTCTGCCAAATGGTTTAAGCCTGCATGAACAAAGATATAGCGTTCGTCTTGAAAGTAATAACAGGTGCTTGAGATAAACTCACGGACATGATACGGTACATGATCGTGAGTTTTTAATCCGTATGAAATCATCACCTCTCTTCCACCATTTGTAATCCAACGGTCGTGAGCAGAAATTGAATCTTGCGCATCCAGAAACATTTGCTCGTGATTACCTCTTAAAAATACACTATTTTTAAAGTTTTCTTTAATGTAAATCAAATAATTAATTACAGCCCTGCTATCCGGACCGCGATCTATATAATCACCTAAAAAAATAAACTGATCTTCGCTGGTAGGTTTCAGTTGTTCTTCAATCAAAGCCTTTAGACTTTTACTGCAACCATGAATATCAGCTATAACGAACGTCCGTTTCAATATTATTAATCAATGGTATTAAACAAAAGTATTGCAATACTTAAATATAGTTTAATTTAATGTATAATAAAATTGCCAACCCGAATGAGTTGGCAATTTATTTAATACGTGATTCTATATCTTATTTTTTAATGGCATCCAGCATTGTCTGGCTCATGGGCTTTACGCCCGAACCAAAGTAGTTCAACAGTTCTCCGTCTTCACTGATCAGGTATTTGCAAAAATTCCAGCCTGGCGCATCCTTGTTCCAGCCATTCAATGCCGGATCAGTAAGCCATTTGTACAACGGATGTTGCTCATTGCCTTTAACATGTACCTTTTGAAACATCTGAAAAGTAACGCCATAATTCTTTGTACAGAATGCTCCGATCTCACTCTCTGTACCGGACTCCTGCCCGCCAAAGTCGTTGCATGGGAAGCCCAAAACCGCCAGTGAATCGCCATGAAGTTTGTGAAGCTCCTGAAGCTCTTCGTATTGAGGTGTATACCCGCACTTAGAAGCCGTATTCACAATCAGAATTTTCTTTCCTTTTAAGGTACTCAAATCAAACGGTTGACCATCAAGTGTATTTACTTTAATGGAATAAATACTTGTCGTGCTTTTTACATTTGACATAGTTGCAGCAGGTCGGTTTTTAATATCACTGTTTATTCCCAAACACGATGAAAGGAACATGAGTAATGAATACGGGAAAGCCATAAGTAATCTATGTTTAAATGAACGCATATTTTATCAAATTACATTTTTTCAGGTACTTCTATTCCCAACAACAACATTCCGTCCTTAATAGTTTTAGCTACCGCTCTGCAAAAAGCAATCCGGAAAGACTTAAGCTGCTCATCGGTTTCCTGAAAGATAGAAACTTCTGCATAAAAACGATTATATTCTTTTGCCAGATCAAATATATAGTTAGCAACAATTGATGGTGAATAATCGTTGGCTGCTTCGCGCAATTTTTCAGGGAAACGGCTCAGCATTTCCAGAACTTCAACTTCGAATGGGTGTAATGTATTGATTACATGTCCCGCCGGCAATGTTTCTTTAATACCTAATTCAGCTGCTTTTCTGAGAATAGCTGAGATACGGGCGTGGGTATATTGAATAAACGGTCCGGTGTTGCCATGAAAATCAATCGACTCTTCCGGGTTGAACATCATCCGTTTTTTAGGATCTACTTTTAATAAGAAATATTTCAAGGCTCCTAAGCCAAGTGTTTCATATAAATGCGTTGCCTGTTCTTCGGTAAAACCTTCTGTTTTCCCTTGCTCAAGCGTACGTTCTTTGGCAGTAGCAATCATTTCGTCTACCAAATCATCGGCATCTACTACCGTACCTTCGCGCGATTTCATTTTACCGCTTGGTAAATCTACCATACCGTACGACATGTGATATACGCCATTCGCATAAGGCTTGCCAAGCTTTTTCAGAATATGAATCAGTACAATGAAGTGATAGTCCTGTTCGTTACCCACCACATATACGGAACGTTTGCAGCCAAAATCCTTGTACTTCAATTCAGCTGTACCAAGATCCTGTGTAATGTAGACCGAAGTACCATCGGAACGCAGGACAAGTTTTTCATCCAAACCTTCCGCAGTAAGATCGATCCATACCGAACCATCGGCACGTTTATTAAATACGCCTTTTGCTAAACCTTCTTCAACAATATCTTTTCCTAATAAATAGGTATTTGATTCGTAATAGAAATGATCGAATGTAACACCAATTTTTTTATACGAAGCATTAAAGCCTTCATACACCCAGCCATTCATGGTTTTCCAAAGATCGTAAACGTCTTTATCACCCTGCTCCCACTTCAACAACATGGCTTGAGCTTCTTTCAGAATAGGTGCTTCTTTCTTTGCTTTCTCTTCTTCTACCCCTGTTGCAACCAGTGCTTCTACTTCTTTTTTCAGTTGTTTATCAAACGCCACATAATATTTACCAACCAGGTGATCACCTTTAATACCAGCACTGGCAGGGGTTTCGCCTGATCCGAACTTTTGATACGCAATCATCGACTTACAGATGTGTATCCCACGATCGTTTACCAGATTGGCTTTTATCACATCATAGCCATTTGCCTTTAAAATCTGACTGATCGCATATCCCAGAAAGTTATTTCGTAAATGCCCCAAATGCAACGGCTTGTTTGTGTTTGGTGAAGAATATTCAACCATCACCTTCTCGCCTTTGCCATCGCTCAACTGCGCATAATCAGGCCGTAAAAAGTTTGTATATAATTGTTCTACCCACTGTGCATCGTTAAACACTACATTCAAAAAACCTTTCACTACATTAAACGAAGCAACAACAGCAGGAATATCTGTCAGACAAAATTCTCCTATACGTGTACCAATCTGTTCCGGACTAACTTTAGCTTGTTTGATATATGGAAAAACAACAAATGTCAGAGAGCCTTCAAAGTCTTTTCTTGTTGGTTCAAGTAAAATATTCTCAGCCGGAACCGAGATGGAAAATTCTTTCAGTAAGCCTTTTGCTATTGATTCTTTTAATAAGAACTCAGGATTCATAAACGGTTTATAATTGTATTGAATTACAAAGATGCTTATTTTTTGTCTATTTATCAGTAGAAAATCCAATTCCTGTTTCTTAAAACACCTTTTAAAACCAACCTATAAATCAATCTGTTATTCAGAAAAAAGCATTTTCAATATTATTTTTACGGACTTTAAGAACAATCGATTGCATAGTATTTTTTTTTATGTGATTATTGCAGACTATTCGCAATTATTTAACGCCGTACATGGATAAGTATTTCGACCTTATTGACCAGACATTCTACTTCCCGACAGAAGAATTCAAATTGGTTAACAATGAATTACATTTTAATGGTTTCCCTTTAATGGATGTTGTCAAAAAATATGGAACACCTTTAAAGTTAAGTTACTTACCTAAGATCAGTTCTCAGATACAAAAAGCAAAACAGCTGTTTAATCAGGCTATTATTGACAATAAGTATGAAGGGAATTACACGTATTGTTATTGCACCAAATCTTCTCACTTCAGTTTTGTTCTGGAAGAAGCGTTGAAGAATGATATTCATATTGAAACATCATCGGCTTATGATATTCCAATTGTTCGTATTCTTTTTGAGAAAAACAGGATAACGAAAGATACCAATGTTATTTGCAACGGTTACAAGCGTGTAGAATATACCGACTATATCTGCGGCCTTGTAAACGAAGGATTCAATTGTACGCCTATATTAGACAATCTGGAAGAGATTGAAGCATACGAAAAGGGCATTAACACAAGCTGCAATCTGGGCATACGTTTGGCAACAGATGAAGAACCGAAGTTTGAATTCTATACATCGCGCCTGGGCTTCAGATACAACGATGTTGTTCAGTTCTATAAAGAAAAGATTGAACCGAATCCAAAGTTCAAATTAAAGATGCTTCACTTTTTTATCAATACAGGCATCAAAGATAATACCTATTACTGGAGCGAATTAAGTCGTTTTGTGCACATGTACTGCACCATGAAGAAGATCAATCCGGATATGGAAAGCATTGATATCGGCGGAGGCTGGCCAATCAAAACTTCTGTACATTTTGATTACGATTACAAATACATGGCCGATCAGATTGTGAAAACAATTAAAAAAGTATGTGATGAAGAAGGTGTACCGACACCAAATATTTTCACGGAATTCGGCAGCTTCACAGTTGGCGAAAGCGGCGCAGCGGTATATTCTGTATTGGGCAGCAAACTTCAAAACGATAAGGAAGAATGGTATATGATCGATAGTTCGTTCATCACTACACTGCCGGATGTTTGGGGTTTAAGTCAGAAGTATTTATTACTGGCAGTGAACGGATGGAACAAGCCGTATAAGAAAGTAAAACTGGGTGGCATTACCTGCGACAGCATGGATTACTACAACTCCGAAGCACACCAAAACCTTGTATTCATGCCTGAGCTGGACGATAAAGAACCTACCTATATTGGCTTCTTCCATACCGGCGCTTATCAGGAGTCGCTTGGAGGATACGGTGGTATTCAGCACTGTCTGGTACCGGCACCAAAACATATTTTAATTAACAAAGATGCTGACGGCAACTTCACATACGAACTCTTTGCTCCGGAACAGACGAAGGAAAGTATGCTGAAGATATTGGGATATAAATAACGCCGGAGGCGAAAGGCTTAATGCCTAACGCAGAAAGCCAAAGGCTAAAAGAAAGCGCCTCACTAATAATAGTAGTGAGGCGCTTTCTTTTAGCCTTTAATATATATTTCTAATTTAATTCAGTACTACCCACAAAGCTTTTAGCTTTAAGCATTAAGCTTTTCGCCTTCGACGTTAAGCTTTCTTCAAAATAAGCTCCGCCGCTTCAAACAACGAATCTACCTTATACTTTGCTTTCGTTTCAGTACCGGGTACTTCTTCAATTAAAATGGTTGGGATGTTGAGTTTATTAGCGGGTGTTATATCTCTTTCTCTGTCGCCTACCATCCAGGATTGTGTTATGTCAATATCGTATTTGGCTATGGCTTTTTCGAACATCAGAGAATCTGGTTTGCGGGATAGCGATTCGGATGTTGACTGATGATATGGAGAATAAAAATACTCGTCGATCAGATTACCTGATTCGCGATCAAAGTAATCGTGGCATTTATAAACGTCTTCGTGCTGATAAATTCCTTTTGCAATACCCGACTGATTTGTAATAATGATTAATAAATAACCGGCATCTTTAAGCATTTTCAATGCAGGGATAACGCCATCTATAATTTTAAATTCTTCTACTTTGTAGGTATAATTCACGTTATCGACATTGATAACACCATCACGATCCAAAAACACACACTTTTTTTTCATTCTTCCGATATTTTTTCAAAAATACTGAAGATTCCTGATAATTTTGAACATATTAATGATTGTATGATAGTAATTATTGGTGCAGGAATATCCGGATTAACACTTGCCTATGAACTTCAAAAGGCAAACAAATCCTATATACTACTCGAATCTTCTTCACGTCCAGGTGGTTATATCCGTTCCGAACAATCAAACGATTATCTGATTGAAGTAGGCCCCAACTCTATTTTAATTGACGATGCGTTCGATCAGTTTATTTCAGAACTGGGATTGAAGGATGATGTTGAGGATGCCGCTGCAGTTAATAAACATCGGTTCGTATATAAGAATGGACAGATTAAACAATTGCCTTCCGGACCGGCATCTTTGTTGTTTTCAAATTTCTTTTCCTTTAAAACGAAAAAAGTAATCTTCAGAGAATTCGGTAACAAAAGCCGAACAACGGAAAACGAATCTGTATATGATTTTTTTGTCCGGCATTTTTCTGAAGAGCTCACAACATATACCATAGATCCTTTTGCAACAGGCATATATGCAGGCGATATCAAGCAATTACTGATCGAGGATACCTTTCCGCAACTGGTAGCTTTAGAGAAAGAATATGGCAGTATATTGAAAGGTGTTTTCAAAAAAGGTATGGGGACAAGACGCCGTACCGCAACATTTACAGATGGTTTGCAAACGCTTACCGATACACTTGCATCTAAACTTCAATCGATTTCTTTTCAGACAAAAGCGCTGTCTGTATCTAAAACGGATGCAGGAGTAGAAGTAAGCATTCAAAAAGATGGTGCTGGCGCAGAAAAAATACAGGCCGATAAGGTTGTCTTTTGCAGTACAGCTTTTCATGCGGCCGAAGTTTTGACTTCTTCGTTTCCTGAAATTGCAGCCAAGCTTAACGGGGTACGCTACGCACCCATAAAGGCATTATATGCAGCATTCAAACGCAGCGATGTTAAACATCACATGCGGGGCTTTGGCTGCCTGTACCCCTCATCTGAAAAATCTTTTTTAGCAGGTACTATCTGGAACAGTAGTATCTTCAAGTATCGCTGTCCGGAAGATGAGATACTTACCACGTCTTTTATTGGCGGCATGCACCGTCCGGAGTATACAGAATTGTCGGATAACGAAATACAACTATACGCCATCGAGCAATTGAAAGAAGATTTGGGAATAACCGAAGAACCAACATTTATACATGTTGCCGGCTGGAAAAAAGCCATTCCGCAATACGATATCTTTTTAAAAGAAGCCCGCAAATCAATAAACGGATTACAAGAGGAACATATTTATTTCAGTTCAAACTGGACTCATGCTATTTCTTTGGGGAGCTGCATACAAAATGCGCGGAATTTGGCGTTAAAGTTGTAAGCAACGCTATCGTAAGAGATAATTTTATCCGTTTTGAAAGAGAAATATACCTTCTCCTTCTTCTGCATTATTAAAACAATTATTAACTTTAAGCATGAGTAAGAATCTCGTAATTGTTCCTACATACAACGAAATTGAAAATATTGGATTATTGATTGACAAAGTCATGACCTTGACTGTGCCATTTGATATCTTAGTTATTGAAGATAACTCGCCCGATGGAACAGCGGATCTTGTGAAAGAATATGCTTTAAAATACCCGGAACGTGTTTATATGATACAGCGCCAGGGTAAATTGGGATTAGGAACAGCTTACATAGAAGGTTTTACTTATGGCATCAAAAACAAGTATGATTATTTGTGCGAGATGGATGCCGATTTTTCTCATAATCCGGAAGATTTAATACGACTGCACAGTGCTTGCGAAAACGAAGGTGCGGATGTTGCTATCGGCAGCAGGTATGTACATGGCGTTACTGTTATAAACTGGCCGATCGGTCGGGTATTGATGTCGTTCTTTGCCAGTAAATACGTGCAATTAATAACAGGCATGCCAATCGAAGATGCAACGGCAGGTTTTAAATGCTACAGCAGAAAAGTACTTGAAACGATACCGTATAAAAAAGTAAAATTTGTTGGTTATGCTTTTCAGATACAGATGAAATTTCTGTGCTGGAAATACGGTTTTATATTAAAAGAAGTGCCTATTATTTTTATGGACAGAACACGCGGCACGTCCAAGATGTCTATGAATATTTTCAGAGAAGCCATATTTGGTGTGGTGATGATGAAGTTTAAAAGTTTGTTTAAAACATATCATCCAGAGAAAGTCGCAAATTCCAAATAACAAATTCCAAACAAAAGATACGTTAGAGAGCAATTACACGTTAAACGCTACCCCTTCTTAGAACGTAAAACCTATTACCTAAAACACCCTTACTGCCACAAACCTAACTTCGCTTTGATGTGATTCCAGGCTGCTATGTGTTTCTTTTGCTGAATCAGGTAATTGATAAATTCCAGTGCAATAAATCCGGCTATAACAGACAAGCTCCATTGCAACCATTCCGGCACATCATTCACTACAACTTTCTTTCTTCCTGCCAAACCAAAGAAATTGTGTATACTCCTTTTTTCCATCACATAGTGTGAAAAAAGATTTGTAACAGACATCCCTATTATAAATCCGATCAGATTTCCTAAGGCCTGATCGATGATAAAATTCTTGATTTTTTGTTTGTTGGTTAACGTCTGTATAAAAGTAGCAGGCTCGCCGGTATTTATATCCGGAGAATGCTGCCAAATGTCTTTCATTTTATCAAAGAGTTTTTTATTCTCTTCGCTTTCATTCAGCCATTGTTCGAATGTATACTTTTCTTCTGTGGTCTCTTCTTTAGAAAGGTGGCGTGCAATAGCCATCCAGGCATGTGTATCTTTCATTATAACTTATTTGTATCGTGTATTACAATCTATACAACGTAACTTTTTCTATCTACGTTTAGTTAAACTTAATAGCCTTCACAGGACTTACCCTTGATATAAAATAAATCGGCACCCACAAAATAAGACTTAAAAATACCAGACCACTTATGTTTGCGAAAATAATTACCGGCCATGGAAATTCAATGGGTACAGCATTCATAAAATAATTTTCCGCATCTAAAGGAACAACACCTGTATAATACTGAATGGCACATAAGCCTAGTGCAACAATATTTCCGCTGATCATCCCCGTCAGAATAATTTTAAATCCGTTCCATAAAAAGATTCTGCTTACTTCCTCGTTTGTTGTGCCGAATGCTTTTAATAAACCCACCATTGGCGTACGTTCCATGATCATTACAATCAAGGTTGAGATAATCACAAAAATAGATACGCCCATAATCAATCCTAAAAAAATAGATACGTTGCGGTTTAACAGATCAAGCCAATCAAAAATCTGTAAATATTTATCTGTGATCAGCTGAATTTGCATGTCGTAATCCATCTTTTCATATACTTTACTTGCCGTAGAATCAAGCTTATTGAAATGCGATACATAAATCTCCAATCCGCCGATCTGTTTAGGAGACCAGGCACTCAACACCCGGTTCAATTTTATATCACCGATAATAAATAGTTCGTCCAGTTCTTCCAGACCGGTTTGGTAGATACCTGCCACCTCTACTTTCCTAAAGCGTGGCGGGTTCTGCACAAAATATAAAAGCAGACTATCCCCTGTTTTTAAACGAAGTTTATCTGCAATCTTTTCGCTGATAACAATCTGACGGGAATAGGTAGTATCATTAAAGGCGATGAATTTGCCTTGTACAATATTGTCTTTAAACCGATCGATATCAAAATCAGGACCTACCCCTTTTAGAATTACACCTTGTATTTCTGTGGAAGATTTCAGCAAACATGGTTTATGCGAAACACCTTGTACATGCTGCACGTCCGGAATTGCTTTTATGGAATCCAGAATATTGCTATGAATAATAAACGGAGTTTCCTCATACGATTTATCCACATCGTATTTAGTCAGATGAATGTGTGCACCAAAGCTGAAGATCTTGCGGCGTATGCTTGTTTTAAAGCCATCCAGTATACACAATGAAGTGATCGACAATAAAAAACCCAGAAAAATAATGATGACCGCTATCCTGTGAACCAGCGATGAAAATGACTGACGATCATTTTTTTGTATTCTTGACGATATAAAGTAATAAAGATTCAAATTTTACTAATTTTGACTCATGTACACACATTCAAATATACAGATTTCTATGCGTATAAAAGGACTCTTCTGCTGGATAATTATTGCCTTACCTATCCACCTGATTTTTGCCTGTTCTTCTACCCCTCCTGCCAACGATGTAAAATCTGTTTCTCATACATCTGCATCCGCTGATTCTGTACAAACTGCCCAAGCTTTACAAGTAGGTGCCGAACGTCTGGATCAGTATCTGGCTCTGTTGAAAAATAAAAAAGTAGGTCTGGTTGTGAACCATACCGCTATGGTAAAACAAACGCATCTGGTTGACACGTTGCTGGCTTTAGGCATTAACGTACATAAGATTTATGCCCCCGAGCATGGCTTTCGGGGCACGGCAGATGCGGGAGAACATGTGGCCTCCTACACCGATAAAAAAACCGGTGTTCCGGTAGTTTCTTTGTATGGAAACAACAAAAAGCCCACACCCGAACAAGTGGCGGATGTAGATATTATTGTTTATGATATACAGGATGTTGGCGCACGCTTCTTCACTTATATATCAACCTTGTATCTGGTTATGGAAAGCTGTGCAGAAAACCACAAACCTTTGCTGGTACTGGACAGACCCAACCCCAATGGAGATTATGTAGACGGCCCTGTACTGGACATGAAACTGAAATCTTTTGTAGGCATGCTGCCGTTGCCTATTGTACATGGCTTAACTGTCGGGGAACTGACACAAATGATACAAGGTGAAAAGTGGTTGAAAGACAGTGTTGTTTGTTCGTATACAGTAATACCTGTTTTGAACTATACACACAAAACTGAATATATTTTACCCATAAAGCCGTCTCCCAATATGCCCAACAACCAGGCGATCCGCTTGTATCCGTCTCTGGGTTTGTTTGAAGGAACGAATGTAAGCGTGGGCCGCGGCACCTACTTTCCGTTTCAGGTAATCGGTTCGCCTTTCACAACCGATACTGCATTTTCATTTACACCCATCAGTATTGATGGCATGTCGAAAGATCCGATGCATCTAAATAAAAAATGTTATGGATTCGATTTAAGAAACACGGCATATAAAAAAGCAGTTGATCTGAGTTATGTAATGAAGATGTATGCGCTTACCAGTGATAAAGCGGGCTACTTCGGCAAGAATAATTTCTTTGATAAACTGGCAGGAACTGCTGCATTGAAACAACAGTTGATTGAAAATAAAACTGAAGCCGAGATACGAAAAAGCTGGGAGAAAGATTTGAAAATCTACAAGGCAATGCGGAAGAAGTATTTGCTGTATGTGGATTTTGAATAAGTTTTAGGTAATAAGTTTTATGTTTTAAGAATGAAGAAGGCTGAAAGCTTAAGGCTGATTACAGGCCGTCAGACCGCTTTTTCTGCGGTCCGACGGCTTCTATAAAGTCATTTACCTGCCTGACCAAATTTCAAATGTTGCCAGACGGCTTCTATAAAAATTTACATTGAAATAGAATTATGAAATTACGGATTATATATATGGGTACACCGGATTTTGCGGTGCCTAGTTTGGAAATTTTAATTGAACAGGGGTTTGACGTAGCTGCTGTGGTTACTGCTCCCGATAAGCCTGCCGGTCGTGGCTTGAAGCTTCAGCATTCGGCCGTAAAAGAGGCTGCATTAAAATATAACATCCCTGTATTGCAACCGGAAAAATTAAAGAACGAAGCTTTTATTGAAGAATTGAAATCGTATCAGGCAAATTTATTTATCGTGGTTGCTTTCCGCATGCTGCCGGAAGTGATCTGGCAAATGCCATCCATCGGCACCTTCAACCTGCACGGTTCTTTACTGCCCAAGTATCAGGGGGCAGCTCCGATTAACTGGGCCATCATCAATGGAGAAACAGAAACCGGCTGCACGACATTTTTTCTGAAACATCAGATTGACACCGGGGATATTATTCTGCAGGATAAAACACCGATCACACCGGATGATACGTTTGAAACGGTTTATAATAAACTGAAGGTTTCAGGTGCTGAACTGGTATTAAAAACCGTGCGTATGATTGAGGCTGAAAATTATACATCCACTCCTCAGCACGGTGTGGCGATACATGCACCAAAAATTTATAAAGAAACGGGACTGATTGACTGGAATCATTCCTGCATCGCCATTAACAATTTGGTTCGTGGATTGAATCCTTTTCCTTCGGCGTGGTTTATGCATAATGAGAAAATGTATAAAGTATTTAAAGCGAAACCGGAAACAGGTACACCGAATGAGCCGACCGGCACGATTGTATCCGATAATAAAACATATATAAAAGTAGTATGCAGCGATGGCTGGCTCTCCTTACTGGAGATACAGGCTGAAGGGAAAAAACGCATGCTTATTCAGGATTTTTTAAAAGGAAATAAATTATGATCCGTTCTATCATTGTTGCACAATCGCAAAACCGTGTTATCGGCATTAACAATACCTTACCCTGGCATTTACCGGCCGATCTGAAACGCTTTAAAGCCATTACCATGGGCCACCACATCATCATGGGGCGCAAGACATACGATTCGATTGGCAAACCTCTGCCCGGCCGCACAAGCATTGTTATTACACGCAACAAAGAACTGCAATACGAAGGCTGTATTATGGCACATTCCTTAGCGGAAGCATTTGCCATTGCATCAACCCATAACGATACAGAGGCCTTTGTGATCGGCGGTGCAGACCTCATAAAACAGGCCATTGACAGTTGCAACAAACTTTACCTGACAAACATTAATCAGGACTTTGAAGGTGATACCTTTCTGGACACACTCTCTGCCGACTGGAAGGAGATTGAACATAGCACACATGCTCCTGATGAAAAGAATGCTTATAGCTATTCTTTTGTAACGTATGAAAAGTGATAAGGCTTGAAGCATAGAGCTTATGGCAGAAAGCGGAAGGCTTTATGTAATTTGTGATAATCAGAACTTTTCATTTTTATAACTATTGCTCGTAATTCTTTTATACAGTACATGGTGAAGGAGACGAAACCTATAAGGTTTTTCAAATTGATACCTACACCAATAATATAATAACGACTATATAGATATTCATGTATATCACCCTTGCGAAACCTTATAGGTTTATCCTGATCACCGATAAACCAGGTTAGTAAGGCTAGAGTAATATATATACTAACTTTCATCTCTACGGAATTATGCTAGGAATATGTAAACACTTTTAATAGATTTACTACATTACTGAGCAGAAATTTTTCAGCCGAATCTCAGTTTTTATTTTACTATACAGCTATGGTACATATTAAACATTTTATACAAGAACAATCTTATTCGCTTTAATTGGAACGACTCATCGCCTACCAGTTGTTAGTGGCCTGCGTAATAACAACTCATTATATCGATAGCAGATCAGGCAAAAAAACAACAACGGCAGACGATCCAGACCAACCATGGCAAAACCCATGGCAGGGCGGTGAATCATAACTCATAATTTACAATTCATAACATATTCTATGGAAGAAAAAACCAAATCGCGCTTTATTCAAATTCTGATCCTGATTGCAGTAGTTGTTTTAATTTTTGTTTTCATGAATCGCAAATCAGATGGCACTTCTTTTAACGATGCATTTAAAGATGCCAATAAACGACTGGATACCATTCAATATGAAATAACAAAATCGCAGTCGCTTATTCAGAAAACACAATCAAAGCTGGACTCGATTGAAGCACGTGTCAAACTCATCAAAGGCGCGCAACAGCAAAGCAATACAGTTGTTTCTGCAAACGATGCAGAGATGCAACAGAAGTTAAAAATTCAGGAAGCGAAACTGCGTAGCCTGACACTGCAATACAACGAGGTTCAAAAAGAAAAAAACATATTATCCAGCCAGCTCGACAGTATTGCTCAACGTATACAAAGCGATTTATAATTTATATACTATGAAACATTTCTTTTTTATCAGCTTAACTTTTTTATGCATCCGAGCTCTTGCGCAGGATACGATCAAAACTCCGGATAAACAACCGGTATTGCTTTCTGCAGAAAACAAACTCTATTTCTTCATGCCGGCAGATACGTCAGGAAGAGACTCGGTGATTGTTCTTCCAAGCCGCATATACTGGAAAATCATGCAGGACAAAGAATCCTGTAAAACATTTATCAATCTTTATCAGATTTACCATCAACGCGTAAGCAAAGGTGATACAGACGCGCAGGGATTGATCGACAGCTATGAAGGAATTATTAAAACAAAAGATTCTGCATACGCGGTTTTATTTCATGAATATTATAAGCTGAATAGCTTGCTCAGTTCTTCGATTGACCAAACAGAGGCTTCGATCAAAATCAGCAAAAATACACTCGACACATTAAGTCAATCGCTGCAAGTAATATCCGATCAGAATGCTCATTTGAAAAGAGACTTGCAAATAATGAAAACGCAGAATAATAAAAACAAACTGCGCTTCGGACTGATCGGACTGGCTGTGGGCATAGTGATTGGTATATTGTTGATGCGGTAAGATTAAAGCTAAATGCTTAATGCGGAAGGCTAAGTCGGTTAACATAGACCTACGACGTTTTAAAAACCTAGTAGGTCTGTCGTTAAAGCAAGCAGATGAATACGTACACAGAGGCAGGTGCTATGAAAAAACATCAGGCTGAAAGTCTGATATATTATAACTTGGGGCATCGCCCCCAGATTCTCAACGGCTATATACCTAAGAGGTTTTAAAAACCTCGTAGGTCTTGTAACGTTACCTTAGAATATACAGCTTACCCCAGTCGTGCTTGAAGGCTTTATCCCCTGCTGTGTTCCGGTGTTCAAAATTTTGTCCGTCGTCTTTGATAATTACACGATACAGATACACGCCATTTGCCAGACGGTCTCCGTATTCATCTGTCCCATCCCAGGCGTAATCAGAAATATTATTACCAATGTGTATGACCCCAAGCTGCTCTTTGAAAATTTCTTTTACAATGGTGCCGGCTACGGTCATGATCTGAATTTTAAGATCATTTGGCGGAGTGGTTCCACTTAAGGTAAATACAAAACGTGTACTGGTTGAAAACGGATTGGGGTATGGATAGAAATACGATATGGTAGGTTTATTTTCTACCTGAAAACTGATGCGATATAAACTGTTGCTGCCGGCTGCATTTCCGGATGCATCTTTCCCCTGCACCAATAAAGTATAGGTACCATCTGCCAGCCCTGTAGGTTTCAGCTCTGCTACAAAGGTATTGGTCTTTGCATTGTCCAGGCTCCAGCTGCGTACCATAGGGTTTGTAGCGGTAATCTGCACAGGTGTAGATTGATTCGGGTATATCAGAAACACTTCAACACTGGACGGATCCTGCATGAGCAGATATTTATTGTTATCTCTCAGCGATACATTAATAAGCGGACTTGCAGACACGAGGTCTCCATCAAATATACGTACCCCATCAAACGCTACTTCCAGTACCGGCTGGGTTTTATCGGCTTCTATGGTAAAGATTGTTTCGATTACGTTATTGGTGTAATACTGTTCAGGCTGAATCTGCGGATTTACATACACCTGAAAATAATTTTTACCTATCAGGCCTTTAGTAGGAATTTTATAGGTGAAGCTCAGGTTCTGTTTAGAAGCCAATATGGTGTATGTAACCGTATCTGATTTCAGATAGCCGGATTCGTTCCGTACCGTAAATACTACTTTGATGGGTTTTGAAAAATCAAAATCAGAAATGTTATCAAAACGATAGGTCATCACAATGGTATCGCCCTCTGACCGTGTCTGTGCAACATATTTATCCAGACCTACTGCATAGGGATTCAACGAACCTTCGGGTACCCCGTTATATATGATCTGCCATTTTTTTAATCTTGCCGGAGTTAAGGTTACCGTATCCTCCACATCGAGCATTAACTTGCAATAGGTATGAACGCCATCAACTAAATAGATGCCATTCATGTCCAATGAATCGGCTTTGGGAAGTGCGATGGTATCAAGCGCAGCACCGGACACATTGTAGCGGATCAGCTTCAGTGTGGTGATGTCGTTTGCTGAGGTATCTATCGCAAAACACATTTTTCCCCATTTGCTCGAAGGACCTATAAGCGGTGTCGTGATGATGCCATTCGAATAAAAACTTGTAAGCATCGTATCAATTGAAACGAAGGAAGATGAATCTGCATTCAGATTTACTTTTTGAGATATAGGTGCAGCAGCACTGCGCTTGGTGATCAGCAAGAAAGGCTGCTGACCGTTTGTTAAGCTTGCTATAGCGGTAGCTTTTAAACTATCGTTCATATACGTAAGCAAATTATTTGCCCAATAACTTTTATCGCTATAACCATCATTGAACGTAATAATAAAATCATTTTTACTTGAATTCTGTATGGCACTTATCATACCGTCGGCATCTCTGCCGTGAATCCAGAAGGTACTCGGAGGTGTATTTGTCTGATCGGGATAGGATATTTCCTGTACATATCTGGTATCGAAATTCTGTCCGCAATAGTACCAGCCTTGAGAATTGGGTTGATAGACTTTTGGAAGCAAGGATGATTTATCCAGAATAAACAGGAACAAACCTCCGTTGCCCACACAATTGTAATAGGTTGAACGCTGCAGAATGGGAAGGTTATCTAAGCTTAACAGCGTTTCATTGGGATCGCCTGTAAAGCGCCCTCCTACTGCGGTTATCTTCAGATTGACGGATGTTGTTAAAAAATCCCAGCGATGCAATGTTGGTGAATATGTTAAACCAACCAGTTTATTTTCCAGATGCTGATCGATGTGTGTCTGCGACCAACCGGGATTACTTCCCTTGATATAAATAAACGAACTGTTATCCCAGAGTGTATCATTGCCCTGAGCCGCTTTAAACCTAACGCGCCAGAAATAAACCAGGCTATCTGATTGCGGTGTGCTTAAGAGCAACGGTGTCCAGGATGGTAGCGTACTTGCGGTAACTACGCCACTTTGTTTAAAGGGTGTACTGAATGTTTTGTTGGTATCCAGTTCAAAATAATATTCTGTTTCATTGATCAGCAAATTGGTAGGCTGTGCAATTAACGCAACAGGCTGCGTTGACACAACACTGTAGTTGAGCGGATACAAACATTTCACGGCACTGGACGGCATAAAATATTCCAGAGAAGCGACGTTGTTATCTTTTCTGATCTCGGTTAACGAATCGGAAGGATCGACGTAGATTTCAAATCTATTATCTCCGGAATAATCTGCATCGTCGTTGCTTACATAATACACAATGGAATCTCTATAATACACCGGAGGCAAAGGCATCTGATACGTACGTACCAATATATTATTTACATAACGTTTAATCGTAATTTCAACCGTTTTATTGGTTGTACTGCCGTAATTATCTACTGGGATAATAATATTGAACGGATCTTTCGCAGTAATAAAGGTAGTACTCACTGCCTGCAAGGCACAGCTTCTTTCGGCTGTCTGATTGTCGCCATAGATAGCATAATCCGGATTCTGCGGGCTATATAATCTTAACGCAGGATCTCCCGATAAATTCATTTGTGTACATTGTGCCTGCGAAGCTATGTCAAAAGGAGAATTTACGGAGTTAATAGAATCGATGATTTTTTTATGTATAAACCCGATGGATCTGTTTCTGTAGCGGTTATCATTAAATTCAAACTCATAAAAATAGGTAGAGAATTGATTGAGGTTATTTCCATAACCAATATCTGTATGGCCCAGCACGTTTATTGCACCAAGACCCGGCGTATTTATCCAGTCTTCTGCAAAGGAATAATTTGTGAAGATATTGGCAGAGGTACATCCGTTTACCAACAGCATCGGATATTTTCCGGTGTTGTTATAACCATATATTGGGTTGGATACAAAACCTACATCCACATCATTTATTTCTGCAGAGGAGTGTCCGAAAAAAGTCATCAGAGATATTCCTGCATTTACACTGGTGGCAACATTTGCAATCAACTGATCGTCGATGGAACCGTTTTGTAAATTTTTAACATAGGACTTAATTACATCACCACCAAAGTGCGGGCTTTCGGCATAAGCCTTATAGGTGTCTACAAATTTTTTGTACAATGCAATCTGAGGTGCATCGGCCCCGCCACTTAAGTGAACAAGATCTTTGCGCCAGATCAGATTCGAATCCAGTGCTTCGTGTATCTGAACTTTTTCCAGATAACCATCTATCTCTTCATTAGACCTGGCCGGCACCCTGCCTGTATGAATCTGTGCGGCATAATTTGCATCGATACTAAACATGAGATCAGAACCCGGCTCTCCGAAAGTTGGAACATAGTTTGCGAGATGATCTTTAAAATCTGTATTTGTCCAATAGTACGACGGATTTTTTCTGTAATCAACATTACCACCCACTGCCGGAAAATAATCGGTCATAGATGGTACCACACCTTTCCCAAGTATCATTAAATATTTTTCACCCGGATTGGCATTAATGATTTCTGTACAGAAGCGTTTAATACTTATGGGAGAAAATTCTCCATAACTGAATACATTGCATAATTTCTCAAACGAATATTTTTCTGCGGAATACGAACCACCGTAAAACGAACTTCTGTGTTGCCTGTATTTTTCAGCAGATGAAACAAACACTTCGGGATAAATAATGTTATACTCGTTTGTATAGACAGGTATAGAAAGATCAACCTGTTCAATAACCGGAATGGTGTTGTAACTATTATTCTGTATAAATAAACGTGTTACATCGGATGAAAGATTAAATGAAGCAACAGAATTGCTTACTGAATAATTAATGAATTGCTGATTTAATTCATCGCTATTATTGAGAATGAAAACCGGACGGTTCACATTGGAAAGGTTAATACTTTTGCTTCCGCTATTATCTAAAACAATCTGTTGATTGACCTGATCGGTTAATACATACTGCCTCGGATACAACACTTTTATATATGCAGGTGCTATAACATCAACGCTGTTGCTATTCAACCGGATATAACACTGCAAAACCGACTTGCCAGCCAGATAGGATGAAGGAATAGAAGCTATTGCTGTACTGTAGGCATAATCTGAAAAGACAGGGAAATCAACTGTAAAATCAGGCGCCGTCTGACTACCGATCCACAACGATACATTGCGGGTTGAATTGAGATACGCACCGGCTACCTGAACTTCTATCGAAACATTGCCGCTGCCACTTGTAACGGGATTGGTTATCGGTACAGGAATATTTCTAAACACCGGTGTTGCATTGCCTTGCACAAACTTAGTCCCGAACCAGCCTTCGCCCTGATCGTAATCGCTCTTTACCGTTTCAATGGAATAATATTTACCTCTGTAGTATTGATCAATGTATACAGTTAAATATTCTTCATAATACCAGGATGATACAGGATTGACGGCTGGTGCATTGTTAGCTGTGATCCGTTTTCCCGGAGCAGAACCGATTGTTAAAAAATAAGCCGATGTATCGGATAATAAATTGTAGTATTTGTGTGCCTGATAATTGCTCAGATATAACAGGGAATCTAACGCGCCATCGTTTCTTTTACCATAAAAAAACAGACTATCGTTATTGAGATACACTGCCTGTTCTTTACCTCTATACCAAAGCTGCAGATTTACACTATTAAATGTATTGATGCCTGCCGCCTGAAGCTGCTGAAAAGGTACGGCATATACTCCAGTCTGAAATGTCTTAAGTTTGTAATAGGATTGATTCGGCACAATCCATTCGGTACCATTTTGTGTAAATGCATTAAAAAACAGCAGCGTTAAGATTACGCTAAGAATTGTTTTTTTTATGTATTTAAGAAAAGGCATACATCATTTAATCTTATCGAAAGAGAACTTTAATGAAAACACATTGGAATATAAAGCTTCAGAAACATTTCCAAGATTGGTTAGTGCATAGTCGATCGTGAATTTACTGATCTTGATTCCCAATCCGAAGTTGGGTTGTACAGATGTTGAATTGTTCCCTTCAAATGTTTTAATGCGCTGTACATTTCCTACACCAAAGCGAAGATATACGATCTTCATATAATCTGCTTCAATACCAATGGCAGGATCAATAGAAAAGACACCTGTACGAACGGCAGTATTTCTTTTTCCATCAAACGTAATAATTAAATCAGAGGCTGCAAGCAATCCGATTTTTTTTGTAATCTTAAAATTTCTGGCAATACCGGGAATTAATCTTGGCAGTGTTACTTCTATCGAGTTGCTTGGCAATAAATTATTGGTCTGTGCATACGCATCTTTTAACAAAGCTGTATTGTATGACCATGCATTGAATGTTCCTGTTACATCTTTGGCTACTACACCCAGATCCCACTTCCCTGCTTTATACTGTGCGCCTACATCAAAGCCAAAACCCCAGGCTGTTGCGAAAGACCCTACTGTTCTGTTGATTATTTTAAGGTTTACACCGAGATTTAATCCTTCAATCAAATGACTTTTGCGTGCATACGAAACTAAAAAAGCATAATCTGCTGCGGAGAAAAATTTAACATTATTGTAATTAATCTGTCCGTTTCCGTTTCCATCAAATAAATACCGTGTATCCGGTATATCATCAATCCCGAAACGGATTATAGATGCGGCAATTACACTCTGTGTATCCAGTCGTACAGCGAAGCCTGCATAATCGTATTTGGCAATACCGGCAAAATATTCGGCATGCATTAAACTAACATCGTACTTTGTTTTTATGCGTTGTAGACCAGCAGGATTCCAGTATGCAGCTGTTACATCATTCACAAGAGCAGACTGAACATTGGACATACCAAATGCTCTTGCACCTACTCCTATGGCAAGAAATTCATTACTGTATTTTGGGGTATAAATCTGAGAGAAAGCGGTAAATACTTGAAAAACAAACAATAAAAGTAATACTACTGTCTTAGTTTTTGATGACATACTGATTCAACGCTTAAATACGTCGCATATTTTGTTTATTTATACGATATTACGAAAAAAGTAAACAATCATCTATTTTTTATACTTTTATATCTCAGTAATTCAATTAATTCAACATATGAGAAGAAACCAATTAATCGCATTTGCTTTTATCATTACGCTGATGTCTGTTGCGTGTTCCAAAACCAAACCCGTAACTGAAACAAAAACGGAAGAAACACAAAAGGAAAAATCGATTTCGGATGAATTAACGACTTTAAATGATTCTGTAAATACTTCCTGGAATAGAATGATGGCAGCCGACAGTCAGAAATTTGCCGATATTAAACGCTTAATAGAGGAAATTTCTTACTGTAAAAAATACGACGAAAAAACAGTTAAAAACCTGTTGACATTAACAAAAGAAGTAGATGGCATGCGTTATACACAAGTAACCATTTCAGACTCACTAATTGACCTGTACGACAATAAAACTTCTGATCTGATCAATAAAGTAAGAAATCTAAAGTCAAAGACTCCTGAAATTACACAACACCCACTGGCGGAACAGTTAGAGAATGAAATTATCAAGGCTGATGGTGACGACTTACTTATATACAGAAAAAAATACGACGACGCTGCCAATGCATACAATAACTTCCTTGACGTGAACAAAGAAGCTATTGCAGCCGAGCCTGCACTGAAAGATATTAAAAAGAAAATACTTTTCAGCCGTATTATAAACTGATCTTAGCCAATTCTTCTTTCACAAAATCCATCAATTCTTTGATATAGGATTTACTGAAATCAAATTTAATCCCGGCAGCTTTATACACTTCCGGGATTGATTTTTTATATCCAAGTGATAAGGCTTCTTTATATAATTTATATCCTTTTTCAGGATCTTTTTTATAATTGCGCCATACAGCTATAGCACCCAGTTGAGCCATGCCATATTCAATGTAATAAAACGGCACTTCAAACAAGTGTAATTGTTTCTGCCATGCTGTTACTCTGTACTGCTCCAGGCCGCTCCAGTCTGTAGTAGTGTTAGAGAAAGGATAGAATGACTCTTTCCAGATCTGCTCTCTTTCTTCCAGTGTGTGTACCGGTTTCTGATAAATGGTATGCTGAAACAAATCAATCGTTGCTACCCAAGGCATGGTTTGAAGTACACTTTCCAAATGTTCTCTTTTCGCTCTGTTTAAATCTTTGGGATCAGAGAAAAATATATCCCAATGTTCCATACTCATTAATTCCATTGACATAGAAGCAAGCTCGGCCACTTCAGATGTGGGATGTTTGAATACGTTCAGTTCCAGATCTGCCGTAAGGAATGAATGCAACGCATGACCTCCTTCGTGCACCATAGTTACCAGGTCGCGCAGGGATTGTGTTGCATTCATAAAGATGAATGGTACGCCTGTTTCATCCAACGGATAATTGTAGCCGCCCGGTGCTTTTCCTTTTCTGGACATCAGATCCAGATGCCCCATCTTTTTCATGGTAGCAATACAATCTGCCGTATACCTATCCAGTGTTGCGAAACATTCAATCGTTTTCTCCGTCAGATCGTCTGCATCCTTAAAAGGTTTTAAAGGTGTAGTGCCAAAGTAATTTACCGACAGATCCCAGGGCTTTAGTGCATCCAGCTTTAATGCTGCTTTGCGTTCTTCAGCCAGGTTGTTTAAGATCGGTACAACTTCTGATTTAATGGCATCATGAAACGCATAACAATCTGCGGGTGTATAATCAAACCGTCCCATGGCTGCAAACATATAATCTCTGAAGTTTGCATAACCTGCATTCAAGGCCACTTTATGTCTTAATGCAATCAGGGTTGAATACAAATCATTCAAGGTATCTTTTTCCTGATACCTTCTTTCATTTATCTTCTTCCACGCTTCTTCCCTTTTTGAACGATCTACTTGAAGTAAATAATCCGATGCCTGCTGCATGGTAATCTCTTTATCATCGATCGTAACCGTCATGGCTCCGGAGATGGTACCAAACTGATGTGCGGTCTGCTCTATCTCAGAAAATAAGGGTATGTTTTCTTCGCGATAAATATGCTTATCTTTTTCTAATAGTTTGATAACAATATCAAAACCTTCTTTATCTTTCAATTCCTTTAAAAACGGATCTTCCAGTGCTTTTGTATCCAACTGATTTGAATAAGGAGCCATTGCAGGCTGCAATTCGGATACAAAATAATTGAAGGCATTTTTAATTTCTTCGTTTGTTGTATCGCAGGTCATTTTGATGTAGCGCCATCCGAGATCTTCTGAAATTGCTGACTCAAGCTCGCTTCTGTCAAGATACCAGGTATACAATTCTTTTGCCGAAGTAATTTTCCGGGCAACCAATTCTTCAAAATACGGTTGAAGAATTTCCCAGGTAGTAACCTTAAAATCTGCCGGCAGATATGTTCTTTTCATAACGTATATTCTTAATCAATTTCAATAACAGTACCTGCAACCGCAGGTCTGCCTACACAGGTTAATACATAACCATTCTTAACTTCTTTCTCTGACAAACCATCCTGATCGCCCATTTCTACTTTACCCGACAAACACTTACCCATACAGGCAGTACATAAGCCGCTCATACACGAATATGGAAGATCAATATCTTCATCTAACGCACTTTGCAATATTGTTTTACCGGGCTTTACCGTAAATTTATATTCACTGCCCTGATACATCACGGTCACTTCATTCACATCGCCGGCATGCTCCGGCACACTCACAAATACCGAATCGTTTTCATTTACAGAGACGAAACTTTCTTTATGTATTTTTGCAGATGCAACCTGCAGTATTTCTAAACCGCGCTTTACTTCTTCCAGCATACCATCGGGTCCGCAAAGGAAATAATCTGCTTTTGATGCCGAAAGGTCTTTTAAACCTTCCATGATTTTCATGAATTTACTTTGATTTAAACGACCTGTAAGTAAGGTAGCATCGTGTGGCTGGCTATACGTATATACAACATTAAAATTTGAATACGCTGCTTTTAATCCGTCTAATTGTTTTTTAAAAATAACCGCATCTTCATTTCTGTTTGAATAAATCAGATGAATACTCTTGTATGTTTTTTTATGAAGCGCCGTTTTTATCATACTCATCAAGGGAGTTATACCACTTCCCGCTCCAATAAAAACAAGGTTTTCTGACGATGCTTTATCTAGTGTAAATATACCTGCAGGCTGAATAAAATCAATTGAATCACCGGCTCTCAGATTGTCAAATAAATAGCCCGAGGCCTTACCATCCTGTATCTTTTTAATAGTAATGCTTGGTCTTAAATCCACTTCCGGAGAAGAAGAAAACGAATACGAACGTCTCACTTTCTCCCCACCGATTGTAAGCAATAATGTTATAAACTGTCCTGATTTATAATTCTTTATTAAATCATGCTGCTTTAAAACTAAGGTCACAGCATCGGCTGTTTCCATTACTTTCTCTTCAATAAGTACTTGGTTATTCGAACTCATAAACGGTAAATAATTTCACGAATATACTATTTTCCTTTTTTTAAGGCATAGATGTGCATAAAGTTTAACCTTCCGAATGGTTTCAGGTAGGCAAAATTTCAGGTATTTTTTGGTATATTTGATGTTTCCTAAAGTAAATAGAATGGAATTACAAGCACTAACAGCCATAAGCCCGATTGATGGCAGATATAGAAGTCAGGTAGCTTCTCTGGCACCTTACTTGTCAGAATTTGGTTTAATTCACTACCGTGTACGAATTGAAATTGAATACTTTATAGCACTTTGCGAAAAACCTGTTCCGCAACTGAAACAGTTTGATAAAAAAATCTACCCGGCTCTACGGGCTATTTATTTGGAGTTTAGTCCAGAAGATGCGCAACGGATTAAAGATATTGAAAAAGTAACCAACCACGATGTAAAAGCAGTTGAATACTTTATCAAAGAAAAATTAAAAAAATACGACCTGGGTAATTATCTAGAATTTATACATTTTGGATTGACTTCTCAGGATATCAATAATACCTCTATCCCATTGCTATTAAAAGATGTATTAAACACGTGCATCTATCCTGAATTATCGGCTTCTATAAAACAAATTGAAACCCTCGCCAAAAGCTGGGAAGCGATACCTATGCTAGCCAAGACTCATGGCCAGCCAGCTTCGCCTACACGTTTAGGCAAAGAGTTCATGGTATTTGTAGAGCGCTTAATCAATCAGATCAATCTGCTGCATCAGGTTCCGTACAGTGCTAAATTTGGCGGTGCTACCGGAAACTTTAACGCACACCATGTTGCCTATCCGGAAATAAACTGGATTGAATTCGGAAACGATTTTGTTAACGGCACGCTTGGCTTGTCCAGAAATCAGTATACAACGCAGATTGAACACTACGATAACTTAGCTGCATTGTTTGATACATTGAAACGCATTTCTACCATATTGATTGATTTTGATCGCGATGTATGGCAATATGTTTCCATGAACTACTTCAAACAAAAAGTAAAGAAAGATGAAGTGGGATCTTCTGCTATGCCGCATAAAGTTAACCCGATTGATTTTGAAAACAGCGAAGGGAATTTAGGGGTTGCTATTGCATTGTTTGAACACTTCTCTACCAAACTGCCGATTTCAAGATTACAAAGAGATCTTACCGATTCTACTGTACTTCGTAATATAGGAGTACCATTAGGTCATTTTCTGATTGCACTGAAATCACTTCAAAAAGGATTATCAAAATTAGAATTGAATGTAGATGCGATCAATGCTGACCTGGAAGACAACTGGGCTGTTATTGCAGAAGCCATACAAACGATTCTTCGCAGAGAAAATTACCCGAACCCGTATGAAGCATTGAAAGATCTGACACGGAATGGTGGTAAAATAACCAAAGATACATTGCAGACATTTATTGAAGGACTTGCTGTTTCTGAAGAAATCAAAGCGGAACTTCGTAAATTAAGTCCGCACAATTATACAGGTATTCAATTCTGAAATTATTTGAAATGAAAGAGATCATTCGTTTCGCTATCCGAAAAATTCCGCGCAAGTATTTACAGATTGTAAGCCCGATTGCGCTTAAGGCTGTTAAACTTGCATACAAAGGCAATACGGTAGAATGTCCGGTTTGCAGCAGCACATTTTCCAAAATGCTTCCGTATGGGCGTATTGTAAGTAGAGAGAATGCCTTATGTCCGGAATGCCTTTCTCTGGAAAGACACCGCCTGATGTGGCTGTTTTTAAAGAATAAAACCAATTTCTTTACCGACAACATTAAACTTCTGCATGTTGCGCCGGAGCATTGTTTTATTGACCGCTTTGAAAAACTGCCTAACATCGATTACATAACAGCCGATATTGAATCGCCGCTTGCAAAAGTAAAAATGGATGTTCACGCTATTCCGTTTGAAGCCAATACATTTGATGTTGTTTTTTGTAATCACGTATTGGAGCATGTTGAGAATGATATAAAAGCCATGCAGGAAATGCTTCGTGTATTAAAGCCGGGCGGCTGGGCCATTCTGCAAAGCCCGATTGACCCATCACGCAAAGTAACATTTGAAGATCCAAGCATTACAGATCCTGCAGAACGTGAAAGAGTGCATGGACAAGATGATCACATGCGTACGTATGGTTTGGATTATGGAGACAGAATCCGTTCTTCAGGCTTCGTTGTAACAGAAAGTCTATATGTAAAAGAACTTCCTGATAATTTTATAAAAAGATATTGTTTACCTTCCGAGGAGATTGTTTACTATTGCGTGAAGGGAAAATGAAAGCATAGAGAGTGTGTATTAATCTGTACCGCTCTATTAAATTCCTTAAAAAAACAGCATCCTTTCATAAGAGAGGATGCTGTTTTTTTTATAAGGAAGTGTTTTCAGATTTATCTCCGTAGAGTTGACGAAGCACTCTACAATCAGCAAATAAAATCAGAGTCTCCGACTTGTTTTTAGCATTCGATAAGAATAGTTTTTATTCGAGTCAGAGACTCTCATTTATAAAAAATCCGTAGAGCGTTTTGCTAACTCTACGGATAGAAATGCAAATAAAGTTTAGAGTGTAACACTTTACACTCTAAACTTTATACTTAAATCAATTTTCCAGAATCTTAATCTCCGTTCTTCTGTTTAACTGCTTGTTCTCAGGTGTATCGTTCGGCGCTACAGGTTTGCTTTCGCCATGCCCTACAAATATAATCCTGTCAGCCGATATACCTTTCGCGATCAGATAATCTTTCACCGCATGTGCACGTGCATCAGACAATGTCAGGTTAGCCTGGGGATCTCCATCACTATCTGTATGACCAGCCACTTCAATTTTTATTTTAGGATTCTTACTCAAAATATCATACAGCTTATCCAATTCGCTTTCAGACTCCTTGCGTAACGTGGCTTTATTAACGTCAAAGAAAACGTTATTCAAGACAATAGTTGTTCCGATATCAATTTTATCCAGACAGATTACATCGTCAATCTCTTTGAAATTTTCCAGGTGTGGAATGTTTATGTTTTTCGAATTGAACAGATACCCTTTTGCTTCGACCGTGATGGCATAGTTTTTTCCGGCCGGCAATGTAACAACATACTTGCCTGTTGAACTGTTGGAAACATACTTGCCTATTAATTTACCCGCTTCAATATCTGTTACACTGATATTTGCCTGAATAAACTCTTTGGTTTTACAATCTGAAATTGTTCCTTTCAAAAGAACCAACGCCGCTTTAGCCACTGGTCTTTCCAGCAAATACAAATCTTTATCTCCTAAGCCGCCGTCTCTGGCGGAAGAGAAATACGCACGCTTATTATCAGCAGACCATACAAAATATATTTCATCACCAACGGTATTGATCGGATAACCTAAATTCTCAGGCTTTGAAATATGTGTAATGGGTGTTGTTGCAATATCAATCGTTGATTGAAATATATCAAAACCACCCATAGAGGTGTGTCCCTGAGAACTAAAATAAAACGTTTTACCATCTGCATGCAAATAAGGAGAAAACTCATCTTCCATCGTATTAATACCGGGCCCCATATTTACCGGTGCTCCCCAGGTACCATCCGCATTTTTTTTAGAACAGTAAATATCTGTTCCTCCAAATCCACCTTTTTTATTTGAAACAAAAAATAAATAATTGCCGTCCGGCGAGAAGTTCCCACATGCTTCCCATCCATCTGTATTGATTGTTTTTCCGAATGAAACTGGCTTACCCCAATTAACGCCCGATAATGTACTGTAATATAAATCACCGCCGCCATCATCTTTATAAACAATCATTGTTTGACCTTCTGAAGACAGTCCTACACAAGCATCATGACTCTCTGTATTAATTGTTGAGCTCATTTGCTGGCTATTCCCCCATGATTTATTGGCAAGTTTGTTAGATATATAAATATCTTCAAAGTAATGTCCGTCCATTTCAGAAACCAGTCCGCCAGTTGAATTTGGTCGTCTTGATGTATATATGATGGTAGATTCATCCACACTTATTGCGGGATTATAATCCGGATAGGGAGAATTCACTGTAGCTCCAAGATTTGTAATGGTCATCTGAACAGGCTTAACCATCAACACTTTTGCATTATCGCAGTATGTAATGCATTTATTTGCCTGAGCCAATAACTCTTTGTCGGAAGAACGTAATGTTGCCTTGAAAGCATTTAAACTTGCCAATGCTTCGGGTATCTTTGTGTTGGCATGGTATGCAACACCCAGATAATAATCCATCATAGGATCTTTTATTCCGGCATTTTTAGCGGGCAATAAGTATTTAAGAGCCTTATCGTAGCTATATGTGTTTATATAGCACAGCGCTATGGAATAATTTATACCCGGATCATTGGGTGCAAATTTGTAGGCCGACAAGTATTGATCCAGTGCTTTTAAATAATTGGCACCATCGTAATACATCTTACCTTCTTCCATATAATTCCTGGCTTCTTTAGGCAGTGTCTGAGCAAACGTTAGATTATTCCCGGCAAGGAACAATACAGACAAAATAATAATACACTTATACATCGCTTTAATTGCTATAAAAAAACTTATTACGTTAATTTACGTTTAAGATACCAGATACAAAAACGATTTTGCTAATGAAAAGGTTATTAATTGCGTGCATAGTGTTAACATCTTTATTTTCCTGCATGAGCAAGAAGCAGTATTACATGAGTAAGCAGGAAAAGTTCGGTCAAAAAGGTTATCATGCGAATACCGCAAATAAAGTAGTATCTAAGAATGAAAAAAACCGATCTGTCAACCAAAAGGCTTCAGAAAAGAACCGACAAAAAACAAATGCTGATGCAGCCGAAAAAGCAAAGACTACAAGTCAGACACATAAAGTAAAAAAACACAGCGGAGAATTTAAGTTTTATTTTCATTAATCATTGAGCAATAAAAAAGCTCCTTATTTTGAATAAGGAGCTTTTTTATGATATATATCATCAAATCAATGTTTGTAGAAACTCGGGCACGGCAACCTTCTCATTGGTTTATGATGCTTAACCGGTCTATGAATGTAGGTAATGTTGAATTCATGTGAACCACCCGGGCCTGCTGCCGTAAGTTTTGATATAGTTAAATCATAGCTGTAACCAAAACTCCATGTTTTATACATCCAGCCAACCAAAAATACAACTGATTCTCTGTTTGGAATACCTGGAGCATAATGTTTAATCGGAATACCGCGATACCAAACGCCACCCATTAATTGATTATACATCCCATAAAGCCCTACATCCAGCTGATCTGCTTTGCCCTGAGATTTATAGTGGAATGTTGGTGTAATACTTACTTCAGATTTATCTTCTGTATATGCCAGATATTTACGCTGAGAAAGAGGAATCTTATACCCCCCCGTCAATTGAAAATCCATTGCCAGATTATCTTTACCAGCACCTGCAAAAGATTGTGAAGGAGTATTCAAGTGCTGTACAGAGAATCCACCCCAGATCCTGTCTGAGTATACCAATGTACCGGCTGAAAAGTCCGGATATAACTGACTCTGAATACCTGAATTGTAATTACCTATATTGGGATTATAGCCGGTAGAATCATTGAATTGACTTGGATATCGTAAGCCGTTGTAATTTAATGTACGCTGAACACCTGTAGCCTGCAAGCCCATACGAACAGTAAATGTTTTGGATACAGGAATCTCATACGCATAAAAGAAAGAGAACTGTGTCGATGCATACACGCTTGAACCTTGTATATCTCTCAACACCTGAAAACCTAAACCACTTTTATATTTATCTAAGTATGTATCGCCGGAAACATAATATGTCTGATAGTTTGCATTCAACCCTAACCATTGTAATCTGGTCTGAGCAGTACCTCTTGGAGCATGTGCACTACCCGCAAAGGCTGGGTTGTGAAACATGGGTACAGCATAAAACTGTGAAAACTGAATATCTTGGGAATAAACAACGTTATACTTGGATAAGTATACAATTGTTATCATTATTAATGAAATACGTAAGCTAATTGTACTAAACATGCATATTATATTTAGAATGAATTACGATCAAATATACGTAAATAAAGTTCGTAATTCCCAATACGATTTTTATTGACAATAGTTTTTTTGTACTAAGAGATTCTGTTAATTTGTAGAAGTCAAAATATCTGCAAACATGTTTTCAAAGAAAATATTAGCTTTTCTCCTACTTGTAGGAAGTATACATTTGTCCTTAAAGCCATTTGATGCGTTCTGTCAAAACGGACTTACACGTGCTGAAATTGAGACAAATGCCCAGTATGCTTTTAAAAATAAAGACTATTATCATGCCTTGCCTTTATTTTTATCGCTGGATAGTTTATATCCCAACTACCCTAAATACATGTTTCCGATTGCTGTCAGCTACATTAATACAACGGCTGACAACGTTAACGCATTGGTTTATCTGGAAAAGTGTAAACAAAAACCTAACCTCTACCCTCCGACTCTCTATTATTATTTAGGGAGAGCCTACCACCTGTCTAACAGATTTGATGAGGCCATCGTGCAATACGAGATTTGCTTATCGCATCTTTATAAATCAAAGGCTAAGTACAGTACAATGATCAAAGATATTTACAGGGAGATTGAAATGTGCGAAAATGGCAAGAAGTTAATTCAAACACCTATAATCATTGACATTGAGAACCTGGGGCCGATGATTAATACGAAATACCCGGAGTATGCGCCTGTACTTACATTAGACGAAGAAGAGGTTATATTCACTTCTTGCCGCCCGGAAACTACCGGAGGTTTAATTGATACTGAGGATGGTTTGTACTTTGAAGACATCTATATCTCATCTAAAAAAGATACAAGCTGGTCGGAAGCTAAGAATATGGGCCCTGCTATAAATACTATCGGACATGATGCAAGTGTATCGTTAACACCTGATGGACAAGAATTATTAATCTATCGATACGAAAATCAGGATGCCTTTTTATTGTCTAAACTTGAAGGTGATGTATGGTCAAATGCGGAGGTTTTACAAGGTGAAGTTGATTCTAAATATTATGAACCTTCCGCTTGTTTAACAAAAGACGGCAGCTATTTAATTTTTAGCAGTAACAGACCCGGCGGACTTGGCGGAATGGATTTATATATATCAAAAAAACTTGCTAATGGCGAATGGGCTAAACCCATCAACCTGGGAGCTCCGATCAATACATCTTATGATGAAGACTCTCCATTTCTTCATCCGGATGGAAAAACGCTATACTTCAGTTCCAACGGGCATAATTCTATGGGAGGCTTTGATATGTTTTATACCAAATCACTTTCTGATACAACCATACTTTGGGATAAACCTATTAACGTAGGTTACCCACTAAATTCTGCTCACGACGATTTACACTTTACTTTATCCGGAGATGGTAAACGAATCTATTTTGCTTCTATCAGACCAGAGGGATATGGAGATAAAGATATTTATATGGCCAGCATTGAAGATTCAAAAGTACAGGATGTATTGGTTATTATCGGTATCATTCAGGATTCCATCTCAAAAGCTCCTATCGGTGCACTCATAGAAGTTGTTAATACGGAAGACAATTCAATTGTTGGTATATATCATTCCAATAAGACAACCGGAAAATATATAATGGCTCTGCCGGAAGGTGGTAAATACAAGCTTTCAATCCGTTCTGAGCATTATAAAGTTTGTGATGATTTCATTACAACAAAAGAATTAAATGGTTATCAGGAACTTGAATCTGATATTAACCTTTGTCCTGATACCATTAAATAGGTGTTTATCCACAGAAAAAAAACATATTTAATCAATATTACGTAAACGTTACCAAACTATCTAGTACTACGTACTTATGGAAAAACTCTCTACCACAATTCTGCGTCTATTTAAATTATCTAATCACATACAATCTGTAATACTTTGTTATGTATTCCTTTTTGTGTGTAGCATTCAGGTATTTGCAGAAGGAACTGCTGAATTAACTCCGACACTTGCTTCCGATAACCAAGGTGTAATTCAGATCTGGGATAATAATGACGTAAATAGAAACTCCTCTACTTTTGGTTGCCCAGCAACAAAACGTTTATATTTCACTATCTGTAACCCGGAACAAGTATACTTCGGAATGAATTTCGATACGGGAGATTTGACCGGTACAAGTACATTATGGTATAGAATTATTTCACCAAGTAATATTGTTGTGTTCCCTATCTCAGGAACAGGCTGGCAGCAAGTTACCAATGCAGGTGCTGGTTCCATTGCTTCATGGGCTGCTGCAAAAGCAGGGCCCAACACGATTGCTGGTGGTGCAGGTGGATATAATCCATTATCTTTTACACCTGCAGAAGCGGGCGATTTCTACATAGAATTTTATAGAAAAAGTAATGCAGGCATGCCAACAGCTGCCAATACACCTGTTACAGGTATTACAGCAGCACAAATAGCTTTGCAACAACGGACTAAAACACGTTTACGTTATTTTGATTTAACGGTAGCTACCGGACCGACAATAACAGATACAAGAATTCCGGGAAGGTTATTTTCTCAAACCTGGGATATTAACGTAAATGCGGCAAACAACCAATTCATTGCTACTATGTACGTTTATTCAGACGATGGTATTGTTACCGGTCTGAATTTTAATGGAATCCGACCATTTGGTTTTACTATTGCCTGTAACCCTACCGGTGTTGCAAACACCGGAAATACAGCCGTTGACCGAAGATCTATAGCAGCCAATTCTACATACGCTCAATATAAAATATTCCTGCACGACCCGGATAATAACTGTTATTCTACGGGTATTTTTGGTTCTGTATTGAATGCCAATGCTATTACTGTTACCGGTTGTGATGTAAATAACCGATGTATTAATATTATTGTTGATAAAGCAGGTGGAACAGAGCTATTATTAAATTTTGACGGTGTACCAGGTTATCAATTCGGAGGTAAAGATGTATTGATTAAACAAACACTGGTTGTAGGTTCTAATTGTATTCCATGGAACAGCCGTGATGGTTTGGGTAATTTAATTACTCCCGGAACGCCATTGGATATGCGTTTGGATTATTTCAACGGTCTTACACACCTTCCGCTATTTGACGTTGAAAACCACCCGTATGGTTTTATTGTATCTTTAGTAAGGCCTGCGGGTCCACCACCTCTATTATTCTGGGATGATACTGCCATTCCTGGAGGTACAAGTAATTTAGCAGGATGTACAACAGGAACTCCTACCCCAACAACCGGTTGCCATGGTTTTGGATCAGTAGTTTCGGGTCCTATGCCGGCATCCAGTAATCCTACCACTACTGACTGGGGAAATAACAGAACGATTAACACCTGGTGGTATGCTAACTACATTAATATTAATGCAGTGTATAATGTTCCAGGCAGTATTGCGGTTGATGCAAACAGCAATGTAGCCGGAACAGGGTCTACAAATGACATAAACAGTTGTACTAATGCCGGACCCATATCTTTATCCGGCTTAGTAACGGGCGCAACTGGCGGTACATGGAGTGTTAAACCGGGAATAACCGGCGTGTTTGCTAACCCTAATTCTCCGGTTACAACATTTACACCTTCGGCATCTGACTTAGCAAAACCTTCCATTTACTTGTACTTAACATCAACAGGTAATGGAGCGTGTCCGTCCGTAAAGGATTCCATGAAAATTACTTTTATAGGTGGCCCTACAGTATCTGCCGGAAGTCCTCAGTCTGCCTGTGCTAATAATGCAACACTAACATTAAATGGTAATTTCACCGTTGCGCCAGGCATTATATGGTCTGGTGGTGCAGGTACATTTGTGCCGAACAACACAACAAAAAATGCCACTTATACACCTACTGCTGGTGAAATTTCAACCGGATCGGTAAAATTACTCATAAAAACTACCGGTAGTGTTCTTTGTCCTGAAGCTAAAGACAGTGTTTTATTAACGTATACGCCTGCTCCTACTGTAAGTGCTGGTTCGCCGGCAACAGTATGTGCCAACAACTCTGCTGTAGCATTAACAGGTACTGCAACAAATCAAACAGGTGTTACCTGGTCGGGCGGTACAGGAACATTTACTGCTCCTGGTAATTTAAGCACTACATACAACCCTTCAGGCACTGAAACAAATATTACAACTGTAAAAACAGTTACACTAACATTAACAGCAAGTAAAGCAGGTTGTAATTCTGTTACATCCAATGTTGTTGTTACAATCAACCCGCCTCCAATTGTCAGTGCGGGAGTAGATCAAACCATTTGTAAAAATGATTCGGTGAACCTGGCCGGTACGGTTACAAATGCTACCGGAGGAACCTGGACAGGAGGAACAGGAAAATTCACTCCGGATGCAAATACATTAACAGCAAACTACAAACCTAGTGCTGCTGAACTTTCCGGTTCTTCTGTTATACTAACACTTACATCAACCGGCAATGGTCTTTGTAATCCTGTATCAAAACAAATGAAAATTAATTTTACAGCTGCGCCAACAGCTGTTATTACAGGTCCTTCAACCGTATGTGCGAATAATGCGGCCATTAATTTAAGCAGTGCAATTACTCAGGCTACTGGTCAGAAATGGATTGGAAGCGGCGGATCTTTTGTTGCAAATACATCTGCTCCATCCGTAACCTATACTCCTACTGCATCAGAAATATCCAGTGGTTTTACAGGTATTATTTTACAAACAACAGGTGGCTCATGTCCTCCAACAGCAGATACTATTATTGTCAGCTTCATCCCAGCTCCAACAGTTAGCGGTGGCGCACCAATTTCAATCTGTGCAAACAATCCTACAGGTGGTTTAATAGGAAGTGTAACAGGTGTTGCAACCGTTACCTGGTCTTCACCAACAGGAGGTTTATTTTCTGCGCCAACAAATCCAAAAACAAATTATACAGCAACTGCCACCGATATAACAAACGGCACAGTTACTCTTACTGTAATAGCAAACAAACCTACCTGTAGCCCTGTTTCAAGCACAGTAGTTGTTACCATTACTCCGGCCCCTACTGTAGCTGCCGGACCTACGAGAACTGTATGTGCCAATAATCCTACCGCAACATTTAATGGAAGTGTTACCGGCCCATCAGGCGTTGGTGTATTATGGACAGGCGGCGACGGTACTTTCGGCTCCCCTACCTCTGTAAATACAACTTACACTGCCGGCCCGAACGATTTAATTGCAGGTACAGTAACATTAACTATTACTAGTACAGGAAATGGAAATTGTAGCCCGGTTTCAGCAACAACAACAATGACCATTACAGCAAAACCAACCGTTACAGCAGGTTCATATTCTGTATGTTCGAATAATGCTTCTGTTAGTTTAAATGGTGCAGTGACAATTGCAACCGGAGGTCAATGGGTTGGAGGCGCAGGATCGTTTTCTCCAAGCAGAAATGTACTTAACCCTACATATACTCCTACAGCCGCAGAGATTAGCGCAGGCTCATTAAATTTAACACTTCAGTCTACCGGAAATGGTAATTGTAATGTTGTTTCAGCTATCGCTCCAATTACCTTTACTCCTGCACCAACTGTTACACCTGCAACTCCTGTAAATGTCTGTGCAGATTCTCCAACAGCAACCATTACAACAACAAAAACACTTGCTACAGGAGTTTTATGGTCTGGAGGATCGGGGGGTACTATTGCAAGCCCTACGGCCTTATCAACTACATATACGCCAACATTGGCTGAAATAAGTGTAGGAACGGTAACATTAACCGTTACAACAACAGGAAATGGTACTTGTTCTGCGGTAGCTTCAACATTGACTATTTTAATAGCACCAGCACCGACCGCCAATGCCGGTTCAAACCAAATTGTCTGCGGAACGGTTTCAACGGTTTCTACTTTAACAGGAACAGTAACCGGTGCTACAGGCGGTACATGGACTAAGGTATCCGGCACAGGTACTATTGCCAGTCCAAATAGTTTATCTACAACCTATACGCCTTCTGCTCAAGATATTGTAAATGGAAGTGTGACATTAAAGTTAACGACAACAGGAAATGGATTATGCCAGCCTGTTTCGAGCACAATGACCATTACATACACTCCGGAACCTTCAATCAATGCCGGTGCAAATCAAATTGTATGTTCTACAGAATTACCAATTACACTTTCAGCAACTGGCTCGCCTGCTCAATGGAATACAAGCGGAGGAAGTTTTGGAAATATTAACTCCTTAAACACGACTTATACCCCGTCTGCAGGTGAAGTTTCAGCCGGAACAGTGACGTTATCGATAAGTACAATTCCTAGTGGTGCCTGCCCTGTAAAAACAAGTCAGATAACAATCACAATACCAGCCGGACCTATTGTAAATCCAGGTGCTGCAACCCAAACGATGTGCGGCAGCTTGGCTAGTTATCAATTAAACGGAGTTATTACCAACGCAACAGGCGGAATCTGGACTACAAACGGAACAGGAAGCTTTTTACCTAATGCCAATACATTAAATGCCACGTATACTCCTTCTACAACAGATAGGACAAATGGCTCTGTAATATTAACACTTACGTCTACAGGTAACGGTTTCTGTAAACAAGTTTCAAATCAAACAACATTAACAATAACGCCTGCTATTACTGTTAGTGCCGGTCCGAACCAAACACTTTGTGCTGATGTAAGCGGTATTCCATTAAAAGGTACTGTTTCTAATGCATCGGGTGGAATCTGGTCTATCACTTCAGGTAATGGCTCTATTACCTCTCCTACAAGTTTAATTACAACATACACACCGACACTTTCTGATATTACAACCGGTTCAGTATCCTTATTACTTACATCGACAGGAAATGGTGGTTGTCCTGCGGTAACAAGTCCGGTTACATTCACGCTGACTCCTGCACCAACACTTACTCAAGGTCCGAATCAGACAATTTGCGGTGACTCTGCATTTGTTCAGCTAAATGCCAGTATTACTGTAGCCACAGGAATATTATGGACAAGCAACGGTACAGGATCGTTTGCACCAAATAACGTTACACTGAATGCGAAATACATACCATCTGCTGCCGATGTTACAGCAGGAAGCGTTATTCTTACGGCACAAACAACAGGAAACGGAACGTGTAATCCAATTACAAAATCGTTAACAGTTACGATCACTCCTGTTGTAACGTTAAATCCAGGATCAAATCAAACAGTCTGCGAAAACAATTCAACAGTAAACTTAAATGCCGTTATCACAACAGCATCTGCAGTAAACTGGACTACTAACGGTACAGGATCATTCGCCAGTCAAACATCTCCTGCAACCACCTATACACCATCTGCTGCTGATATCAGCTCTGGTCTGGTTACACTAACTGTTAGTACAACAGGAAATGGAACATGTAAAACCAAAACAGGAAAAGTACAGGTAACAATTGTACCTTCACCTATTGTGGATGCAGGCTTGCCACAAACGCTTTGCGCAAATACTTCTTCTATTTCTTTAAATGGCAGTGTAATTCATGCGACTGGCGGAACATGGACATCAAACGGTACAGGGACATTTGCTAATCCAAATGCACCTATAACTACTTATGCACCTACATCTGCAGATACAACAGCCGGTTCGGTAACATTCACCCTTACATCAACTGGTAATGGTTCTTGTAATGCTGTTTCTAAATCTGTTATCGTAACATTCCAAAAAATGCCGATCGTGCATGCAGGTCCTCCGCAAACAATTTGTGCGGATAGTTCTTATGTTCAGTTGGCAGGAACTGTTGTCAATGCCGGCGGCGGTATATGGTCAAAAAGCGGTACAGGTGTTTTCTTCCCAAGCACCATCACGCTCAATGCCGCTTATACAACTACTAATGCTGACAGAACAGCGGGTAGTGTTACACTAACGTTAACATCTACTTCTAATGGTGTTTGTCCTGCAGTATCAGATAATTTAATCCTAACGATTACACCAGCGCCTATTGTAACTGTAAGCGGAAACAAAACAGTTTGTGCTAATAATGATATAACAACTGTATCAGGTACGTTCTCAGTTGCTAGTGGTATTAAATGGACTACTTCCGGAACAGGATCGTTTGCGCCCAACAATACCACAACAACAGTAACCTATACACCATCTGCTATTGATATATCCGCAGGTTCTGTTGTATTGGCAATGACAACAACAGGAAATGGTTCATGTAAACCAGGACAAGGTTTCTTAACTTTAACAATCACCCCTGCTCCAACAGTAGACGCCGGAAACAATAAGACCATTTGCGGCGATAGTTTAGGCGTATTGTTGAATCAAGCAACTGTAACAACTGCAACTGGAGTACAATGGTCATCAAATGGCAGCGGTACATTCGGGCCAAACAATACTACTGTTCAGCCAACGTATTTTCCATCTGCAGCCGATAAGACTGCAGGAAAAGTTAAGCTAACAGTTGTCACAACCGGAAATGGAAATTGCTTGGCAGTAAGTGATACGATGACGATAAATATTAAACCTGTGCCAACCGTAAATGCAGGATCGGATATTTCGATTTGTGCGGATACCAACGGTGTAAAATTAGCAGGAACATTTACCGTTGCCGGCGGAGTTCTATGGAACACCAACGGATCAGGAAGTTTTGTTCCAAGTGCATCTTCCCCAAATGCAGAATACGTTCCTTCAAATGCTGATACGACTGCAAAAAATATCATCCTTACATTAACTACCACAAACAACGGTACGTGTAAAGCGGTATCCAGTCAAACGCATTTAACGATAGCTCCTGCACCTATCGTTAGCGCAGGAACGAACAGAACTGTCTGCGCCGATGTCGATCAATTGATTTTAAACGGTAGTGTAGTGAATGCTACAGGCGGTATATGGACTACAAACGGCAGTGGTACGTTTTCACCAAACAACACGGCATTAATGCCAGACTATACACCTTCTGCATCTGACTTAAGTACTGGTACCGTTATATTTACATTAACCACTACAGGAAATGGCTTATGCCGTGCTGTAAGTCAAAATGCAACAATTAACTTCAATCCGGTTGCAACCATTTCGGCCGGTAATGATCTTCAGATTTGTAATAGTGTGACTACGGTATCTTTAAATGGTTCCGCAACAAATGTATCGGGAGTTACCTGGTCAATTTTATCCGGAAACGGCACTATTGGTTCTCCCAACAGTTTATCAACTACGTATAATGTTGACCCGGCAGATATAACCGCAGGAAGCGTAACCTTACGCATTACAGGCTCTGCATTAAGCGGCTGTTCTAACGTAACAAATGATGTTACCATTACATTCGTGGCAGCACCTCCAATTAACGCAGGTCCTAGTAAAACGGTTTGTAGTACAGATCTTCCGATTCAGTTACAAGGTACAGGATCTTCTGCACAATGGTCGGGGTATGCAGGTACATTCAATCCAAACGACCAAACATTGAATGCGTTGTATATGCCTTCCGCAGGTGAAATTTCCGGCGGAACCGTTACTCTTACTTTGACAACTATAAATAATGGTGTTTGTACTGCTGCTACCAGCAATGTAACATTCACCATATTGCCGGGACCTGTTGTAGATGCAGGCAGTGCACCAACCATTTGTGCAAACACGGCTACAGTAAACTTAACGGGTACTACTAATGGCATTAGCTCAACTGGGGTTACCTGGTCTACAGGTGGTTCAGGATCATTCACAAACGGCAATACATTAACACCTACATATACACCGTCTACGTCTGATAAAAATGGCGGTGAAGTTATCATAACTATTACATCTACAGGAAACAATGCGGCTTGTAAAGCAGCAACAGACACACTGCATTTATTTATATCTCCTGCACCTAAAGTATCTACAGGAGCTGCACAAACTGTTTGCGGTGATGCTACAAGTGTAGATGTTAATTCGGTATTCTCAAACGCTACTGGAGTTCAGTGGTCTACGATAACTGCGAATGGAACATTTGTAAGTTCAACTTCACCGGCAACAAAGTATACCATATCTAATCCTGCCGATACAAGTGCAGGAACGATAACCATACAGGTTGCAACAACGGGACAAAATGCAGGTTGTACTCCAGCAACAGCTCAAATGTCCATTACATTCTCTAAACCGCCTACTGTATCTGCAGGCGCTCCGATAACTGTCTGCGCCGATACAAGTTCAGTTCCATTAAATGGTATAGTTACTGTTGCAAGCGGTGGTGTATGGAGTACTGTTTCAGGTGGAACGTTTACACCGGATGCGAATGCGCTAAATCCTAGTTATGTTCCTTCTGCTTCAGATATATCATCCGGAACGGCTGTATTGACATTGACAACTACAGGTAATGGAACATGTAATACCTATACAAGTAATGTAACTATTACGCTGAATAAAAAACCTACTCTTACCGGGTCTGTTCCAAACGATTCTATTTGCAGCGGAAACACCGTATCTGCCAATGCAAGCTTTACAAACTCAGCATCAATCGCCTGGGTTACAACAGGTACAGGATCGTTCTCTACAACTACGGGTAACAGTACTGTGTATACCCCTTCAGCTGGTGACGTATCAAATGGTGGTGTAATTATTTATGCTACAACAGTTGGTTCTAATCCTTGTAAAGAGATTCAAAAATACTTCTCGATTACAATTCTTCAATCTCCTGCCTCTCTTGTAAATGCGGGATTTGATGAAACAGCTTGTGCGGATGCCGGTTTCTTCCCATTGAACGGTACGGTTGGCGGTATTACCGGAACAGGTATCTGGACAAGTAATACAGGTCGAGGAGACTTCTATCCGGACGCTACTGACTTAACACCAATCTTTGTACCTGATCAGGCAGATATTAATGCCGGAGGTTTAACAATTACATTGACATCAACAAACAACGGAATTTGCGCACCGAACTCCGATGATATGATTTTGACAATAAAACCTGCACCTACTGTAACAGCAGGTACTCCTTTCCCTCCTTTGTGTGCAGATACGGCATTTATACAACTTAACCCTACCATTACAAATGCATTGGGTGGTATATGGTCAACAACAGGTACAGGTACATTCTCTCCTAGTGTTGTAGATCTGAATGCTGTTTATGTTCCTTCTGCTGCAGATAGAAAGAAAGGATCCATTGGTTTTACGTTGACAACAACTGGCAATGGTACCTGTAATTCTTATTCTGATTTCTTAACAATCAAATTAACGCCTAAACCAACGTTGAATTTAGGTAGTGACAAAACGGTATGTGCCGACAATCTGGTTGATCTATCAGCAATTATAACCGTAGCAACAGGCGTTGACTGGTCTGCGTCCGGGTCGGGTGTATTCACAGTACCTTCAAATACTATTTCAACAGAATATATCTTATCTGATGCCGACACAACAAGCGGTGTAGTTAATATATTCGGCACAACTGTTAATCAAGGATTATGTAAACCGGTATCAGACACATTAAAGGTAACTATACAACCTGTCCCTGTTGTAATAGCATCTTCAGATCAGGCAATTTGTGCGGATACAAATTTTGTGCTGGTAAGCGCTACAATAGGAAATGCAGCGGGTCTGAGCTGGACAACCAGCGGTTCAGGTTCATTTACACCTAATTCTACAGTCAATCCTGTAAAATACAATTTATCCGGAGGTGATATATCAAAAGGCTCTGTCCGATTATATGCAACAAGTGCGAACTCAGGTGTATGTAGTGCCAGATTAGACAGTGTTGATGTTTCAATTGCTCCTGTGCCGATTGTTTCTGCAGGCAGCCCGATTCTTTGTGATACGTTGCTGGGTGCAAATCTAACCGGTACTATTACTACAGGATTAGCCCCAGGCTCTGCAACTTGGTCTTCCTCTTCAGGTGCCGGAATATTCTCTGTTAATAATTCAACATTGAATGCTACTTATATACCGAACAGAGTTGATATCGCCGCAGGAAAAGTAACATTGACATTGACCGCTTCGGGATATGGTACATGTAAACCGGTAAGCAGCTCAGCTGTCTTGTTAATAGAACCGCTGCCGATTGCAAATGCCGGACAGGATCAGTTCTCTTGTATTAATAACACAGTAACTGTGTCTGCTCAAAATACACAACCGGGTATTCTATACTCATGGAAAGATGATGCAGGAGCTGTAGTGGCACCGCAAAACTCGACTTCAACTTCGTTTGTTGTAACGGCAAATACGTACCGGGTACTGTTGGCTGAAAACTACAAGCATTGTATTGTAACTGACACTGTAAACATCAATACGTTTACGCTTCCATCATTTACACTAACACCAAATCCGGCTTGTTATCAAGACAACCTGTTGGTAAAATCAAATCCATCTCCGCAACCGATTGTTCCGGGATTGTATCAGTGGTATAGAAACGGAAGTATTATGACTGGCCAGGATAAAACATTTGTAATTGTACCGGATACAGGAACATACAAAATTGTATATGCTTATGGTAATTGTAGTTCGAACGATCAAATTAAAGTACAACCTGTACCAACGTTAAAAGCATCTGATGTAACAGCTTGCGGAAGTGCAACATTAACAGCTAGTGTAAACCCTGTAAGTGCTATAATTAACTGGAGTCTGAATGGATCTGCTGCAGGAACAGGAACAACGATCAATGTAAATTCTGTAGCAAACGACACAATCAAGTATCAGTTAAAAGCAACCAACCCGGCTACCGGATGTTCAAATACGGACAGTTTATATGTAATTGGATTACCAAAACCTCAGATGGTTTCAATTGATACTACTTCTTGTGTAGGACTTAAAGTAAAATTAACTGCAAGGCCGTCGAATATTCCTTACATAAACCAATTGTTACAAGTAACATATAACTGGAAAAAAGATCAGGGAGCAACATTCTCTACCGATTCGGTTGTGTATGTTACATCCGTTGGTCAATACAAAGGAGCCATATCCATTGATCAGTGTAAAGATACGTCTACGAATAATATTAATTTTGCTCCTTATCCGGTTTCTAACCTGAACGACTCATATAAATACTGTTACGATACGAGTCCACAAGGTGTTCCGCTTGATCCGGGTTCGCAAAACAAAGTAACGTATCTATGGTCTACAGGACAGGTTACACAGGTAATTAGTCCAAGACCTGAAGACGATAGTACATATAAAGTTTCTATCACAAATCAATACTTATGTACAACCGTTGACAGTACACGGATACATGTAATTTGTGCACCAAGAATATATGTACCAACAGCCTTTACCCCTGACATAGCAGGAAGCGGAGATCAGTTATTTACTGCATACGGAAAATATGAAGTAAATTATAAAATGATGGTGTTCAATAGATGGGGTGAAGTAATCTTCGTTTCAACGGACAAACAATTCAAATGGAACGGTATGTATCTGGGAGAACCTGCTCCATCCGGCGTCTATCCTTGGATTGTTACATACGAAGGAAAAGAAGAATATAAAGGTCCGTATAAACAAACAGGTTCGGTAACGTTGATACGTTAATAAACCAAACTCTACATAAAACGACAAAGGGTTCTGCTGATTAGCAGAACCCTTTGTCGTTTTATGATAAATTAAATACTTGATTAATTGATATATTCCCAGGCTGAATGATACCCGTTATGAAGTTCAATGTATTCCTGAAAACCGGTATAGAATTTTGACGAGGCAAGTGTAGATGAATCACCTATAACAACAAGCTTCTTCCTTGCCCGGGTAATCGCCACATTCATCCTTCTTAAGTCTTTCAGGAATCCGATTTCCTGCTTTCCGTTTGAACGTACAAGGCTAATAAGTATAATATCCTTTTCTTGTCCCTGAAACCCATCTACCGTTTGAACCTGTATAAATTTTGAAAGCATCCGCCGCTCAATAAGCTGCTCCCGTATATATTGAATCTGTAATTTATATGGACTGATGATTCCAATGCTTGCGTTTTTATTCGATTCAATAATTCCGCCTAAAACATTCAGGACAAGATCTGCTTCCTGTATATTACGAATACCAAAAGGTGCTCCCACCAGCTCTTCTTCATAACCTGTACCGGCAGTGTCAATAAATTGCACAACCGCATCGTCATCCAGCTTATGATCTTTCACACTACTGTGAGCTTCGAGTTTATTATCATAGAACCACTGTGATGGGAAGCTCATAATTTTTTCATTCATTCGGTATTGCACAGCCAGCATTTCAGAAATACCCGATAAGGGCATAAGTTTTTCAAGCATGCTTATTGCCAGTCCTTTTTTAGCGGCATCATCCGACTTCACAGTTGGCGGGAGTTGCAGGTGATCACCTGCCAAAATTACTTTCTTCACCTTCTGAATCGGAATCCAGCACATAGGCTCCAGCGTCTGTCCTGCTTCATCAAATATAAGTGTATCGAATTTCTCTTTTCCTATTTCCCGATGCATGGAAACAACCGGTGTGCACGTCACCACTTGATTTTTCACCAACACATTTTGCTGCAAAAAATGCAAGTGATCATCTGCCTGCCCACGCAGATTTTTCGCTTCCTTTAATATTGCTTTACGCTGCTCCCGTTCTTCCCGATCAAAATTACGTTTGTATTTATTCGCCATCCGAAAAAATTCTTCGGCACGTTTTTTTAATTCTTTGATCAATCCATACTGAGCATGATTTACAACCTGACGATCGAGACAATACTGTAAATTCTGTTCTGTAATTTTAGAAGGATTGCCCAGGCGAACAACCGGAAGTCCTGCATCTGCGAGGCGTTCCGTCAATACGTCAACAGCCGCATTACTTGACGCACAAACTAAAACACGCTCTCCTTTTTCAACTAATGTCTTTACAATTTCTACAATGGTAGTTGTTTTCCCTGTACCCGGAGGGCCATGGATGATTGCAATATCTTGCGCCTGAATCGCTTTTCCCCAGGCTTGTTTCTGAGAACTATCTAATTTTTGAGGAGGCGTATAAGATTCTTTTGTGTTAAATACTGCTGTTGCTTCACCTAAAATTACATTTCGTAATCGAATAGAATCTTTACTCAAACCCTCATCAGCCGCCCAGTAATCAAGTGTTGAAAGCATCGTCTCATAACTATGCTTATCAAACAATTTATCCATACCAATTTTTCCATCAGAAAGCCAATCCGGAGCTTCATCTTTCATCAATTGTATGGTTGCCTGATTACTACCAGAAGCAGTTATGATTCCATCAATAAAATCTTCTCTGGAATTATTATGCTGTTGATTCGAAAAAATCCGGACTTTATCTCCTGAATAAAAAATATTAGGTGCATCCGATTCATACTTACGTTCTACTTCTATATGCAACCGTTCTGCAAATCCATAATATTCTGATTTTATAAATAAAGGATACCAGGTAATTCCAATTTCTTTCCGTTCCTGTATAGATTGTTTGGCAAGCTCTTCTTCGTATATCTTTGCATCCTCACTCATTTCAATTTTCAATACACTTTTCAGCGCTTGAAAATACTCCTTTGCAATACTCATTTCTGCCTATTGTTTTTCTTCAATCGTTTTACAAAGCTCTGCATACCAAGATTCACCATACTTACGAATTAATGGGCCTTTAAGAAATTTATATATCGGCACACCTAATGTTTTACCATTAGAACAAGCAGGTTTACAAATACTCCAGCGATCATAATTCAATGCATCATACTCTTCGTATTTTGTAATCCGGATGGGATACAAATGACATGAAATTGGTTTTTGAAATTTCACTTTCCCTTCAATATACGCCTGCTCAATACCACATTTTAAAATTCCTTTTTGGTCGTATATGGCATACGCGCACTCTTTATTATCACCGATTGTTGTTGTAACAGGCTCCCCTTCTTCATCTGTAACAGACGTTCCTTGCTTTTCAATTGCCTTAATTCCCTCTTTGGACAAATATGGTTTAACAACAGGATATATTTCTTCCAGAATTAAGGCTTCCTCAACTTCTAACGGAGCGCCCATATCCCCTTCTACACAACAAGCCCCTTTACATTTCATAAGGTCGCAAACAAAAAATTTATCTGCTATATCCTCACTAATAACTGCGTTACCTAACGAAATCATACCATTCTATAATTTATCAACAAATCTATACTTAGTGCAAAGATAATGGTTTTAGAGGGGATTAAATCGTAAATTTATCCTTTAAATAAATTGAAATAAATGAGTTATCTGGATTCATTAAATGAGGTTCAGCGTCAGGCTGTAGAACAGACAGAAGGCCCTGTAATGATTATTGCGGGTGCAGGTTCGGGCAAAACCCGCGTACTTACCTATCGTATTGCTCATTTGATTAATAAGGGAGTTGAACCTTTCAATATTTTATCTCTGACCTTTACCAATAAAGCGGCTAAAGAGATGCAGCACCGCATTCAATCTGTATGCGGCAGTGAGGCCAGAAATGTCATGATGGGAACATTCCACTCTGTATTTTCACGCATTTTACGCGTTGAATCTGAAAAATTGGGATTCCCAAGCAATTTTACGATTTACGATACGGAAGATTCAAAATCACTTTTACGTACAATTTTAAAAGAACAGAATTTAGACGATAAAGTTTATAAACCGAATACTGTTTTCAATAGAATCAGTGCTGCAAAAAACAGACTAATCTCTTATCGCGAATATATTGCGAACCCTAATTACATGGCCGACGACAGAGCAGCGTTACGTCCTGAAATGGGGAAATTATACCAAATCTATCAGGAACGCCTGATCCGTTCAGGTGCTATGGATTTTGACGACCTATTATTCTATACCTATAAATTATTCAACGAACATCCCGATGTACTGAATAAATATCAACATAGGTTTAAATACATCATGGTTGATGAGTTTCAGGATACGAATATTGCACAGTACAATATCACCAAAAAACTTGCAGCCATGAATCGCAACATCTGCGTAGTTGGTGACGATGCACAAAGTATCTATGCATTCCGCGGCGCAGATATTCAGAATATTTTAAATTTTGAAAAAGATTACCCTGAATTAAAGGTAGTAAAGCTTGAGCAGAATTACCGGTCAACAAAAACAATTGTTGAAGCAGCCAATAACGTTATTACAAAAAACAAAGCACAGCTAAAGAAAGACGTCTGGACATCGAATGAATCTGGTGAAAAGATTCATGTATACCGCGCTGCCAGCGATAACGAAGAAGGTCGGGTAGTTGCACAAGCCATCTTTGAAAGTAAGATGAATCTTCAGCTACGCAACAGTGATTTTGCTATTCTATACAGAACCAACTCACAATCCAGAAGTTTTGAAGAAGCCTTAAGAAAGATGAACATCAACTACAAAGTAGTCGGTGGCATGTCTTTCTATCAGCGCAAAGAAATAAAAGATGTGTTAGCATATCTGCGGTTTGTATTAAATGATCAGGACGAGCAAAGTTTCAGACGCATCATAAACTTTCCGAAACGAGGTATCGGCGATACAACCATTGCAAAAATATTTGTCATTGCAGACGAACAAGGCACAACCGTATGGGATGTTTTGTGTAATGCAAAAAGTGTTATGACCGGTCGTCTGATACCGCTTATAGACGACTTTGTGAATCTGATCAAATCATATAAGATACTTGTTCAGACAAAAGATGCCTACGAAGCAGCCAATGAGATTGCAAAGCAGTCCGGGCTTTTAAAAGAATTATATGAAGATAAAACTGTTGAAGGAATTGCCCGCTACGAAAACGTGCAGGAACTCCTCAATGGTATTAAAGAATTTGTTGACAGACCCGACCAGACAGATACTTCGCTGGGAAATTATCTGCAGGAAATTTCTTTATTAACGGATACGGAAAAAGATAAAGAAGATAAAGACTCTGTAACCCTTATGACCATTCACTCTGCAAAGGGGCTTGAATTTAATCAGGTATTTGTGGTTGGTATTGAAGAAGACCTTTTCCCATCTGCTATGATGTTGAACAGCAGAGCAGATCTGGAAGAAGAAAGGCGTCTGTTCTACGTTGCTATTACCCGCGCAGAAAAAAGATTAACCTTAAGTTTTGCAACTTCGCGCTATCGTTTTGGGCAACTGAAGAGCTGTTCACCAAGCCGTTTTTTAGAAGAAATTGATCCTCGTCACTTACAAATGACTTCGATTACAGCAAATTCAATAGGTGGTACACAAGAATCATCGCCTGCATTTAGCGGAATTAAACCTAAAACAGCTTCTACCATACAAGTAAAAGCCAAAGCAGCACCTGCATATACCCCATCAGAAGATTTCAAGCCAAGTGACACCTCTAATTTAAGCATTGGAATGAAAGTTGAACACCCCAAATTTGGCTTTGGAGAGGTAAAAAACATACAATCCAATGGTACGGATCGCAAAGCGGTAATTGATTTTAAAAATTTAGGAGAAAAAACACTAATTCTTAGCTTTGCTAAACTGAGAATTCACGAATCTTAGTTAACTTGAGGCTTTAATACTAGAAAAATGACATTAATAAAAGGAGAACCCGGCAAGGGAATCGTATTAAAAGAATACGGTAAAAACATACAAAAAATTGTCGACTGGATTTTAACGATTGAAGACAGAGAACAACGTACCAGATACGCCAACACGTGTGTTGAACTTATGCGCCAATTAAATCCCGGCGTAAGAGATACAGAAGAACATACTACAAAATTATGGGATCATCTTTTCATCATGTCTAATTTCAAATTAGATGTTGATACTCCCTACCCTATGCCAGACATTGCTGTGCTGGGAAGAAAGCCGGAGCGCGTTCCATACAACCACAACAATTTAAAATACAAACATTACGGCAAGAATATAAACCTTCTTATTGAGCAGGCGATTCTAAAAGAAGATGGCCCTGAAAAAGAGGATGCTATTATTTATTTAGGCCGCTTAATGAAACGTCTGTATAGCACGTGGAATAAAGAGAATGTAGACGACGAAGTAATTGCTGAACACTTATCTGAATTGTCTAAAAAGAAATTACAGATTGATCTTGCTAAAGTTAAAGAAGAAAAATTGTTTGACACTATTGGTGGTGCAGCTGCTGACAGCAGAATTCCTGCCAGTTCAAGCAATTCATCTAATGGCTATGCCAGAGTAGGAAGCAACAATCGCAGATCGAATTCAAACAGCAACGGTGGTGGCTATTCAAACAACAACGGCAATAGCACGAACAGATATCAACAAAATCAAAACAAACCAAGAAGAAGAAATTAATGGCATCGTTTGAGATTACAGGAGGAACAAAATTACGTGGAGAAATTATTCCACAAGGAGCAAAAAATGAAGCATTACAAATTCTTTGTGCTGTTTTAATATCTCCCGAACCAATCGTTATTCATAATGTTCCAAACATCATTGACGTTAATAAACTCATTGAGTTATTGAATGACATGGGTGTTTTAGTAACAAAAATCAATTCTTCTTCATACAGATTTGAATCAAAAGACATCAATCTTGATTTTTTAGATACAGAAGATTTTAAAAAGAAAGCCTCTGCACTTAGAGGTTCTATCATGATTATTGGCCCATTGCTGGCGCGTTTTGGTAAAGCTAAAATGCCTAAACCAGGTGGCGATAAAATAGGAAGAAGAAGATTAGACACGCACTTTATTGGTCTTCAAAAACTAGGTGCTTCTTTCGATTACGATTCTAACGATAGTTTTTACAACATCAGTGCAACTGAACTTAGAGGTTGCTACATGTTATTGGATGAAGCCTCTGTAACAGGAACGGCAAACGTTGTACTCGCTGCCGTTATGGCAAAAGGTGAAACAACCATTTATAATGCAGCATGTGAACCATATCTGCAGCAATTATGCAGCATGCTTAACCGCATGGGTGCTAAGATCAGCGGTATTGGTTCTAACTTATTAAAAATACAAGGCGTTGATTATTTAGGCGGAACAGAACATACCATTCTTCCGGATATGATTGAGATTGGGAGTTTCATTGGGCTTGCCGCTATGACAGGCTCTGAAATAACAATCAAGAATTGTAGAATTGATATGCTTGGTTTGATTCCTTCCGTATTCCAACGTTTAGGAATTAAATTAGAATTCAGAGGAGATGATATCTATATTCCGGAGCAAAATTATTACGAGATTGATACTTTTATCGACGGCTCCATACTAACTGTTGCCGATCAAATATGGCCGGGCTTTACTCCTGATCTATTAAGTATTGTTCTGGTTGTAGCAACACAAGCCAAAGGTTCAGTACTTATTCATCAGAAAATGTTTGAAAGCCGCTTATTCTTTGTCGACAAGCTTATTGATATGGGTGCGCAGATTATTCTTTGTGATCCGCATAGAGCTACAGTTATTGGCCTAGGCAAACAAGTGGCCTTGCGTGGTATTTCAATGAGTTCTCCGGATATCAGAGCAGGAGTATCCTTATTGATTGCAGCAATGTCTGCACAAGGGAAATCAACGATTCATAATATAGAACAAATTGATCGTGGGTATCAGAATATCGACACACGTTTAAATGCACTTGGCGCACAAATCAAACGTTTAAATTAAACCATATTTTGTATGAGTACTTTTAAGAAAATATTTTGGGGGATTCTTCTCTTGGGCGTACTCTATGTAGCCTTTATGATGTTCGGTTCGTACGGTGCCGGTTATCGTGCAGGAGCAATTACAAAAATTGCAAAGAAAGGTGTAATATTCAAAACCAATGAAGGAGAGCTATATACGGCAACCGTTATTAATAACGAAGACGGTAATACCGAATCCGGAGGAGTGATCAATAACATCTGGTATTTTTCAGTAAAGAACGACCCTGAATTATTGGCTAAATTGGAAGATGCCTTATTAAATGGTCATCGGGTAAAACTTCATTACTATCAAAAATACTGGAAATTATTCTGGGTGGGCGATAGCAAATATGTTGTTGACGAAATAGAGATATTGAACGAAAATAACAAATAGTTTATACGGTTATTCTATACACATTTCATTTAAAACAGTTTGATAAGCCGGAAATTCCCGGCTTATTTTTTTATACTCGGCTAATTCAAAATCAGTAAAATCAAAACCCGGAGCAACGGTACAACTTACCAGAGCAAAACCTGCAGCACCTTTCATTCTGGCTCCAAACCATGCCCCGGCAGGTACCACCAACTGATATACCTCACCTCTATCAATTTGTTTTCCTAAAGTATGTATCCTGCATTCATTATTATGCAACACAATAACTTCTACTGATTCGCCTTGATGAAAAAACCATATTTCATCGGATTTAATCCGATGCAAATGTGATTTCTCAGTATCCTTCAACAAGAAATAAATCGCTGTAGATATATTCCTGTTTCCTTCAAAGCCTTCTACCGAAACTTCTTTCTCCGCACGATAGGTTTCCTTATAATATCCGCCTTCCGGATGCGGCAATAGATTCAGTTGCTCAATGTAGAATTCTGCAGTAGGCATAAGAGTATGATTTATGTTCGTCGCGGCGAAATGATTTACTTAAAATGAAAACTCCCGGTTGTTTTCACAATCGGGAGTTCAATATTTTATTCTTATTTAATTTAACGCTTATGCGTAACTGTTTAACATTACAGGCATAACAAGCATTAATACGTCTTCGTGTTCATCTTTATCTGCTGGCGTAATAATACCCGCTCTATTTGGTGCAGAGAAGTGCATTGAAATAGTAGGACTATCTAAGTTAGACAACATCTCAACCAAGAATTTAGCATTAAAGCCAATTTCCATATCCTGACCTTCAAACTCACAAGCTAAACGTTCATTTGCTTCGTTTGAGAAGTCTAAATCTTCAGCTGAAATCTGCAATTCGCTTCCGGCTAATTTCAAGCGCACTTGGTGCGTAGTTTTATTAGCATAAATTGAAATACGCTTTAATGAATTCATCATGTCTGTTCTTGTAATTGTAAGAACATTCGGATTGTCAACCGGAATCGCATTCTCATAATCAGGGAAACGCTCATCGATCAGACGACAAATCATTTTGATGTTGTTAAAGCTGAAGAATGCATTTGAAGCATTGTATTCAATTTTAACATTTGTATTTTCAGAAGGTAAAGAAGCTTTTAACAAGTTCAATGCCTTTTTAGGAATAATCAATGTATTAGCCATTTCAGAAACAATATCTGAACGTCTGTAACGAATCAAACGGTGTCCATCTGTTGCAACAAACGTTGCATTTGATTCCGTTAATGAAACGTACACACCTGTCATGGCTGGCTTTAATTCATCGTTGCTTGCAGCAAAGATGGTTGAAGAAATAGCACGGTTTAATATTTCTGTAGAAATATCAACACTATAGCCATTCTTAACGCCAGGAACTTTAGGGAAGTCTGTAGCATTTTCACCTGACAGTTTGTAACGTCCGTTATCAGAACTGATTTCGATACTGTAAGTTTCAGGATCAATTGTGAATGTTACCGGCTGTTCAGGTAAACCTTTTAATGTATCTAATAAAATTTTAGCTGGAACGGCAATACTCCCTTTTGCTTTTGCTTCTACTGCAATTTCTGTAATCATTGAAGTTTGAAGATCAGAAGCTGAAACAACAAGCATTCCATCTCCTATTTCAAATAGAAAATTTTCCAAAATAGGTACAACCGGATTGGTTGTAATAACACCGTTGATAGCTGTTAATTGCTTTAGTAAAGCATTTGAAGAAACAACAAATTTCATCCTTGAATGTTTTTATAAATAAACCAAAAATATTAGTGTAAAAATAAATAATTGTAAACGAATATTCTAGGGAAAAATGGCTTATTTATCCATAAACCATTGTTTTCGTACTAATATACGGAAGAAGGCTTCCGGGTTCAGGGTTACTAACTCTCCGTTATCCACAACTCTTGCATACAAAGATTTTGTACCCGGCAATGCTTTATATATCTGAATGGTTTTAGAACGCGATTTATCCCGATCCAAAACAGACAAAACAACTTCAGGCTTCTGTGATTTCAACAGGTATTCCACAGAATCTTTCTGTTTATCAACAAGGTAGTTCTCAACATTTACACGTTGAAACAAGCTTAAATATGTTAATAAACGTGTGGAATCTATAGCCGGCATGTCAATAACCTCATAGTGGTTTAAATTCTGCTTAATAATAAAACCGTCTTTAGGCGAAGACTGATACGAAAGTGTAATCTCTTCTATTCCACCCGGTAGATTCCTAAATAGTGCCTTATTTCTCCAGTCTCCAGCCTTCAGTTTAAACAGATCTGTTAAATCTCCTGTAAAGCCCGGAACGTAAATTATATAAGGTTCTGCATCTTTAGAACTAATAAAATAGGAGCTGTTATTATCATTATCATTTGTCAATACCCAGAATTCTTTTTCACCTTCCTCTGTCTGAACCTGAACATGTACACCATCAGCCAGCAAACGTTTTTTAACCTCTGCTCTTAATTCACTTGCAACCGGCATCTTTACGTCCATACGTGCAAGCCCCAACTTCATTGTAGTAATGATATCTTTACGAACATCGTATTTAGAATCAATAAACCAAATATCATTATTTTTAGGAGCTACATAATGTGTTTCACCAGCAAACGTAAATGCGACTTTAATGATGTCGGTTGTATCAATGGCAACAAAATCAGCATATACAGGCTTGCCCGCTTTACCCTTGCTTAATAGTGTCCAGCATGCACCTGCACCTGTAACAACAGTAAGCAAAAACAAGATTTTAACCCGAGTAGTAATACCTGTAAACATATTTCTTTTAAACGTTGCGTGGTGTGCCGTACTTCTTCTTGCGCCACATATAGCGACCTATTCCATATAACAATACCAAAAGTATCGGCAAACCTATATTTACGATCTGCCAGTACTTCTTATCATTCTTAATTTTCTGTGCATTCAACGGACGTAATACAACTTCTTTTTCACGAACCAGAAGTAATTCTTCTTCCATTAAATAATCGACCGCATTCATTACAAACTCTTTATTTGAAAAGATATAACGCATATCACGATCATACCCCAATGGCACAGGAATATTACGTTTAGCGTCATACTCATTACGGATCATATCGAGATCTGCACAAACTAAAATTTTAGACGGTTTCTCTCCTGAAACCACCGGAGTACCTTCAACCGGCGAAGGTCTGCTTTTATACAGTGAGGTGAAGGAACCTTCCAATAAACATGCTATTGTTTTACTGCCGCTATTAAATGTTTCAGGAGCTGGATTGTTTTTCAATGCATCCAGATCAATCTGAAAAGGCACCTGAACTTCTTTTGATTGCGCCGATGTCTGAATCAATGGTGTCTTTTTTATACCAACAGCTTTAACTGTATCAATAGTACCTGCAAAACGAAGTACAACAGCATCCATATTCTTTACTATCGGATGTTGTCCGAATTGATACACTACAGGATAATAAGGAAAATTCACTGCTTGCATTTCGCCGTTCAAACCTGTTTGTATAACAGTCTTCGCACAATTTATATCTTCAACAACTGTTTGGTTCATACGCACGCCATACTTAAAAAGCATATCATCCAGATTAAGATTTTTACTTAATCCAAACGTTTCTCCATTCCTCAAACTATCTTTACGAATATCAATAGCGTCATAAACAAACATTGCTTTTCCGCCCTTGGCAATAAACTGATCTAAAATAAATTTCTCTTTTTCAGTATAAGCTGTTTGCGGTCCAACAACCATTGCCATTTCAAAATTCTTTAACGCTTCTATGCTATCCAAACGAATGCGCTGCACCGCATAAAATTCATTCAGACTACTGGTTATGTCTTCCAGGTTTTCTTTCGAAGGTTCACCATGACCTTCAATGATAGCAATAGATTTATATTCTGTAATACTTAACTTCCTAATTGCTTTCAACAATTCAAACTCTACTCCTTCTACCGCCTGATTCAACTGTTCTTCATCTGATTGTACTTTGTTCCCTTTCAAAAATTGAACAGGTGTTTCATTTTGCTTATAACTCACAATAGCGCCGGGGAAAATAAATTTCTCTGTCTTCTGCCCGTTCTTTTCTTCTAAAAAATATTTTGGTTTAATTCCTCTTTGAGCTATCAACGTAAAGCCGCGCTCACGCATCTGTTTATCTTCTTCTGCAGATGGATCAATAAAACGGTATTCCAATTTATTATTCGAGTACGCTTTAAACTGATCCAATTTTTCCTTAATTGATTTTTTCAATCTTTCATAATCGGGATTCAATTCTCCATCCAAAAAAATCTCCACATACACATCACCGTCCAGCGAAGCAAGGACTTTTTGTGAAACAGGTGAAATGGAATAACGTTTATCTTGCGTAAAGTCCAGTCGAAAGAAGTTCTCCGACAAAATAATATTTACAAATACCAGTATGGCTATAAGAAATATGTATTCTAATATATCGTTTTTTTTCTTCACGTTACTTACCACTTTCTGCTGCTTAAAATCATTCTTGTTGACAATAGCATGATGCCTATTACTGTTAAAAAGTAAACTACATTTCTGGAATCAACAACACCTTTGCTTAACGCATTGTAATGATAATCCAAGCCAAAAGGCAACAATGTAACTACCGATCCTTCCCAGAGGTCAAGACTTGCTACGTGATTAAATCCGTTATAAATTAAATAACACAGCAACAATGCCACAATGAATGATACAATTTGATTCGTACTGATTGAAGATGCAAAAATACCCGCAGAAGTATACACGCAGCCTAATAGAAACAAGCCTATGTACGATGAACCTACTGCAGCTGAATCAATATTGCCCACCGGTTTTCCTAATTGATAAACAGAAATATAATATAGTATTGTTGGAATAAGTGCAAAAGCAACGAGTGCACATGCGGAAAGGTATTTCCCTAATAATAAAGCCCAATCGCCGATTGGCTTTGTAAGAAGTAATTCAATGGTACCATCTTTCTTTTCTTCTGCGAATGAACGCATGGTAATAGCCGGAATCAATAATAAAAAGGCTAAAGGTCCGTAAGAAAATAAAGTATCCATTTCTGCATACCCATAATCCAGTATACTGCTTTCCGGTAATACCCACATGAATATTCCGATAAATGTTAAGAATACAAGTATTACTAAATAAGCAATTAATGAATTAAGAAAAACGGCTATTTCTTTTTGGAATATACTCCACATACAGTCAGTTATATTTTAGAAGTTAATTCTCTGAAAACATTTTCCAGCGATTGTTCTTCAACTTTCATTTCAATCAGCGTCCATCCTTTTTCTGCGCATGCTTTAAAAATCATCGGTCTTGTATCTGCATCTGTTGAAACAACCAGTTCATAAACATTTGCCTGAAGATGCCTTGCATCAGAAACAAAGTCGAATGTATTAAACTGAGTAATTTCAACCTGTTCAGTAAATTCCAATCGAATAATTTTAACAGCCGTATTCAGGTTGCGAATCTCTGCAATTGTTTTATCCGCAACAATACATCCTTTATTAATAATAATTACCTGATCACACAAGGCCTGAACTTCCTGCATGATGTGCGTAGAAAATATTACGGTTTTATCTTTAGCAATACTTTTTATTACTTTACGAATTTCAAGAATCTGATTCGGATCTAAACCTGTTGTTGGTTCATCTAAAATTAAGACCTGAGGATCGTGAATCAATGCCTGTGCCAAACCAACGCGTTGACGATAACCTTTAGACAAGGCTCCTATTTTTTTATATTGTTCAACACCCAAGCCACACAACTCAATCATTTCAGCTATCCGTTTTTGCAAGGATGCACCTTTCATTCCATACAAGCCACCTGTAAATTTCAGGTATTCCTGCACGTACATATCCAGATACAACGGGTTGTGTTCAGGTAAATAGCCAATCTGTTTCCTTACCTCAATAGGAGCTGTTTCAACATTATACCCGCACACCTCAACCAATCCTGAAGAAGGCGGAATAAAACATGTTGCAATCTTCATGGTAGTAGACTTTCCGGCACCATTCGGACCCAGGAAACCTGTAATCTGTCCCTTAGCAGCCGTAAATGAGATTCCATCCACAGCATGCTGAGTTCCATATATCTTAACTAAGTCTTTTACCAACACCGACATACTATAAAAGAATTTCCTCAAAAATACACATATTTTTCGAGTTTATTTATAGTCCTGAAAAACCATTTCAAAGATCCCACATTATTAGTTTTAAATCTCCTAAGTGACTATTTGTTCAACTTAAAATAATATCGTTTTGATAATTTTCCAGCAAGTATTTTTATAACTTAGTAATATTCAAAACAAACCAACTATGAAACAACTACTTTTCATTCTCTGCACGTTTTCAATCATACACGTGAGTAATGCGCAGAAGCTTTTCACGTTCGGACCTATGGCTGGATATTCAACATCTTCGCTAGACAATTCAATATTTAGTAACAATAGTGCCGGCTCTGGCTATGCTTTGGGAGGCTTTATGCGTGCTGATATTAAAAAATGGTATATACAGCCCAATGTGTATTATTTGCACAACAGTTCATCTTTTGATTATAATCAAGCCACAACAGATGTAAAATTAAAAGAAGTAAATTTTGATCTCTTATTAGGCTACCGTTTTTTCAAATTCACAGACCTTACCTATATGCGTATATTTGCAGGCCCTAGTTATGCAAATGTCAATTCATTAAAATACAAACATGGCGATCCTTCTTTAAGTCCCAATGCAGCTAGCAGCTCAATCAATCTGAATGCTGGTATTGGCATAGATATATGGAAGTTTACATTTGATGCCAGGTATCAAAGAGGCTTGTCAGATATTGATCAATCGGCAAACAAAATGTATACAAATATGTTTATGTTTACGGCAGGCTTTAAGATATTATAACACACACATCTCATAAAAGGCGCTGTACGTAAACCATACAGCGCCTTTTTTATATCAATTACAAACACATTCTGCTAATTGACTTTAAACACAAAGGTAATTGTTCCTTTTGATGTTGATGTCCCAACAGTATTATTCACCTTTTTGACAAAATGCATCTTACGAACTTCATCCTCACATTTTTTAGCCAGCTCAGCACTGATGGTCTGTTTAAGGACGTTAATTGATAATAGATTACCTAGAGTATCTATTTCTATCTCATAAGAAATCATTCCCGATTCCTGACTTGAATTTCTAACCTTTGGATTGCTTTCAAGATTCCAGCCGGACATTGACAGCGGGCTGGAAGGTTCTTTATCCTGAGCATGTACACTCCCAGCAATAAGACTTAAAAAGAAAAATAGAAAAATTTCAATGCTCTTCTTCATAATAAAATACATTGCCGGCTACAAAGGCAGGAATTCGAACTTTAAATAATTAATCGGCACTCCTTGATTCAAATATGTTTTTTCATACGTTGTCTGAATACCATAATGCTCCTGCAAATAATCAGATTTGTATAAATCATGTGTATAGACAAGGTCTTTTATTTTCAAGTCAGAAGTTGCAAGTACTTCAAGCGTGTGATCAAATAATTCCCGGTTATCGGTTTTAAAATATACCTTACCACCATTCGGCATCAATCGCCTGTATATATTCATAAAGCGCAAACCAGACAAACGAAGCTTAGCCTCACTCTCCCGAGGTTTAGGGTCAGGAAACGTGATCCATACTCCCTTCACTTCTCCAGGTTCAAAAAACTCTTCCAGATTTTGCAGTTTTGTACGGATAAAAGCTGTATTGTTTAATCCTTGTTCAACTGCCAGCGAACTTCCTTTCCACAGCCTTGCTCCTTTAATATCAAGTCCTATATAATTATTCTCCGGAAACAATGCTGCCAAACCGGTTGTATATTCAGCCCTTCCACAACCGACTTCCAGTATAATGGGATTGTTGTTATTAAAGTATGCTGACCAGTTTCCTTTATACGTTTTATAGTTTTCTTTTTCCGGCTGAAAAAGATTATGAACTTCTTCGTTCCACTTAAACCGCATTAACTTTTTGCGTGCCATTTATTTATTCAATGCTAATTCACCTAATACATATAAGCTACCACCGACCCAGATTACATCATCAACAGACGCTGCTGTTTTAGCTGTTTCCAGTGCCTTGTTCACATCCGGAATCACGACACTTTGAATGTGATATTGTAATGCCAATTGTTGAATCTCATCTGCAGGCATTGCCCGCGGAGAGTCAGCCTGACAAAAATAATATATTGCATGAGCGGGTAAAAGAGATAATACCTGAGTAATATCTTTATCCCGCACCATCCCCATTACGATATGTATGTTTTTATTCAATGCGTTCAATTGCTGCATTGAAAATTGCATACCGGCTACATTATGTGCGGCATCTAAAACAATCAACGGCTGCTGAGAAACAATCTGCCAGCGACCTTTAAAACCCGACAATGTCTGAACATGTGCCAAGCCTTGCTGCACTGAATAATCTGTAATATTCCACCCAATACCTTTTAACACATCTATCACACTCAATACACCAATCACATTCTTGACTTGATACGTTCCCTGAAGATCTACTTCAAACTTAAATGTATAATGTGTATCAAGCCTTACTATATCTAAAATATTTTTATTATTATTCTGAACAATGGCATTGCAATAATAGTATTCATAAGCCTTCAGTAACGGAGTATGTAATTCGTTGGCTTTAGCCTCATAAATCGGCGTAAGGTTTTCTTGTAATTCTGAAATAACAATCGGCACCTGCTGTTTTATAATACCGGCTTTTTCAACAGCGATCTCTTGAACGGTATTTCCCAAAAACTGTGTATGATCTAAACTGACATTCGTGATCAGACATACCTCCGGCTTGATAATATTGGTTGCGTCTAGTCGGCCGCCCATGCCCGTCTCTATGATGGCAATATCTACCTGTTGTCTTGCAAACCAGGTAAAAGCCAGAATTGTTGTTATCTCAAAAAAAGAAGGTTTAAACTGATCGAATACTGCTGTATTATGCTGAACAAAATTAACCACGTCAATCTGAGGAATCTGTTCACCATTGATGCGGATGCGTTCGGTAAAATCGTGAATGTGGGGCGATGTATACAAACCTACTTTATAGCCTGCGCTTTGAAGAATGGCAGCCAGCATACTCGAACTGCTGCCCTTTCCATTCGTTCCTGCTACATGAATGGATTTAAAAGCTTTATGCGGATCACCAAACGCTGCAGAGATGTTACGCACATTATCCAACCCTGGCTTATATGCCAAGCCTCCTTGCCTTTCAAATGCAGGATATTGGGTATACAGAAAATGAATGACTTGATTGTAATCCACGGATTAATTCAAACGGAACACAAATGTAATGGTGCCGTTTGAGGTTGCGGCAGTATTTCCGTTGTTTTTATTTTTAACAAACTCCATTTTATTGCGAATTTCATATTCGCATCTTTTTATTAATGCTTCGCTTACTTGCTTTTCTTTAACGACAAGACGTGTAATCTCTCCCTCACTATCAATTGTAACATCGAAGCTAACTTTACCGCGTTCCTTATCTATGTTGGCTACATCAGGTTCACTATTCAAATGCCATCCAACCATACTCAAGGCACTGTTATTACCTGTACCACCATCACCAGGTCCGGGAACACCATAATAATTTTTACTATCTAACGAGCCTTTCGGATCACCTTGGTTTCCTGCCTGTTTTGAATTGCCATCACCTGAACTCACTCCTGTCTTTGTTGTGGTTCCTTGTTGTGCATTGGTATTTGCAGTAGAGGTTTGAGAAGTCGTTTGTGTTTGTTTTACAGCTGTAGAAGCTGTTTGTGTTTTTTTCGTTTCACTTACAACCGTTTCAGCGTTGGGGTTAGAAGTTGTCAGATTGGCATCGTCTGAAATCGGAATAGATTCTTCTGTTGCTTCGGTAGTCTCTGTTTGTTCTGTAGCTTGTTCGGTCTGGGTCGCAACCGGATCCATAGAATTATTATCTCCGGAACCCAATTCATTAAAACCAAAATTAATACCCGGCATTCCAGTACCAGCCTCGTTCGGAGATTGTTTCAAAACGATCCAAAAGAAAAATCCAAGAAGCAAAGCACTATGGAAAATTATTGCGAAAATAATTCCTTTGCGTTCATGTTGCCTTTCTTCCTGTTTGGTCATTTTTTTAGTTTATTAAATAGAACGAAACTTCGTAAAGTAAATTATTTAATATCTAGAATTTCTTAATCCAGGTACCACTGTATGTTGCTTCTAAAGAAGACAATTCAGCGGTTGCAGCTTCTTTTGTATCGAAAGAACCTACAGCAATTTTATAAAAGCCATTTTGATCCAGAGATAACTTAACAGCTGCTTTATTTTCGGCAGACAATTTCTTATAAAGTTTATCTGCGTTTGTTTCATTCTTAAACGAACCAATAATAATATAATAACCTGAACCAACATTGGTGGATGCTACTTTCTCAGAAGAAGTATGTTGTTTGGTTGCTTTAGGTTTTACAGATTCGATAACCGGCATCTCTGTTACAGGTTCCGAAGGCTGAACGTCTGCGATAACTACTGCCGAATCAATAGCAGCAACATTCTCTGTAGCAACGGTATTCAATGTATCAACAACAACAACTTCAGATACTGTATCAATTTTAGCGGCATGTTTTTTAATACCCAGCGATTCAAATACATTGATACCACCTAACGAAACGTCTTGCTGCTGATTATACACTACAAAGCCTGCAGCACCAATCAATACTACTAGAGGCATTAATACAAGCAGTATTTTGGCAAATGATGCAGATTTTTTCTTTTCTCCTTCTTGCAGTTTTTGTTCTTCTGCAGAAAGATCTTTTGCGTTGCGATGCTTGGTTGGTTGGTTCATATCGTACGTATTACGCTCTATCGGTTTAAAAATAAAATCTGTTAATCCGAAACTGTCGGAAGAGAAATTAATTGAATAATCCGGTTCAAACTCTAATTTACCTTCAACATTATAAAAGAAACGACCAATTTCAGCAAAATTATAATGTTTGTACAATGAAAGTGATGAATTGAAATGCTTGACAAATGCCTCAATGGAAGCTGTTGCATCCTGAAATGAAACGCCTTCTTTGCGGGAAATTGCTGCTGCAAGCAAGCCATCATTTACTTTGATTTGCGCATTGAAACCCAGTGTTCGACCGGGAGCAGTAAATTTATGAGTAATGGGGTGAATATCAGCAGAAGTAGCCTGAGCTATAAAGGCCCCCAAGCCAGGAATAATCACACAATCATGATTACCAACTAATTCCGCTATATATTTTTCTATATGTATCATTTAAAAACTATACGTCAATCCGGCTAAAACGTTAAATCCTTTCACCTGATAATACAGGTATCTTTGGTACTTTTGTGACAATATATTATTTAATTCTAAGAAAGCCGAGAAACTATTCGAAAATCTGTATTCGGTCTTCAGACTCAAATCTGCAATGTCTGCCAATTTAACTGTTTTATTTGACTCTAAATTAAGCCCTTGTATACCACTAAGGTAATACATTTCCGCATTAAAGTATATTTTTCGTTTTAAATTATATTGAATTCCCAAAGAAGATTGGAAGGCTGGCTGGTGCCAGGCCTTGGCCAGTAAGTCTGTATGCCAGCCATTATACAGGGCATTAGCCGAAATTCTCCAGTCTTTATTCAGATCATAAAACAAGCCGCCTTCAAGAGAAAATAATCCTGCTTTGTCATACAGGGCTGTAAACTTGCTTGAATCTGTGGCACTATTCGTGAAGAAATATTGATTGGTAAAGGACTTATAACTCATCTGAACTTTATAGCTCACCTTGTTATCTATGTTCCCTGTTGAACCAACGTACAGATCAATCTTTCTATTGGTATGGCTCAATGGCACATTTGAACCTATGTACGGATTTTGCTGAACAAATGTACGATAGGTATTTTTATCCATTCCCCCTCCTGCACCGGCAAACAAAGTAACCTTGCCCGGTATGAAATTATAATTCGCATGAATGGCCGGATACAAATGCAAGCCTTTAGAACCTTTTAGTGTATCTGAAGAATAGTTAATGGTGGCCCCTACAGTAAGATCCCAATTTTCTTCAATCAGTTTATAGGTAGGTTTTATCATCAACAATAATCTGTTTATTGAAGACGAATCTGTACGGTTGGCATTGGAAATGCTGGCATCCAGTGAAGCACTTCTGGTATCATTTAATTTTAATGTTGCTTTTCCGTTCCAAAGCAATTCCAATTCTTTCGCTTTAAGTTTTGTGGAAAGGTAATAAAAATCAACACCCGTGCTATATGTAAACTTATCACCAATATTGGCTTTTATTGTATTAATACCCCCGTGGAATAACTGATACGTTTGCTTAATAGAATCTTTATTGTTTACAGAATCTGTTTGCGGCAAGCCATAATATCTGTAGCGATTATTGCTATAGGACAAATGACCGTTCCAGGTATTTACTTTACCATATTTACTTCCAAAAAATTCGGCCAGATCCTGCCCATTGCCCGAATTCATCAACGAACCTTTGGAAGAAGACAAGTGCTTCAAATGTGTTCCGTAGGAATAGTTTGCACTTCTCTTGTTTGTAAGATACACTTCACCCAGAACTGTCCCATAATTACCTGCGCCTAGTTTAAGATAATTCGGCAAAATAGGACTTAGGGAATCAACCGGCATTGTCGGTATCTTTACTTTTGCATCAAAGCGCGGCGGATTAATCGAGTAATCTTTTGTATCGTACTCCTGAGGCTTGATCTCATGCGTTGGCTGATCATCCAGATTCTGTTCAAAGAAACGGTTGGCAGGAACTAATTCCAGCTTTGCTTTATCATCTTTATAGATTACAGTTTCTGATATATCTCCTTCTTTTTGTGCCAGAGCAGCAAAAGAAAAGCCAATACCTAACAGGGCAAGTAGTGATAATTTATTGATCATTGCTTTCCCCTTCCTTCGTTTTATTTTTAGTAGCATCGATAGCATTCAGTTGATCAAGCCTTGTTTGGGCCTGTTTCTTAATATCTGCATTCGGTGATTTGGTGATAATGGAATTCAATATTTCTTTTGCCTGAAAAATTTCATCCTTGGCAACAAAATTTTCAGCGATCAGCAAAAACGATTTACCCAGCCACAAGTCGTAGGTATAAAACGTATTGTTAAAGTCATACAAGGTCTCAAGCGATTGTTTATACTGCTTTTTATCGTATTGAATTTTAGCCAGCATATATTGAGATTCAGCAGCACTGATATCTTTCGCACCATTCAAACACGACAAGAAATAATCTTGTGCACCATCTAAATCTTTTTTCAAATACGCCGTTTTGCCTTTATATAGGAGTGCTTTATTTTCCGCATCCGGTGCAGCAGAACCATGGCCAATGATTTTGTCTGCATATATATTACACGAATCAAGCTGTCCTGAATCATAATATGCTGTCATTAAACCCAGCCAGGATGCTGTCTTTTCCTTATTACTTGAAGCCAGCAGCTGCAGCTCTGAATAATACTTGATTGAATTCGGTATATCGTTTTGCAGATATGAAATATCAGCAGTCCGTTGTAAAGATTTTTTATAGTATTGATTCTTTAAGCTTAGAATATCTAAATACAGACCTTTCGCTTTTGCATAATCCTTTGTTCTGAAATAGCAATCTGCAAGAGCATATTGTGCCTCACTAACACTCGGATGATCGGGATGCTGCTGAATAAACGTATTCAATGCAGATATAGCCTGTGTGTATTTTTGTGCATTGTATAACGATTCAGCATTTCTGAATTCTACTTCTTTTAAATCCTGACCATCAGGATTAGATTCTTTATACTTAGCCAGGATAGGTGCAAACTCATCTGCTTTTTCCTGTATGCCTAGAATATCCTGTATGCTTAAAAGTGCATTGTAAGCAGATGCGCTGGTTGGAAATTCATCCAAAATACGCTGATTATCTGCAATCGCCTTATCGTACTGTTTTAAATTGAAATACGAAACAGCTCTTTTCTGTAAAGCAAGCGGCTTGAGGCCTTTAATATCATCTGCCTTGTTAATAATCTTTGTATAGCCATCAATAGCCAATTCATATTTACTTAATTCCAAATCCAGCTGACAGCGTTGCATTAATGCATTGTCATAATAAGATGAGCCCGGAAATTTATTAATCAACTGTGCATACATTGCATACGCTTGTGAATTTTTCTGGGTTAAATAATTTATTGTTGCTTTCTGAAATAAAATATAATCTTCATCTTCTTTTCTTTCTTCCAAAGCCATATCATAATATTTAATAGCTTCAGGGAAACGTCTGGTTACAAAATATAAATCGGCCAATCGCAGCTCCGCATCGCGGTAATAAACATCGCCTTTGCCTTTCTTATCAGGGTGCAATGAAATATACTTTACGAATTGAAAGATGGCTTCATTCCATTTTTTCTGATAGTAATAGGAATAGCCTAAACCATAATACGCCTTAATCACGTTTTGATTTTCCAGCACACTACCTTTTTCTATAACAGTGTTATATGCATTGTCAGCTTCTTCATATCTTTTTTCCAGCGACAAACACTCACCTTTCCAGTAAAACGAATTAATATAAACTGTTTTATCGAAACTATATCTGGATGACTTATCAAGTACTGCAAGTGCTGTCGTATAATCTTTTTTATTAATTAATTCAACGGCTTTGTAATAGGCAATACGCTGATAAACGGTATTGATTCTTGAATTCTGGTATTTTAGATTTTCAATATAGGTAAGTGCTTCATCGTAATTACGGGAACCTAAATAAGATTCGCTTAATAACTCAGATGCTTCCTGCACATGACTTCCTTTATGGTACTTTTCAAGATAAGCCTTCAAGCGGCTTGTTGCCTCTGTAAAACGCCCCAGATCAGCGGTTATTTTAGCATACAAAAACATGGCTTCTTCTGTAATTGAAGCGCTGAAAGAGGTACGCTGAGCAATTTCAAAAGCAATAATTGCAGAGGGCTTATTGTTTGATTTCAGATAGCTTAAACCTAAAATATAGGCTGAAGATTGTCCCAGAGAATCTTTATCACCGGTAATCGATTGAAGCATATCAACCGCTTGTTTGTAGTCGGCCGATTTATAAGATGAAAATCCGATACGGTATTTCATATCGGGAGATAAATTAGTCGTTCCGGTGGCCGCTAAATAATCTTTAAATAATGGAGTAGCTTTTGCAAAATCCTGTTTGAAAAAATATGCATCTGCCAGAATAAGTTTAATATCATTCGTATTGGGGCCAGCGGACTTATCTTTAATTACCTGCTCTGCATACGGAATAAGCTCATCATATTTTGCCTGTCTATAATATATATTTGCAATCAATACTGCTACCAATGGTTTGTATTGAGCACTTTCAGATGCCTTATTCAAATCATTCAATGCGGCATCGTAATCAGCATTTTTAAATTCGATATAACCTGCATAATAATTTGCAGCCGGAGTATATCTATGTCTTTGCGTTTTGCAATTATTAAATTTCTCTAACGCAACAGCAAAGTCTTTTTTTGTAAAGCTGGAATACCCTGATCTGAAATAATATTCATTCAATTCTTCCGTAGAAAGTTTTGACACATCTACTTTTGAATAATATTCAATCGCCTTATCATACTTTTTGTTATTGTAAAAAAAATTCCCAAGATCAAAACCTGCCCTGCCCGACTTAATATGGTTCGGATATTTGGCAGCAAAATTATTAAACAGATTTTCAGCATCGTCATTAAATAAATTCAATGCACATACTGCAACATAATACTCAGATTCGATTGCTTTAGTATCCTGTGGGTATTCCTGAATGTATTGCTGAAATAGCTGCTTGGCTGCAACGTATTTTTGTTTATCAAAGAGTTCCATACCATCATAATACTTCCTGTCTGAAGCATTGTGAGTGGCAGTATTCTGTGCATACACAAATAAAAAATTTGTAAACGCAAAGAATAACAACATGCTTTTTTTAATCATAATTTATATATCAGATTAACTATTAAATATCTAACGAATAAGTTAAGCAGGTTCTTATGTTCTGCTTAACCGGAAAATTATTTAATGAAGAAGTTTAAATAACAGCTCCTTTAAAATAAAGCCATCGCTTACATTGACCACTGTATACCCCTTAACCATTTTATCGGCCTCACGAATGGCGCGTACACAGGAAATACATTTATTAATATCGTTAATTTTTGACGCATTGATATATTCTTTCACAAAAAAAGGATGTACACCAACAACTTTTGCCAAACTTGCTTCGCTCTTATCTGTAGCGGCATGAATGGCCAGAATCTTCAGATAATAGGTAAATAAGCTGGACAAAACCATTACAATAGGATTTGCCTTGGGATTCGCTTCAAAATGGTTAACAATTTTGTTTGCTTTAATGATATCCCTTACCCCTATTGCCTTTTGCAGTTCAAAAACATTATATTCTTTACTTACCCCAACATACTTCTCAATCAGGTCTTCACCGATTGTAACGGAAGCATCCTTTACATTGATCAATAATTTATCAACCTCATTTGCCATACGGGAAAGATCCGTACCAATGGATTCAGCAAGCAATACAACAGCTTTGGGATCAATTTTATAATTCTTATCCTTTACATAAGCGTTGATCCAATCCGGCAGTTTATTGTCGTATATTTTTGCAGACTCAACAAACACCGCATACTTCATCAGATGCTTGGTAATTTTCTTTCGGGCATCAAGTTTTTTGTACTTATGACAAAACACCAGAATCGTAGTAGGCAATGGATTTTCCAGATAGGCCATCAAAAACTTCTCTGTAGAATCTTTTGCCAGATCTGAAATATCCTGCGCTTCTTTCACCAGTACCACCTGACGTTCTGAAAACATCGGGTACTTGCGCGCATTCTGAAGAATGGTTGATACGTTGGTATCCTTACCATATAAAATCGTCTGATTAAATCCACGTTCCGATTCAGGCAAGCAATTATTTTCTATGTAACCAGAAATCAAATCAATAAAATAGGGCTCCTCTCCCTGTAGAAAATATACAGGGGCATATTTACCTTCTTTAAGGTCCTTAAGTACTTTATCAGGAGCTACACTAGATTCAGCCATAATACCAAAAATACTAAGCTTTAAGGGGAAACTAAACCCATTGTGAATAAATACTTGAAATTTCCGCTTTTGCAGATATAGCGTATATTTGTATTCTTAAAATACTGTATTCGTGAAAAATTTTGTTGAGGAACTTAAATGGAGAGGCATGCTGCACGACATCATGCCGGGAACGGAAGAATATTTATTAAAAAATCAAACAACTGCATACGTTGGCTTTGACCCTACTGCTTCATCTTTAACTATTGGTAATTTAGTTACAATCATGATGCTGGTACATTTTCAACATGCGGGACATATACCTATGGCATTGGTTGGCGGTGCTACAGGCATGATCGGTGACCCATCGGGCAAATCAGAAGAACGCAACTTTCTTTCTGAAGAAACATTGCGCTTGAACCAGGAAGGCATACGCAATCAATTGACTAAATTCTTAAATTTTGATTGCGGTGCAAATTCCGCAACACTCGTAAATAACTACGACTGGTTTAAAGGTATTGGCTTTTTAGAATTCCTTCGAGACGCAGGTAAACACCTTACAGTGAACTACATGATGGCTAAAGATTCTGTAAAGACGCGTATGGAAACAGGTATCTCCTATACTGAATTCTCTTACCAATTGCTTCAAGGATACGACTACTGTCATTTATATAAAAACAACAATGTGCGTTTACAGATGGGCGGTTCTGATCAATGGGGTAATATAACTTCAGGCACAGAGCTTATTCGCAGAATGGCCAACGGCACAGCATTTGCTTTAACAACACCCTTACTGACTAAAGCAGACGGAACCAAGTTTGGCAAATCAGCTGGCGGTAATGTATGGCTGGATCCGAATCTGACTTCACCTTATAAATTCTACCAATTTTGGTTAAACAGTGCCGATGAAGATGTAAGCCGCTTCATCCGGATCTTTACGTTACTTTCTAAAGAAGAGATCGAAGCCTTAGAGGCAGAACATGCGAAAGCACCTCACGAAAGGCTCTTACAAAAGACTCTGGCCAAAGACATTACAATACGTGTTCACTCACAGGAAGACTATGAGATGGCAATCAAAGCCTCTGAGATTCTGTTTGGCAAAAGTGTAACAGAAGACCTTCAGGCATTGAACGAAGCAACGCTATTGTCTGTATTTGAAGGCATTCCCATGATCGAGATTGCGAAGTCGGTATTAGCAGAACAGCCTACTGTACTGGATCTCTTAAGCACCCATACAAATGCAGAGGTATTCCCTTCAAAAGGCGAAGCCCGCAAAATGATCCAGGGTGGCGGTGTAAGTATTAATAAAATAAAAATAAATTCTTCAGAAGAAATTGTAAATTACCCATTGTTACTGGGTAATTACCTGCTGGTACAAAAAGGAAAGAAAAACTATTATCTACTAAGATTCAATTAATTTTTACCTTATGACTCAAATCAATCATAGCATTGTTGTTAAAAAACAATGCGCCTACAAAAATGAAAAAGGTGTTCGGTGTAAAAAAACATGTACGCTAACACACCCGTATTGCGAAGATCATACTGCCAGTGAGCTTTCTTTCAAGGTTGGCCAGTCAACAGTGCCACACGCAGGCTTGGGCTTGTTTACATTAAAGAAAATTAAAAAAGGTGCCGTGGCTCTTTTGTATGAAGGTGAAAAATTAACGGTTGATCAATACAATAAACGCTACGACAAAGAAGGTCATGGCGAATATGGAATGACTTTAGGCAAGAAACATGTAATCGATGCCAGAAAAACCTCTTCGGGTTTAGGCCGCTTTGTATGTGACTTTACCGGCTCAGATAAAAAAGCAAATGTTGAGTATCTGGATAATGAAGGTGTGATTGAAATTGTAGCGAAAAAGAAAATCAAAGCCGGAGAAGAATTACTGGTTGACTACGGAGATGAAATGCGTACAGCGATGGGTTTCCAGCCGGAAAAGAAAAAGAAGGGCAAGAAGAAAAAAGAAAAAGGCAAGTCTGAAAAGAAAGAAAAAAAGAAGGACAAGAAATAATAAAAAATGGCGTGATATGTATCACGCCATTTTTTATTTAAAGCTACCAAGAGTTTATTTTTTCCTTGAAAGGTTCGTTTAACTATTTCAATTACTTTAATGTGCAAAGCCCGGATCAACCTGACAACACTTAGGTAACTGAGCATGTGCAGATGAATCCATAGCAACATCTTTAGTAGCATGACCTGTAGCAGCAATTATTTCTTCAATCTGCATAGATGATACTTTTGTGGAGTCATAATCGACATTGATCATTTTAGAATCAACGTTCCAGTCTGCTTTATCCACTCCAGAAATAGCAAGTACTGATTTATCAATGCGTTCTTTACACATTTCACAATTTCCCCGCACAAAAAAATCGGCATGAGCATTGGGTTTACTTGTACAAGAAACAAGGGCAGCAAAAACGATTGCTAAAACAACTATCTTTTTCATAATTACAGGGGCACTTTTATACCATTCCAAGTTACAAAAAAAGGATGGATTTAAAAGTATCTGCCATATTCCAACTTAACCCCATTCATAACTGTAGCAACTTGGTACGATGCCCCAGTATATCAGCCTTACAGTCTGAGCATCCGTTAATAATCGATACGTCTGTATGACTTCAATAGAATACCCTATCACCTGGCGGGTTTATTTCCATTAATATCAGGTAAATCGCCATGGTTTTTTAAGATTCTATTTAGTAAATTGCCGTATTATATTTATTAACAAAATGGCAAAACCAAGTGATCTTTCAAGAGGTTCTTTCATTCGCTATAACGGAGAACTTCTAACAATAACAGAAATTGAACACCGTACACCGGGCAATTTAAGAGCCTTTTATCAGGCTAAAATGAAAAACACCAAATCAGGAAAATCAGCAGAAGCACGTTTCCGTGCAGATGAGGATATTGACATGGTTCGTGTTGAAGTAAAAGAATTACAATATCTATATAAAGATGGCGATAGCCTTGTTTGTATGGACAACGAAACGTTCGATCAGGTTTACATTCCAACAGTTTTATTCGGCGATGCCATTGACTTTGTAAAAGAAGAAATGGTTATGCTTATCTCTTTTGATGGTGAAACTCCGATACAAGGCGAATTACCTTCTCACGTTGAAATGGAGGTTACCTATACTGAACCCGGCATAAAAGGTGATACCGCAACAAAAACATTGAAACCTGCAACAGTTGACAACGGCCCTTCTATTACTGTTCCGTTATTTGTTGAAATCGGCGACCGTATAAAAATTGACACCCGTACCCGTGCATACGTTGAACGTGTAAAATAACACTAAATAAAAAATCCCCCGTTAGTTAGCGGGGGATTTTTTATTTAGTGTTATTTGTTAATCAAAGATTGTAATAATAATCAGGAATATTATAAATGCCACAATAAACGTTGCATACATAATAAGATCTGTTTTCATATAGACTTCGTATTGTTTATAGAAGTCCCTCACCGATTTAAACCAACGTATCATAGTATGAGCAATGTTACGCTAAATATTGAAATCCTGCAAAAAGAATTTCCTAAAACATGGAAAGACTTTAATGATTTCCATAATGAAATAAAAAAAGATCCCTCATTAGCGCACCTACCGTTTTCATTATTCCCCTTTGAATGGCAGATAGGTGTGTATCTGCACTACTTCCTTGACTCCGGAATTGATCTCGACATCAGCAATGCGGGATATGAATTTATTCCTGGATTAATTTTGGAAGCATTCAAAATACAGGAAAATAATATCAGTCATTATAGTTAATGCTTGTCGAAGGCTTCATCGGGGAAATAAAACAGGTGACAAAACAAGCCCAGTTAAAAACATTACGCATACAGATCGCTTGGAGCGACTAGTATATACCTACAACATGTCGTCCCGACGGGACTCGTACAATCCTTTATTTTTCGTTTTGTTTCTACCAACATTTCATCTCTATGGGATGGCTTTGAGATAGAACACCGTAACAAATACGACTTAAGTTAAGACTTAACAGTTGCTTGTGTTTCTTCCTGAGCAAATGATATGATGCAAGATGTTTATTTACATAGATCACCAACAACTGCTATCATTTTCTTAACTAACAACAATAACACAATCAACTCAATTGGTTGATTTCGGTTTGTATTCTGGCTTCCTGCCTATGCTATAGCCAATGGTAAATAAAAATGTTTGATTGAACCATTGTGTTTGTACATGTGTGGTTGAATTCTGCTCATATAAAGAAGTAAAACCTCTAACCATACGTGCTCCCAGGTTCAACCCAAAATTAAACTCATATTCAATACCTGCCATAATACCTACATCATATCGGTTAATACCATCCAATTTCGTATCATTGATTTTCTTAACCTGTCCTGCCATTAATGAATCTCTGGTAGATGCCACCAATAAAGATACACTCGGGCCGGCAAAAATCTGTGCTCCTTTGAAATGAAACGTTGGTGTGATCGGATACACATCAATGCAATAATAATTGGTCTTAAGTGTATTGCCGAGTTCCTTATGGGTATATCCTCTATTCACATAATTAAACTCCGTCTTGATCCAGAAATAATCATTCACAGCAGAATTCACGTAGAAGCCAGCAGTAGGTGTCCATATTGAAGCAATGGAAGAGTTCTTCTTAGCATCATCAAAATCACTTCCGTAATAGCCTGGATTGGCAGCACCAACTCTAAATCCAAAATGCGATTTCTGTGCAGGAGCAACAACAAAAGTTGCCAGAAACAATGTACATAAAAGAGAAAGTTTTTTCATGATAAGATCTCCTTTTAAATAAATTGATTGTATATAAAAAACGCAACTTATATAAGTTAGTTAAAATCTTTCAATTGAAAAACTTCATTCAGCCGCACGCCTTTTTCCGTCATCTGCAAATCAATGCATTCATGGTGCAGATCATGCTCCAGCATAATCTTCCAATTCTCCGTCAAAGCCCTGGCAAAGACGGTCTCCTTCTCTTGCATGGATAACAACGGTCGTACATCATAACTCATGATATACGGCATAGGAATATGCCCTGCTGAAGGCAAAAGATCTGCTGCATACAACAACTTACCGTGAGGAGTAGTAATTAACGGAAGCATTTGCTGTTCGGTATGGCCATCTGCAAATACAAACTCCATCCAATCAAACGGTGATGTTATTGCATCTATAAAATGAAGCTGACCGGATCCCTGCAATGGCAATAGATTTTCTTTCAGAAAACTTGCCTTCTCACGAGGATTTGGCTGTATGGCCCAGTCCCAGTGCTTTTTATTGCTCCAGTAACGTGCATTGGGAAAGGCAGGAATAATTTTATCCGATTCTTTCTTCAACGCTCCGCCTACATGATCAAAGTGCAGATGTGTTAACACAACATCTGTAATGTCTGAAGATTGATAACCATAAGGCTTTAGCAACTGATCCCAGGTTTGATACGTATCCCGGTAATAATGTCTAAAAAATGACTCGTCTTGTTTATCTCCAAGTCCTGTGTCTATTAAAACCAATTGCCTGCCCGTTGAGATCAGCAGGCAGCGGGTAGCCCAGGTACACAGATTGTTTGCATCTGCGGGGTTTAATTTATTCCAGATAGACTTGGGAACCACGCCGAACATGGCTCCCCCGTCTAGTTTAAAGTTTCCTGCGTTTATCGCAAAGATTTTCATGCATGCTCTTCAACTACACCCATAGCAGAGAATTTGTCAATACGTTGAGAAATTCTATCTGAAGGAGATAATTGATTTAATTTAGCTAATGTATCACCAATCACTTTTTTCATTTTAGTATACATCCACTCCGGATCCTGATGAGCACCGCCCAGTGGTTCCTTGATGATATCATCAATCAGTTTATTCTTAAGCATATCATCTGCTGTTAGTCGCAATGCCTCAGCAGCCTGCTCTTTATAATCCCAGCTTCTGAATAAAATAGATGAACAGGATTCAGGAGAAATAACAGAGTACCAGGTATTTTCCAGCATCATTACTTTATCACCGATTGCAATACCCAATGCACCGCCCGAAGCACCTTCACCAATGATGATGCAAATAACAGGTACTTTAAGTGTAAACATTTCTTTCAGGTTACGTGCAATGGCTTCACCTTGTCCACGCTCTTCAGCTTCCAAACCTGGGTATGCACCAGGAGTATCAATCAACGTAAGAATCGGACGATTGAATTTTTCTGCCAACTTCATCAAACGCAATGCTTTACGGTAGCCATCCGGGTTCGCCATACCAAAGTTACGTACCTGACGTTCCTTAGTCTTGCGCCCTTTTTGCTGACCGATGATCATGAATGATTCACCATTGATTTCACCGAAACCGCCAACCATTGCAAGGTCATCTTTTACACAGCGGTCGCCATGTAATTCAACAAATGAATCAGTGATACCGGCAATGTAATCAAGCGTATAAGGCCTTTCCGGATGACGTGATAATTGCACACGTTGCCATCTGGTAAGATTCCCATAAATATCTTTTTTAAGGTTCTTTATTTTAGTCTCCAATTCTTTTACTGCCGAGCTTACATCTACGTCACTTTCAGATGCAACTTGTTTCATCTCTGCCAGATTTGTTTCAAGATCGGCAATTGGTTTTTCAAAATCCAAATACATGTTATACGTATAATAGTTTAGACTACAAAAATACTAAAACAAACGGTTTTTGTCACTAGCTCGTAGGAAAGAATTAAAATGTTAATAAAATTAAGAATTAGGTTTGGATTGTATGTGATATAATACTACCTTTGCATCGCAATAAGGGGAAATGCTCCTTAAAAACGCCTAAAATTGATATAATTAGCAAATTTATATAACCATTGGAGTGGTAGTTCAGCTGGTTAGAACGCCTGCCTGTCACGCAGGAGGTCGCGGGTTCGAGTCCCGTCCATTCCGCAAAAGCCTTAGAGAAATCTAAGGTTTTTTTGTTTTATAGGCATTTGCATCTCTGCTAAAAATCCACAACCATTTACCTACCTAAATCAAAAAGGCTCTGACATTTCTGCCAGAGCCTTTCAATAATAAATGTATAACAGTTACTTAGTTCAATACTTTTACAGAAACAACTGCAGTACCTCCAGCAGAAGCTGTAGTAGCTGTTAGTGTTGTAACTTTAATCAACCCTTGCTTACCACCTGCAGTCTGAAATTGATATACTCCACCTTGAACAATTTGAACCTTTTGAGTAGTACCTACACTAAGACCTGCAAGAGTTGCACCTGTTGCGGCATCAAAATCAACCCCTGTTGCAACAGAAATATAGGTCATATTCGGGGAACTTGTACTTGTAAAGGTACTATTTGCAGAACCCGGTTCATTTACATAACCAGCATTTAATCTCAAGCTTGGAGATATCAACCATAAAGAACCGCTACCTTTAGCACCGCCTGTATAAGGAGAAGAACCTGTTCTCAAATCTCCTGAACTATTTAATTCAGATAAAGAAAGATCCGCTGATGCTGCAGAAGTATCATACGATGCTGTAGTCAATGCAGAAATCTGTCCGGATGTTACTAATAAACTTCCTGGAGTTGCATATTGATCACCTAACGTTACACCCGTAACGGTAGAGAACGATGGACCTGCATTTGCAACATAGTTTAATGTAATTGTAATCGGACCTAGTTTTCTATTTTTTGCTGATAAGCTAAAATCACCTTTACCATTTGTAAACCAAATAGAATATGCATCAGAAACAGCTGCTGAAGTTGTTCTCACAGTAACCGGTACAAGCAATACAAAATTCTTTGTATTAGCCATCTTGTATGATGCTCCATCACCACCTGCTGTGTATGTAGTACCTGTTGAATCTGTATAGTTAGAAACCGGCACATAAGCAGCCATAGGCCCATTATCCTGGGAAGTTGTAATATATACGTGATCCAGGTTATCTCCACCTGATGTAACTTCCAATTTCAAATAAGCAGAACCATCGCTCGTTGTAACAGTACCTACAACATTCGCACTTCCGCTGGTAACCGTTTGAGGGGTAACTACCGATGTGAAGATCTTAGCCGTAGCTGCTGGTGCAGGTGTTGGATCAGATTTCTTATTACATGAAGATACAAATGCACCAACAAACATTGTAAAAATCAACGCCCAACGGGTTGAAGTCAAAAAGGAATTCTTTTTCATAAAACTAAATTTGGTTAATAATTAATTTGATTAATCTCATTGAAATTACGGCAAAGAAATAAATATTAAAAGGAATAATTACGCTACATATTCACAAAAAAATAATGCTTTTTTAATGCATTAAATTAGTAGTACTTAAGATTTAACATGTGTTAATTAGTGATATATATCACTAATTAACACATGTTAAATCTATTTAATAAAAATGAATTTGAGTATAAATTCCATTATGTACCAATACCTCCAGGAACTACCTGTCTGAATTTTTGAATTTTTATTTTTGGAGTCTTACTTTTCTTTTCTTTCACCTTTGGCGCTTTCTTTTCTTTTGTTTTCTTTTTAGACTCCTTTTCTTTTGTCTTTTTTATTTTAGTTTTCTTTTCCTTTTCAGGTTTACTCACTACGTATTTCCCCTTTGAATTTAATTGATAGGTAATTGTATTAACCAATTTGTTTTTCGAATAATACTCTTTTGAAAGAATCCCACCTTGCGCATTATAATTCGTTATAATTCTGCTCCCCTTTTTATCTGTATACTTTTTTTTCTGCTGAATAACACCGGCAGCACTATAATAGTAGGCTGTACCAACAATCCTCCCTTTGCACCACTTTTCTTTTTTCTTTATTTCCCCTCCCTTATACCAGCTCTTCCATACACCATATTTTAAACCGTACTTAAACTCGCCTTTCGCCAGTAAGTCTTTATTATAATAAAACATGGTATACTTACCATGAAGTAATTTACCTTCAAAAGCACCGCGTGTATGTTTTATATCACGTGCAGCATACCAAAAATAAAGTAACTCATCGTTCGTCTTTATTTTTTTTCCTCCTCTGTAATAAAAAGTTTCAACAATACTATCTGTGTATTGTACATAAACTCTATTACTAATTCCTGTTGTTGGATCTTTAAAGTTAAAATCATTTTGGGCTGGTGCATTTAATGAGAACAGGCATGCCATCAACACAAAAGAGAAATAAACCAAACATCTTCTATTGTTTCCTAACATAAAATATTTTTTTCGAGTACATAACTTTGACACTGTCATTCTTTATTTGACTCAATGTAACACCAGCATTTATTTCCCCTTCCTGCATCATATATTCACGATTATCTATAACAAGAATGGCAACCGGCTTATTTAATTTAGCATTTTGAATCCTGCCAACATAATTGATTGCAGGTAAATTTTCTACTACCTTTTCGACAACAGGTATGGTTGCTTTTTTTGTTGCGCCTTTATTATTTCCGGTAGTATTCGACGATGAATAATACGGTGAAGTTGATTGCTGATTACTGCCGCTTTCCGAACGGTATTCTTTCTTCAAAAATGGATCCTTGTAATTTAAAGCCAAAACATAATCCGTTGTCACCGTATCATCACTAACAACAGCTGTGTGCACCTTTTTATTACTCACTATTGCAATCTCAGGACTTTCCATATAATCAAAAACAGAATACATGATCCATGCCCAAATGAACACCACTGCAACAATCAAAGCAATTGTAATCGGTTTATTTTTCATTAAGGAGCAAGTGTAAATTTATTTCTCGACGTAGACATGCTTGACACACCATAACTATCCGTAACAACAATTGACCAATAGAGCACCTGCCCTTTATATGTACTATTAAATGCCACTAATCCTGTTTCTGCACCAACAAAAGTAAACGTAGTGACTGGCGCCGTTGCAGTATTTGAATTATAAATATTAATAGTATAGGTGAGCTGTTCTGACCCAATCAAATTTGTAGACGGAGGCTTTGTCCATGTAAAATTAGAAGATTGCCCTACATTGAGTGCATTATTCGCTGGTACTGATAACGAAGCAGTATCCATTGCAAACTGAATATAGCCGGTAGTACTATATTGAGATTGCATAGTGGAAGAATCTGCATACATACGCCATTTGTATGTACCCCGTTTTTTCAATACAGGTGTTGCTTCAAACTGAGATCCAGAAATACTATCTACCAAAGGGGTAATAAATGACCCTGTCATTGTATCAATCTGAATATAATATTCTTCCGCACCTTGCACCTCATTCCATGTAAATCGTACCCCACTTGAATACGTTATAAAGGTTGACGACGTTGGTAATGTTACCGACATTGGACGAGTATCAAAAGATGTCTGAAGCACATACAATTTTCTTGTAACATAATTTGTTTCACTGCCCGAATTTTCAGCACGTACTCTCCATTCATATTCTCCCGGATTTAGGGTAATAGACACACTGGTTGCTGTAACGATTGTATCCTCCACCATGCTTTGAATCAGATTCGACGCAAAACTTGGCTGAGCTATTTGCAATCTGTAGCGAGTAGCACCAGTCACTTTCTCCCAATAAAACTGTTGAGTATATTCTTTTGTTTTCAAAGAATCTGCCGGAAGAATGATATCAATACTTGCATTTGCAATAGACTTTTCAAATACAGCAGAGCAGTTATCAAAAAGAATTACAATAAAAAAAACAATAAACATATTTTTCATAATATGGCCCCCAGTGTTTGAATATGAATATTCATTAATAAAATATCTCTTTGATTTTTATGATCATGAATCGTTTGAAAAGTAACTGAGCTAATTCTCCCGATCTTCTGTTTAAATTCTATATAATGCAACAGCTTTAACAAATCTCCATATTGTCCTTCAGCAACAATCTTATTTGTCTCTATAATATAATCCCCTTTATTTGAAACACTTTCAACCGGAAATTCCCTTAATTGTACATGTGTGCTTTTACAGAATTCTGCCAGTGCATGAAAAATAAACTCTTTATTTTTCAACGAATCAACCGTGTATTCTGAAAGCTGTTTTTTTAGCTGAACAACTTCATTGTTGAGTTTTATAATTTCAGAATCTGCCGTCAATGCCTTATTCAACTGGCTTTCCAAACCTTTATTTTCAAAATACAAATCAACCGTTCTTGAAATTCCGAACTGATATACAGCTACCAGAACAATAAAAACAATTATATGGGGTAAGTATTTATTATGTATATATTGTTTCATTGTATACTTACTCAATAGTACCCTCTAGTTTGAATTGACCTTCCTGATTATTTGTATCGAAATGGTAATCATCCATTTTCAAGTCTTTAACAGAAGTCTTTTGAGGCAACATTTTCAACCACTCATTCAAAACTACTACCTTTTTAGTCAGTCCTTTAATGATGATCTTCTTATTAATAAAAACAATTTCTTTTGTATTTCTTGACTCGGTTACATTGATTGGATGTATGGTCAACTCTGTCAAACGAATTTCTGCAGGCAATGTCTGAGCAATTAAATCACATTGCCTTGATAATATAACTTTCTCTGCCCAACCGGCATTTTCTATAAAATCTTTTTTTGCACTTATAAACGATTCTAATGTATCCAATCGTTTTAATTTACTTTGATAAATTGCTAAGTGATCCTGATAAGCAATATTCTCTTTTCTTAAATTTGAAAAAAGAAAAAAGTTAACTAATAAGACAGCGAGAATTGCTACTAGAAAAACCAAACCTCCTCGCTTTTTCAATATAGAAGCCTTGTGTCTTTTGATTTGTTCCTCAAAAAACAAATCATCAACCCGTGTATACGCCATTTGCTGCGAAGCACCGATCAAATAAATACAGGCCGCAGCGTATGTATTCATATACACACCTTCTACTTTTTCTCCTGAAACATCCGTAACATGATTACTGCTCTCTGTAAGAATTTTATATGTTACTATGTTTCCTTCACTATCAGTCTGCAGATGATAGTAATCAAAAAGAAGATCCGAGGAATGCATGCTTATTACCTTAAAAAAATCAGCGGTAATAAAAGGCCCTAAAGAAAGGCTCAGAAAGTTTATTTTTTTTATTTCGAACGGCTGAATAATTTCCAGCACAAAATCTTTACGGACTAAAGAAAGGATTCCGGATGTTGCTGTTTGGGTCAACTGACTAAAGAAATCTTCGGCTTTTATATCAGGAAAAACAGATCGGATAACTTCTGAAATCTCATCTGATTTTAAAGCAACAGTACGGTGAATAACGCCTTTACCGTTTACTACTAATACAACCGAACTATTTTCAGGTATAGCAACAACAATTTCTTCTATTGAATGATATACCTCAGAAGAATGTACAAGCAGATTACCATCTTTTTTAATAATTTTAATCAGCCTGAATTCTTTTTGAAGATCCGAATTTACGTACACTTCCATCCCGAATATTCCATCGGTTCCGGACAGCCAGGAAGTAATATTCGTAAGTTTCACCTCAATTAATAAATTATCGTTGGCTTAATAAATAAAACTAAAATAGACTTACTCTTAGCCTTTGTCTTACTACTAAACAAGAGCTTTAAAATAGGAATACGGGAAAGTATTGGTGTGCCTTGCGCATCCAGAGATTTAGACACTTTCTCCAGACCACCCAGTACAATCATTTCTTCATTTCGTACTCGGATGATTGATTTAAACTGACTCGTAGAGGAATTCGGAGGGCCTGTAGCATTGCTATTCGGCAAGAACGATGTTTGATTCACCTCAATGGTCATTGTCACCTGATCATCACCTGAAACAAGCGGTTTAATAGACAACGTTTGATTTGCCTGTACAGACTGATACTGCACTGTTTTAATGGTATTGGTTGTTAAAGAACCTAATGTATTTTGTGTTTCAATCATGTAATATACCGTTTGACCGATACTCATATTCGCATCATGACCATTTAGTGTAGACAGCTTTGGCATAGATTTTACCTCAACATTCTGATTCGTTTCCAGTGCACTCAATGTCATATAAAAATTAGGAGTTACCGCACCCAGATTCGCAATATTGCCAACACCCAAGCCACCGATGAAATCATTGATGGTACTGGAACTTAAGGTAACATCCAACCCCGGCAAAAAAGTACCCGAGGTAGTTGCCACTGAAGCAGAGTCACTCAAGCCGGCACTTATACCTGTTTTAACCGTTCTGCTTTTTGAAACCTCCATAATGATTACTTCTATCATAACCATCGGAACAACTTTGTCTACTTCTTTAATAAAAGCTTCTATTTCATGAATCTGTGGAAGAGACCCGGACAATAATATACTGTTCAATTCCTTAAACTCTTTAATCTCCACACCTTTCTTCAACTCTGCCGGAATAACATCCTGAATATTATCAATAGATCTGTATGTTAACTGAACAACTTTGTGTGCCCGCAAACCTTCAAGCTTACGTTCTCCGATCAGATACAGATCCGCATCAAGCTTGTATGTATATTCTGTACTTTGTAATAGAAATGTTAATAGCTCCTGAAAAGTAACGCCGGACACATAAGAAGTACAATTACCTTTAAGTTCCGAATACATGAAGTAATTAATATTAGCCTTCGTAGCAACCGTTTTAATTACTTCTGCAATGGGTGCATTAATTGCCTCCAGGTGAATCCTTTTTGATTTTGCCGAATCTTCAACCTGACAACGGATCACAGAACCTGTACCAGTCTGTGGTGCAGCCGGCATAGAAGACGCACTTCCTGATGTTGAAGCTCCGGTATTGTATGTTGGCCTGAAAACACCTGTATTAGGATTTTCTTCTGCCAGCATATCATCGCCTTCTTTAAGAGCTTTCAATACATAAAAATTATCGTCTGTTTTTACAACTTTCAATTCATTGGCAAACGCCATTTTATTTAGAGCTGCATCAAAAGGCATGTCCTCAATATAGATCGAGATTAGTTTATTGGATAATCCAGAAGAAAGAATAACATTTTTCTTCGTTACCTGTGTTATCTTTCGTACTACCAGATATAAACTATCAGCCTGCAAGTCCAGACTTAACAAATTTGAATAGCTGGAATATTTTACGGCTAAATTTTTAGGTATGTAAGCTGGCTTTCCCTCTACCGGAGGAATGTATTTAAAGAAGGACATAATAGATCCTGAGAAACGAATATCTAAATCATATTCTCTTACCAGAAACACAATAACATTCGACACAGATTCTTTTGAAAAATTATTGTAGACCTTAAACGTTAGTTCCGGATCAACATTAATATTTAACTCATGTGCTTCGGCAATACCTCTAAGAAACTCCTGAATACTTACACCTGAAACAGAAAAATCAATCGGATCATTTAATCCGGGCGTGTTAGCCGCAGCTAGTTCATCCAGCTTCTTCTGAATTTCAGCAAATCGATCTACGTTTGTTTGAGTAGTTGTCTGAGCGTTTATCAATACAGGTAATAACAAAAACCCAATCAAAAAACAGAAATAGTTTTTAAACATAGCTGTATTAAAAATTAACAAGTAATGAATATATTTCATCTAACGAAGTAGTACCTTCCGCAAATAAATAAAAGGCGTTATCCGATAAAGTATTAATCTTTCTTTCTTTCAATTTATCAGAGACATCAAAGATAGCATTTTTTATACAATCGGCCATTTCATAATCAACAGGAATTACTTCATAAACCGCTTTTCGTCCGCGATAGCCTGTGTAATAGCACTCTGCACAACCAACTGAAATGTATTGATATTCAACAGGCTTTAATGGTTTATAACCTTTAGGATAATCTATTGCATTAAAAGCAGTTTTACTTTTACAATGCGGACATAACAATCGCACAAGACGCTGTGCAACAGATACACTTAGTGTACCCGCTAATAAAAACGGAGGCACACCCATATCAATCAATCGGGCAACTGTTCCCCAGGCAGAGTTTGTATGTATCGTTGAAAGTACAAGGTGACCTGTAAGTGATAAACGAATAGCCATGTTAGCAGTATCCTGATCACGAATCTCCCCTACCATAATAATATCCGGATCCTGACGAAGAAATGTTTTTAAAGCACTACCAAAATTAAAACCTATACTTTCTTTTAACTGTGCCTGATTAATACCCTCTAATGTATATTCAACCGGATCTTCAATCGTTAAAATATTCCGGGTAGTTTTATTTAATAATTTTAATGTTGCATACAAGGTAGTTGTCTTTCCCGAACCGGTAGGACCGCTGATCAGAATAAGACCCTGCTTGCGTTTGGTACTATCTAAATAATTTTCGAGATCGGTTTCAGCAAAACCAAGTGTTTCTATGTTAATGTTTGTCGCGTCCTGATTTAACAAACGCAATACAATTTTCTCTCCGTGCAGGGTTGGCAATACAGATACTCGTATATCAAACTTACCTTCGCCAAACTGAAAAAATATACGTCCATCCTGAGGCAATCTTTTTTCAGATATATCCAGGTGAGCCATAATTTTAATCCGATTCACCAACGAAGGATAATGAGCCTGATCAATAATAAACCGTTCCACCATCAAACCATCTATCCGCAAACGCACACGACATTTGGCCTCATAGATTTCCATGTGAATGTCACTGCTTTGAATCTGTTTTGCTTCAACAATCAACTTCTTAAGAAAATCGTCCGAAGAAGAGTCATAGCTTAACGTATTTGTAGATCCTGTCTGATGTTCTTTTCTGTAATATTTAGCAAGCAGTTTTAAAATTGCATCATGCTCCATCTCAAGCAATACCGGACCCGATCCAAATATAATCTCTAAATCTTCCTGTGTCTGAACTGTGTTTTTTTGCGATGAAATAAAAAAGTCTGCCTGTTCTGTATATCCCACAGGTACAGGTACTACATGATAATGCCAGGCCTGATCGGGGGTGATCCGCTGTATTTCTTTTGCCGATAACTGTATAACTTCAAATATATCCATGGGATAGTACTTACATCCAATATAGGATCGAACAGCTTCCTGTAATTGATTTTTCAGGAATGCAATATTCAAACACGATCAAGAAGAAAATCAGACAACATGCCTGCAAACCAGCCAATGGAATTGCACGGTTTGTCAGCGATAATTTATTTTTTAACATCGGGTATGTTAGTAAAATAAGCATCAGGCTGACAATGTGAAAATACATAAACGCCGGCGTATTCAGAAAAGGAATTAATACCACATAAAACACTAAATCACCAGGGCCAATAGCTTCTGTAAGCGGTATCTTTTTTACTTTTTTTACATACAGAAAAACAATCAGAAAATTCAATAATATGAATATACTATTGAAAATGATTTGCCAGATAAACAAACCATCCATACCACAACGATTGTATTGTATCGCAAGCCCCGTTATTAAAGCTACAATGAACACATACACGGGTACAGATCGATATCTGATATCCTGATAGCTGATCCATAACAAACATATAATAAATACAGGCAAAAGAAATGCATGCATATTCATGCACTTAATCCTTTACCGTTTCCTGCAGGTTTTTATCCTGATCAATTTCCCACACATTAAAAACCCCATCTCCATCAAAATCCGCTTCTGCTCTGGCTCTGGCTTTAAAAGAGGTAGGGCCCGCTTCCACAATTTCAATTTTGTAGTTGGCATTACCGCCGTCATTAACCATTTTTTCCTGTACAAAACCTATTGCATCTAAATCATTTGAATATTTTGATTTTTCAAAGAAATTAGATTTCTCCAGTGTATACACGTGCTCCAGTTGAATTTTTGCTTCCGTACTTTTAGCTTTTGAGATTAAGGGCATTAAATTAGGTAAGGCTAAAAGAACCAATATACCTACAATAACCAATACAACTAATACCTCTGTTAATGTAAAGGCTTTTAATCTGGTTGATAAAACTTTTTTCATATTTGTCAATTGATCGATATATAAAATTAAGGGAAAGAAAACGCTATGACAAGCGAAAACAGCAAATGTCTATAAGTCATGCATAACTTCTTGTTAAAAGGAGTTACCCAATTGAAAGAGTGGTAAATACATGGCAATCAATACTACACCAACTACCAAACCAAGAAATACAATCATAACAGGTTCTATCAACGAACCAATCATAGCCGATTTATATTCCACTTCGTCTGAGTATTGCTTGTTCAGCTGATCTAAGAAACGATCTACCTTATTTACTTCTTCACCAACCTTAATGAGGTATACCATTTTCTTATCAAAAATCGGATAGTTTGCCAGACAGGAATGCAAGGATGCTCCGTTAATCAGCTTACTTTCAATTTCTTCCATAGCCTTTTCGATGGGGTAAAAATCAATCATCTGTTTTACAAGCGAGATAGCCCGTACCATACTCACTTTCGACGCCATTAACAGGTACAGGGAATTACAGAAACGTGCCAGATAAATCTTATGGAAAATAGGTCCGATAATGGGTATCTTCAGTAATACGATGGAATAATATTTACGAAACCAATCTGTTTTATTGTTCATATAAAAGAAAACCGTAACCCCGATCATCCCGATCAGTACAAGTAAAAAATAAGACTTCATCAGATCCGATAAATAAATAATCGCTTTCGTAATTGCCGGCAAATCGCCCTTAAAACGTTTGAATATTTCGGAGAACATCGGTACCATATAATTCAGCATAAAAAATATAGAACCGCCTGCGGTACACATCACAATAGATGGATAGGTTAATGCTGAAACCAATTGCCTGCGCTGCTTAAGCAAACGTTGAAAGTAAACCGACAAGTCTGCCAGTACCTGCACCGTCTTCCCTGTCTCTTCACCGATCTGTACGCTGTAATATTCATACGGACTAAAGTGACCGGCTACTTTTAATGCTTCAGATAAACTTTTACCGGCTACAATTGCCTGCTTGATCGAGTGTATGATCTGCCTGTCTTTTTCTTTCAACTGTTCCTCTTCAATCAATTCAAAAGAAGATTGAATATCCATGCCTGCGCCCAGCAATACACTCAGCTCTTCGTAAAACAAATGCTTTTTTGTGTTTGAAAATGACGCCCCGAACGAAATGTCTTTATTCAGCCAGCTGACAGATTCCGTCTCTTCTTTTTTTACAACACCTGAGGTATTCTTCTTTTTTGAGGTTGCAATCTTATTTACCTGTAGTGCCATAAGTATCTTCCATTAATAAATAACTCTTCGCATCAATATTTTTCTGATACTGCATAATCAATTCATCTTCTTTATACGTCAACGAAAGCTGAATATGATCGGCCATTGCAGATGCGTCTGTAACGGGTATGCCATCCCGCAACAATTCATATTCAATACCCGATGCAACCAACGTATCCGCAGATTGATCATTCCGGATCAATAAACTATCTACGATCTGATAATTTATTGTCTTATTGTATTCCGTAAATGAAAAACCATCTATTGTCTTTTGTAATACAGCCGATGTATTTATATCTTTTGTAAGCAAATAATCCATTCGCGAGATCCGGTTCATTTTTTCTGTTGAGGTATAATACCGGAAATAATTGATAAACGAAAACTGCAACAATAAATACATGGCACTGATCACAATGCCGCTCAGCAGCATCACAACCATTAACTCAGGTACCGTAAAAGCAGTCAGCCGTTTTCTCATCAGGGAATACGGGTTAAAGCATTGAACTGATAAATCGTTTCTCCTTTTGCAGTCAGCAATGTTATACTCACTTTATACAGGCCGTCTGCACCCGGTGCTGTAGTGATTTCTTTCTGATATTGAATTTCATGTATCAGACCTTCTTCTGATACAAACGATTTGTCGCGAAGCGTATTACTGTATATTTCGGCTGCTGCAGCCTCGGCGCGAATACGCAACATCCCCTTTGTACCATCCAGCAGACGGGCATACAACACAGAAGAACTGATCATAACAACGCAGATAATAAGCATGGCTATCACCACTTCAATAATTCCCGCAGCCTTCAGGGGTGCCTTCGCTATTCTTATTGCTCTATCCAGCATGCCGTCTGATAAAATATTGTCTTGTCTGTAAGTACCGGTACAACAAAATGTTTACTCAATGACTTGTAATCAATCGTACCAAAAGGCAATACATCGGTAAGAGTCTGATCGTGGTTTTTATATTGAAAACCAGCCGTAGTGATATTGCCGACATGCTTGCCCCTTAATTCTACATAACCATTGGTATACACCATACCCCGTGTGAGAGCCTGTTCGCGGATACGCACCACCGAACGCTGCATATCCGGCACAGCCTGGTACGAATAAATAATACCATTTACCTTTGCGCCGTTTTCAATCGTAATATTCGTACCATTGATTTTAAATGTTGCAATGGCTAACACCAGGGAAGATGGATAGGTTAATACAACACCTTGCTGCACTAAAATAGAATCTGTAGCCAATACATGGATCGATCCCGTAAAACCCGAACCAATCAATACCGTAGGTGCAATCACCTGCACATGCTCCAGCCTGGCTGATGCCGGAATCAATAAAGGTTTTGCAGAATATAACACACAATTGCCTTTTATGTTTGCCGTAGAAAGTGAAACAGAAACATTATCCAGCATAATACAAAGCGTAGGTTCTGAAAAACTTCTGTAAATAGTATCAGACGTATGGGTGGCATGATTTTCTGTTGCTGAAAAAACGGTAGACCAGTTGGCATGCAACAGATCACTAAAATATTGTATTTGCTGAGCCGATGCAGTCATGGTTGAGGGGTCGCATTTATACGAATTCCCTTCCAGGTGATTGGCGATGGTTGAAGCATATCCGGGTACACTTACATTTGTTCGCACGCCCCCTTCAGCAATGTAACAATCGCCTTTGATGTATGCGCTACCCGTGAGGCCCACACCATAACTTGCATGAGGCATCCACAGGGCAGACTTAAACTGATCTGTCGGGAAACATCCGTAAATCATACTTTTTTCAATAAAACGATTTCTGATTACAGGCACTTTAAATCCGGCAGCTTCCCACAGCCCCCAATGACAGGAACGAATCTGTACACTATCTTCCCCGGTCTGGAACAGATCAATAGTTAGGTTAAGAGGAGTTTTAGAATGCAGAGCAAAAAAATACTCTTGGGCCGAATGCATGTCGCGGTAGCCTCTGGTATAATTCCGATACAACAACACTTCCGCACTTCGGGTATACGCCAAAGCAATAGCAGCTGAAAGCATAATACTGACTACAAAAGAAAGTACTACAACCGACAATAAAGCATGAGCAGATAATCGACGCTGAACCATTTTTAAAGGTACTACCAACGGAGGGGAAAAACAATGTGTGTTTGCTGTTTTATAAAATTGCAAACAAATCCTTCCATGTTAAATTCTACCGTGGTTGATCTTTTCGGCCTCCGCCGCGACAGACACTCACTAGTCTAAGATTTTAATCGAAACAACGACAATAATCTATAACACCTAGTTTGAAAAAACATCCATATCTTAATTTTTAGACAATAAAAAAAGAGATGTGTATAGTTACACATCTCTTTTTAACAATATTAATTACTTATTATTTAATGAATATCAATCCATTAGATCTCTATTTTAGCAAAACTGATAATCTGGTACATTACCCAAACTTACCAGTTCCAATCAGAGTATACATTACCGTTACCATGGATAAAATTGATTATCATGGATAAATTGCTTTATTATGAATATGATACTGATACCATTTTTAGATTATGATAGATCGTAATATATCATGTAATCTTTGTGTCATTTGCACAACAGCTTACCACTGGTAAAACCCTCTACAGTTATTATATGTCTCATGAGGTTTAATTTTCTAGTTTTATTCGAGCTTATTTATTACCTTTCTTTAGTAACCCTGTATAAGTTTAGGGGCAAAAATCAAGCAAAACTTAAAACACCAATGTTCACTCCTTCAAAATTCTTCAATAAAATAATTTTATGCATAGTATCATTAGTAACTTTTTTTTCATTAAGCATCTCAAAAACAAATGCACAATCTGTAAAATACATTGATTCAACATTAGATTATATTTCACTGGAACATTTCAGAGACTTTGACACATCACATCTGCATAACTACTATGAAGTAAAAGAACATAGAATATTTAGCAAAGGCATATCCTTTGACACTTCATTTATCAATAAAAATCGCTCAGTCATTCAGTTATATGTTGCCGTACCAATATATTCAGATTATAACTTTACAAAAGAAGACACTCTAATGATGTTCGAAAATGAAGACTTTAGTTATAGAGGTTGTTATGGATTAGACAAGCTTAAATATGAAGTATATCTAGCAATTGAGTATGATACTTCAATAAGTAATAAGCTCAATTCTTATGAACAAAAAGTATTAAGAGACAGTTTTATAAAAAACTCCATGAGTGATTTTGAAAACAGGGAATTAGATAGCTTTGTATATCTTAAATGTCTTTCTTCCTCTTCAATTGATTATAATAGATATAATAAAATAATTACTTCCTCTACAAAACCAATTATTCTAATACCTATTAACGCACCATTTGCTGACAGAAATAAGAAGCGCAAAAAGAAATGATTTATACTCCCCTAAATAGTAGTAACGGAGAGTAATTTACCTGCAAATTGTGTAGCTTTTATAGAAATAAGAAAAAAAGAAACTAATTAAATAGTGTTATTTAATCTGATATGAATCAAATTAAATAACACTATTTGTAAATTATATAACATTAAAAATAAGTATAGATAATAATAATAAGCAAAAGACTGATATTTTATAGTATTTATAATGAATCCGAATCAAATTTTCTTTATATCTATAAGCTCTAAAAAAACTCATAAATGTTTTAAAAAAATATCTTCTTGACAAATCAAGCCTAACAAGCTGAATAGGAAGTAACACTAATACACCAATCCAAAAATACAATACATAATGAAATTCAATAAATTCACTCATATTAAATAAATTACTAATATATATTCCCCTTATAAGAATCATCAAAGCAATCATATTGATTGTGTAAAAAAAAATAAGTCCATAGCTCTGACCTTGAGTTTTCCTCATCATAATAGGAGTATTTTTAGCCCACAAATACATCTGATGACATATTAAGAAGTTCAAAGGGTTTTTTAATATATATTTTATCATTTGTCGTAATTTTGAATCCAAGTTTTTGTTATTGAATATGTTGTTCCTAAGCCGAATTGTATACCTTGGTATGCCATTGGCATAACATATCTAGCCAACTGTGGAGCATATTTTGCTGCTAAACCAGCAGCTCTAGCTTGTGGCATCAATGAAACACCAAACATTAGAGCATCACCTGCAAGCCATGCGTAATCTGAGAGTGTAGCTTTTGAAGGATCATTTAATATTTTCATACTAGAATTTATTAGATCACCCGCACCTAAAACTTTTGCAGCGAGCCCTAAATATTTTGCGCAATTTGTGTATTGTGATATTGTTGCTGCATTTTTTATTCTAAGATTAGCTGCACCTCTATTTATTTCAGATATTTTAGTATTCAAACTACTTAATTCTCCTGCACCCAAAAGAGTAGATCCAGTAGTTGTCAATAAATCATAACCGAGACCTGAAAAATATGGTTTTGTTTTATTTTGGGTAGTGTTTGCATTACTGCTTCCTCCGTTACCAGTAGGGTTAAAGGTTCTAAATCCTAAATTTCCTCCTTGAGTATTTGTAGCATTCTTCTTTGCAGCATTATATCGAGCCATCATTGCTCTTGTTGCCGCTAGCTTTTCTGCCTGAGATTTGGCATAATTTGATTTTGTATTAAAATCTTCTGCAGTAGCATATGTATTATTTTTCATTTCCCCATTCCCATCACCTGGAACAGCATTTGGCTTTATATATTCCCAAACTAAATCTGGACCTATTGGAAGAGGTTTCTTTTCGTGCTGATAAAAATAATCTCCATGATTATTTTTATACCAGCCTTTTTTAGAGTTATCAGGCTTACCTTCTAATCCCTCTGGATCGTTAAAATAAATAGGATTATTATTAAAACATGCATAAGGACTTTGCCATTCATAAGTTACAGGATCAACATTCCATCTTCTACCTAATCTACTATCATACTCCCAATATTCAGCTGTGTAAATACCTTCTCCCAGTTCAATATCCTTTTCCTGTGTTCCGTAACCGAAGCGATATTGTTGCGAGCTTGCATACGTTCTCGCCACCATGCCGAACGGATAATAGTCGGTTGCGGAGTTAACGATTGCCTGCGAAGCCAGTGTTTTATAGTCTGACAGAGTGGCACGGACATTCCCTAAGTGATCTTCCAGTAAGAGATTTTTCAAATGGAAAACAGATGAAAAATTCCAGTTTTTATTTTAATTCAAAGAGCGTTTTTATTGACATAAAAATACAGGAAACCTCGCGTATTTCCTACTCTAGAGAAGATTTATTATCAACTTTTTTTACTTAAATGGATGATATTTTTTAACCTTTTCTTTTAAGCCTTCAATGTCCTGATGTTTGTATTTCTGTAGGCTTGAAATATACTTGAATCCTGTCATGTGCTGCACATACCTGATCTCATATTCTCTTACCCAGAGCGTAATTCTGGACTCTCTGATCTGATTAATATTGATGTGGTAGTGCAGTTTTTTGAGGTGTTTTAAACAGTCTCTAAATGAATCAGAAATTCTATGCTCGAATAAGAATTCATTTACACATTCAAGATGTTTTGCTAGTGGAATAATTTGTCTGGCTTCAAGTTTCAATGTTCTTGCATTTGATCTTTCTGTAGCTGGAATACTTATCGTCCCCTTGCTTAAATCAACATCTGTTTTTCTTAGTCGCATAAGTTCCTTGCTTGTCAGAGCCTGATACATAACAAGACCTAACAGAGATTGAAATTTAACATGTGTTTTCTCTTGAGTTACTTTTGCTAGTTTTCTTGTTCTATAGTTTTCAAAGATCGCATCCAGTTCCACAACAGAGAGCAACTTCATTGCGTTGCGATGAGGGATGCGTACTTTGAAATCAATCGCTGGATTCATTTTCATCTTTCCTTCCTTCATTTGGAAAGCGAAATATTTTCTAAGGTGGTTAAGTCGAACGTTCTTAACTCGTGGAGTAAGTTCTCCTTCAGATACAAATGCAAGAATGTTTTCAGGTTCAATCGTTCTGATCGTATTGTTTCTTTTCCATATAAGAAATTTAGTTACTGTCGCTAGAACTTCTTTTACAGTGATTTGTTTAAGTCCCCTGTTTTTCAAGTATTGTTTAAATTTGTCCATTAGCAATATGAGTATATAACATTGTTGAATCCAGACTAAAGTGTCGTAAAAAACGGGCAATGTCCTCAATGTCCATTCCTGCCTGTAATAAATGAGTTGCGCATGTGTGGCGGAATGTGTGAGGTGTAAGCTTCTTTTTTTGAATGCTTTCAATGCCACAATTATCAACGACTTCATGAACGCATTTATAAATTGCAGCTTCACTCATTTTCTTGCCTGTAGGCTCAATGAACAAGTAATCTTCGGTGAATTCGGCAGCATCTTCAAACAAGTCCCTACATCCAGATATATAAGTTGTCACATAGTCAATTGTGCGTTGTGTTAATGGAATCATTTTTTCTTTTCTCCCCTTACCTTTAACTCTCATCATTTCCTCCTGAAAGAAAAAATCATCTAACTTACAGAATTCAAGTTCTGATTTTCTTAACGCAGCTCCATAAAATAGCCCAATCATGGCACGGGTTCTGAGACCTATTGGTTGGCTTATATCAATGCTTAAAAGCAGCAACTCCATTTCTTCAATAGTAAGAACCTCAATCTTTTTCTTCTCACTTTTCATTGTTAGCAAATCAGAATACATCGAATGACCTTTGACCTGACGAAGAAACCTGAAGAATACATTCACTGTTTTTCGGATGCTGTTAATCTGCTTAGCCGACAAAGCACCTCCATACATCTCATTTTCTCTTACCTGTAATTGTTCATCGAATTGCTGTATATGATCTACATGGATTTTGCTGATGTCTGTTATGTTATGGCTTTCAAGGTAATGAATGAATTCTCTTACCTGATTACTGTATGTGTAGATCGTAGTATCCGAATAGTTTAGCTTCTTCAGCCATGTAGTGAATTCTTCAACCAGCTTTCTATATTTTGGGGTATGTATATTTAGTTTCTTCATGATTTAGCGATTAACTGACTTGTACTTGTGGGTTATTTGAGGGCATTTAAAGATTTGCTATGTACTTGAGTGAATCAAGCCTTGTGATTAACTACTGATTCACTGATTTACTCACTATCACTTTTCTTTCCGAAACCCTTGATCTCTTTATTAATCCGATCAAAGTCCTAATCTTCTCTTAGCGTGTATTGTAAGCCTTTATAGCGATTGCCGTTTGCCGTAATGTATTCCCGTTTTAATAATTCCCGTAAATAGCGAACAATGGTAGCCGTTGAGATATTGAATAGTGGCTTCAACTCTTTTGCAGTAAAAGATTCACCCTTTACAGTGTGCTTTTTAAGCCCTTCTAAGAACGATCGCACCGAAGGGGATAAATCGTCGCTCTTAGCAAGCAACGTGTCCATAAAGAGCTTGTTTGCCCATTCAATATCTTCCTGTGTTGATTCAATGTATCTCAATCCATCCTTACCTTTGTGAACAGGTCTTCTGAATTGGTTTAAGAAAGTTATTGCCTCGATTAAACCCAGATAAATATTCATGGTTCGAAGTTGAGCTGTTACAGTTGTTGGAAGTGTCAGCGAAGGAGCAAAAGGATTAATTATTTTTACAGGGACAAGTGCTCGCTGAATATTTTGTAACAATGCAATGAATTTATCTTGCTCATCAACATCAATCTTTCCTGCTGCATTTAACTTCATATACTCTGTAATAGCTTGCTGCTGTAAAGCTGATGTGTCAGGGTGAATGACCAAAACCCTATTTACATTGTCTTCATATAAAGCAATCTTTGTAGTTGTGCCAAATACACTTACCCGTGCTTCAACCGATTTTACAATTGTTCTGCCTTCTCCATGCTCACTCTTATCTACAATCGACTTGTTAAGCCTTTTACTAACTTGTAATTCACGAATTTTGCCAAGAACATCATCACTAACAAGTCCTAAATCTTCAATACAAAGGAGCTTCATGTTTATTTGTTCTTTAGTAAAATAATCAAGTGATTGATCCGTAATCGTAGTAAGCTGGATAATATCTTCTTCAGGAATTAACTTTGCGATTTGATGTTGCAGATAAGTTTTACCTACTCCTGTTGATCCAACAGAATAAAGGTGTAGTGGATTGGAAAGCATACGTGAAGTAGCAGCAACGTAAGCTAGGGTTCTATTGATTTCTTCTCCGACAATACCTGTCTTCCCAATATCAGTCATGATCCTACTCATAAGATTAGCACTAGAAAGATATTTTTCTGCTTCTTTCTTTTCTTCAGCGGAAAGAATCTTTGGAGGAATTGGTTTATCTTCCAGAAGTTCCATGCGATAACTCTCTAGCTCATTTGTTAATTGAACAATACATTTTCGCACTTCAGCTAAAGGCAGAACAAAATGATCTGCAAGCTCTCTAATGAGTTTCTCACTTTGATCTTGGTGATATAAGTCAATGCTTTTCCTGAAAGGATACGCATCCTCATTGTGTGAGAATTTCATCGTTACTCTCATCTTGTCAAGCCCAACAGGCTTTACCTTTCCGAATACTTCAATTGATAATAATGGATGCGGAAATTCTAAATATTCTTTTCCTCTTGTGGTTAAAATTCTCATACTCGTTTCTTTTTGTTAAGACAATATTTTTTTGTCTATGTCTTTTCTCCGATTTTTTAGCTTAGAGCAAGACATAGTTTTAGCGTGCAACAAGTTTTATACTTGTTGCTATCCGATTGCTTTACTTAGATGAGTGCGTTAGATTTATTGGCAGGAATAAAAAAGAAAAGTTTCTTGAATTTGAAACCTTATTTATCTATTTTAGTATTGTCAATAAAAAAGAAGCGTCGAAATTTCTTTTTCATCACACTCACCAGTTCGATTCGTCGGACTGGTTTTTTTATTTTTGCTTTTTATGTTTTCATGTAACTTAATTTTCATGCATACGTTTAATTAACTTGCACCTCTTAATTTTTTTATCTATCAAATCCATTTTCGAAAAGACACAACATCGAGGTATCTATATATACGTTTTTTTGAAATATAAGTTATAAGAATTTACTCTTTTCGAAAAAAAATATTTGAGTCTTAAGTTGAAATAGTAAGGCAATACTCCATTGGTGCATTTTTTCGTGTGCAAAAAATGAGAGATCAAATCCCCCTCGCTTAATATTCTGTTGCCAATAAGATTATACCATTTACACACCAGTAAGTTAATTCTGAATACTCGAAATCCGTGTAAGGAATATTCTGTCGTATTAATTCATTTCTATTTCCATCGGTAGCAATTACAACCCCCTTACTATTTTCAACTGTAAGAGTCCATGTTTGAAATTCCTGGTCTCGAACTCTTTCATCCTTCTGGTATGAGGCTATTATATCTATATACCACCAACATTGGGCTGCCTCAGAGGAAAACTTTACTCCTTCTGAAATTTTCAATCCCAAAATATATTTATATAAGCAATCACTTCCCGTGAATTGCTTTAGCTCGTTATTGAATTCTTGCTCTGTCATATTATGCTGCGTTTTTTAGACTGACTTGTTTTAGAGTAGCTGAAACTTTGCTTACAGTTACAGGGCTACAATTGTTTAGACGAGCTATACGACGTGTAGAGATTCCTGCTTTTAAATCTTTCACGATCCTGCTGTGTTTCTTCAGGAATTTCTCTAGACTTTCTTTTGAATCTTTAGGTCTTCCACAATGTGTACCTTTCGCCTGAGCAGCACGAATCCCACTTACAACACGTTCAATAAGAGTAGTTCTTTCGGCTTTGTTCATCACATTGATAAT